>Ga0105048_10015886_pt1 | contig 11656 bp, 11 predicted proteins | sample MAT05_FD_78382 | JGI IMG/M metagenome (GOLD analysis project Ga0105048, IMG submission 78382) | Freshwater microbial communities from Lake Fryxell liftoff mats and glacier meltwater in Antarctica - MAT-05 | ecosystem: Environmental > Aquatic > Freshwater > Ice > Liftoff microbial mat | place...
GTCCTCGTCGGCGGCAGCACGCGGATTCCCTACGTCCGGCAACGGGTGGCGGAGTTCTTCGGCCGCCCGCCGCACACGGATTTGAACCCGGACGAGGTGGTCGCCCTCGGCGCGGCGGTGCAGGCGGACATCCTCACCAGCGGCAAGCGCGACTTGCTGCTACTGGACGTGGTGCCTCTGTCGCTCGGTTTGGAGACGCTCGGCGGGGTCGTGGATAAAGTCATCGACCGCAACAGTACGGTGCCGTGCCGGGCGACCACGCGGTATACAACTTATGTGGACAACCAGACCGCCATCATCATCAATATTTATCAAGGCGAGCGGGAACTGGTGCAAGACTGCCGGCTGTTGGGCAAGTTCAAACTCGGCGGCATCCCGCCGATGCCCGCGCAGTTCGCGCAAGTGGATGTCACGTTCCTGGTGGACGCCAACGGCCAGCTTACCGTGTCGGCGGTGGAGAAGCGGAGCGGCGTGGCCGCGAAAGTGGAGGTGACGGCCGGCCACGGGCTGAGTCCGGAGGAGGTCGAACGGATGGTGTTGGACAGCGTCGAACACGCGCACGCCGACTTCACCACCCGCCGGCTGATCGAGCTTCGGAACAAGGCCGATGCCGACCTGCGGGCGATGGCGAAGGTGATGACTGATGTCGGCGACCAACTGACCGGCGAGCAACGGGCGGCCGTGGAACTGGCTTCGGCCGAACTGCGAACCGCGATGGCCGGCGAGGACGTGGACGCGCTGCAACGGGCGTCCGCCGCGTTCAACAAGGCCACCATCCCGCCGGCCGAGTTGCAGATGAACGCCGTCGTGAAGAAGGCGCTCGCGGGAAAAGCCGAAGGCGACCTCGACGCCGGCAACCTGTGAGCGGATACTGGCACCGTCCGGATGGTCCGAGCCGGAAGCGTCAGCGACGGTTCCGAATAAGACCGTCGCTGACGCTTCCGGCTCGGAAAGTAACGGACGGCTCGGCGAGTTGCCCACGCCGTCCCGATCATTCACTTGAGGTATTCTCCATGCGATGCGTTGTTGCCTTAGCGTTTCTGTCGGCCGTCGGGTTGGCGTTGGCCGCGCCCATCCCGAAAGAGGTGGCGAAGCTGAAGCCCGCCACCGACAAGGAGCGGGACGAAGTGAAGGAGAACCTCAAGCGACTCATGCTGGGGATGCACAACTATCACGACGCGGTCGGAGTTTTCCCCGCCGACGTGATCGACCCGAAGACGAAGAAGCCGCTGCTGAGCTGGCGTGTGAAACTGCTGCCGTACATGGAGGAGGACGAGTTGTACAAGCAGTTCAACCTGCAAGAGCCGTGGGACAGCAAGTCCAACAAGCCGCTCATCGAGAAGATGCCGAAGATGTACACCCCGACGCGGGTAAAGGCCAAGCCGGGCGAGACCTTCTACCGCGGGTTCGCCGGGACGGGTGAGTTCGCCGGGCTTTTCGAACAGGCGAAAGGCATTGGCATCCCAGGCGTCACCGACGGTACGTCGAACACCATCGGGGTGATCGACGCCGGCGAGCCGGTCATCTGGACGAAGCCCGGCACCGATTTGCCTGTTGACCCGAAGAAGCCGTTGCCCAAACTCGGCGGCATGATCGACGGCGACTTCTACTGCGCCATGTGCGACGGCAGCGTACGGACGATCAAGCGGGACACGAAGACGGACGTGCTTCGCGCCCTGATCTCCCGCGCCGGCGGTGAAGTGATCCCGGACGACACCCCGTAACTGCTCACTCAACGACGAACCGCCCAGGAATCGGACATGGATGAGACGCGACTGGAAGCCGAAGAGAAGCGGATGACCCTCCGCCGGGTGGCCGCGTACCGGGCGCTGTGCGACCGCGTCCGCCGGTCGGCGCTGGGCACGCTCTTCTTCGGCGGGCTGATGTTCGCCTTCTGGTACTTCGTCTTTCCGGACAAGCTTAAGTGGGACCTGTTCGGCAAGGTGTATCTCGGCCTGGCGGTGCTGGAACTGACCGTCGGCGTGCTGAACCGCTTCTTCCCGTCGGCCGAAGGGGTGCTGCTGGAAGGGCTGGTGTTGATCGTGTTCGGCGGGTGGAACCTGTTTCGGCAGGTGATGGTCTGGCAAGGGATTTGGCCCGGCTTTGTCAGCCCCATCTTCGTAGTGTTCGGCGCGTACTGGGTGCTGCAAGGGATCAACCACGTCCGCAGTTATGTTTACCTCCGCAAGGAGTTCGCCGAACGGCCGTCGCCCGAACACATCCGCTGGTTCGACGAACTGGCCAAGGAAGTCCGCGACGCCGACCCGAAGACCGACCCGTCGGCCTTGGCCCTGCCGACGCAACCGTTCCTGACGGCGAAGTTACTCGGCGACACCGCCTTCTTCACCGACGGGGCCGGGGAGGTCATTATCGTCGCCGCCGACGAGGTGCGATTGGACATGGACGTGCCCGACCCGGAACGCCCGCCGGTCGGGTACTTGAACATCAGCGGGGTGAGCTTCGAGCCGTTCCGCCTGTCGCGGGAGAACTGGGAGAACTACTGCGGGTGGAAAGGCGAACCGGCGGGTTGAGGGGAAGAAAGAAGGCCCCACCACGATGGTCCTTCAGGCCGGAAGAACCATCGTGGTGAGTGTTGCCCCCCGCGTCATCACTTCGCCAGGTCGAAGGCCGCCAATTCCTTGCCGTTGCGGACGAACATCTTCTTCCGTGCGAACGCCGGCTGGCACCACACCACCTTGCGGCCGCCGCCAGTGTCCGTCGGCTCGATCACCTTCTTCGCGCGGTCGATCTCCTCGAACTTCTCCCGGCTCAGCTTGCCGATCACGAGGTCGCCGGTCTCGGCGAAGAAGAAGAAGCGGTCGCCGTTCTTCACGATGAACGAGGTGCCCGAATCCTTCGAGTACCCGATCACCGCGTCCGTCTCCCACAACCGTTTGCCGGTGGACACCTCGACGGCCATCAGTTTGCCGCTCTGGTCGTGCCCGTACATGACCCCGTCCAGGTAGAACGGCTGCACGTTCACCGCGTGGAGGCCCTTCTTCTTATCGTCCTTATAGACCACTTCCACGCTGTCCGGCTTGTCCTTGCTCAGCTTGACCAACAGGTTCTTCTGGTTCCACCCGCCGAAGAAGAGGAAGTCGCCGCTGAGCACCGGGGTCATGATGACCGACCCGTTGTCCGCCTTGTACGGGGTGGCCCAGATCCGCTTGCCCGTCTCCGGGTCCAGCGACCGCACGGCGGTCGGCGAGACGGTCAGCAGTTGCCGCTTGCCGCCGTACTCGACGATGCTCGGCGGGACGTACCCGAAACCCTCGTCGGAGCCGTTCTCGGCTTTCCACAGTTCCTTGCCGGTGGCCTTGTCCAGCGCCACGATCTGGCTGTCCTTTCCGCCGGCGACGACGATCAGCTTCTTGCCGTCCACCAGCGGGTGCGCCGCGTACCCCCAGATGGCCATGTTGGTCACGTCGTACTCGGCCTTCAGGTTCTTCTTCCAGATCACCTTGCCGTCGGCCTTGTTGAAGGCGTACAGGTCGCCCATCGCGCCGAGGGTGTACACGGTGTCGCCGTCCACGGTGGGGGTGCAGCGCGGCCCGGCGGGGTACGAAATCTTGTACTTCACCGGGTATTCGTGCTTCCACACGGCCTTGCCGGTCTTGGCGTTCACGGCGAACACCCGCTCCAGGCCGGTCTGTTCGACCAGGTCCCAGTTCCCTTCCTTCACCTTGTCCTTGGTCAGGTAGTCGGTGACGAACACCAACTCACCCGACACGGCCGGCCCGGCGTACCCGCCGGAAACCGGGAACGACCACAACTTCTTCGGCCCGCCGTCCGGAAACTTGTCCAGGATGCCGGTCTCGTTCCAGGTGTTGTCGCGCTGGGGTCCCATCCAGTGCGGCCAGTCGTCGCCGAACGCGGCGGGGGCAACGAGCAGGGCGGCGAAGGTCGCCAGTCGGATCGTCATGGGGAAAGGCTCCGGGGGCGGGGATACGGGCGACAAGCATCTTAGCGATCCAGGGGCTTCCGCCCCTGGCTACGTCCGACGGTCCCTCCGGGACGGAGAGAAGAATGATGGATTGGGGTTTCGTTTTCGCCCCGGAGGGGCCGTCGGACGTAGCCAGGGGCGGAAGCCCCTGGGAACCTATCGAACCCACGTCCGTATTTGCTTGCGTCGGGCCGCGCTTTGGGGTAATTCATAAGGAACCGCCGGCCCGCCCTTTTTCCGCCGAGATCACACCATGCCCGTTCCCCACGCGCCCACCCGACGCGGCTTCCTCCAGATCGGCGGCTTCGGCCTCGGCGGGCTGACCCTGCCGCAACTGCTCCGCGCCGAGTCGAAGGCCGGCGTCCGCTCGTCGGACAAGTCGGTCATCTTCATCTACCTCGTCGGCGGGCCGCCACACCAGGACATGTTCGACCTGAAGCCGGACGCCCCCAAAGAGGTGCGCGGGCCGTGGAACCCGGCCGCCACGAACGTGCCCGGCGTGCAAATCTGCGAGGCGCTCCCGAAGATCGCGGCCATGATGGACAAGTTCACCATCATCCGCAGTTTGGTCGGCAACCAGGCGGACCACGACGCCATTCAGGTATTCAACGGGCGGAATCCGAAAGCGCCGAAGCCGAGTGGCGGTTGGCCGCAAATGGGGTCGGTGGTGGCCAAACTGCAAGGGCCGACGCAGCCGTCGGTGCCGCCGTACGTCAGCCTGTGTTACACCTGCACGCACGGCCCGTACAACGAGCCGGGACCGGGCTTCCTCGGCACCGCCCTGTCGCCGTTCCGCCCGACCGGCCCGGCCCGCGACGACATGACCCTGCGCGGCGTCTCGGTGAACCAACTGGCCGACCGCAAGACGCTGCTGAAGGCGTTCGACGACACCCGCCGGGAGATCGACCAGACGGGCGGCATGACGGCCATCGACTCGTTCACCGAACAGGCGTTCGGGCTGCTCACGTCGTCCAAGCTGGCGACCGCGCTGGATTTGTCCAAGGAAGACCCGAAGACGGTCGCCCGGTACGGCACCGGCAACCCGAAGCTTCACATCGACGCCAACGGTGCCCCGCGCGTGCCGCAAAGCCTGCTCATGGCCCGCCGGCTGATCGAGGCCGGGGCGCGGGTGGTGACGCTGAACTACAGCAAGTGGGACTGGCACGGCGGCACAAACGCCGAGGGGCGGAAGGACAACCACATCTTCACCCGCGAGCGGGAAGAGTTCCCCGTCTTCGACCAGTGCGTCAGCGCGCTGGTGCAAGACCTGCACGACCGCGGCCTGAGCGACCGTTGTTCGGTAGTCATCATGGGCGAGTTCGGGCGGACGCCGAAGATCAGCGCGCAAGTCGGCCGCGACCACTGGCCGGCGGTGAACTGCGTCCTGCTGGCCGGTGGTGGGATGAAGACGGGGCAAGTGATCGGGGCGACCGACCGCATCGCCGGGGAAGCGGTGGCCCGGCCGGTGACGTTCGGAGAAGTGTACGCCACGCTGTACAAGAACCTCGGCCTGGACCCCGCGCGGGCGACCGTCAACGACCTCGAAGGCCGCCCGCAACACCTCGTCGAAGGCGACGCCCCACCCCTGCCGGAACTGGCGTAGCCGACCGGCGTCACTTCTTCGGCGGCAGATTCTCGGTCGGCTCCGGCGGCTCCTTGCCGGTGTTCGCCTTGTACACGGCCGCGCTCGTGGCCCACAGTTCCGGGTTGCAGATGAAGCACTGGGCGGCCGCCCGATCCGAGTGCTTCTTGCAAATCTCCTCCGGCTTCAGCTTCTTGAACACCTTCTCCGAACACATGCTGCACTCCTTCTCCGGCACGCCGTGTTCGTCGCACCACCAGCCGGCGTGGGCGGCCTTCGCTTCCGGCTCCTTGCCCACCTTGGCCGGTTCGGCTTCCTTCCCGCACCCGGACAACACCGCTAACGCCGCGACCAGTGCGGCGGATCGGATTACGTTCTTCGTCATGGCGAAAACCTCCTGATACCTGAAACCCAGCCCCCCACCCGTGCGGCGGAGGCGTCTTCCCATTTTAGGAGCGCAGGGCGGGTGGCGACCGGCTACTTCTTCTTCGGCGGGGCCAGGTGGGTCGCGCCGCCGTAGGCCAACTCGGCCGCCTCCATCACCGTTTCGCCGAGCGTCGGGTGCGGGTGGATGGTCTCCATCATGTCGCGGGCGACAGCCCCCATCTCGATCGCCAACACGCTCTCGGCGATCATCTCCCCGGCCCCGCTGCCGGCGATGCCGACGCCCAGGATGCGCTTGCTCTCCGGGTCGACGAGCATCTTCGTCAGCCCGTTCGTGATGTTCAGCGCGACCGCCCGGCCGCTCGCCGCCCACGGGAACTTCAGCACCTCGTGCGGCACGTTCCCGGCGACCGCTTCCTTCTCCGTCATGCCGGCCCAGGCGATTTCCGGGTCGGTGAAGATGACGGCCGGGATGGCGCGCGGGTTCCACTCCGCCGGCTCGCCGAGCATCGCCTCCACCGCCACGCGGGCTTCGGCCGTGGCCTTGTGCGCCAGCCCCGGCTCGCCGGCCACGTCGCCGATGGCGGAGATGTGCGGGACGGCCGTCCGCCGCTGCGGGTCCACCGGGATGAACCCCTTGGCGTCCAGGCTCAGCCCGGCTTTCTCCAGGTTTAGCCCGGCGGTGTTCGGCCGCCGCCCGACCGACACCAGCACGCGGTCGAAGGTGATCTCGGCCGGCGCGTCCTTGCCGTCCAGGGAGACGACGATGCCGCCCGGCGTCGGCTTCAGACTGACGACTTTCGTCCCGACGTAGATGTTGTCGAACTCCTTCCGTAGCCGCTTTTCCAGCACGGCCACGAGGTCGCGGTCGGCCAGGGTGAGGATGGAATCGAGGGCTTCGACGACCGTCACCTTGCTGCCGAGCGCGGCGTACACGCTGCCGATTTCCAGCCCGATGTACCCGCCGCCGATGACCAGCAGCGTCTTCGGGATGTCCGGTAGCAACAGCGCGGCGGTGCTGTCCATGACGCGGTCGTCGCCGAGTTGCCACGGCTTGGGCACGGCCGGCACCCCGCCGGTGGCGATGATGCACTTCTGGAAGCGGATGGTTTGCGGCGCGTCGCCCGTCACTTCGACGGTGTTCGCGTCCACGAACGCGGCGTGCCCGCGCACGGCGGTGGCGTTGCGGCCCTTGACCAGCAGGGCGATGCCGCCGGTCAGCTTGGCGATGACCTTCTGCTGGACGAACGTCCGCATCTTGTCCAGGTCGATTTTCGGGTCGCCGAAGGTGAGGCCGATCTCGGCCGCTTCTTTGGCTTCGTGCAGGATTTTGGCCGCGTGCAGGAGCGCCTTGCTGGGGATGCAGCCGCGGTTCAGGCAGACGCCGCCGAGTTTGGGGTCTTCGTCCACCAGGGTGACTTGCATGCCGTGGTCGGCGGCGTGCAGGGCGGCCGGGTACCCACCGGGTCCGCCGCCGATGACGAGCAGTTGGGTTTCGCGAATATCAGCCACGGGGGAAGCTCCGAGTGGGGGGGGATGACGGAATTGCCAATCGTAGTCGGAATCGGCCGGGGGTCAGCGGACAAGTGGGTCAGGTCTTATTGGCGGATTTTGGCGGTGTTGGCGAGGTGGTTTTCCCGGAGGCGTATCCGCCGCCGAACCCGGCTAGGGCACCCCCGACCAATCCGGATACGAACGCGAGGATGACGGGAATTTGTTCCTTCGCCCCGAACCCGGCTAGAAGCGCCACGATCAGCGCTACACCCGCCAACACGACGGCCGACAAGGACAACCGCCAATCGCGGCAGGTAAGTGAGTGTCGCATTCTTGAGTTGCCCGTCGCGCGCCGCACCCGCGCTCTTGTCTTGCTGCTTCAGGATGGCCAACTCGTGGCGCTGCCTGTCCCGTTGAACTCGCATGTCGAATTCGCGCTGCTCGCGGTCGGCTTGTTGTTTCAGCACCTGCGACAGTTGTTCGGACGTTAACTGCGGCGCGGACCCCGTTTCATTCCGCTCACGACTCATCAAGAAGGCCTCGAACACTTGCGACAGTTCCTCATACTCCTGCGGACCGTCAGGAAACACTGATTCCGGACTTGCGAGACTTTTGTCGTTTGGATCGCCGGGATCCGAAGGCGTATCCGATGTGGTAGAAATGGGACTTGCCCTCGCGTGCCGGGTCGGCGGGTGGAGACGAAGAAGGAAGAGCGTTGGCAATCGCCTCATCGACGAGCGACTCGACGACTTCGTTCGTGCGCCGTGCCAAGGCCCGGCGATACGCGGCAATAGCGAACGCCTTGGCCAAACGATGGGTTTTGGGCGAGAGCGATTGTGCGGCCAAGAACGTATCGAGGGATCGCAGGAAGGAAGCATACGACGGGAGGTGTTCGGCATCCTTTGGACGCATTCCTTCTCCCTTCGCAGCCCGCTCGATGGTGGATGTCAGCATCGCATTCGGCCCCGTGGAGTTGAGGAATTGTACCCCCGGCGGCACGAATTGGAACCCCCGACGCTTGCGACCGGTTGCCCTCGTCCCCGCCCGGCACGGCTGCGTATACTGATGAATCCCCCGCACCCGACTGCGAGAGCCACTCATGAGCGCGGACACGGCGACGGTTCACATCGACGGGGCGTCGCGCGGGAACCCCGGCGCGGCGGCTTACGCGCTGGTGCTGGCGCGGCCGGGACTGCCGGTCGTCGAACACGCCGAGACCATCGGCAAGGCGACGAACAACGTGGCCGAGTACGCGGCGCTGGTGGCGGCGCTCGAACGGGCGCTCGCGCTCGGCGTGCGGAACCTCACCGTCTACAGCGACAGTGAATTGATGGTGAAGCAGATGAATGGCGAGTACAAGGTGAAGAACGCCGACCTGCAAGAGTTGTACAAGGAGGCCGACGCGCTGCGGAAGCGGTTGGCGTCCGTGACCCTGAAGCACGTCCGGCGTGAGCAAAACAAGCGGGCGGATGAACTTTGCAACCTCGTGCTGGACGGCAAACTGTCCCCCGGCGGGGTGGCCGCGTCCGACGAGCCGAAGCCGCCGGCGACGGCCCCGCTCAGCGCCGCCACGGTGCGGGAGGACGCCATCGAATGCCTGCGCGCCGCCGCGTCCGCGTGGGCGAGCCAGGGATTATCGGCGGTGTCGCCGGCACAGGTCTGGGACCAACTGTGGTCGATCCTGGACGACGGCGGCGCGTTGCGGAAGAAGAAGTGACTATGAATGCGGGCATCGCAACTTCGGAGTCCCTCGCATGTCTAGCCCGCGTGAAATCGCCACCGTCGGCGGCGGTTGTTTTTGGTGCGTCGAGGCGGTGTTTGAACTCGTGAAGGGCGTCGAGTCCGTGGTGTCCGGGTACGCCGGCGGGCACGTCCCGAACCCGACTTACGAGCAGGTCTGCGGTAAGACGACCGGCCACGCCGAAGTGATTCAAGTGACGTTCGACCCGGCCGTGATTTCGTACCGCGAGTTGCTCGGCCTGTTCTTCGCGTTCCACGACCCGACCACCCCGAACCGCCAGGGCGCGGACGCCGGCCCGCAATACCGCTCGGTCATTTTCACTCACTCGGACGAACAGCAAAAGACGGCCGCGGACGTGATCGCCGAGTTGGACGCCGCGAAGGTGTTCCCCGCGCCCATCGTCACGGAGGTGCGGCCCGCGCCCGAGTTTTACCCGGCCGAGGACTACCATCAGGGGTTTTACCGGAGTAACCCCGGTCAGCCGTATTGCGCGGCGGTGGCCGGCCCGAAGGTGGCGAAACTGCGGAGCCGGTACGCGAAGTGGCTGCGGTGAGACCAGGGCCATTTCCGTTGTTCGTCCGCCCCTGCGCGACGACCTACCTCATTGAAGGGAGGCGATTCCACAGGCTATCGTCGGCGTCCTGTCCTCCGCACACTTCACCCGCGCGGAACGAGCGGCAGCGGGTTGCGGGCGAAGATGCGGTCCTCCTGCGGCTGGTTGTCGATCAGGTGCCGCTTCACGAATTCCGGAATCTTGTCGGCCGTCATGCCGTGGTAATAAGTCCCTTCCGGGTAGACGACGAGGATCGGACCGTCCGAGCAGACCCGCAGGCACTGCACCTTCGTCCGGTAGCACGCGCCCGGCCCCCGGCTCAGTGACAGCCCGGTGTCTTTCAACTCCTTTTTCAGCGCGTCCCAGGCCGCCTGCCCCACCTCCGCCGAGCAGCAGGCGTCCCCGATGCACAGGAAGACGTGCCGGGCGTAGTGCCCGATGTGCAGCGTGTCCGCCATCGCGGCGAGTTTCTCGGTCGTGGTCATGTCGAACGCCCTTGGGGAAGTTCGCCGCCGGTGGTGTCGAAGTACCATTTCACCGTGTCGCGCAAGCCGGCCTCGAACGTCACCGTCGGCTCGTACCCCAAGTCGCGGCGGGTGCGGGAGATGTCGGCCAAGCTGTACCGCACGTCCCCGACTCGGCTCGGGCCGTGGGTGGCCGTCAACTTCGTGCCGAAGATGTCGTTCAGGGCGGCCACCAGGTCCAACACGGTCACGCTCCGCCCGGTGCCGACGTTGTAAACGTTGCCGCTGGCCGTCTTGGCGTCCGCCTCCGCCGCCTTCCGCAGGCATTGCACGGCGTTGGCCACATAGGTGAAGTCCCGCGACTGCAGCCCGTCGCCCTGCACCGTCGGCGCGGTGCCTTTGGCCATCAGGGCGGTGAACAGGGCGATGACCCCGGAGTACGGCGAGTCCGACCGCTGGCGCGGGCCGAAGATGTTGAAGAAGCGGCAGCGGACGGTTTCGATTCCGTAAGTCGCGGCGAACGCCTGCATGTACAACTCGCCGGCCAACTTCGCCGCCGCGTAGGGCGACTTGGCCGCCGGCAGTTGGTCTTCGGTCTGCCCCCCTGCCCCGCTCGCCCCGCCGTAGGCGCTGCTGCTGGCCGCGTACACCACCCGCGTTACCCCGGCCTTCCGCGCGGCGTCCAGTAGCAACAGGGTGCCGGTGGCACACGCGGCGTGCGACACGGCCGGCGTCTCCACGCTGCGGGCCACGCTGGCCAGCGCGCCCAGGTGATAGACGGTGGTCGCCCCTTGCACTGCCTGTTCGACGGCCTGCGGGTCGGTCAGGCTACCCTCCACAATCTCGATGTTCGAGCCGTGGTGGGCGACGTTCGACCGCAACCCGGTGCTGAAGTCGTCCAGCACGCGAACGGATTTGCCGGCCCGAACGAGGTCATCGACGAGGTGCGAGCCGATGAACCCGGCCCCGCCGGTGACGAGGGAAAGAGCGGACAAATCAGCATCTCCGTTGGGCGGTTGGGCGCGAAAGGGAAATGTACCCCCCGCCGCCGCGACCGACAACGCCGGCCCCGGCCCTGTAACATGGCCATCAGCCCTGTCTCGCCCCGGATTCCGCCCGCGATGACCGTTCCCGACTTCACCACCTTTTTCGGCGTCGATTTCAGCGGGGCCAAACTGGCCGGGCGGAACATCTGGGTGGCGCGGTGCGAACTGGCGGGCGCAGGCCCGTCGCGGCTGGTGTTGAAATCCCTGGACCGGTTGGAAGACTTGGCCGGCACCGCCGCGCGGGGGCCGGCGCTCGCGCACCTGGTGACACTGGTGCGTCAGTCGTCGGCGGCGCTGTGGGGGTTCGACTTCCCGTTCGGGTTGCCCATCGAGCTTTTCCCGAAAGGGCACCGGTGGCCGAAGGTGTTCGCGTTCGTCGGCGGGTACGGGGACGACGCCTACCGGTGCGGCATGGCGTGCGTGCGGCGGGCGCGGAAGATGAAGTCGCA
>Ga0105048_10015888_pt1 | contig 11655 bp, 12 predicted proteins | sample MAT05_FD_78382 | JGI IMG/M metagenome (GOLD analysis project Ga0105048, IMG submission 78382) | Freshwater microbial communities from Lake Fryxell liftoff mats and glacier meltwater in Antarctica - MAT-05 | ecosystem: Environmental > Aquatic > Freshwater > Ice > Liftoff microbial mat | place...
CGCACTCTAAAAGATAACAAATAAATTGAGAATGCTTATTTTGGGGTGAGCGATCGCCCGATGGCTTAGGGCTATAATTTGAGGCAGTAAGATTTAATTAGTCAAGATTCCCAAAGGTATGACAAAATCTCAAATTCTAGATGCAATTCGACTAATGCCGTCTCAAGATCGATTGGAAATTATGAAATTTACTTTGCATCTTCTCTAGGAAGAAATGAACAAAAATGCCGTCTATCAACAGACACAGAAACTAAGTTTAGTAGATGCAGCAGAAATTATGAGTTCTTACTACACAGAAGGAAGTGAATTGATAGAGTTTACTGATAGGTGTAAAGAAGACTTTTATGAATACAAAGATTATGCGTAGAGGTCAAGTCTGGTTGTATGGAGCCGATCCCACCATTGGTGATGAAATTGGGAAAACTCGTCCTGCGATTATTGTTAGTAATGATAATGTGGGAGTTTTACGTCTAAAGATTGTTGTGCCTATTACGGGATAGCAGGAAGTATTTGAGCAGGTGTTATGGATGGTAAAGATTGAACCAACTAGTGAGAATAGCTTGAGTAAGCGATCGGCAGCAGATACATTCCAAGTGCGATCGGTTTCATTCTACCCCTCTCTCAGAACAGGAGAGGGAACAAGAAAAACACCTCTTACTCCCCTTATCTCCTTGTGGGAGAAGGGGTTAGGGGATGAGGGGGATTTCTTAACCCGAACTCACGCAAACTACGCTCCATAATCCTATGGTGTTGGATATTCGTTGTGAGCATAAAAAAATCTACGAGGCGATCGTCCATAGGGATATAGAAACGGGAGCATCCCACTTTTGTAGAGTTGCCCTCATCCCCCAGCCCCTTCTCCCAAGAAGGGAGAAGGGGGGCAGGATTAAAGTCCCCCTTCCGCCCTGGGAGAGGGATTTAGGGTGAGGGTTACATAATTGGGATACTCCCTATAGAAACTGCCAAACAAGAAATTCAATCCCATCTCAAAGCAAGCAAGATCAGAGTTCTTAAAGAGTTGGTTAATTTACGAGAGTAGTTATCTTTAGAAGTCTAGAGATCACATACTATTCATAACTATTCCATTCTCCACCGAAAGTATCTGAGAATTGTGGAGCCAATCAGCATCAAAAGAGCCTAAATGAGTTGTAGTAATCAGGGTTTGAAACCGATCTTGGATCGCCTCTAATAATTGATTCTGACGATGTAAATCCAACTCTGCTAAGACATCATCTAGTAATAGCAATGGAGCCTCTCCTACTACTTCCTCAATTAGTTTTAACTCTGCCAATTTTAAGGCTAATACCAAAGTTCTCTGCTGTCCTTGAGATCCGTAGAGCTTGGCAGTAGTTTGATTAATTAAAAATTCAATATCATCCCGATGAGAGCCGACTAAACTAGTCCCTTGACGGTGTTCAGGAATGCGCCGGAGTTGAATTTTCTCTAAAAAAGCCTCCTGAACTTTTTCGGGATTATCTTCAGGGATGGGGACATTTGGCAAATATTTAAGGGTTAAAACTTCGGTTCTGCCACTGATTTTGGTATGCCAATCTTGAGCTAAGGGAGCTAATCTTTCCAACACTCTCGCTCTCCGCCTTGTCACCCGCGATCCGGTGGTAGCTAACTGGGCATCCCACAAGGCTAATTCTTCACTAAAACTACTTAAGTCTGGAGCGTGTTGTAATTTCTTTAATAGGGCATTTCTTTGCCGCAGAACTTGATTATATTGCTGGAGAATATGAGCATAGATGGGTTCTATTTGGGTGAGGATTGTATCTAACCAACTCCGCCGTTTTTCTGGTGCGCCCCGCACTAATTCTAGGTCTAAGCTAGAAAACTGAACTGCATTTAAGCTGCCTAAAAAGTCTAGGTGTCTTTTAATGGGTTGTTGATTGATCGTCACACTCCGCCTTGACCCAAATCGGAAATTAATTACGAGTTCTAAATTGGTGTATTCTCTTTCTAAAAAAGCAGTAATTCTACTATTATTTACACCTTCTAAAATTAACTCACGATCGCGCATTGCCCGATGACTTTTGAGAGTTGCGAGTAGCTCTACTGCCTCCAACAAATTAGACTTCCCTTGAGCATTATCCCCTAACAAAATCGTCTTCGGAGCTGTAAAACCTACAGTCTGATCTCGATAGTTCCGAAATTGTTGTAGGTGTAGAGTTTTTAGATACATTTATCTCAAGGAAACTAACAGATTGTGATGACTAGAAAGACTTCCCAAATCTCCCTTAACAAATATAACTTCAAGAACTATTATCCCCCCTTTTTAAGGGGGGCAGGGGGGATCGAGAGGTTGAAACGAAGTCTGGCTTGACTTGTATGTAAACGATAGCCTTTACAAGGGGGGATGAAGGATCAAAATAAAGAATCAAAGCGTAGCTCAGCTAAACAGTCCAGCCAAACTTAATATATCAGCCAATACTCCGCTGTGAGAGAATTCTTGCTTTTCTAATCCTAAGCTAGTTTCTTGCCAACCATTTTTGAGCATTCAATCGCTGCACAATCCCAAAAACTAGTAGGCCTAAATTAGCTTTGCGCTCATCAATTAAGAAGGATTCTACCGCACTGGGTTTTCCGCCATTGTTAGTGTAAGAAAAAGCCTTTAATCCATTAATATTTCCCTCTGGAAAATAAAGATTAAACTGCCTTTGTCCTTTATTCCAAATCCCCACAACTTGCCAGCATTTTTCCGTACTTCCGGCGATCGGCAGGGGTTCTTGGGCAAAGGAAAGATGTAGATCGCTAATTCCGGCTCCAGTTAGAGTTTTGGTCAGGGCGGGGAGATAATCTTGCTGAACAAATTCGGTAAAAGGCTTATCTTCAAGAGCAGGAGGCTTGGCTTTGGGAGACGCTTCTGGGGTAGGAGTCTTAGTTTCTTCTGTCATAGTTCGAGTGAGTTGGGCTAAGAAATACTTTTGCTCCCTTGATCCTACCTTAGTGTGGACTGTTGTAGCTAGGTTGCTTAGGAAGATTATAAAGAGTACGGCGGAATTGAGGTCTCATCAAGGAACAAGAAAAGATGTTTTTGAATTTTGCCATAAAGTTTATTTACTCTAATTTCGGGCAATTGAGTTGGAATTAAAGTCAAGGCTTTGGCTAATCTGCGGTTGAGGTCACAACAATATTAATAAAGAGTAAAGTTAGTCCCCTGCTCATATTTTTTACATTACTTTTTAGGTTTGAGAAGGATAATAATAATATTTAGCAAACTAATTTTTGAGATATTTAGGATTGATCACATCCAGTAGTGTAGCGATTAAAATATCAACCAGCTTAGTTGTAGTTGGAGAGAACTGATGTAAAAAAGCCTTCAGGTGTGACCACCATGAATCAATAGGGTTAAAATCTGGAGAATAGGATGATAGGTTGACACAGCACTTTGCAAGGGCTGTAAATCTTGCCATAAAAATGCTAGATAATAGGTTTGATTAATCCTTAAATATTGTTTGAATTGTATAAGATGGTTTAGAACTATTCAAATCTTTACAATTATTGCCTGGTGAGTTTCAGCAATAAAGATGATTGTATAAAAAGATGTTTGAAATAATTATATTATTCTCAAAAAAACATCCTTTAGAAAGATGTCAATCATTATCTTGCTCTATTAGTGTTGTGTATATGAGGTATATGAGAAATTTCTGTAAACAGCAAATCTTTCAACCTTAATCCAAATAATCTGCCGGGAGAAATCAACATGAATAGTGATAGAGACAATTCTCAAATCGATCAACAGGATGCAAATCTTGATCCTATTACTCATGAGCCGGGAGCGCATCCCGTAGGGACAGGAGTAGGTGCTGCGGGTGTTGGGTCTGTGGCAACTGTAGTAGGTAGCGTAGTAGGCGGCCCTGTCGGAGCCGTAGTCGGAGCCGTAGTCGGTTCAGTAGTGGGAGGATTGGCAGGCAAAGGTACTGCTGAAAAAATCAATCCTACGTTGGAAGATGAGCATTGGCGGAAAAACTACGCTAATGTTTCCTATGCCGATCCAGATGTGCCCTATGAAGACTACCAACCCGCCTATCGTATGGGCTATGAAAGTTACGATCGCTATGCCCACACTGGTCGCCAATACTCAGATCTAGAGCCAGAACTAAAGAGTGATTACGAAAGAACTCATGGTACTACAGGGCTAGGTTGGGATAAGGCTAAAAATGCAGTGAGAGATGCTTGGGATCGGGCTGCCAACTCTGTAAAAACCCATTAAATAGTGAGACACATACTACATTTTGTTTCGTATTTAACCAAGTCAAATAATCTATGCAGTGATTTCAATATTTCTTTATCAATCTAGCAACAGAAAGATAAAGTTTTCTCTATTTCAAGTAATTACTAATACCTACAATTTAATGGAGTTAAAAATATGGCCGTACAACTAGAAGATAACAAGCGTAACGCGATCGCTGTCAAACTGGCTGACATGAAAGCCCTGCAAAATCTAATTATTAGCAATGAGCAAACTTTAATCGCAGCTTCTCCTGATCAAGACCTTGCTAAGCGGTTTAGAGATTTTCTCCAAGATGATCAAAAAAATCTGGGCATTCTTGATACTGTAATCGTGCAGTATGGCATCAAAGCTGAACCAAAATCTACATTGCAGGAAGAAGTTGCCGTAGTAGAAGAACAGATGAAAGATTCTGAACTCACTTTCTTTGAGAAGGTAGCAAAGCAAGAAATTCTCAAACATACCCAAACAATGTCAGGCATTCTAGTCCACAAAGCCGCTCAAGTTGTTGGTGCAGATATTGAAGTGGCGATCGCTCCTCTCAATACCGTCAACTTTGAAAATCGCGCTCATCAAGAGCAGCTTAAAGGAGTGATGGAAGCTCTGAGTACTCTAGAACTAACTGGCAAACCTGCTGACCAAGGATTATGGGGAAGAGTGCAGGATGCTGTAGCTGCCCTGAGTGGCATTACCGGCAGTATGATCAGTCGGAGTGATGACGAGATTGGTATTTGTGAGCTAATTCGCCTAGATCACACTAAAGTAAATACTCTATTTGGACAGATTAAATCCACTAATGATCCTCAAAAGCTAGAAGAGTATTTTGGACAGCTTTATAAGGATTTGTCTGTTCACTCTGAAGCTGAGGAACAAGTTGTTTATCCCGCCCTTCGTCCCTACTTTAATGATACTCAGAAGCTCTATGATGAACAGGCAGAAGCTAAATATATGCTTGATCAGATTAAAGCAATGAATCCTGAAAATACGGTGGAATTCAAGGCGGCGATCGAGCGTCTTATGACTGCTGTAACTACTCATGTACGTGAAGAAGAAAATCATTTATTCCGCACTCTCAAAGATAACTTTGGAGATGAACAACAGAAGCATATGGCAACAGAGTTTAAGACTGCCAAAAGCAAGCTCCAAGATCAGAAGTTAGCTTTAGCTTCTCACTAATTTATTTGCGAACTTGCGTAGTAGTCTGTCGTGAGTTATATTCCACTATTCTTAATTATTAGGAGGATATTTATCATGGTTTATGCTAACCGTCAACAAGAAACAACTGAACGTAATTATTATGCCAATGGTGCAGATATTAGCGATCGCACTCATTGGGGAGCCATCATTGCCGGACTAGTTATTGCCCTTAGTACCCAGCTTCTATTAAGTGCCTTGGGTGGCGCATTAGGGTTTACAACCATTGCCAACTCTGGCGCGCCCCGCACCGATGCTGGTGGTGTGGGAACTGCTGTAGGAATTTGGGCGATCGTCAGCCTCTTTATTTCCCTATTTATCGGTGGTTGGATTACCGCCCGGGCCTGTGGTTCTGTCAATCGCAATACTGCCGCCCTCAATGGAGCTATTTTGTGGGCAACCACCCTAGCACTCAGTGCCTGGTTACTAGCGAGTGGAGTTTCTGGTACTTTTGGGATTGCTTTAGCAAATGCCGGTAATATTGCTGGTCAGGCCCAACAAAATGGGCTTTCTCTACCTAATCTACCTAATACTACTAACTCGCCTAATACTAATAGTACACCTCTACCTACTCCCTCTATAAGTGCTCAAGACACCAGAGATATTGCTAGTAATGGCGGTAAAGCAGCTTGGGGCTTTACGCTTGGATCACTCCTTGGGCTAGCTTCCGCCATCATGGGAGCTACGATGGGCGCTCGGAATACCCGTGCTTACTCCACTAACCATATTGATGATCAGGGTAGATGAAATTAATTTGCCCAGCAAGCATAGACAGCTTTCTATCAACCAAATTATCTATCATCAGATTAGCTCTAGACTTTGTTCTTAGAGCTTTTTCTATGTCTTTCTTAGGTAGCTCACTTGCGGAGAGACTGCGTAAGTCCTAGGGATTTCAAAAAAAGTATTAATTATGGAAAGGAATGGTTAGTAATGGCAGAAATCCTAGGAATAGCCAGATCCAACACCAGGTTTGTAGGCGAATTTCTGGTTCGGCTTGTTCTAACACTGAATCTAGCAGGGCGTTAATCCGGCGATCGAGGCGATGCTGGGGCAGGGGCAAACTAAAGGCAGCACAAAGATGATCGAGATAATTTAGGGGTTGGCTGACTACCAAGAGGAGAGACTCTGCTAATACCAGAGGGTCTACTACCCTACCTGCGTGAGCATCGGCGCGAACTTCTCGCCACAACAATAGCTCTTGCCAGAGAAATTCGGTGTAGGGCAGCCACTGGGTGAGCGATCGCAACCAACCTAACCAGAAAAACCAAAAGGTATCTCGGTAAAAGTAATGAGCTTGTTCGTGAGCTAATACTGCTTGGAGTTGTTCTGGGGTGAGGCGATCGAGCAATCCTTGAGTCACAACCAACTCTGGCTCCCAAAAACCAATCTGCCCACTAAATAAGTCTGGATGGTCTACTAACCTTGCCGGATGATTTTCTATAGTCAATTCTGGTTGAGAGCGGATATGGTGCAGAGTTTGCCAGCCTTGCAGAGTTAGCTTTCCTAAGGTTAATCCGGCTAGGATCCATAGAAAAAGACTGAAAGCATAACTTCCCCAATCTCCAGCCCCTACTGCCATTATTCCCTTAGTTCCCATACAAAGAATGGCGAGGGTAGTAGTCAGCAGGAGGATAGGCGGCAGCAGAAACAGGACAAATAGCAGGCTAGGTTTTGCCCGGAGATTTGCAGCGAGAGGAGTGCTAGCCCGGAGACCAAGGGCTAGGGTGAGGGTAACTAAAATTAAAGTTAGGTGCATTATTCCCCCCTTGCTTGGCGTACTTGTTTTAGGCGTTGGGCGATCGCTTCAATTTGCTCCATGCTGGCGGTGTCCAAGCTATCAGCAAAGGCGGCGACAATATCAGGATTGCCCACGGCGAGGAATTTTTGCAGTTGTTGGTGAGCTTGGATCGATCGCGCCTGGTCATGGCTAACTAAAGCCCTCCAAATAAAAGCCCGTTCCGATCGCTCGCAACCTAACCAACCCTTATCTTTCAATCGGCCCAAGATAGTGGTAACAGAGGTATAAGCCAATTCTCGATCGGGGTCAGCAAGGAGGCGATCGTGAATTTGCTTAACGGTAGCATTACCCAAATCCCAAATAATTTCCAAGATTTCTGCTTCCAAGGGGCCAAGAGAAAGTTGTTTGGGTCGATATTCCGGTAAGGGAGCCATAGGTATTAAAAGTTTTACACACTGTCTTTTGACTCTTAATAATACCAGCAGTATCATCTCTATACAGAAGTTGCTATGAAAAATTATCAGGGGGCGATCGCTCCTCCGGCTTTCTCCCCAAAATTGCGATCGCTCTTCTATCTTTTTTGATCCAACCTTAATGCCATTAACACAATTATTAGAGAGGTAGATTTCCTCCCAAACTACCAAGATTTAGACTATTTATGGATCCGGTTAGTAAGGCAAAGGAGTCACTAAGCAATGGGTTTAACTGCTGCAACCCAAGCATTATTGTTCCTATACCCGGAGTAAGTTGTAACTCAGATAGTTTTAATTCTGTCGTCAGTTGTGAGATATCAAGACCTAGGGCAGGGTTGGCGATCGCACCAAGCAAACTATTAATTAAAGGATCATTTCCCGGAGTTTGGTTAATAGCTACCACAATTGGAGTAGTAATAATTGGGGGAGTAATTAGTGGAGTAATTGGTAGATTAGTAATGGGCAGGGTGATCACCACTGGCGGTGGAACTACTGGAGCCGTTACTTGAATTTGAAAGCTATCTGTATTGGGGCTGATACTGTTGAGTAGCGGAGCTAAATTGCCTCTTCCAGTGGGAGCAATATTAATAATTAGTCCGTTGCCCGCACTACTTTGATTCCAGGCTTGATAGATAATGCCATTATTGACCGTGCCTTCAAAACCAACATTAGGCACAAATCTCAGACGATTATTGTTGTCAGCAGCGAGGAGAAAGGCAGAGGTAAAGGGGTTGGGGGGATTATTTTGCAGGTTGTATTTAGAAACCAAGGCAGTAGCTAGGTCTGACCAGATCGCCCCATTATCGGTAGAATATTGCCAAGTTCCCCCAGAATTATTAACCTTATTGATCGCAATTCCTTGATCAGCAGCATTAGTAATAGAACCACCAATCAAGCTCCTAACTAAATCACCTTGATTAGAAGTGGAAGAAATATTGTTAGGTATCCCAGTTAATTTAGGTGCGATCGCACCCAAGCTAGGTTGAGGAGGAGCAAGTAAATTAAGTGCTGTATTACCCGCCCCCAGAGTTCCCACCCAAGAACCTTGGTAGGTATTCCCAGTCACCGTACTCCCAGAACCCAGAACAATAGCAGCAGCAGGATCAGTAGTCACAGTTTCGTACTGCCCTCTATTTCTGAAAGACTTAGTTCCTGTAATATCCGTCCCAAACTTATTATTAATAACTTTTATCCCGGCAACTCCTTCCGATCGAAACATCTCCATCCCATTAGTTTCGTAGTCATAACCACTAGCAGCTACCAAATTTCGCTGAAAAGTAATATTATCCGAATCGCCATCAATGAACACTGACCACCGTTGATTGCCAAGAGCAAAATTTCCAGTAACATCTGTACCAATCTTGTTATCTTCTACCAACACTCCAGTGGAACCTGCCCGAATTACCACCGCCGAAGTGGTATTCCCAGAAATTACATTATTTCTGACTACGGTATTAGGACTACGGTGAATATACAAAGCATGGGACATATTCGCATCGCCCCACCAGCTATTCCCCAAACCAACAGTCCCAGAGCGATCGGTACCAATATAGTTGTTCTCGATTACTACTCCCGTGGGGCCACCAGCTCCTAAGTTGTAATTATTTCCGTTCCCAACTTTGATCCCACTACTTTCGAAGCGATTGATAATAAAACCCTTGGCAACGCTATTATCACTCCCCGTCCGAAAAGTTAAGCCATTAGTGAAATCGGCTAGGTAAACATTGGCAATGGTAAACTCAGGAATTGCATCGCCCCGGAGTTCGATCGCGGGTTTGCCTCCAGAGTTGGGTTGGGTAGTGCCATCGAGATTAATAGTATCGGTGATGGCTGGCAGAGGAGTAAGTAGAGAAATGGATTTTACACCTCCAGTCTCAATATTGAAAACTACACTATCTGCCCCAGCAATAGTATTTGCCTCAGTAATTGCTTGGCGGAGAGAACCTGCCCCAGAGTCGTTGGTATTAGTAACAGTGAAAAGGGCTAATACGTATTGGTAAGCGTCTTTGGTTTCTTGAGTGAAGGCTTGTGACGATGCAATAATTCCTGTGGTTTTTTCTAGGAGCCAATTACCACCCTGAGCAGAGCTACCAGTCAAATCGGCAGAAGCCGCTACATTTGCTCCGGTGACTTGGCTTAAGCGTTGGATAAAATCTTCCCCGATCCTTCCTTGGGCAACATTACAACCATAGATTAATAAATCAGGGTTTTTACTAGCTAGGGGTGAAAACCATTGGCTTAAAGATGCTTCATAGTCCTCTAGATTATGGCTATTGAGAGTTGTGGAGCCGATCTGGATGCTCCCTGGTTCGCCATGACTAAGAATTTGGATGCTTGCTAAGACTCCTGTTCTTTGGTTGAGGTAGGTAGTGATTTGAGTAATTCCATCTTGGGTTGGGTCAAGGATCGCAGCCTCGGTATTTGGTTGCAATCCTGCCAATAGGCTAGAGATATTTTCTATCCTGCTGTCAATAAAGATAATATTTGTGGCTTCTTGCTCCAGCGCGATCCGTGGCGGAATAGACAAACTAACCATGAAAAAATACCCCCAAATTAAAAAGTGAATAGAACAGTCCTAGTTGACTTGTCAGGGCAGTTCATAAATTTTTCTTGCTGATGAGGCGAGATAAAAGATTTTATTGCCGAGGCTTGGGAATTGCCTCAATTTATTCCCTACTCCTATATTAGCTAACTAAGTAAATTCACTACTAAATCAGTAAAACTACTGATGCCAATGTAAAGAATTGGTATTTTGAAGTGCTTTACTCTCCCTAAGACCTTCCCCTCCACAACTATTATGTAAGTAGATTTACTATCTTGTAATCCATATATAGCGATCGCCCCCTGCGGTCGTTTTAGCAGATCATCACCTTTAGTTCCCCAAAGATTATTGGTGATGGGGTTAGGTTCTTGTTGTTTGACGATCTTTTCTCAGGGGCAGGATTAACTGCAAACTTTTTCTGGCAAGAGTTTACATAGTTATTTTGATAAATTTCCTTAGAAATATTGACAAAGCTCCCCAGCTTATGCAATTATTATCAAATATGCGGGTATAGCTCAGTGGTAGAGCGTCACCTTGCCAAGGTGAATGTCGCGCGTTCGAATCGCGTTACCCGCTTAATTTCAACTTAACCTTTTCTTAATTCCCTCACTAGCTGTTTGATTATCTCTGCATCTTCTGCTTGAGGGACTAATTTGAGATACTTTTCTAAATCTACCAAGGCAGCCTGCCATTCTCCCAACTGAAATTGTAACAATCCCCTGTCTCTTAACTCTAGGGGCAGGTTGGGGATGACGAGGAGTATGCGATCGACAGCCCAAAAAGCTTTAGATAAACGCTGTTGATTTATGTAGATCACCTTGAGATTAGTTAACATACGGACTAAAAATCGGCGGGGATGAACGGGGGCGAGGAAACTGGATTGGATCGCAACATTCTCTCCGTAAATCTGGGCTAGTCTAGCCTCGCAGTCTTGAGGAAATAGAATTTCCCCTTGATTAAAAGCATCTACAAAGATTTCACTATTCTCAAAATCAGGGCGAGTTAAAAAATGCCCCGGCATACCTACTCCTACCATCGGAAAATCAATTCTTTTGGCAATTTCTAGGTAAACCAACGCAAGAGTAATGGGGATACCCATGCGGCGATCGAGCACTTTGCTCAGAAAGCTATTGCCAGGATCATAGTAGTTTTCGGTATTCCCCGTAAATCCTAAGTCTTCGTAGAGGTATTGATTAATTGTTTGCACCACTCGCAAAGGGTAGCGTTCTGAGGGGAGACGTTTTCTAACCACGGCTGCCATAGAATCTAGCTGAGATAAATAATCTCCCGGATACACTTCTGGATATTCTTCTTGGCTAAGGTAAAGAGCCGCTGCCCCTAGGTCTATTTGAGATTCTGGCTTACTTACTTCCAGAGTAAATAACTGCCGTGGTGAGGTTAAATCCATCCTAAAGTTCTTTTCTCCCTAGTAGTAAATAGCATTCCATCTCGCCTTTGCCTTTGATATCAATTA
>Ga0105048_10015889_pt1 | contig 11655 bp, 8 predicted proteins | sample MAT05_FD_78382 | JGI IMG/M metagenome (GOLD analysis project Ga0105048, IMG submission 78382) | Freshwater microbial communities from Lake Fryxell liftoff mats and glacier meltwater in Antarctica - MAT-05 | ecosystem: Environmental > Aquatic > Freshwater > Ice > Liftoff microbial mat | place...
ATTAAAGTAAGGTTGTGAAATTTTTCACAGCCTTTTTTATTCTCTCCAAAGAGGATTAAAGAGCACCCCAGTTAATACAAGCAGCAAAAGATTTAATGCACCTAATAAAAGCAAATCGTTAAAAACTGATTCTGCCAATATAGGCATCATACATTTGATAGATCCTTGCACACCTATGAGTAAGAGTGGTAAAATTACGGGCAAACTAAGCACTGGAACCATAAAGCCCGGATTGGTGGTTTTTGAGGCAATGGCAGAAATCATGGTAAAAACAGTGCCAAGACCCCCAGAAACCAGCAAAATAAAGCCAATGTAGGCCATTGAATGCACCACAGGAAACTGCATGAAGAATACAAATACAGCCAAATTTAAAAGGCACAAAGCAATCATCAACATCCAGCTGTAAAGGATTTTTGCCAAAATAATGGCACTCGGAGAGGCTAATTGATTCAAATAAATCCAGCGGGCTTTGCTAATAGAGATAAAACTTTTACTCACTGCCTGCAGTGTGCTGAAAATAACGGTAATCCAAAACAAACTGTTCCAAATTTTATCGGATAAAAAAGGATTACTAAGGTAGCACAACAAACCCAATGAAAATACTTGCAAGCCAGCCGCAGCAAGCACCGCTGGACGCTTTAAATCCATGGCTAATTCTGCTTGCAACATTTTTACTGTTTGTTTGGCAATGCTTTGCATCGGTTTTTGTTTTACCTTCGCGAAGGTAAATCAAGTAATTCAAATACAATGTTAGAACATATCCATAACCTAAAACCAGAAGAAAAAGATCTCCTTATTCATTGCCCTCTTTACGTATCTATTTTAATTGCGGGCGCCGATGGCGAGATACATGATGCCGAAAAACAGAGAACATTAGAACTCATTCACACCAAAACATTCTCAGAAAAATATGAACTTAAAGCGTTGTACATTGAACTGGAGCATGATGCTGAGCATGAATTGCGCAGATTGATTGCAGAATTGCCAAAGGAAAGAGATGAACGCATACAGGCAATTACAGAGCAACTGGAAAAACTAAACCATATTTTGCCTAAATTGGAACACCGTTTTCAAGTGCATTTTTACAATAGCCTGCGCCAGTTTGCGCACTTTGTTTCTCGCGCCGAAGGTGGTTTTTGGGGAATTGGTGCAAAAACCCATTTAGAGAAGGATTTGGTGAAATTGCCTATGATAAATAACCCTTCTCAGGAACAGGCCTAATGCCTATTTTTAAAAAAATACTCATTGCCAATCGCGGTGAAATTGCGATAAGGGTGATGCGCACTTGCCGGGAAATGGGGATAAAAACCGTTGCGGTATATAGTGAAGCGGATAAAAAGGCATTGCACGTTAGGTATGCCGATGAAGCTTATTGTATAGGTGGACCCGCCAGCGCCGATAGTTATTTGCAACAAGACCGTATTGTTGAATTGTGTAAAAAAATCAGTGTTGAAGCAGTGCACCCCGGGTATGGCTTTTTAAGCGAGAATGCCATTTTTGCGCGCAAACTCAAAGACAATGGCATTGTACTTATTGGTCCTAGTCCGGAAGCCATGGAAATTATGGGCAGTAAAATTGCCAGCAAGCAAGCCGTTGAAAAATTTGGTGTGCCTTTGGTTCCAGGGATAAATGAAGCCATTACCGATGAAAATGCTGCTTTGGAAGTTGCTAAGCAAGTTGGGTTTCCGGTTTTGGTAAAAGCAAGCGCAGGTGGAGGAGGAAAGGGAATGCGTATTGTAAACCACGAGTCGGAATTCCTTAGTGCGTTGCATACCGCACAAAGTGAAGCCCGCAGTTCTTTTGGCGATGACAGCGTGTTTATAGAAAAATATGTAGGAGGACCCCGTCATATTGAATTTCAAATAATGGCCGACAACTTTGGCAATATTTGCCACCTTTTTGAAAGAGAATGCAGCATTCAACGTAGACACCAAAAATTGATTGAAGAAGCTCCCAGTGTAGTTCTTAGTCCAGAATTAAGAGCCCAAATGGGAACAGCTGCGGTAAATGTAGCACGTGCTTGCAATTATACAGGTGCAGGAACCGTAGAATTTTTACTGGCAGACGATGGCAATTTCTATTTTCTAGAAATGAATACCAGATTGCAAGTAGAGCATCCAGTTACTGAATTAATTACAGGTTTAGATTTGGTAAAATTGCAAATTCAAGTAGCCAAGGGTTTGCCTTTAGAATTTACCCAAGATAACCTTAAAATAAACGGACACGCCATAGAATTGAGGGTTTGTGCTGAAGATCCTGCCAATAATTTTTTACCGGATGTAGGTACTTTGGGTGAATACGAAAAACCCCAAGGCCCAGGCATTCGCGTAGATGATTGCATGGAGCCCGGCGCTGAAATTCCTATCTATTACGACAACATGATAGCCAAGTTAATTGCATGGGGAAAAGACCGCGAAGAAGCCATCGCAAGGTTGAAAAGAGCCATTACAGAATACCGCATCACAGGGATAGAAACTACCTTGCAGTTTGGAACTTTTGTATTAAACCACCCAGATTTTATTTCTGGCAATTTTGATACACACTTTATAGCCAATCATTTAAACCCTGCCATTTTTAATGAAACAGCATGGGACGAAGATGCACAAAAAGCATTGGCAGTGGCTGCCGCTAATTTTTTTGATGGCAGTATGGAGAAAATAACCCCCAATCTGGGCGAAAGTGCTGTAAATGCAAACAGCAATTGGCTGAAGCAACGCAAAAAATATTATAAATAACAGCCAACAGCAGCCGGCAACAGATTTTAGATCAGGCGGATTAAAATTTTCTTTTTTCTCGTTTACCTTTTAAACCATGACGGTATATACTGGCATTGCGAAGCATTTTTTATACTTTGGATATTGTGCGTAGGCCTTTGTTTTTTGACAAATGGCTTGGCTATGCTATTGTACAAAATGAAGCTTGCATGAAAGCCATTCGGCTTATAGAAATCGCATTTGTTTTATTATCTCCGCGCAAAAAGGCCGAGAATATGGGCTTTTTGAACGTTAAAATCTGGCTCCGGGGCATGGAAATGCCATACAAAATAAAGAAAGGGACATATTATGAACAGATTTACAAACACAAATGGAAACCGAGCCGACGGTTTCTATGGGACAAAACTCCCGATCCACCTTGGATCTAAAACTATTTTAATTTTGGCTATTGGCCTAATTTTAGTTTGCAAACTATGCGGCCAAGACGGTATGGCTGATTTGCAAATTCAGGTGTACGACATTGGGAAAAATGGGCATCAAAAAATACCCCTTGCAGGTGCATTGGTGAGTATTTATCAGAATGGAGGTTGGGTAAGCCGCGATACCACCTCAAGCAACGGTTTGCTGCATTATACCACCTTAAAATCTGGTATTTATACCATTGTAGGAGAGAAAAATGGCTACTTTGAAGATTCCAATGAAGTAACCCTAATTGCGGGAATAAATAGCCAATTTGTAATTAGCCTTATGACAATCCAAAATAGAACAAAGGATTCTGTTATTAATATATAGGTGAAGCGCAAAGATCCACCCATTTGTTTGCTTTGTCCATTGCCACCCGTAAAAATTGAGGATATTTTAAAAAGGGCGGGCAGTCCCATTGATATTATGATTAAAAGCAATCCCAATATTGTGCAAACAGTTGCAGGCAATGTTGTGAAAGGCAGTAGAATTGATGCAACCCGTTCAACAGTAGACGGTTCCATTGATAACGGTACAGGTCTTAGCACATTGGGAACTTATTCTATCGGCACCACCCTTGGCGGCGTTCCAGCAAATAAGGGCGACTTTACAGGGGGTTCTTTTGATTAACCCGCAGCGCATCTTTGAAAAAAATGTTGGCTTTGGAACTCATAAGTTCTTACAAATTAGATCCCTTCGGATACAATTCAATTGGTGGTTTTGCCAGCGGTCCATTGTGGATTAAAAAATACAAAAACAGGTTTTGCCAAATTCAACTTCAATCAAAGTTTATCACCATCCAATTCAATTGTGAATTTTATGGCGAATCCCCGCAATGATTCTCGGGCTCTATAGACGTATTTGCAATTTGACTTTTACTTAGAGCAACAAACCCAGCGAAGCCTCAACCTCAGCGCGAATGGTTTGTGTCAGTTGATGCCTCAATTGGTGAATCGACAACTTTCACAGTTGGATATCAATCATCCCATATTAAGTTATGATGCAAATGGTGTGTTTTTAGATACAATTAAATACAACAGATTGGTGAACGAAAAAGAACAAACAAGTTTTGACCGCACATTTCGCCGTCAACTTATTGCCAATGGGGCCAAAGATGCAAATGGAGTTTTGATCAATGAAAGATCCATTATAGATGTAAATAGTTATGCCCCTTCCGACTTTAATTTAAAACTTTTTACAGCAGATGAATTGTTAAACAATGGCAACGGCTATGTAAGTTACTTTGGATATGACCATCTGGGGAATAAAACCCACGGGAAATTCTCAACAGCCGATTTTTTGCAAGATTTGAAGAAGCGAAGTATAAATGCATTCATGCCTATTTACGCTGCTGCCTGGCTGCAAGATCAGTTTAGATTTAAAGACTTGGTTTTTAGACTGGGTTTGCGCTTGGAACAATACGATGCCAATCAATTTGAGCTAAAAGATCCTTGGTCTTTGTTTCCAATTCAAACAGCCAAAGAGCTAAACATGCTGAATGGAGTTTTGGTTCAGCACCCATCCAATATCGGGGATGAATTTAAAGTGTATGTAAACGATGTGAAAAGTCCAACTGAAATTGTGGGCTATAGAAATGGAGATCGTTGGTACAACGCTGACGGAAGTGAACAAAACAATTCTGAATTTATTGCCAATAAAACTTCAAACGGACAAATAGCACCCTTGCTGGTAAATGCCGCACATCAAGAAATTACAGCCTCTTCGCTTGAAGATTACAAACCTTCAATCAATGTTTTGCCCCGTATTTGGTTTAGTTTTCCTTTGGTACAAGACAAGCAAACATTTTATGTAAGTTATGATGTGCTTGCCCAAAGGCCAAACGCAGGTGCCTCTTTTTTAAGTATTGACGAATTGTATTATCTAAAAAACAGAGAGGGTTCAACCATTTCAAATGGCAGTTTGGGTTCTAGGTTGCGCACGAATTATGAAGTAGGATATAAGAACATTTTTGGGAGTAAATTAAACAAAGGATTGGAATTGTCAGCCAGTTATAGCGAAGTGCGCAAGGATTTTGGATTAAACCGCATTTCTCAAGCATACCCCGTAAGTTATGTTACCTACCGCAATATTGACTTTTCAACCATCACTAGCTTTAACGCCAATTTGGTTATCAACGATTTAGGCCCACTCTCTCTCTTTGCCGGTTACATGTTGCAATTTGCCGATGGCACTGGTTCTAATATCAATTCCCAGTCTGCACTTATTGCATCCAACCAACCCAATCTTAGAAATATAATTCCATTGGGGGAACTGGATGTGAGGCACACCATTAAAGCCTCAGCCACATTTGTTTTTATCAGTGGTTGGGATAAAAAGCGCCATACCAATTTATACAAAGGCCCTAAAATTGGGAAAGTAGAGATTTTAAAAAACATGTCCATCAACATTACATCCAATGTTTATAGTGGTGTGCCTTATACACCTACCACCAGGCCGGTTAAAATAGGTGCAACGGATAGAGCCCAAGTGAAAGGCGCACCTTTTGGTGCCAGAATGCCTTGGCAACAATTTGTGGATTTAAATATTGCAAAAAACATTAAACTTAAAGATGGATCTAGCCTCCAGTTATTCATCGCAGTGCAAAATGTGTTTAATGTAAAAATATTGCATCTGTATTTCCTTTTACTGGACTTCCTAATGACGATGGATTTTTGAATTCCGCGCAAGGCTTGTTGGCACAAAAAAACCAAATAAGTGCTCAAAGTTATTCTGACATGTATAAAATGATGTTGAATTCTCAAAGTGCAAATTTCAACAACCCACGATTGTCCAGACTCGGAATTAGGTTGTTCCTATAATGTCGTAAAGCTAAAATTCAGGGTCACATTTGTAGACCCTGAATTTTAGTAACTTTGCACGCATTGCAAACCCCATCTTCTATATTTATTGCAGACGATTTTCACCCATCATTGATGGACATACTTTCCAAAGCTGGTTTGCCATTTGTTTATCGGCCTGATGCAAATAGGCAAGAAATTATTACAGCCTTGCAATCTGGCAGTCTTGGGCTTGTGATTAGAAGTAAAACACCGGTAGATTTAGAATTGTTGCAAGCGGGTAAAATGCTCAAGTTTGTTGCCAGGGGTGGCGCAGGCATGGATAATATAGATGAATTAGCCGCAGAAAAACTTAAAATAAATTTGTTCAATTCGGGCAATGCAAATTCCAATGCTGTGGCGGAGCATGCCTTGGGCATGTTATTGACTCTTTTTCGCAAAATCAATACGGCAGATGCGGAAGTGCGGCAAGGAATATGGCAAAGAGAAGCCAATAGAGGAATCGAATTAAAGGGGAAAACCATAGGAATTGTTGGCTTTGGAAATACGGGTTCAGCCTTTGCAAAAAATCTCTCCGGCTTTGATGTAGAGCTTTTAGCCTACGATAAATTCAAAAAAAACTATGGGAATGCTTTTGTAAAAGAATGTGCTATGGATGAACTCTATGAAAAAGCGGATATTTTGTCATTTCATGTGCCATTGGATTGTCATACTACCCTCATGGTTAATTCAGATTATCTACAGAGATTTGTCAGGAATTTATTTTTACTCAATCTTTCTAGGGGTGGCATTGTAAATACCATAGACGTAGTTTTGGCCCTCGAAAATGGAAAGATTAAGGGGTTTGCTGCTGATGTTTTGGAGCATGAAAACCCAACAACAATGGGTGATATCGAGTTGCTTTGGTTCCATAAGTTGGTGAAAATGAACAACGTATTGTTAACACCGCATATCGGTGGCTGGACGTTTGAGAGTTACCAGGAAATATCAACGTCCATTGCGACACAAATATTAGCTTTTATGCGGGTTTAGGGCAAGTTAAATTGGGCATTTGAGATGTTACAAATTGGAAACCAATGAATCTAATCTAAAACTTGGTTTTTGTCATAAAAATGCAAATCAAAAAAAACCTTGAAAATCACTTTTGGTAAATGGAAGATTATTGGGTAAACTTGCCAACGAAAACAACCGACGAAATTTTGGTTTCGTCCGACGAAAGAATTAAACGAATATGAAGATAACTATACTAAAGATTGGAACTGTTCTAGTCATTGCCCTACTAGGTGTTTTGGGTGCTCATGCCCAAACTTCCTTTGCCGATTTTAGGCTTAAAGTAACCGATGAAAATGGAAAAGGATTAAGTGGTGTGCTGGTAAAAATGTTTAAAAACAACATTGAAATAACCAGCGATACTACTGATTCTGATGGACGAACTGGATTTCCAACCCTTCAACCTGGTGTGTATGATATAAATGCCTCTAAGGAGGGTTTCCCAGATCAAAGACTCACTGGCCTTGATTTGGTAATGGGTCTTAACCCTGAAACCGAAATGGTTTTTAAAATTAAAAAGACAGGCGAAATTGTAATTACTGGAGTGGCTAAAAAACCACCTGTGAGTTTGGTTGGTAACGACCAAACCAAAACCACCAAAGATTTACTTACTGGGGGCCAGCGTGGTATTGGTTCTGTGGTCTCCACCAATTCCGCAATAATCAGCACTACCCAAGGTATTTCTGTACGTGGAACCAGGGCAGATGGCAATGGGACTTTTATTGACGGCGTGCGCGCAATTGGTGGCGGTGCTGTGGGTACACTTGGTACTGAAGCAATTTCTGTAAATATTGGCGGTATTCCTGCCCAATATGGAGACCTTACGGGTGGCGCATTTAGCTACACTACCAGAAGTGCTTCCGAGAAATTGATTACTGCCATTGAAGGTATCTCGTCTCAGTATTTAGACCCCTTTCACCAAAGTACTTTAGAAGGTTTTATTTCTGGACCACTATGGGTGAAAAAATACAAAGATGGCAATGCTACTAGAAAATATGTAAAACTGGGTTTTATGATGGATGGAACTATTGGTTATTACAAAGATCCTAACCCCACGCGCACAGGGGTTTACGTTGTAAAAGAAGACAAACTCAAACAATTGGAACAAAGCCCAATGATTTTCACATCCAATGGTTTTGTGAATGCAGCCAGCTATATTACCAATAATGACATTGAAAGACTAAATGCACGCCCCAATTCTCCCCTAGGAAATGGCAATTTTTTAGGAAAATTAGAGTTTCGCCCCAATCGTTATATTTCTGTAACAGCTTATGGCAGTTATTTTTACCAACAAAATCTTGCTGCAACCAATTCTATTATGAATTTTAATGCAAATGCGAGAGGCGATGCCCAAACCATTCGCGCTTATTTACAGTTTACCCAAAACTTTAAGGTGAATAAAAAATCCAGCGTAAAGAATGCGTTTTATACCATACGCGCAGATTATCAAAACTCCCAAAGCAAAACTAGAGATGCCAGCCACTTAGATAATATTTTTGATTATGGATACATAGGCACTTTTACAAGATATTCTACAGATGTTTTTGCCTACTCAAGAAGCGACAATAACCCCAATAATCCTCCTACCAAAGTAATTGATCAAAACGGCAAAGAAGTATCCATCCGCAATTACTGGAACCAAGTAGGTTTTAGAGATACATTAATGACCTTTGAACGCAGCGAATTAAACAGAGTCCGTGCCAACTATACCCAATTTGTTTACGACTACTATGCAAGCCGCGGAGGAAGTATTTCTAGCCCTACACAGTTGCAAAATAGCCAAGGGTTGTTAAATGGGTTTAACCCTTCTGCGGTTTATAGTTTGTGGCCTTCCCAAGGAAATATTACCTCAGGTTGGAGCAAAAGCCAAACAGAGAGATATTCTTTCTTCGCTTTGGGGCAAATGCAGGTAAAACCCAAAACCATAGCCGGACGCGAAAGGGCTCCGCATGATTTACAAGCAGGTTTTTATTATGAACAACAAATATCTCGTGGATATGGTCTTGGTGCCAATGGATTGTGGGTTTTAATGTCTCAATTGATGAACAAGCACATTGCAGAATTGGATTTAAACCATCCTATTCTTAGCTATGATGCCAATGGCGTATTTACAGACACCGTGCGCTACAATAGACTTGTCAATTACAATGACCAATCCAATTTTGACCGCAGTTTCCGCAATAAACTAATAGCGGAAGGCGCCAAAGATGCAAATGGCAAAGCCGTCGATGAAAGAACATTCGTGGATATTAACTCTTATAAACCTGGTGATTTTAAATTGGATATGTTTACCGCTGACGAATTGTTAAACAACGGTAACGGTTATGTTTCTTATTTTGGATACGACCATTTGGGGAAAGTAGTAAAAGGAAAACCTGCCATTGAAGATTTTTTGAACAACAAAACCAAAAGAAGCATTGGCGCATTTCAACCCGTGTATATGGCAGCTTGGTTGCAAGACCAATTCCAATTTAAAGATTTGGTATTTCGCTTGGGTGTTCGTTTGGAAAGATATGATGCAAATCAGTTGGTATTAAAAGACCAATATACATTGTACCCAATTCGCACAGCGGCTGAGGTTAAAACCATCAATGGTCAAACTATTTTGCACCCCGCTAACATTGGCAACGACTTTAAAGTATATGTGAATGATGTAAAATCACCAACCAAAATTGTGGGTTATCGCAGTGGAGATAGATGGTACAATGCAGATGGAAGCGAGCAAAAAAGCCCTGATTTTATTGCAAACCAAACATCCAATGGTAAAATTGCACCTTATTTGGTAGATCAAAACCAAAACGATTTGAAAGCATCTGCTTTGCAGGATTATGCACCAGCCATTAATTTGTTGCCGCGTATTTGGTTTTCTTTTCCCCTAGAACCTGGTAAGAAAACTTTTTATGTAAGTTACGATGTATTGGCTCAACGTCCAAATGCGGGCGCTTCTCAACTTACAATTGACGAACTTTATTATTTGAAAAATCGCCAAGGAAATACCATTTCCAATGGTTCTTTGCAAACCCGCTTAAAAACAGATTATGAAGTAGGGTACAAGCAAATTTTCGGTACCAAAAGAAACAAAGCATTGGAATTGTCTGCTTCATATAGTGAAATCCGCCGCGACTTTGGTTTGTACCAAGTCAACCACGGTTACCCTGTTACATATGTTACCTACCGTAATATCGACTTCGCTACCATTACTGGTTTCCGCGCCAATTATGTAATGCAAGACATTGGACCACTTACACTTTCTCTGAGTTATATGTTGCAATTTGCCGATGGAACGGGATCCAACATCAACTCTCAACAATCTTTGATTGCAAGCAATCAACCAAATCTTAGAAACATTATTCCTTTGGGAGAATTGGATATTCGCCACAATTTGAAAACTTCAGCTACGTGGGCTTGGTCTGGTGGAAAAGACCCTGTTAATCGCAGAAACCTTTACACGGGTCCAGTAATTAATGGCAAAGAAATATTCAAATTTGCAAGCATTAACTTTATAGGAAATGCCTACAGTGGTGGACCTTACACGCCTACAACAACTCCAGTGCAAATTGGTGCAGTACAGCGTGCGCAAATTAAAGGTGTGCCTTTCGGTGCTCGTTTGCCTTGGCAGTACACTTTGGACATGAACATTACCAAAGGTTTTGTTGTCAATCGCGAAGCTAAAAACCCATTGCAAATCAACCTGTTCTTCTGGATTACCAATTTGTTGAATACCAGAAATATCAATGGTGTTTTCCCATTCACGGGCGCACCACAAGATGATGGATTTTTGAATTCACAACAAGGCCAACTTGCGGTGAATACTCAAATTAGTGCCCAGAGTTATGCTGACTTGTACAAAGTGTTGTTAAACAGCCAAACTGGCAATTATGGCACACCACGCCAGTTGCGTTTTGGAATCAGGTTTAATTTTAACTAAAAAAGAAAAAGAGTAAAAAGATAAGACATGAAAAGGATTGTATTAATTTTAGGAATCGGCTTGTGTATTGCTTGGTCTTTCGCTAGGCCCGTAATTAACGTGAAGCCTAGGTCTGCGAGCCAAGTGGATAGAAGGGGATTTGCAAATACCTGCGAACCTGCTACCCAAACCGTAGATATGGATATTAACAACGTGCGTACCAAACTTTTAAATGGTGGTGACATGTGGTGGGATTTGAACAACCCTAAATACGAAGTACCCAAGGTAAAAGACCCTACGGCCGTGCGTAAACATTCTTTGTTCTCCGGTGCCATTTGGATTGGCGGAAAGGACAATGGGGGTAACCTGAAATTGGCAGCAATGACCTATCGTCAGCGTGGATCAGATTTTTGGCCAGGTCCCATTGACCCATCCACTGCAGGAACAGACCCCATTCGGTGCAAAGGCTACGATAAAATGTGGAAAATTACCCGTGACGAATTGGAACGCTGGGAAGCTTCAGCGAACAGTGGATATTCTGACATGAGTGCGGGTATCAAAGACTGGCCCGCTGGCGGAAATCGTTCCGTTAAATTCGGAACCGAATCCAATTACTTAGCGCCATTTTTGGATAAAGATGGAGATCCCTTGAATTACGATCCTTTGAATGGTGACCAACCTGTATTGGATGACCGCCGCCCAACATCCGACAATGGTGTAGAGA
>Ga0105048_10015890_pt1 | contig 11655 bp, 10 predicted proteins | sample MAT05_FD_78382 | JGI IMG/M metagenome (GOLD analysis project Ga0105048, IMG submission 78382) | Freshwater microbial communities from Lake Fryxell liftoff mats and glacier meltwater in Antarctica - MAT-05 | ecosystem: Environmental > Aquatic > Freshwater > Ice > Liftoff microbial mat | place...
CACTAAGCCGGGATCTCCAGCCGATGCCTGATGCGGCGGTGTCGTTGGCAGAGGCCCGGACGCTGTTCCTGGGGTCGCTGGCCGGCCGCGCGGACCGCACCCAGCGGACCTATGCGACGGCGCTGGATCGGCTGGCCGACTTCCTGGCCGAGCGCAGTATCGGGCAAGACACGCTGACACGCACCCTCCCGCGTGACCTGCTGGAAGGGTTCTACCTCTGGTGCGTGCGCCGCTTCGGCACCAGTTCGCGCAGCACGCCGACTTATCTCGCCGGCGTCCGGGCGTTCTGTCGATTCCTGGACCGCCACCAACTTGCGCCAGAGAGCTACGCCCGCCTGCAAGCCGGCCTTGAACAAGTCCAGGCGCGCCAGCAGTACCGCACCCCACGCGTGGACGACCAGATCCCGGCGATGCTCGTGCATATCGAGTCGCAGCCGCTCCCGCTGGAGCGCGACGCCTTGCTGACCGCCCTGCGTGACCGCACGATCCTGCGCGTGCTCTACACCACGGCGATCCGGCGCGACGAGGCCGTGCGCCTGAACCGCGAGGACGTCGCTGATGGCCGCGCGACCCAGGCCCTCATCACGGGGAAGGGCGGCCGTGAGCGCGTGATCTTCTTCGATGGCGCGACCTCGACGGCGATTCGCCGCTACCTGGAGGCCCGCGCCGACCGGCACCGCCCCCTGTTCCTGCGCCACGACGTCGGGCGCGGCGCACCGGGCCTACGCGGCGAGCATTGGCGGCTCTCCGGGGACACCATCTACAGCCTGGTCAAGCGCGTTGGGGCGGCCGTCGGCTCGCAGGCCACGCCGCATTCGTTCCGCCACGACCGCGCCAGCCTGCTGCTGAATCGCGGCGCGGACCTGTCCGAAGTGCAAGACATCCTGGGGCACGCCAGCCCTGAAACGACAAAGCGCATCTACGCCCACTACGAGACGAGCCGCTTACGTGAAGCGTTCGACCGCTACACCCTACCGCCCGAACAGCGCGTGCCCGCCGACCCGGATGAGACGCCCCCCACCTGAGCGACGAGGTTAGCCTGCGCCGCGCACCAGATCGGCCTCGTCACGCGCCAGTTCTTCGAGGATCGCGAAGAAGTAGCCCATCGACTTGCGCTGCCCGGCCGTTCCGCTGCGGACCTTCCCCCGGCTGACCTGCGCGACCGTGCGCTCCTGCGCGGTTTCGACCAGCGCCAGGAACCGGCTCCGCGGCAACCCGGAGTTCCACCAGATGTGGTGCGCCCTCGCCTGTGACCGCGCCGGGTCGTCGTCTCGGAAGGCGACGCCGAGTTGCTCAATGCGAGCCGCCAACTCCGCGTTTTCCACGGTTCCCGTGGTCGGGCGCGCAGCGCTTCCCGACGTAGCTGTTGATCTTTGTCGGGCTGCCTTTACTGGTTGATGCTCTTCCGGTGCTTCTTCTGTCCGGTCTTTAAGTCGTGCACCCCTACTGGTGCCACGCTCCGCACCCCGAGCGGTTCCACGCGCTGCCCCGCTATCGGTGCTACGCGGTGCACCCTTTTCGGTGCTACGCGGTGCACCCATAAGGGTACTGCGCCCTGTGGAAACTGTGGATAACCCGCCCATCTCGAAGAGGGGCAGCGGCAAGTCGCCGCGCGCCTGTTGCACCGCCTCGGCCAGCACCAGCCGCTCAAGCGCCGCGTACAGCCCAGACAGGTCGCAGTAGTCCGCGCGCCGGCCGATGCCAGGGACGGTCCGGGCGGTCGCCTTCAGATAGCCCTTCTGCATCAGCGACTTCTTCCAGGCGTAGACTTTGTTCTTGTGGCGGCCAAGCTCGTCGGCAGCCTGAAGCATCGACACGTAGGGCCAGTCGCTGCCCCACTTCTTGTCGAGGATGTAGAGGCACAGCACCAGCTCTTGCGGGGTGAGGTTCAGCTCACCCGCGTGGCGCAGCAGGACAGACGGGGCCGGCAGGACGCCGCCTTTGACAATGAGCGGACTCAAGCGCTGCTCCCATCGGTTGTCGCTTGTTTCGTCCGACACGTACCGTCCGTTCCTACTTGACGTAGGGCGCACCGACGTAGTACCGTGTCGGGTAGACGGCGACGGGCTGCCTGGTAAGCTCCCATCGACCCGAACGGCCCCGCCGGGGCAGCGCTGGTGGTACAGCGCGCGCCCTCTGGCAAGAAGATGTGTTGACAGGTCGCAGTTGGTAGCTGCGGCCTGTTTGCGTCTGTAGACCTGTGCTTCTGCCGGCTAGTATCTGCCGGATCCACCGATGGGTCAAGCACACTGCCCACTTCACCAGACGATGAGCACAGATCACGGTTCCGTCACAGCGCCTTCTGTCAAACCGATCACGATTCTGGTGCGTGCAGGGTACACCGCCTGCCGGTTCCGCCCAGGGCCAAGATCAGACCGCGAGGCCTTGCCGCCACCGCGTAGCATCCTGGGTGCCCTGTCCGGCAAAAGCGTGTATCAGAAGTACCCGCCACGGACCCCAGAGGCCAAACCAGTAGACCCAGCCTCCGCGAGACCTCTCGTGAGGACACCGTCACGACGTGCCCCACTGGCCGTAGCCTGGCTAATCTTGGCTATTGCCGACTCACGATGTTGCCTTGTAGATTGGCCGGCGCGGCCTAGGCCCGTGGCAGATTGCCAGACATCCGCCCAGGCGCGTCGGGGGTGGCATGCGCGCTTGGTGGGATTTGGTGCTCAGCATCGCTGCTGCATCTGCCAAAGCGTGACGCGCCGCACGTGCTCGCCGAGATGCGACGCATTGTCCGTCCCGGCGGGCCACTCTTCCTGGTGATGCAGGAGGGCGACGGCGAAGCGTGGGAGCACGGCACGTATGGCGTTCCCGTCGAGCGGTTCTTCGCGCGCTACCGTGGGTCGGAGATCGAAGCCCTGCTCAATACGGCCGGCTTCAGGGTGCGCGAGCGGCTTACCGGCGCGGCTGGAACTCGCCGCTGGCTCAATCTGCTCGCGACCTGAACTGCACGTAGACTACGCATCGGCAATTTCCCCGAGGTCACGTCAAGCGTCGGTTCTGAGACTGCGGCCAGCGCGCTGCCTGCCGACACCACGACGCACAACGGCACGAACAGCCGGGTATCCCAGCGCGCGAATCGCGTCCCCGTGACCCGCTTGAAGACGCCCACATAGCGGAAGTCGCCGACCGCACGCAGGCCGAACAGCACGGCCAGCGACCAGGCTCCACGGTGCGGCAGCGATGCCCCCAGACGGGCCGGCAGCACGCCTGAAACCAGCCCCGGCACCCGTACCAGGCCGAGCCGTGCCAGCAGCGTCAGGGCGCCGGCGAACAGGCAGCCGGCCACACCGAGCGTCCCCAGCCGCGACGGTCGGAAGACCGGGCGGCCGTCGCGGACTGGTATCACCGCCGACCCGGCGGACATCCCGCAAACGGCCCACCAGACGTGGATCAGCCCGAAGAGCGTCAGCAAACCGGCCGCCAACGTCCCGCCGCCGCGCATCACACGCTGCATCATGTCCCGCCTCTCGCGCCCGCCGCACCGACCGTTTCCGCTACGTCACTCGCGCCCGCTACCGCACTTCCGATGGCGACAGATCAGCGCCAAAATGCAGGTATACGTCGTGCACACATGACCATCAGTGTAGTCGCCATGATGCACGGAGAACGTGGCAATCGGTACGCTCCGCATGTGCTCAGTGGTACATGCCTCGGCGGCGCGGCCACGCCCCCACAAGCAACCTTCACCGTCAACCCGCCTGAAGCGGATGTGCCCCTTCCCATGTCATCCCGACCGATGCGACCTTTCCACTCGGAATGGCATGTGGAGGTTGCCGCTCGCATGCGCGTGCCGTTCACGCTGCGCGCAACGACATCACTCGGCATCACCCCCCCGCTCGCCGCGGTCAGCCGGCGGGGTCGCCCGTTGTGCGGGCGGTCCGCACCCAGTCTGCGTCGCCGCGCGCTACAACCGAGCGCCCGTACAGCCACAGCTTCCAGCAGATGTAGCCCGGCGCGTACGCCAGCGACCGGTACACGCGCCACGGCGCGCCGACCAGCGCCAGCCCCGCCAGCACATAGCCCAACTGCCCGCTCAGGCTGAACACGGCCAGCGCCGCCGCCGCGCGTGAGCGGCACAGCAGCCCGCCCGCCAGCAGCGCCCCGCCCAGCGCGAACGGCACCGACAGCGGCGGGATCAGTTGCTCGGCCACGGCGTCCAGGCGCACCGGGTCGCGCTGGCGCAGCCCCTCCCGCACGAGGCCCAGGCCGCGCTGCCGCAACATCTCCACCCGGCCGCGCTCCCACCGCTCGTTCTGGCTCTCGGCCTGCGCGAACGTCACCGGCATGTCGGCCAGCACCGTCGTCTCCGGGATGAAGTCCACCCGCAGCCCCGCCGCCACCAGCGCAAGGTGGAACTCCACGTCCTCAGCCAGCGTGAACCACTCCCAGCCGTACTGCTCCAGCACGCTCGCCAGGAAGCCCATGCCGTTGCCTTTCAGTCCGCACGACAGTCCGAGCCGCCGCCGGCCCAACGGCCGGAGATAGTGCAACGCCGCCAGCGCCACGTAGCGCAGCGCTGCCAACGGCGAGTCCCCCACGTTGAGGACGGTGTAGTAGACCTGCACCACCTGACTGCCGGTGGCGAAATGGGCGTCCATGCGGGCCAGCAGGTCCGGGGCGACCACCGTGTCCGCGTCGATGATGACGTAGGCGTCGTAGTGGCCGCCGCGCTCACGCAGGCGCGCCAGCAGCCAGCGCAACGCATACCCCTTGCCGCGCATCGCCTGGTCGGCCCGCTCCTCGACGTGCGCGCCGGCCGCCCGGGCCACGTCCGCCGTACTATCGGTGCAGTTGTCGGCTACCACGTACACGTCGTAGCGCGCGGCCGGGTAGGCCAGTTGCCGGGTGCTCGCCAGCAGCCGCCCGATGGTGCTCTCCTCGTTGTGAGCCGGCACCAGCAGCGCAAAGCGCCGGCGTTGCTCGCCGTCCGGCGGCGTCGCCTTGCGCCCGAACACCGCCGCCCCGGTCAGCAACAACAGGTAGCCGGTCAGGCCGGCCAGCCCGGCCGCCGCCAGCGTCAGAAGGGAGCGTATGGCGAGGGCGACGTACCGCACCGGGCCTCCGTGCAACTGCCTTTTGAACTCCGTATGGACAGCAACGCTGCTCGCCCGGGCTACAAGGCTACACGCGGGATTCGCTACGCGGGGGCTTTGGCACTGGCCGCCGCCACCGTCACACTCGCGGGCGCATCGAACAGTGGCACCGGCCGCCCGTGGACCTGGGCGTCCACAATCGCCACCACCCTGGCGATCCGTTCGGCAAACTGATCCACCGTCATCAGCCGCTCAACAGCCCGGCGACCGGCCGCGCCAAGCTCGGCCCGCCGCTCCGGGTGTTCCAGCAGATAGACGATGGCTCGCTGGAGCGCCTCGGCGTCCTTCGGCGGCACGTAGAAGCCGTTCTGCTCTATCGGCACATCCTCTTCGGCCGCCACGTTCCGCAGCAGGCTGACCGGCCGCGTCCGCTCCTCCGCGCCGGTCGTGTTGCGCGTCGCCGTCCGCCGGTCCTCAATGACATCAGTCTGGCCGTAGGTGTGCGTCACGACGACCGGCTTGCCCATCGCCATCGCCTCCAGCACCGTCGTGATGCCGGCCTGGAAGTCCACGTCGTCAACCGGCACCACCACCACGGCCGCCCGCGAGTACAGCTCGCGCAACTGCCGGTAGTTGTAGCTGTTGACCTCCACGTTGGCTGGCCGCCCCACCGTCAGCGCCGTGTTCTTGCGCTTCGACCAGTGGCTTGCCGCCCCAACCTTTAAGTGCACGTCCAGGTCTTTGACGGCCTCAAACAGCGTCGGGTAGTCGCGGAACTCCAGCCCCGCGCTCACCAGCAGCCGTTCCTCGGTCGCCGGGATCGGGTGCCAGAATTCCGGGTCCACCTGGTACGGCAGCAGCGCCAACTGGTCTTCGCCGAAGCCCAGCGTGTCCTTCACCAGCGCATACTGGTGCCGCGAGTGCAGCACCACCGCGTGCATGTGGGTCTGCACCCGCAGCCAGCGGAAGAACGGCCGCTTCTTCTCAGCCGTCAGCCGGTGCCCGATGGTGACATGCGCGATCTTCGCGCGGGTCAGCTTCAGCATCAGCGCCAGCGGGATGCCGATGTGCTCGCCGTCCGTCAGGATGACATCGTAGCGGCGCTGCCGCGTGAACGCCTGGAGCGCCTGCACCGTCGACAGGCCGAGCGCCTTCACCAGCAACCGGTGCAACGGCGTGCGCCGTGCCCGCGTCCAGTCCAGCAAGTCGGCGTTCAGGCGTCGCCCAATCGCCGTGTAATCCTTTTTGGGTCCGTCCGCATCCGGGCCGCCCACGCCTGAGGGCAGGCCGTCCGGCAGGTTCGCACTCACCACAAAGAGCGTTCGCGTCATCGTGTCTGCGTTCCCGCGTCTCAAAGTCCTCGCCCCGCGCCCTAGAGTCCCCGGAGGGTGTAGCCAGTGCCGACGACAGCCTTGATGCCGGCGTCGCCGCTCACCGGCAGCCCGAGCTTCTTGCGTATGCTGCAAATCCGAATCTTCAGGTGCGAGGGGCTGCCGCCATTATGGCCCCAGGCGTACTCAATCAGCCGGTCGTAGGGGACCACACGTCCTTCATTCGCCGCCAGGATGTGCAAAATGCGGAACTCCAGCGGCGTCAGCCGAATCTGCTGGCCGTCCTTGCGGACCTCAAAGCTCTGCATGTCCAGGTCGAGCTTACCGGTGTGGACGGTCTCACTGGTGGGGCTGCCGCTGCCCGCGCCGTTCCGCTGGCCGGTGCGCCGCAGCACGGCCCCAGCCCGCGCCGCCAGCAGCCGCGCGCTGAACGGCTTCGTCACGTAGTCGTCCACGCCCAGCCGGAACCCGCGCATCACATCGTCCTCGTCGTCGCGGGCCGTCAAGATGATGATGGGCACCTGACTGTCCAGCCTGATGCGCCGGCACACTTCGAAGCCGTCGATGCCCGGCAGGTCAACATCCAGCACCAGCAGGTCCGGCCGCGCCGCCGCCGCCAGGTCCAGCGCCGTTTCGCCATCCAGCGCCGTCACCACCTCATAGTTGCCGCGCAGGAACGTACGCGACACCAGTTCCAGCGTGTCTGGCTGTGCGTCGACCAGCAGTATCTTCATGCCGCGCCCCGCGCGGACCTGCGCCGGGCGTGCCCGTGTCGTCATCTAGCGTGCCCTCCCCCATTCGTTACAACGATGCGCCTTCACGAAAAGGGGCCTGGATAGACGCGAGTATACTTGGCGCGGCCCGCAAGCCTTCGTCGCTCGGCTGCCCTGCCAGCGTCGCGTGATCTGGAAGGTGGGGTCTGGAACGCGTGGCCTTGCTGCACTTGGCACATCGGGACCATCTGCCGCGTTAGTCCTGGCAGCGTCACGGGCTGGCAGCGACCGGCAAGGGCCAGCAGTCCTGGCCGCGCGTGTACACCACTCCAGCCGGTCCAGCAGTTGGGGGCAGCACTCTTCATGCGTGTCAGTCCAGAAGCGCGTTTCATTACGCGATGCGTCCGCGCACCAGACGATCTTCAGCCGCGCGAGTTGGTGCAGATCGCCCAGGTTGTGCAGGATTGGCACGTCGTTGCCGACCTTGCGGCCAGCCACGGCGTCGTCGGGTTCGTGCGGCAAGCTATCGCCCGAGACGGCGTGACCCTGCCGCCGTTCGCTGCGGACGGCCTGCGGAACGCGGCCCTGAACCAGTTGACCCACGTCGCGCGCCTGGACGCTGCCCTCCGGCGCATCCTGCTGGCGCTGGAGCAGGCCGGCCTACCGGTCATCGTCCTGAAAGGCCCGGTGCTCTCCCGACTGGTGTACCCCGAGCAGACGCTACGCCCCTATTCGGACCTGGACCTGACCGTCCGTGATGCTGACGAAGAGGCCGTCATCGCCACGCTGCTCGGCCTTGGGCTGGCAGAGGTGCCGCACGGTGCCGAAGTTGAGCGGCTCACCCACGCCCACCACGTGCATGAGGGCGCAGCCTTCCACCGTGTCTTCATGGCCCCTGATGGCGGTGTGATGGTCGAAGTGCACCTCGATCCGTTGCAGATGGGCCTGCGCCCAACTCGAGAGGCTGCCCGCTGGGAGCGGGCAGAGGCAATCGATGCTCTGCCCGGTGCGCTGATGCTCAGTCTGGAAGATCAGGTCATCCAACTATCAGTACACGTGCACAAACATGGCTTCAATCGCCTCATCTGGCTCAAGGATCTCGACCTGTTGATGCGCGTCTACGGCACCACCCTCGACTGGGCTGCTGTGCGCACCGGTGCCGACGCCGAGGGCGTGACCAACTCCATCTGGTACACCCTGGCGCTCTGCGCCGACCTGCTGGCGACGCCCGTCCCGCCCGTCGCCCTGAAGCTGCTCGCGCCGAGCGCGCCGGTGCGGCTGCTGTACCGCCTCGTCTGGCCGCCGGACGGCGTTGCAAACCTGCACGGGCACATGCGCCGGCGCGCCGTCCAGTTCTTGGCGGCCGATTCGTGGCGGGGGATGCTGCCGAACCTCGTCTTGATGGGCCGGCGCGGTGCCCGCCTGCGTGCCACGGTCAGCGCAGTCCTGCGACGCTGACCAGGAACACGCGCGCCGCTGCGCCGCCATGCATCCTGTCAAGTTGCCCGTTCTGTCGCCTTGCGCGCCCTTCGCAGCCGCATCGTTGTCGCGCAGATGTCTTCTGTCGAGCCACCGGCAACGAGTTTTTGCGGATCGGGAATATCCGACCCTTCGTGTCTCGTTACCGCGTTAGAACCAGCAGAATGGGCGCGGGACTGCGGATATCCTGACGGTTCCACCCGGTTCTCTAGGGCGATTGTGGATTTGAATGGCTAGGTATCTCGGGAATGCGCGGCTGATGTCAGTCGCTGCCGGGCCTGCCCTGGCTCTTCTGTGCCTGCATCGTGAGGTTTGTGCGGGGGGACCATGGCCGTAGCAAAGATTGAGAGAGTTGCCGAGCAACCGGAAACCAGATCGCAACGTCGTATTTACGGCTGTAGCACGGGGCGCGCAGAAAGATATAGTCACCTGGATTTTGGCGGCGCTCGCGGCGTACCCGGACAGGCTTGGTGTGAGGAGTTGAGGGCGAAGCATGGCAACTGAGGCGCTAGTCGTTCATGAACCGCCTCGGCAGTCCCCAGGACTCATCGTGCCCCACCCTGTGCGTGAGGCGCGGGAGCGGGTGGACCTGGGCGGCGTCCTTATCGACCGTGTTGACGGCGATGCGGCGGTTGACCGCATTCGCGGCTTTCTCCAATCCGGCAAACTGAACCAGATCGTCACCGTCAACCTGGACTTTGTGGCCATCTCCCGGCGTGACGCCGACTTCCGCGAGACGCTCAACGCCGCCGAACTGGCGGTCGCTGACGGCATGCCGCTGGTCTGGGCCTCCCGCCTGGGCGACGCGCCAGTCCCGCGCCGGCTGACCGGTGTGGAGTTGGTGGACGAGTGCTGCCGCGTGGCCGTCGAGACCGGCACCAGCGTGTTCCTGCTCGGTGCGGCACCCGGCGTGGCCGACAATGCCGCCGACAAGCTGCGCGCGCGGTTCCCCGGCCTGCGCGTGGCTGGCGTCTACGCCCCGCCGTTCGGCCCGCTGACCCCCGAAGAGAACGAGCGCATCTTGCAGCGCATCAAGGCCGCACAGCCGGACTTCCTGTTTGTGGCGCTTGGGGCACCCCAGCAAGACGTCTGGATTCGCAACAACCGCGACCGGCTGGACGTGCCCGTCTGCATGGGCGTCGGCTGCGTGCTGGACCTGTTGGCCGGCATCGTCTCCCGCGCGCCCGCCTGGATGCAGCGCACCGGCCTTGAGTGGCTGTTCCGTCTCGGGCAGGAGCCATCCCGGCTCTGGCGGCGCTACATCCTCGACGACGTCCCCGCGCTGTTCTGGTTGGTACTGCGGGTGCTGAAGACGACGGGTGCGTCGCACTCGGCACCTCCGCTGAGCGGTGCCCCGATGCGGAGGGCCGGATGAACGCTGTTTCGCCCTCCTGCTCGTTCGACCTGGACGGCACCCCGGGCGCTGAACGCGGTCTCTGGTACCGCGTCAGCAGCAGCGCCGTCCTCGTCGGCGCCGGCATCGGCTGGACCTCGGCCGTCATCGCGTGCTGCCTGGCAGCGCCGCTCTCGCTCGCCCTGCATGCAGGCGACGAGAGCCGCGCCACTGCCCACGACGACTTCTAAGAGGCGGGTATGTCCACCCTCAACGTGCAGGTAGCTCGCCGCGCCGTATCCTTGGCCGGCACCAACGCCACCGTCGGGCGACGCGTCTCGGTCCTCTCGGCCGCTGGCGTCGTCCTGGCCGACGCGCTGCTGGTGTTCGGCGCATTTCTCCTGGCCCACTGGGTCCGCTTCATCGTCCCTGACCTTGAAGCCGCCGCCCTGAGCCTCGAAGAGTACGCTCGCATGGGGGCTGTCGTCGCGCTGGTGACGGTTGTCCTCTTCGCGCTCCACAGCTTCTACGACCTGGACCGCCCGCGCTCGTGGATCGAGCGGTCACAGATGATCGTCTCCACCGTCTCGACCGCACTGGCCCTGACCGTCAGCGCCTCGTTCTTCCTGGGCGACCAGCGCTTTTCGCGGCTCTGGTTCGCGTCCGGCTGGGGCTTCGCCGTGGTCGGGCTGGTGGCTTGGCGCTGGGCGAGTGTCGGGCTGTACGTGGCCCTGCGCGAAGCCGTGGTGCCCGCCCGCAAGGTGCTGATCGTCGGGGCCAACGCCGTCGGCCGCGAGATCGCACGCGAGCTTGACGGCCCGTGTCAGGTCGTCGGCTATGTGGACAACGGCAGCGACTTCACGGAGCCGGTCAGCCTGATCGGCCCCATCGCCAATCTGAACCGGCTGGTGCAGCAGTACGCCATTGACGAGATCGTCGTGGCGCTGCCCCCCAGCCGCCGCGAGCAGCTTGGGCGCATCATCGCGCGGGGATTCGAGCGCCCGGTGCAGATCAAGTTCGCCGCTGACCTCGGCGACATCCTGCCCGTGCGCTTCGAATTGACCCGCCACGGCGGCCGGCCGTTTATCGGGTTCGCGCCGGCTGCGCCCGTCACCTGGGTCAAGCGCGGCTTTGACCTCGTGGTCGGCACACTGGTGCTGGTGGCGCTCTCCCCCGTGATGCTCGCCATCGCCATCGCCATCAAACTGGACTCGCCCGGCTCGATCTTCTTCCGGCAGGAGCGCGTCGGCAAAGACGGCGCGCATTTCAAGATGATCAAGTTCCGCTCGATGCGGAAGGATGCCGACCGCCTGCTGGCCGAGCTGCGCGCCAAGAACGAGGCGACCGGACCACTGTTCAAGATGAAGCACGACCCCCGCGTGACAGGCGTCGGGCGGTTCCTGCGACGCTCCAGCCTGGACGAGTTGCCCCAGCTCTTCAACGTGCTGGTGGGCGAGATGAGCCTCGTCGGACCGCGCCCGCCCGTCCCCAGCGAGGTGGCCCAATACGAGGACTGGCAGCACGGCCGGCTGCGCGCCGTGCCCGGCATGACGGGCCTGTGGCAAGTCAGCGGCCGGAGTGACGTACCATTTCACGACATGGTGCGGCTAGACTTACACTACATTCGCAACTGGTCCATCTGGCTCGACCTGGAGATCATGTTGCGGACCATCCCCGCAGTCGTGGGGAACCGAGGCGCATACTGAACCGTCTTTCCCTCCACCCAGGGGCCGCGCCGTCACCGTCAGCGGTGCCCA
>Ga0105048_10015891_pt1 | contig 11654 bp, 5 predicted proteins | sample MAT05_FD_78382 | JGI IMG/M metagenome (GOLD analysis project Ga0105048, IMG submission 78382) | Freshwater microbial communities from Lake Fryxell liftoff mats and glacier meltwater in Antarctica - MAT-05 | ecosystem: Environmental > Aquatic > Freshwater > Ice > Liftoff microbial mat | place...
TGGAAGTTTGGCGCGAAGAATATTTTCAAACCGCCACCAATGCGGGCGATGCGGCAGATCATTTCGATTTTGACCAGGACGGATTGGTCAACCTCGTCGAGTTCGCGTTCGGCCTCAACCCCAAAGACCCTGGCAGTCGTCAGGTGCCCGAAGTGCAAGCCGATGGCATCAGTCTCTCATGCGCCTTCACCCGGCCAGCCAATGTCGCGGGGATCATTTATGGCGCGGAGTGGTCCACTTCACTTTCTGGAGAATGGACCCCCATCACTTCAACCGCAAGCGCACCACAGTTTCTGTTCAGCGTGCCGATGGACACCGAACCGGTGATGTTCATGCGTCTGCGGGTGCAGCATGCATTCTGAGGTTGTCTTCGTTGATCAAAGATTCATGCCAATGGGAAGGATTTTACCGGATAGGCGGCGGCCTCGGCGCAGGGAGAGTGGCGAAAAACCAAAGTTTGCGGTTGCGTTAGACCTGAGGGGCAGTGGAAAATCACGTAACGGAAAGCAGTGCCACGAGCGGAACCATGATCCTAAACAATAAAGTCAGCCGCTTGACGGGTCGATTCCCTCGGCCGTTGCCTCCTCACACTCCCGATCCAATTTGAAACTCAAAATTCCAACTCAAATGCGCTGGGTCTATTGGCTCGGGTGGATGGCGTTTGGTGCGGCCTTCCGCACCCTTTTCGGCCTCAAGCTGGTGGGTGAGGAAAATTTGGTTTCCGAAGGCCCTGTGCTCGTTGCTTCCAATCATCAAAGTTTTCTCGATCCGCCGTTGATCGGAAATCTCTACAAGACCGAGATGGTCTTTCTTGCCCGCAAGACGCTTTTTGTAGGGTTTTTCAAATGGCTCTACACGCAATGGAACGCGATTCCGGTGGACCAGGACCGGCCGGATATGGGCAGCCTTAAGACCATCATCCGCAAGCTGAAGGAAGGTGAACGCGTGCTCGTGTTTCCAGAAGGTGAGCGCACGCTGGATGGGACCATCGGCCCGGCCGCACCCGGCATCGGCCTCATCGCTGCCAAATCAGGCGCGGTGATCCAGCCTGTTAGGATTCGTGGCGCTCGTGAGGCCCTGCCACGTGGCTCTTCGAAAATCCGCTTCGCCCGCATCATCGTTTCCATCGGGAAGCCGATTTATCTCACACCCGAGGAACTTAAAGCGAGTGATGGGAAAGAGAGTTACGATCGCATCGCCAAGCAGATCATGGCTGCCATCGCCGCATTGTAGTGATGCTGGCGTGAATACACACCGTGGCGGCGGATTGCATCCGCCATGCCCGAAGCATGTGGTGAATGACGGGCTTGGCAGATGCAATCCGCCGTGCCACGATCCCGGAGTCCCGAAAATTTGCTTGATGCCGCGACTCCGGGCAGCTAGGTAATTCACCTAGTGAAACCCCCTCCCGTTATTCTCCCCCTATGAACACCACCAAAATCATCATTTGCGCCCTGGCGCTTGCTGCAGCATTTGCCGCAGCAAAATCCCAAGGAACTTCCTCAAATGTGAAGCCGCCTCTAAAGGTGCTTCTGAAAGCGCCGCAACCTTAGATCTGGAAGTCTGGAGTTCCGGAATCGAGATGGAGGCCGCATTCGTATTTCTCGCCATCAAAGCGGGATGATTCGGCGTCGCCATCGACAGTGGGGCGGGTGCTGTGCCAGTCGCCCATCGTCAGATAGCCCTGGGCGGCGAGGGGGTGACGTGGGATGTTGTTTTGGTGAATATAGAGATCCACTTGGGCATCCGCCCAATCGAGAATGGGATAGGCTTTGAGGGTTTTTTTCTGTTGCTCCACGAAGGGGCGATCTTCGCGGGACTTCGATTGGGAGCGGCGCAAACCACTCAACCAGACGTCGGCACCGGTTTCGCTGAGAGCGCGGTTCATGGGTTCGATCTTGGTGAGGAGGCCGTAGCGATCGGCCCCGTCCTGGCCATTTTCCCAAAGATTTCCCCAGAGCGCCTGCATGCGGGCGGCGGAGATGGTGGGTTGATAGATGCGGAGATCGAGATCGAATTTCGCGCTGAGTTCTTCCGCGTATTGATAGGTTTCGGGAAACAGGAATCCGGTATCGATGAAAACGATGGGAATCTTAGGCGCGTGTTCGTGAATGAGATGGAGCATCACCCCGGCCTGAAGGCCGAAGCTGGTGGTGGCGACGAGGCGCTTCCCAAGCTGGGCATGGAGTTGGCGGATGCGCTCGCCTGCGCGCAGCGGTGCGAGGGTGGCAGATAGAGCCACGGCACCAAGAGCTGCCGCCGGTGCCGTGGGATCGATGAATTTGAGTGCTTCCATGATGGAGCTTTGTTGGAAACAAAAATTCAGACGGCAGCGAGTGCTTCCGGTTTGATATTCTGATGGAAGTCCGGGCCTTGGATGGTGGCGTTCACATAGCCCGCGCGGATGCAGAAATCGCCGAAGCGCTCGCCTTCTTTGCGCTCTTTGGCGTAGTGGGTGATCACAGGTCCAAGCAGGGATTTGATTTCCTCACCCGCCACGCTCTCGCGGTAGAGTTTGGACAAACGCTGGCCCGCGAAACCGCCGCCGAGATAAACATTGTAGCGGCCCGGAGCACGACCCACAAAGCCGATTTCCGCGATGAAGGGCCTGGAACAGCCGTTGGGGCAACCCGTCATGCGGATGGTGATGGCATCATGACGAAGGCCATTTTCCTCGATGGATTCTTCGAGATCCGTGATGAGGTCCGGCAAGTAGCGCTCCGCCTCGGCCAATGCGAGGCCGCAGGTTGGCAGAGCCACGCAGGCCATGGAGTTGAGACGAAGGGCACTCTTCAAGTGGCTGTCCTTAATTCCATAATGCTCCAACAGCCGCTCGATTTCCGGGCGCTTCTCTTTAGAAATATTCGCGATGATGAGATTCTGGTTTGCCGTGAGGCGGAAGTCTCCGTCATGGATTTTGGCAATCTCGCGGAGGCCGCTGCGCATCGGGTAGGAAGGCGTGTCCAACACCCGTCCGCTGGAGATGTAGAGCGTGAGATGGGATTTCCCGTTTTCATCCTCTATCCATCCGTAGCGGTCGCCGTTGTCTTCAAAGGTGAAGTCGCGCACGGGGCCGAGCTCGTAGCCGAGATACTCGTTGATTTTCGCGAGGATCCATGCGGGACCGTAGTCATCCACAGTGTATTTGAAACGTGAGTGCTTGCGATCATAACGATCGCCGAAATCGCGCTGCACGATCACGACCTTCTCGGCCACGTCCACCACTTGCTCTGGCGTGCAGAAGCCGATGACATCGGCGATGCGAGGGTAGGTGGCATCATTGCCGTGGGTGGAACCCATTCCGCCGCCGACGGCGACGTTGTAGCCAACGAGTTTCCCGGCCTCGACGATGGCGATGAAGGAAAGGCAGTTTGCGTAGATATCCACATCGTTCGAAGGTGGCACGGCGATTGTGATCTTGAACTTCCGAGGCAGGTAGGTCTTGCCATAGATCGGCTCGATCTCTTCCTCACTGGACTCGACCTTTTCACCGTCTAACCAAATTTCGTGGTAGGCACGTGTCTGGGGTGTGAGATGGGTGGAAATATCCTGAGCCGTCTTGAGGGCTTGGGCGTGGATGTGGGAGAGGTGCGGGTTCGGATTGCACATCACGTTGCGATTCACATCGCCACAAGCGGCGATGGTATCCATGGCGGCTTGGTTGATTTCCGCGATGGTACGCTTGAGATTGGTCTTGATGATGCCGTGGAACTGGAAGGCCTGGCGGGTGGTGAGCTTGATGGTGCCGTTGGCAAACTGGGTGGCGAGGCGATCCGTCTCCAACCATTGTTCGGAAGTAGCGACTCCACCCGGCACGCGGATGCGGATCATGAAGGAAAAGGCTTTTTCCAGACGGTGTTTGCGGCGGTTTACACGCAGATCGCGATCGTCCTGTTGATAGGTGCCGTGGAATTTGAGGAGTTGTTGATCGTCCTCGGTCATGGCGCCGGTGGAAAGATCTGCAAGGCCTTCTTCGATGGTGCCGCGGAGGTAGTGGCTGCGGGTCTTGATGCCTTCGTTTATGGCAAGTTTTTTCTCAGACATGGGAGTGGTGGGTCAATGGTGGAAATTTTCAGTAAACGTCGCGTTGATAGCGTTTGGATTTCTTGAGTGCTTCGACGTAGGCCTCGGCTGCCTCGCGGGAGATGGCGGCTTGGTTTTCGACGATGGAGATGAGGGCTTCGTGGACATCGTGAGCCATGCGGTTCGCATCGCCACAGACGTAGAAGTGCGCACCTTCTTCAAGCCATGCGTAGAGTTCCTTGGCTTGGGAGATCATGCGGTCCTGCACGTAGACTTTCTCGGGTTGATCGCGGGAGAATGCGACATCCAGGCGGGTGAGCGTGCCATTTTTAAGGTGTTCCTGCCACTCGAGTTGGTAGAGGAAATCGTAGGTGTAATGTTGGTCTCCAAAGAAGAGCCAGTTTTTCCCCGAGCTACCAAGTGCGGCGCGGTGTTCTACGAAGGCGCGGAATGGTGCCACGCCAGTGCCGGGGCCGACCATGATGACGGGGGTGGAGCCATCGGCGGGAAGCCTGAAGTTTTTGTTAGGCTGCACAAATACGGCGACATGATCGCCGGATTTCACCAAATCCGCGAGATAGGTGGAGCAGACGCCTTTGCGTGAGCGACCATTGGTCTCGTAACGGACGGCGGCGACGGTGAGATGGACCTCATCGGGATGGGCCAGCGGACTTGATGCGATGGAGTAAAGGCGCGGTGGAAGTTTTCTGAAGATCCCGGTGAGAGCCTCTGCGGTGAGGCCGTTCGGTGCGAAATCGGTGATGGCATCAACGATTTCACGGCCGTCGTTGTAATCTTTCAGACGCTCTTTGGCATCTTCTCCAAGAAGTTCGCGGAGGGTGGCGGAGTCCGCCGCTTCGGCGAGCTTGGTAAGGACTGCGCGGGAAAGTGCGGTAATATCGAAGTCTTCGCGCAGGGCATCTGCGAGGAGCTTGCGACCAACGTTTTTAACTTCGATTTCCTCCGTCCCTTTGAGCTTGGCGGCTTGGAGGAGGGCCTTGATGATGTCGGGGGTATTCACCGGAACCACTGCGAGGGAATCACCGGGTTCGTAGGAGAGGCCGGATGATGCAAGTGCGAGTTCGAGGTGAACAGTTTCCTTGGCCGAGCCTTCACCGTTGAGGACCAGGGTGTCCAATGCTTCACTGGGGAAGGGATTTTTCTTCCCATACTCCACACCTGAGGAGGCGGGGGCGGTGTAGGCGACCGGATGGATGGCAGCAGCGGCGGCAGGAGCGAGCGCAATGAGGCTGCCGGCGAGCCATGAGACGTAGCCTTCCTCGTAATCAACATCACAGTCTTGGCGAGCAAAGACGCGCTCGGCGCCCAAGGTTTCCAGATGGACGTCGATGTCTTTGCCGGTCTGGCAGAATTTCTCGTAGGAAGTATCTCCGAGCGCACAGACGGAAAAACGCAGATCCTTGAGGGCGGACCTTGAGGAAATCAATTCTTTGTAAAAGGGGATTGCGGTTTCAGGTGGCTCGCCATCGCCCCACGTCGAAACGATGACGAGAACGTTGGTAAACTTGGCGAGATCTGCGGTGGAGATATCCGCCATGTTTTTCATCACCGCTTGGAAACCCCGTTTTTTGGCCTCTTTCACAGAGCGGTCCGCTAAGGATTCCGAGTTCCCAGACTCGGTTCCATAGAGAACCGTCAGCTTCCCAGCTGCCACTGGAGCGGCGACCGCAGCGATGGGAACCGCGCCTGCGGCAAGGTAACCGCTTAACCACCCGCGTTGCACGGGATCGAGACTGGCAATGAGAAAATCCAGCGTTTTGCGCTGGTCGGTGGTGAATGGTGCGTGCTCTGGAAGCATAATCCTTAGTGAACTACCTTGTTTTGTGAGGTTTCGATGAAAAAGTGCAACATAACCCTCGCCCGCGCAATGTTTTTTTGCTTATGCAGTGGGATATTTCATTCGACAAAACAATTTCCCAACCGCTGAAACGGCTATCGGGTCATGCGGTTTTGACGGGAAATAATGAGCGTCGTCATGATCCCGCAGGAGCCGATGATGAAGAAAAGAACGACTCCGTTGAATTTTTGGGTCTCCATTTCATCCCCGCGCTCGGTGTATTCCTCGTTTAAAGCCGCAATCTTCGGATCTGTGAACGGCAGTGGCTTCTTGAGCGCATGGAAAACATTTCGCCGTTCCTTGTTGCGATAGTCATTGCGAAAAATCTCGGCTTCCCGCACTAACAGATCGATCCGCTCATTTACGAAATACTCGGAAGCCGGCCTCGCCTTCACGCCCTCTTCGGGCCAGATCTTCATGGTTTCCACCTCGATGCGCGTCCCGGAAGTCGAAATCTGCCGGATCCTCGAAACAATTTGGGCGGCTTCGTCTTCGTTAGATGCGCCTGAGGCCAACAGCCGCCGCAGGCCCTCCTTGATCAAATCAAATCGTTCCGCCTTACCTGGATCGCCCAGCTTGTTGGAGGCGCGCATCCGGTCGATTCTTTCTTGGAGACGAATCCGCTCGATTTCAAACGGATTGCGCGTGGCCTGCGCCACCACCATCGCCTCATAGGCATAGCGCAAGGGCATGATCACCGATGGCGCGGGCGTCCCACCTTTTTCGCGAATCTCATCGGCCCTGCTGAACAAGCCGCGATTCATTTCCCGATACGGAACAAGCGCCCCGGCGAGCAGCATTTGCGGCACCAACAACAGCGGCACCGCTGTCAAGGCGGCGCGTTCCGTCTTCACTACCGAGGAAACGACAAGCGCCATCGCCGTGCCTGTCCAAGCCGTGAGCGTCATCCAGAACCAAAGATAGGGCAACATGCCATCGATCTCCAGAAAATGATTCCCCACCATGAGATAGATCAAACACTGGGCCGCCGCGACGAGTGCGAGCGCTACGAATTTTGCAATCACATAAGAGCCTGCGCCCGGTTGGCAGTTACGCTCCCGCCGCAGGATGGGACGATCCCGCAAAACCTCCGTGGCCGAGTTTGTCAGACCGAGAAACATCGCCACCGTCGCGCTGAGAAAGAGATAAGCGGGAATGTGCAGGGCGGTCGCAAACTGATAGGAACCGGTGGGCGACGAGCGCAGCGTGATGGAGACAAGTGCCGCCAGCAAGGGTGCCTCGAGACAGGTGCTGTAAACCGTCCCGCGGTTGCGCACCTTTGAAAGCAAGGAGCGTAGGAAATGTGTGGCGAAAACCGCTAAGACCGAACGCGTCCTCCTCGCTGGCTTGGGCGGCACCGGCGAGCGATCCCCTTCTCTATCGTTTCCGACCTGCGAAGCAACCCCACCCCCGATCTGAAGCGAATGCATCAGGTCCACACTCTCAAACCTTTCCTGCCAGAACGATGGCGGAAAGCGCCTTACCGCACCTGTGTTGGATCCACCGCCGATGGCGCTGAGCGGAGTTTCCAACACATCGAAGACAAAATCCGCACCGAGCGGAGACTTCGCCGTCACCGATGGATGGGAAATTGCAAGTTCCTCACACGCATCCCGGAAGTATCCCACCATCGCCGCCGGAGTGCCGAAGTAAGCGAGACGACCACCACTATCCAACAACAAAACCTTGTCAAACAACCGCAACACCGGAGCACCCGGGCGATGCAGCGAAGCGATCACGATTTTCTCCCGGGCAAGGGATCGCAAGGTTTCCGCCACATGCTCGGAGTCCTTTGATGAAAGCCCGGAAATGGGCTCATCAAAAAGGAACACCTCGGCCCGGCTGCCAAGGTCCACCCCCAGATTCAAGCGGCTGCGCTCCCCGCCCGAGATGGTTTTTTCACCCGGAGAACCCACCAAACGGCGGGCGATGGATTGCAGCCCGAGCTCCGCCAGCATGCTATCCACGCGGCGCTCGTGTTCTGCGAGAGAAAGCGCGGGCCGCCGTATCGTCACCGCGTGGCGCAAATGCTCGCGCACCGTAAGCTGGGGGTTCAGCGCTTCCTCTTGTGGCATGTGCGCGATGAAGGGCACCAGTTGCTCGCGCTTTTCATAGAGGGAAACTCCATTGAGCCGCACCTTCCCGCGAGAAGGTTCCCGCTGGCCTGACAGGACTGCCAACAGAGTGCTCTTGCCACTGCCACTGGGGCCGATGATGCAGAGCATTTCTCCGCGTTTCACTTCGAAGTTGATGTTATCAAGCGCCCGCGAATCCGGCCCGAAGTCATGGATCAAATCCTCCACCTTCAGGGTCTCGATGAGCGTCCTTTCTTCATCAAGAAACCCCTCGCTGAAACGGCAGCGCACCGCTTGGCTGCCAGAAAGCCGGATCAACGATCCATCCCGGAGCGGCGCCCTGTTTTTCACCGGCACCCCATCCACAAGGATCGTCCCATGGCTTTCCCTTACTTCCAGCTCGCCCTCCGCATGCTGCGCATCGAAGCGGATGAACAACACTGCCTTGGGCGATAATTTCGGGCCTAACAAAAGATCGCCCGCTGAGAGTGCCGAAGCGTCGTTGGAAACCAGATATTCCTGCCGATCCCCCGCAAGGCGGAATCGCCTGCCCTTCTGTGTTGCCTTGCGCCGCAGCTCGTTGACCGAGAGACTGAAGCCCGCCGCATCGCCCAACCGATCATGATTCCGGCACGTCACCACATCGCCTTTTTTCAGCGGCCCGCGGCTGCCTGCATGCAAATCCGTATCCCGCAGCGCCTCCACCTCCGCCTCGAGGCCGAAGCGCACCCGCAAGGCACTTTGCCGTCCCCGCGTCCGCTCGGCTGTCAGGCCCGCTTCGCCTGTTTCCAAGTAAAGCGTGGGAGCATTGCCCGTGCGCTTCACATCGAGGAAAAACATCAGATCCTCATAGCTGAGCGTCCACCCGGGCACCACCAATGGCTGCCGCTCCCGCATCCGCAGGAATGATCCCGTTTCCAAAGATCTACCATGAATCCAAAGCGGAGTAAGCCCCGTGTTTCTCACTAAAATCAAATCCCCCGCCCGATAAACTCTGAATTCCTGCTCCCCCGCCGCCGGAGGCAGCAAGACATCCGCCCCGTCCCTGCCGAAAATCAAGCGCTCGAAAGGCAGTTCTTCCGATGCCACATGCCCCGCATCGCCGCGCATTTCCTTGAGGATTGAAACTCCGTATTCCGGCTTGCCCAGCCGCCTCATGAAAATGTCAAAACTCGTTCGATTTCGTTCCGAGCGCCCCGCCGCATCCACCAATGTGAAAAGCTGCAAGCCCATCGCCAGCTTCCCTGTATCGTCGAAGCTATCCTTGAGTTCCATCGCCAGCCCCTGCAACGGCCGCGGGTTCTTCACCGCACGTTGCAACCGCCGCCCCAGCCAGCCGTGATCCACCTCGGGAAACGCGCTCCGCAACATGTCCAGAATCAAGTCTGCCTCCAGTGCGCTGAGTTCATCATCCAGCGTCGCAAATGCCGCGAACGCATCCACCAACACCCCCACCTGCGCATCCGTCCCAGGCCGCAACGCCCGCAACCGCCCCACCCCTGGAATCCCCCGCAGCCACGCCAGGATCTTCAATCGGCGCAACAGCGATAGGGACGAATCGTTTTTAGCCAAAGGTGGTTCCACACCCGCTTTCTTGGCAGACCTTCTGCCTCCCCGCAAGACCTGTGCAAAAAAGGGGTTTGCTTTTCGTGCCGATGAGGTATCCTCGCTCACTCCCGCAGCGCACCTTCGCTCATCCGAATTCGCCCGCGGGTTTCTCCACGCCTACCATGTCAGACTCACCGAACTCTACGCCTCCTCCCAATAACCCCAATCGCCCCAACGGCGACGCGGGCGGCTTCAATTGGAAATTACTCATCCTCCTCAGCGTTGCGATGGTCTTCCTGGGCTTCGCATTCTTGGGCACAGATGTAAATAAATCGGCGAAAAGTCTTCAATATCCGCAGTTCCGCCAAGCATGGGAACAAGGCCGCGTCATTCTCGATGATCCGAAAAGGCCCCTCAAAGTCGTCACCTCGGACACCGCCTACGATGCCACCATCACCGGCTGGGCAACTCCACCCCTTACATTTCCCAAAGACCCCCAGAAGAGATCTTCCGACTTCCGCGTCCCCGTCAATCTCTCCTTCCAATCCAGCAAAATCAGCGAAATCCTGGGCGATGACCTGAACTTCCAGCCGTTGTCCACTTCGGTTGAAAAACCCGCTGAAGCCGAAGTCGAAACCCTCTCGCTCGCCCAGTTCAGCAAGGCGCACTCGCTCGGGGAAATCCAAACCAAGGATCTCGTCACCCCCCTCCGCCTCCTTACCACGCCCGGCTCGAACGAAGCCGTCATCGTTGGCCGCCGCGAGGTCGTCACGAACATGGTGGTGCCCAAGGATCCAGCCGGTAAAGACCTCGAAGCCACGCCCTTCAGCGTCACCGTTTCCATCCCCATCCTCGGCGATGATTTGAAACAATTGCTCACCACCAATGCGGGCTACGATCGCACCACCGATTACCTCAAAAGCATCCTCTTCACCTTCCTGCCCTTCCTTCTCATCATCGGCATCCTCTTCTTCCTCTTCCGCCAGCAGATGAAATCCGCCGGTCGCGGTGCCATGTCTTTCGGCAAAAGCAAAGCCCGCCTCCTCACCATGGACCGCAACAAGGTGACCTTCAAAGATGTCGCCGGCATCCAAGAGGCCAAGGAAGAGCTCTACGAAATTGTCGATTTCCTCCGCGATCCCCGCAAATTCCAAAAACTCGGCGGCTCCATCCCCAAAGGCGTGCTCATGGTTGGCTCACCCGGCACAGGAAAGACGCTCCTCGCCCGCGCCATCGCCGGTGAGGCCGATGTCCCGTTCTTCTCAATTTCCGGCTCGGACTTCGTCGAAATGTTCGTCGGCGTGGGTGCGTCCCGCGTGCGCGACATGTTTGAACAAGGCCGCAAACACGCACCTTGCCTCATCTTTATTGACGAGATCGATGCCGTCGGGCGCCACCGCGGCCACGGCATGGGCGGCGGTCACGATGAGCGCGAACAAACGCTCAACCAACTCCTCGTCGAAATGGACGGCTTCGATACCCAGGAAGGTGTCATTATCATCGCCGCCACGAACCGCCCGGATGTGCTCGATCCCGCGCTCCTCCGCCCCGGCCGCTTTGACCGACAAGTCACCATCTCCCTGCCCGACGTGAATGGCCGTGAGGAAATCCTCCGCGTCCACGTCAAGAAAATCAAACTCGCCGCCGGGGTAGATCTCTCGAAAATCGCCAGAGGCACTCCCGGCTTCTCCGGCGCGGAGCTGGCCAATCTCATCAACGAATCCGCCCTCCTCGCCGCCCGCCGTGGCCTCTCCTCCGTCACTCTCGATGAGATGGAAGAAGCCCGTGACAAAGTCCGCTGGGGCCGCGAGCGCCGTAGCCTTGCCATGTCCGACAAGGAAAAAACCGGCACCGCCTGGCACGAAGCCGGCCACGCATACCTCAACATGGTCCTGCCGGATACCAGCCCTCTCCACAAAGTTACCATCATCCCCCGTGGCCCCTACCTCGGTGCCACCATGTATCTCCCGGATGGTGATAAATACTCAACCCAGAAAAAAGAAGCACTCGCCAATCTCATCGTCACCATGGGTGGACGCATCGCCGAGTCCTTCCACAGCGACGATGTCTCGAACGGAGCCTCAGGCGATATCCGCCAAGCCACCGCCCTCTCGCGCCACATGGTTTGCGAATGGGGCATGAGCGACAAA
>Ga0105048_10015893_pt1 | contig 11653 bp, 6 predicted proteins | sample MAT05_FD_78382 | JGI IMG/M metagenome (GOLD analysis project Ga0105048, IMG submission 78382) | Freshwater microbial communities from Lake Fryxell liftoff mats and glacier meltwater in Antarctica - MAT-05 | ecosystem: Environmental > Aquatic > Freshwater > Ice > Liftoff microbial mat | place...
ACCCACTCGCTTACGCTTCGGGTTTCCAAAGTTGCCCTCTTTCGGCGAAACCTATTAAATCAACAGCCCGCTCGTCCGGCGGAAGCAACGTCCTCAAACGTTGCTTCCGCCCGGATAAATCGGACGGAGAGCGGTCAGCGATGCAAACATGAAATGAGTATCGGGTATTCGAGGTAGCTGTCAGATATGGCCCCGCCGGTTCGAAACCGACGGTAGCCAAACCTATGTCGATAGGGACCTGCAAAATTTGCGAGGAACAAAAACAGAAGTGAAAATACTTCTCAGATTCGATCGCAATAGCAAATTTTTAACGGGCCAGGCGAAGCCTAACTCTCCCAAACAATTTCAGACCATACAAAAAGTTTCGGGGACCAAGTTCCAAACTTCGACGTCAGGAACCAGGGCGTGAGGGTCCCACGAAACCGTGGATGCCAAAGCTGATATCGGACAAGCAGCCTTTGCGTCACATATATAAAGACGCATTTTGTTTGAAAAAAATCACGCAATTTAGATATTTTGTTCAATTCAACCATTTTTTTCTTGCATGCTCATGATTCCTAGCATTCCGTCACCTAACGTATCATTCAATTGGCGGCACACTCCGATTGCTCAATCACTCGGGCTTATTTTGCCTGCTTGATACTTGCATCGGAATTAATATGGCCTATACAAACCCAACGGACACACGGCACCAAGAAATAACTCGCGATGCAATTGCCATTTGGCAGGCCGGGGTCGAGGCTGTACGCGCAGATTCTGTTGTTGAACAGCAAACGCATTGGGATGGACGTTGGCTGACGATCGCCGATCACGTCTTCGATCTGCAAGACGCCGACCGGCTCATCATTGTCGGAGCAGGTAAGGCCACGGCAGGAATGCTTAGCGGTCTGTTGGAAGCATTGCTGAAATCGAAAAAACGGCTTCCGAAAATAGCTGGCTGGATCAATGTTCCGCAAGGCTCCCTGACGCCTCATGGTCCGCTTGGAAACACGGTAACCATTTGCCAGGCTCGCCCTCAAGGTTGCAACGAGCCGACCGAAACAGCCGTCGATGGAACTCGACAAATCCTCAACTTCGTCCATCATGCCGGCAGCAACGACTGCGTAGTTGCTCTTATCAGCGGCGGAGGATCGGCGTTGCTGTGTTCTCCAATCGATGGCGTGACGCTCGAGGACAAGCTCGGGATTACCAGGGCTTTGTCGGCAGCAGGAGCCAATATCGAGGAGCTGAACTCGGTGCGCCGGTGCCTGAGCAATATTAAAGGTGGAGGAATGGCCCGCGCATGCAATGCACGCCATCTGATCACCTGCATCATTTCGGATGTGCTGGGTGACCCATTGGACGTGATCGCATCGGGGCCAACGATTCTAGAGCCTACGCCAAATCCATCTCAGGCGATCGACGTTATGAATCAACTTTTGCCGAATCAATTTCAGTCGATTCGCAATCTCCTAAATCAACAGTTGCTCGTGAATTCCTTGGCTAGTAAGGAACTGAATCGTCCACCCATCGAACTAGTACCGATCGTGTTGGCAAACAATGCAACTGCGGTAGATGCGGCCGGTCAGAAAGCGGTCGAACTGGGGTATCGCTATTGGATGAAATCAGAACGTCGGAGCGAAGGGGAGGCCACCCAACTCGGTCAACGATTTGCCCAGCAAATGAACTCAACGTTGGAACAGGCCCAGATCGATTGCATCATCTCGGGTGGTGAACCAACCGTCATTCTGCCGCCAACAACGATTCGCGGGCTTGGTGGACGAAATCAACAGTTAACGCTCGCATTCCTTGAGTGGTTTAATAGAAACGGAGGTTGGCCAACGCAAGCAGAGTTGGCTTTTGTTTCTGGCGGGACCGATGGAGAAGATGGACCGACGGATGCGGCCGGCGCCTATGTCGATAAAAATGTCATGGCGCAAATGCTTTCGCAACAACTCCATCCGGAAGACTATTTGAAACGGTGCGATGCTTATCGCTTTTTTGAGCAAACACACGGATTATTGAAGACTGGACCGACTGGAACCAACGTGTGTGATCTGCGAGTAGGACTCGTGCGAAAAGCATGATTGTGGACGAGCAAGGCCCTTCGCTCGTCGGATTCAACCAACGCTGAGCGAGAGCCTCGCTCAGCCACGAAAACGAAAAGGTTGGCAGGGTGGGGACGGTTGGCAGGGTGGGGACGGTGGGGACGGTGGGGACCTACGGGATGTCCGCTAATCTTGTGACTTGCTATTGTTCTGGAGCGATACGTCATTCCGATCCCACTCCTCCCGAACTCGTCTAGGCAGAGCTTCCTTAATCAATTTTTGTTTGCTTGGCTCCAGGAGCGCCAATTGACCTGCTGCCTCATTATAAAAGTTTGGCCGAAACCTTTCGCCTGTGAGTCGATTGCTAAGGTATCCCAATTCGATGGTCGCAATAGTGGGAATAGCGGGTTCGGTATACGGAGATTGCAACACGCGAAATAACGTTTCGGCAGCCAATAAGTAGTTTTCGCCTTCGATGAACAACCTCGCCATCTGCAGTTGAGCTTTCAGACCATAGTCCCGACTAGTCGCATCCGTCGGCGGAAAGTTTATGTAGACAGCGTTCCAGTGCTTCAAGTCATTTTCAATCAAGGCCAATGCATACTGCCGTTGGATGGTGGATTTCCTTGGGACTGCGGCCGTTGTTGTGATTTGATTGGAAAAGAGATCGTCTCGAATCAGGTAATAGGTAGACAAAAACCCGATGAGAATCGCTCCAACAGCCAACGCAATTCTCCGACCGATCGCTACGGCAGGCGACGGTTTCCTGACTTTGGGTAGGTTGCTGTTTTTGGTCAGCTTCTGAAGGTCCTGCGTAACATCGAGATTGCTAACTTGCTGGTGCTCAATAATTAATCCCGCAAAGGGCACCATTTGATTGGCTTGACCTGCCAAGCTGACATCGACTACGTCCTTCAAAGCGCGGGCCAATTCGACCGCCGATGCGAATCGTTCGTCAGGAGTTTTGGCCAACAATCGATGAACAATGTTCACCAGTGCCTTGGGGAGGTCCGGCCGGAGTTGTTCCAAGCGTACGGGCTCAGCTTGCAAATGCTGCATTGCCAAAGCTAAGGCGGTTTCGCCAGAAAAGGGAGGCCGCCCCGTTAGCATGTGATAAGCCGTTGCGCCCAAGGAATACAAATCGCTCCGAGAATCGACGGAAAGTCCCTGGATCTGCTCGGGACTCATGTACAGAGGCGAGCCAAGCGTCACTCCTACAGCCGTCAAATTGAGCGACTTGCCTCTAGCTCTCGCAAGACCGAAATCAGCTACCTTCACTTCTCCGTCCGGCGTTAGCAATAAATTATCCGGCTTGATGTCGCGATGCACCAAGCCGACCGATGCTGCTTTTTGAAGTGCCGCCGTGGTCTGCCAAAGAATGGAAACGGATTCGGCCAGCGGCAACGCACCACGGCGTTGCACGTACGAAAAAAGATTGCTACCTGGAACGTACTCCTGCGCGATGTAATGGATCGATTCGAATTTGCCCACATCGTAGACTTGCACGATGTTTGGGTGGATGAGCGAAGCAACGGCCCGCGCCTCTTGCAGGAACCGTTGTTCGTGGTCGCTGGAACCCACGAAATCGGCTCGCATCACTTTCAACGCGACGTGGCGATGAAGCGATTCTTGAAAAGCCAGGTAAACCTCCGACATGCCACCCACGCCCAATCGGTGCAAAATCGAAAAGCCGGCGATGCTTTGATTCGTTAAGTCGGTTGTGTCTGGATTGGGGTTCATGTTGTCTTTGCGTCGATTCGTCCTGTCTCCCAACGCAAGAGGATTCGGGACTGCTCATTTGCTTGTACGGCTACCACGACTAGCCCATCAACTATAGATAGTGTATCAAATTCCCGTCCTTGGCAATCAACTCGCCACGCTTCCGCCACGTTTCGGAAGAAACTGAGCTTGGCCGAACCGGACTTGCCCCGTATTTCCCGCAGCCAAATGCATGCATCCGCTTGCTGCCCGGTCCAAGCGTCGGATTCCCCGTCGGGCATCCTGCTCGGCTCCATAGCAGGTCTAAAATCGTCCCAGGCGATGTTTACGTTCGAAAGGCTGCACTGTGCTAGCCATGCCCCCGCGTCCGTTTTGTCCGAAACCCGTGGGGCCTCGACAAGCCAAGGCACGTCGCACCGGTCGAGGGCCGTTTCGAAGGGACGGGGCCAGTCCAAGCCAATCGCTAGTCGCGATCGCGTCCGCCCGTCGCTGTCGACCGGAAGATACGAAATTAGGAAGCGTGAACCACTCCGGCGATGGGCACTCAAGCCTTGAGGGGCTATGCAAATACGGTGATCCGCATCATCGATTTCGATCAGTTCCACCGTGCCCTGCAATGGCGATTGCAACTTCCCTTTGATGCCTTGATGCCAAGCGGAAATGCTGGCTCCCTCGTTTTGCCACGCAGTTCTCCAAACGCAGCTACAAGATTCAAGCTTTAGGTTTTCCGCCGCAATCTCGATGTCAACCCACCGCGATCCCTTCCATAATGTGTATCTCGTCGTGACGTGAGCCGACGTTCCATCCGAGTTTTTTGCCGACCCCGTTACTTCGATGATACCCAACAACGGTGACGATTCAATTAGTTTAAGTCGAATATCCGTCTGGTCGATAACGTCCGTGTCGTCCCATTTGCGAAGTACATCTGCCGGACCACGCACTAGCGATGTCATTCCACTCAGGTGGCTACCCCGCTTGTTCGCAATATAAACCGACCTCAAATGCCCTCGTTTGGGATCGATTTGAATCTCCATGAACTCATTGGCCAACGTCCAATCCGATTGCGCAATTCCCGATCGTGCACCCGCTACCCTTTTCCAAAACGAAGGCTTGGCCACCGATCGTGAATCCGCGGCTGGATTCGACCGACCGGATCCATCCGTTCGAAAGCGAACAAAACCAAAGGAAGGGATGTCGATCACAACTCGCGATTTGCCCGCGGTGGTTTCCGTCGCAAAGATCCTTTCGCACGAGGTTGCATCCACCGTGCCAGGAATGTCGTTCAAGAAAACGCGTTGCGGATGATTCGATGGATTGACCACCAAATACGCACGCTCGCTCATTGTAGAATCGGCTCGCGGCGAATCGGCTCGCGGCGAGACATGCTTCGGGCCAGCTAGTGTCTTTTGTATGCGAGCCATGAGACTTAATCTGCATTCCGCAATGCGGTTTGCCAATCCATCGGACTCAATTGCGTCATCAAACCAAGCATCCATACTGGAAAGCAATTCCGCGATCTCTAACTGTGCCGGCTCGATTGCCTGCGATTCGATGGAGCCTTGCTTGGCGGTGGAGGACTGACTGGCAACTTGGCACCAAAGGTGGTAAAGCGACCATAGGCGTTCCGCTTGACTGCGCTGATGCTCGTAACCGATCAATCGCCTGTGAAGTTTTTGCTGCTCGGCAACCTCGGTAGGGACCGGAACTTTGAAGGTGTTGCTCGGAAAACTATCGCTGGAATAGGGCTGAGTCGTGGATGCAAAGTAGTCTTCGACAGTATGGAATTTTCCAAGTGCAGGCGTACGGGCAATAAGTCGTTTTAAGTCATCCAAAGCCGCTAACCGAATACCCGGCCAGTGCGCAAATATTAGGGTGGGTATATGGTGGTAGTCCAACTGACTCGACAAGGTGACCGCCAAGTCGATGTAGCTATCCGCGCTGGCCGCATCCAAAACATGCCCGAGCACGGTATCAATCGATTTCCCCTCGCTGGAGGCTTGCCATCGTATCTTGGCTTGATCTTTCTCGGGAACCGTTCCGCCCGACCACGCGGCAAGCAGCGCACCGGTGTATCCGAATTGAGTAAGCCAGGTTGGCGACGAGGCTAAGAACCCGGGTTGGAATCGCGTAAACACCTTCGGAGGAGCCACCCCCAGGTCCACGTACGATCTCATGCCATGCCCAAACTCGCGAACGATGGAGGATGCGGACAAATAAGCATGCGGACGTTCTCGTTCTAGACCGCCGACCAACGAACATTGCTTCTCAGACAAGCGTTGGCTTAACCCAGTCCATGCGGTAGCGTTTTTTTCCTTCAGACTACCTAACAACTTGGAGGTAGCGATGACATTGATCGGATGTTCCTCTTCCAGTTGACGCTCCAGCGATTGCCCGAGTGTGCTTGGGGCTAACAAAACGACATCGAGCAAATACGCTTGCTGCGAGCAATACCGATCTCGCTCTTGCGAAAGCGAATCAAAGCTTGCTTGAAGCCATCGCTCGGTCTCCTCGGCATCTTGCGAAAGGGACGCTCGTGCCGCCGAGAGGACTTGTTCGGTGAACATAATCCAATCGATATTCCAAGAGTAACGAAGCTTTCTAGCAAGGATTTGGACTTGAAGGACCGCGTAACCCAATGCATAAAAATCTTCAACCAGAAGAGGTTTCGGTTGGCTTATCGGATCTTGGCCATCTTGCCCCACCGTCTCGGGAGATACCATGGCAACAAGGGATTCAACCAACTCGGAACGGGATCGAAACTGCGATTCTACGATCGGACACTGGTTTACAGCTAGTTGCTCTCGAACCGGCACTTCCAATTTGGCTTTCGAGACTTCTGGGCAAAGGACGAGAGAATCGCTCAGGTCCAGAGAATTGCTATCCGCTTTTTTCCATTCGGGGAGAGTTGCGAGTGGAACCAGAAGTCTTGGATCCCACTGAGCGGTCCAGGCGCAAAGGAAATCCGCGGCGAGCTCATGGCCCATCCGGGGTGGTAAATCCTCCAAAGCGGAACTGGGAATTACAAAGATTGATCGTTTCAGTTGGGTCATTTGCTTGAAGGATTACGAGTAGGGTTTTCGAGAAACCATACTACCACAAGCCTTGGAGTGCGGAAATTCATTTCCGCACTAAGATTTACGCTGCAATCAGCGCATCTTTTGAAGTTGCGCTTTTGGCAAGTGTTACGGCCCTGTCAAAGCATAGTTCCGGAAAATCCAGGAATGCGAACCGACTAAGAGAAAAAGGAAGGGATGCTGATTGACAAACTTGCCTCGCTGTGACTAGCGGTTTCAAAATCCACGATGCGGATTAGCCGAGCATGCCGCTGGCTTCAGGCCAGGGGTGCTGACCATCCTTTTCTAGAGAGGTGGTAACCATCCCCCGAGTAGAACTCGAGGGGAATTGGTCTACCGCTTGCGTACCTAGGCTAGGGGCAGTTTGAAATCTACCTATAAACTGAGTGGCACGCTCTGAGGTACGGGTGGCACGCTCTGAGGTACGAAGGGCGTGGTGAATCGCTAGAGTCCTTTGCCACACTTCCCACGCCCATCGCTAATCGCTTTGGGCGTGCCACACAGTGGCGTGGGCTGGTAGTTTTCTGTCTGCCGCTTTCCTAACTACTTTTCTTCGCCAATCCAAACCACAGTCGACCGATACATCAACTCGATCTGCCGGTTGGCAGGAGCAAATGGCCCGTCCAAGTTCGGGTAGACATCCTTCGGGGACTCCTTCGACGTATCCAAGAACATCCGCCACCGAATGCCACGTGTCTGAGGAGGTATGGCGAACACCTTAGACTCGGGGGTTCCGTTGAGCATGATGAGGATGTCCCGACCGAAATGGTCCGGATCGTCCACTTGAGCTGGTCGCCCAAGCCAACAAATCAACGTACCGTCCGGCGCATCCCAGTGAATTGGCTTGCCGGTCGATTCAAACCAACTTACGTCTGGAACCCCTCGATTGTCTTGGGGGCGCCCAGTAAGAAATCGTTCACGCCTCAACGATGGCTGTAGCTTTCGAAACTCAATCAACGCTTGAGTGAACCGCAGGATGTCCGGATGGGCTTCCAGATTCGACCAATTGAACCAGGAGATCTCGTTGTCTTGGCAGTACGCATTGTTGTTGCCTTTCTGCGTGCGACGAACTTCATCACCCATCAGGAGCATGGGAACCCCTTGGCTGAGCAGCAGCGACGAAAGCATGTTTTTGACTTGGCGAACGCGAATGGCTTCGATGTTCTTCTTTTTGCTTGGACCCTCTACACCGTAGTTGTCGCTGCAGTTGTTGTTGTCTCCATCTCGATTTCCCTCACCGTTGGCATCGTTGTGCTTGTCTTTGTAGCTTACCAAATCGTTCATGGTAAAGCCGTCATGGGACGTCACAAAGTTGATGCTACAGTAAGGGGCTCGGCCAGACTGCTCATATAGATCGGAGGATCCACTCAAGCGAGTCGCCATAGCACCGACCAACCCTGTGTCACCGCGCCAATAACGCCGAACGTCATCGCGGTAGCGGCCGTTCCACTCTGCCCAACGCAGATCTCCGAACGACCCGACTTGATAAGCACCCGCAGCATCCCACGCCTCGGCGATGATTTTGGTGTCCGCCAACATCGGATCCTCCGCAATCAAATCCACCAACGGTGGGTGAGGCATCAGGTTTCCGTAGCGATCGCGAGATAGGATACTTGCAAGATCGAATCGGAATCCGTCGATATGGTAGTTATGAACCCAATGTCGCAAGCAATGGAAAATGAGCTCGCGGCAAATCGGATGATTGCCATTAAACGTGTTTCCGCAACCGGTGTAGTTGCTGTAGTGAGCTCCACCCGAATTGAGGATGTAGTAGACTTGATTTTCAAGTCCTTTGAAGGTCAAAACCGGGCCGCGTTCATTGCCTTCACAAGTATGATTGAAAACCACATCGAGAATGACTTCGATGCCTGCTTGATGCAAGGCCTTGACCATCTGCTTGAACTCTTGGACTTGTGCCCCAGGTTCTTTGGACGATGCATATCCTCTGTGAGGAGCAAAGAAGGCCATTGGGTCGTATCCCCAATAGTTTGGCCTTTCTGGTGAATTACCGTGGACGTCCAAAATAGGGAACTCATGAACGGGCATGAGTTCAACTGCGGTGACCCCTAGACTTTTGAGGTAAGGAATCTTTTCGATCACACCAAGATAGGTACCTGGGTGCTCGACATTCGACGTCTTGCTTTGGGTAAAGCCTTTGACGTGCATTTCGTAAATGATGCTATCGCTGAGGGATCGGCGAACGTGCCGGTCTCCTTCCCAGTCGAATGCATCGTCAACGACGACGCATTTCGGTGGACGAATGACGCCATCGGTCGTCTGCTGACAGCAACCGGCCAAGGCTTTGGCGTATGGATCGACCAATCGAGCGTTGCTGTCAAACCATTGACCCGATTCGGGATCAAATGGTCCGTTGGCTTGCAGATGGTAGAGTTGTCCAGGTTGGAGGTGAGGTACGCAAATACTCCAAACATCGCCCCAACGATCGTTGCGTCGATCGAATTCGATAACCTCGGTCGGTTCGCGGTCGTCCACATGCTTGTACAGCAAAAGCCGCATAGCAGTCGCGGACCGACTGAAAATAGTAAACTGAACGCCCCTTTCGGTGACGTTCGCTCCGTAAGGCAATCGATAAGCAAATTGTAATTCAGGAAGCGGATGCCGCATGAGCATGTGACGGTGAGTGTCCTTTCCAGTCCAGGATGGGCGGGTTTGTTGACTAGGCAGACCAACCTTAGCACGCTGAAATTGAAAAACTGGAATGGAAGACGAAGGAAAGACCGAGAATTGTACCATAATGGGGCCAGGCTGTTGTCCTGGCTAAGGCTTGCCTTTGAGGTCAACTTAGATGGCTGCGTAGTTTGTGCACTTTGCAAGTCGTTGCAAACAGCCCACACGGCAAACCTAAAAACGAAGGTCAACAATCAAAGGAAATTCATTAGCGTATAGGATGACATTCGAGCTGACTTAACGGCAGTTCACGATCCCCAAGTAATACGATAGAAGTCAAATCTGCATGCCGCTGGCTTCACGCCAGGGGTTCTGCCCTTCCATTCTAGAGGGATGGGAAAAATCCCCCGAATTGAATTCGGGGACATTTCACTGTGGTTGGCCAAGTCATCAAGTCAACGAAAAAGGGTTCGATTTCGGTCGAACCCTTTGTCGTTGGAATGATCCAATCCGGTGCAACTAGGAAACGGTATACGCTGTTTCCGCATGGTCGCTTAGATCTAGCCCCATCTTCTCAGCATCCTCAGAGCAACGAAGCCCGACCGTCAGGTCGATGACCTTGAGGAGGATAAAGGAGACGACTCCCGAGTAAACAAGGGTCACTACGACGGCCTTAAGTTGAAGTCCAACTTGAGCGGCATTGCCTTCCAAAAGACCTCCGCCAAGATTGACCCCGAATCCCTTGACAGCGAAAATGCCGGTTGCAATAGCTCCCCATATGCCTGCTATTCCATGGACACCAAATACATCTAGCGAATCGTCATACTTAAGGGCTGGCTTTACGAAGGCAACGAATAAGTAGCTAACTAGCGTCGCGCCCGCTCCAATGAAGATTGCCGATTGCGGAGTGACAAAGCCTGCAGCAGGGGTTATGCCCACCAATCCAGCCACTGCTCCGGTGATCATTCCCAAAGCCGTCGGGCGACCGCTCCGTATTGTTTCAATTAGCGACCATGTCAGTCCTGCCGTTGCCGCTGCGATTTGTGTGGTGACGAACGCGCTCACTGCTTGTGCGGACGCGCCGAATGCGCTGCCACCGTTAAATCCAAACCATCCAAACCAAAGAATGCCCGCTCCCAATATCGCAAAAGGAAGATTGTGTGGTGGATTGATTTGTCTTGGAAATCCGCGACGCGGACCAAGAACTAAGCAGCAAACCAAAGCCGCAATACCGGCGTTGATGTGCACCACGGTACCACCCGCAAAATCCAATGCACCCGTTGGAAGTCCAGTACCCTTTTGAAAAGCACCTAAACCGAAGATTGTATGTTCTGGCCCATACCAAACCCAATGTGCGACCGGCGAATAAACGAGCAAACTCCAAAGACCAATGAAAATCGTGAATGAGATGAACTTCATCCGCTCCGCAAACGCCCCAATGATCAAGGCGGGTGTGATGATTGCAAACATCATCTGAAATATCATGAACGTTTGTTCGCTGATAGTAAGTGCAGCCTCGGGCGCTGCAAACCATGCTTCCGTGGACTCAACTCCCTTGAGCATAAACATCGATGTCGGATCCCCCATGAATCCTCCAAACAGTTCCTTGTCACTAAAAGCCATTCCGAAGCCACAAATCGTCCAAAGAACCGTTACCAGTGCCATGCACATAAAGCACTGCATCAATATGCTCAGAACATTCTTGCGCCCAACCAACCCACCGTAAAAGAAGGCAAGCCCCGGCGTCATGAACAAAACGAGCGCACTGCTGGCAAGAAGCCACGCAGTGTCGCCGCTGTTGGACGCCCACGGCACTACAGCAGGTGCAGGCACTGCGTCACCCCCTGAAGCCGAAATGGCAACCGATTGCGGTGACTCCGGCGTTACCGCGTCCTGGGCAAAAACCCTCGTACACAATAATGCCAATAAGAAAAACGAATAACACACCGTTCGAATCATTTCCAACTCCGCCTCGAAGTTTTTTCTCTCAAACTTTTTCAGTTGATGTTTGTGGAACGCGGTGCGGAGAGATTGCGCACCGCGATTCACGATCAGTCCGCTAGCAAATAGGAGGCCAAGCACTGGCTCAGAAATCGAGCCATTTCCGCAAACAAACAATTGTCCAAGGGATTGCGAAATTTTCGTGAAATAAAAAATCTTTTAATTCGTGCCCGTTCCATCGTGAGATCCCCCGAGTTGCTCCAA
>Ga0105048_10015894_pt1 | contig 11653 bp, 10 predicted proteins | sample MAT05_FD_78382 | JGI IMG/M metagenome (GOLD analysis project Ga0105048, IMG submission 78382) | Freshwater microbial communities from Lake Fryxell liftoff mats and glacier meltwater in Antarctica - MAT-05 | ecosystem: Environmental > Aquatic > Freshwater > Ice > Liftoff microbial mat | place...
CGTCAACTGCCAGGTCGACTGCGGCGCGTGCCAAGGCTGCGGCGACGGCTTCTGCGATGCGTTCGCGGGCGAGTTCTGCGACAGCTGCCCACAGGATTGCGGCCAGTGTGACCCGTGCGGCGACGGCTCGTGCGATCCCGACATCGGTGAGCTGTGCTTCACGTGTCCGCTCGACTGCGGCCCGTGTGGCTTCTGCGGCGACGCGTTCTGCGACGGCGCGGCGGGCGAATTCTGCTTCAACTGCGAGCAGGACTGCGGCTCGTGCCCGGGCTGCGGCGACGGCTCGTGCGATCCCGACGGTGGCGAGTTCTGCTTCTCGTGCCCGCTCGACTGCGGACCGTGTGCATCGTGTGGCGACGGCCAGTGCGAGCCCGTCGAAGGCGAGTCGTGCCTGAGCTGCGTCGCCGACTGCGGCAACTGCAGCTCGTGTGGTGACGGCGCGTGCGATCCGGGTGCGGGCGAGTCGTGCTCGACCTGCGCTGCGGACTGCGGCGTGTGCCCGTCGTGCGGCAACAACATCTGCGAGCCGCAGCTCGGCGAGTCGTGCAACTCATGCATGGCCGACTGCGGTGCGTGTGCCGGCTGCGGCGACGGCGTGTGTGCGCCGCTCGCCGGCGAGTCGTGCAACAGCTGCCCGCAGGACTGCGGCGGCTGCATGGCGCAGTGCGGTGACGGCAGCTGCAATCCGCTCGTCGGCGAGTCGTGCAACACGTGCCCACAGGATTGCGGCGGCTGCCTGTTCTGCGGCGACGGCCAGTGCAACAACGGCGAAGATCAGTTCGTGTGCGCGATCGACTGCGGTTGCAGCTCGGGCGCATGCGGTGGCTTCGCGCCCGGCAACTGCTGGTGCGACGACGCGTGCGTCGGGCTCGGCGATTGCTGCTGGGACGCCTGCGACGCCTGCGGCCTGTGCGGCAACATGGACGTCTGCGGCGACGGCGAGTGCAACGGCTTCGAGAGCTGCGACTTCTGCCCCGAAGACTGTGGCTTCTGCGAGTTCTGCGGCGACGGCGAGTGCAGCGACTTCGAGGACTGCGACTTCTGCCCAGACGATTGCGGCGAGTGTGGCTTCGACGGCTGCACGGCGGATCCGGGTCCGGGTTGCGATGATTGCAGCTGCGAAGCGTGCGTGTGCGGCATCCTGCCGAGCTGTTGCTCGACGAGCTGGTCCGGCGTGTGCGGGCTGGCCTGCGACTTCTGCGGCGGCTGCGGCTGACGTGTTACGCTCGTGCCCGCGATGACGCAGGCCGCTCGTCTCGTCCCACCGAGCGTCGATCACGACGGCATCGTCGTGCTCGATGGCGCGACGTGGGCGGACTTCCAGCGCGTGATGGAGATCCGTGGCGACCACAGCGGACCTCGGTTCGCGTATCTGGAGGGGAGGCTCGAGATCATGGCGCCTTCGCGCTCGCACGAGTCGATCAAGTCGATGATCGGTTGCCTCATCGAGGCGTGGTGCTTCGAGCGCGGCGTCGGCATCACGCCGTACGGCTCGTGGACACTCGAGGACAAGGCTCTCGAACGCGGCGCCGAGCCCGACGAGTGCTACGTCGTCGGTGACGTCGCGGATCCCGAGATGCCCGATCTCGCGATCGAGGTCGTGTGGACATCGGGTCGCATCGACAAGCTCGAGATCTACCGCAAGCTCCGCGTACGCGAAGTCTGGTACTGGCGCGACGGCAAGCTCGACCTGTTCGCGCTACGCGGCGATCGATACGAGGCGATCACAGGAAGCGAGGTGTTGGTCGGTATCGACCACGCGCAGCTGCTCGAGTACCTCGACGTGCGACCGATGACCCGCGCGGTGCTGGACTACCGCCGCGTGCTGCGGGGTGACGCGTGATTCGATCTCTCGTGCTCTGCGTGCTCTGCGTCGTCGCCTGCTCGGCCGGCGCCGGGCGTGAAAGCGGCAACAGCTCGCTGAGCATCGGCGAGACGACCGGCCGCTGTACAGCGAGAGCCTTGGGCTCGTCGTTCTTCGCGGGCGACTGACCTCGGAGCACCGCAGCTAGCCCCGCGGCCCGAACAGCCGCACCACATGCCCGCCGCCGCCCGGCCCCGGATCCACCGGCGGCAGGTTCACCACATGCCGTTCGATGACTGGCAACGCGCGAATCAACGCCGCGTCCGCGTGCAGCTCCGAGAACGCGGCACCGAACACGAGCACCACGCGATAGATCCCACCGAACCCGCGCGACACGAACAGGCTCTCGTCGCGACCGACCACCGATTGCTTCGAGTCCGCAGGGCTGCGACGCGCCGCCGCGATCCCTCGCATCGTGAGCACGAGCTCGCTCCACTGCACCGCCGTGCGCGCGAGACCGGTCGCGTGCAGTCGGCCGAGCGCACGCTGGATCCGCGTGCGGTTCTCGGCATCGACGCCGCTCTTGTCGAGCAACGCCTCGACCTCGCCGGGTGCGGCGAGCAGCTTGGAAAAGTCGAGACCATGGCGCGACGCGGCACTCGCGGCCGCCGACAGCCACGCGGCGACGTCCGCATCCTCGGGCCCACGCGGCACCAGCGAGCTGCCCCAGATCATCGGCGATCGCTCGTCGACGACGACCGCCGACAACGACGCGGCGATACGTGCGAGCGACGCGAGGGTCTCGTCGAGCGCATGCACGGCGAGCTCGGTGCCCGTCACGATCTGCGGCCCATCCTCGAGGCCCGACGACAGTGTTGCGGCGAACGTCTGTGCGATCACGGCGAGACGCGCGCGGCGTTGCTCGAGATCGTCGGGCGTCGCGTCGAAGATCGCGACCAAGCGATACCCACCCGCGAGCTCGCACCACGCATGTCGTGGCTCCGGTGCGCGCAGACCGATCTCGATCCGCACGTCGTCGGCGCCCAGCTCGCGTTGGGTGAGCTCGAGCAGGCGGCGAAGGGCGTCCACGCGCGCAAGGTAGCAACCAGGAGCACCGAGCGAAAGCTGCGCTGTGCCAGCGGCGTTCGAGGCCCCATGACGACCAACACAAGAATCGGGCTCTCGCTCGTGGGCTTCGCGCTCGCTGTCGCCGCAGGCGCCGCGTGCGAGAGGAAGGATACCAACCCGCCTGACAGCAAGGCATGCACCGAGGAGGCGAAGGTCTGCCCCGACGGAAGCAGCGTCGCTCGGTCCGGTCCCGACTGCGAGTTCGCCGAGTGTCCGGCGGGTGAAGTGCCCGACGGCGAGCCTGACGGCGACAAGCCCGACGGCGAGCCGGCCGCGGACGGCGAGACGCCACCCGCGGAGTGAACGAGAGCCCGAGCGTCATTGCCCGGTCGATCGGAACGCCGACGGCCGGGCGCCTACCAGTCGTCGCGAAATCGCAGCACGCCGTCGCGCACGCGTTGATACACCGCGGTCGTCGCTCGCACGTCGCCGGCGTTGTAGAGCGCGATCTGTCCGACGTCGCCCTTCGCGTACGTCGCCGCGACCATCGAGCCATCCATCGATTCTTTCGGGCTCGCGAACCCGAGCGCCCAACACACGACGTCGAGCGAAGCGGGCCCACGACCGAAGCCACCGGGCGCGACGAGCCCGTACAGATCGAGATGCGGCCGCAACGAGTACGGCGCCGACGACAGATCGACGCGCACCGGCACCTCGTGGATCAGGCTGCGCCCGATCATGAACGGCACGTCGAACATGCGCCCGTTGTACGAGACGACACAGCTCGCATGGCCGGCGAGGGTCCAGAACGCACGCAGCAGCTCTGCTTCGGTGACCGGTCGGATCCAGCTCGGCAGCGTCGTCGTCGGTGCGCCCTTGGGCGGCACGACGAACACCGTGACGTCTTGCGTGCGCGGATCCTGCTCGCCGTTGCCGACCGCGAGCGACACGACCTGGCCGAAGTACGGCGACAGGCTCATCACCTTGGTCTCGTCCCACTCGTTGCGCTCGGCATGCTTCGCGACCGCCTGGGCGATCGTCGACGGCACCTTGCGCAGATCGACCGCAGGCACGGTCTCGATGTCGAACACGAGCGTGTCGCACAGCAGATCCGCGACGAGATCGAAGCCTTCGTCGACGAGCAACGTCGCGTCGAATCCGGGCTCGCCCGGCGTCGCGATGCGCAGGCCCTTGATCGACAGCTGCAACGCACCCTTGTACTCGTCGATCTCGAACAGCGCCTTGACGTGATCGCCGGATTTCAGCTCGTCGGCGACCGCCATCGCCCGACTCGCATCGCTCCAGATCTTGCCCGCGATCGTGCGCGTGCGATCCGAAAGCCGGATATCGAAGAACGGCTTGCCCGCGCGGGTCTGTCCCCTTCGCAGCGAGCGCACCGCCGCAAACGCGGTGTGCATGCCGATGCCCAACTCGAGCGCCGCGAGCTCCGTGACGTGGGTGTGGCCCGCGCTGTGATCGTGCTGGTCCATTGTCCTACGCCGGTTTCGCGCCTCGGGCCGTCCTTCGAGCATAGATTGTTTCTCGGGGGAAGCGGCCCGCTTCCCCCTGGGCGCCGGCGAAGCCGTCACCGAGACTCCCCCTTTCCATCGCTTCGCTCCTTGCGGGGGCGCCCTCTGGCCGGTGCGGCTGCAGCCGTGTTATCACCCGAAAGCCATGCCAGAGCTCAAGGGAACCAAGACCCACTCGAACCTCAAGGCCGCCTTCGCCGGCGAGTCGCAAGCCAACCGTCGCTACCTCTACTTCGCAAAGGTCGCGGACGTCGAAGGCTACCCGGAGATCGCGGGCAACTTCCGCGAGACCGCCGAGGGCGAGACCGGCCATGCGCACGGCCACCTCGACTACCTGAAGAAGGTCGGCGATCCGGCGACCGATCTCCCGATCGGCGACACCGTCAGCAACTTGCGCGCGGCGGTTGCCGGCGAGACGCACGAGTACACGGACATGTACCCGGGCATGGCGAAGAGCGCCCGCGAAGAGGGCTTCACCGAGATCGCCGACTGGTTCGAGACGCTCGCGAAGGCCGAGAAGTCCCACGCGGGTCGCTTCCAGGGGTTGCTCGACGGCATCGGCTGATCGAGTCAGCTCCCGATCCAGAGCCGTTGGCGAACATCTCCTACCACCCGACCGCGGGGCTCACCTACGACCCCGCGGATCCTCATTACTGGGATCGCGATGCGCTGGCGGGCGAGATCACCCGCGTGTTCGAGGTCTGCCACGGCTGTCGCATGTGCTTCAAGTACTGCGACAGTTTCCCGATCCTGTTCAAGGCGATCGACGACGAGTGCGATGGTGATGTTCGCAAGCTGAAGCCCGAGCACACGCACGCGGTGATGGACGCGTGCTTCCAGTGCAAGCTGTGCGAGGTCCAGTGCCCGTACACGCCGCGGGATGGGCATCCGTTCCAGGTCGATTTCCCCAAGCTCGTGCATCGCCACGCGGCGCAGCGCAAGCAGTCCGAGCCGCCGACGGTGCAGAGCTTCGTGCTGCGTGATCCGGATCTCGCGGGCATGGCTGCGCGCGCGAGCCTCGGCGTCGCGAACACCATGAACAAGGTGAAGCTGCACCGCTGGTTCATGGAGAAGGTGCTCGGCATCCACCGCGACAAGCTGCTGCCCGAGTTCGCGAGCAAGACGTTCTCGTCGTGGGCGAAGGCCCAGGGGCTCACAAAGCCGGGGCCCGGCGGCGAGGCCGTGCTGTTCCAGACCTGCTACGTCGAGCACAACGAGCCGCAGATCGGTAAGGACACGACGTTCGTCCTGCAGCGCAACAAGGTCGATCTCCGCTGCGCCGAGGGTCTCGTGTGCTGCGGCATGCCGGCGTGGGAGCGCGGCGATCTCGAGCACGTGCGCAGCAAGGCGAAGACCAACCTCGACATCCTCGAGCCCTACGTCGATGCCGGTGCGAAGGTCATCGCGATCAATCCGACGTGCTCGATGATGATGCGCCGCGAGTGGCCCCAGCTCGTCGGCGGCGACGATCGCGAACGTGCGAAGAAGGTCGCGGCTGCGGTCGCCGATCCCGGCGAGTACCTGTGGTCGATCCGCAACGAGCCGCGCTTCGACGCGACGTTCGCATCGTCGCCGCAAGGTCCGGTCGCCTATCACACGCCGTGTCACCTGCGGGCGCAGGGCGTCGGGTTCAAGTCGCGCGATCTGCTGCGCAAGCTACCGGGCGTGCAGCCGCGCACCGTGATGGAGTGCTGCGGCCACGACGGCACCCACGCGATGCTCACCGAGGGCTTCGAGTACTCGCAGCGCGTCGGCAAAAAGGCGTTCGAGGGCATGCAAGAGGCCGGCGCCGAGGTGTGGGCGACCGACTGTCCGCTCGCGGCGATCCAGTTCGAGCAGCACGCCGGGAAAAAGCCCATGCACCCGATGACGATCCTCGCGAAGGCCTATCGCGGCGAGCCGTTTCCACCGCCCGCAGCGCCGAAGGATGCCCCATGAAGCCTGTCGTCCGCGAAGAGCTGCTCGACTGGATGACCTACGACGAGCGTCGCGACACGATTCGCACGCAGGTGCTCGCGATCAAGGAGTCGCGGCGCATCATCGTCGGCGGCATCTTCACGTTCCTGTTCGAGAACCGCGACACCGTGCGCTACCAGGTGCAGGAGATGATGCGCACCGAGCGAATCGTCCGCGAAGCCGACATCGAGCACGAGCTCGCGACCTACAACGATCTGCTCGGTGGTCCGGGTGAGCTCGGCTGCACGCTGCTCGTCGGCATCGACGACGAGCGCGAGCGCGACGACAAGCTGCGCCGCTGGCTCGCCCTGCCCGCCCACCTCTGGGCGCGCAAGTCCGACGGCACACTCGTGCGACCGAGCTTCGATCCACGACAGGTCGGCGACACGCGGCTGTCGTCGGTGCAGTACTTGAAGCTCGAGCTCGGCGAGCGATCGCCGGTCGCCGTCGGCATCGATCTGCCGGACTTCGCCGTGCAGACGACCCTCACCGATGCGCAGCGTGCTGCGCTCGACGATGACTTGGCCGCGAGCCGAGCGTAGGACGAACGGACGCCGTGCTCGCTGCATTGCGCGACCGGCTGCAGTTCGTGCTCGAGCGGTTTCTCGTCCGCGGGCCGCTTTTTCGCCTGCTGTTCGTCATCGGCATCATCGTCGGCGTGTCGACGATGGGCGGCCTGCTCGTCGTCGGTACCGGCGAGTTCGATGGGCTCGGTGACGCGACGTGGTGGGCGTTCCTGCGGCTGTCGGATCCCGGCTACCTCGGCGACGACCACGGCCTGTACCTGCGCACTGTGTCGACCGTCCTCACCGTCGCCGGCTACGTGCTGTTCCTGGGCGCGCTGATCGCGATCATGACGCAGTGGCTGAACACCGCGCTGCGCCGGCTCGAGAACGGCCTCACTCCGATCACGCATCGCGATCACTTCATCATCATGGGCTGGACGACGCGCACGCCGACGATCGTGCAGGAGCTATTGCTCTCGAGCGAGCGCGTGCGTCAGTTCCTGCGGCCGCGTGGTGCACGAGCGCTCAACGTCGTCGTCATGGCCGAAGAGGTCGATGCGGCGCTGCAGCAGGATCTGCGCGAGCAGGTCGGCAGCGCGTATCGATCCTCGAGCGTGATCCTGCGCTCGGGCTCGCCGCTGCGCGCCAATCATCTGCGCCGAGTCGCCACGCTGCGCGCGTCGGCGATTCTCCTGCCCGCCCCCGACGACGCCCCGGCAGGTGCCGGGCCCGACACGCAGACGATCAAGACGCTCTTGTCGCTCGCCGGTTTCACGCAGGACAACGACGCGACGCGTGCACCGCTGGTCGTCGCCGAGCTGCTCGATGCACGCAAGTCGATCACCGCGCGGCGGGCGTATCCGGGTCCGCTCGAGATCATCGCGAGCAATCGTGTCATCTCGAGCGTGCTGTGCCAGACCATCCGCCATCCGGGCCTGTCGCACGCGATCGCAGGTCTGCTCAGCTATGGCGACGGCAGCGAGATCTACGCGCGCGAGTGCCCGCAGTTCGAGAACATGCGGTTCGGTGATCTCGCGGACGCGTTCCCCGATGCCGTGCTGCTCGGCATCGTGCGGCGCGAAGGCACGAGCGATCGCTCGATGCTGAACCCGAGCGACGATCTCGTACTGCGCGCCGACGACCGGCTCGTGCTCGTCGCCGAGGACGACGACGAGACGATCCCTCCGGCGAGCTACACCCCGAAGAGTCCCGACCGCGGCCAGGGCGTGCCGGCGGCGCCCGTTCTCGAGGCGCACCGCCGGATCTTGATCCTCGGGTGGAACCATCACGTGCCCGATCTGCTGCAAGAGCTCGACGGGTACCAGCTCGAGCGCTTCGAGGTCGTCATCGCGTCGATGGTGCCGCTCGACGTGCGCAAGCGTCACCTCGACAACCACGAGGTCGCGTGCACGCGCATCGAGGTGCAGCACCTCGAGGTCGACTACACGGTGCCGGGCCAGCTCCGTCGCATCGATCCGGCCGCGTTCGACAACATCGTCCTCGTCACGAACGACTGGATTGCCTCGGAGGAATCCGACGCGCGCACGCTGCTCGGACACCTGTTGCTCCGCGAGATCGTGCCCGACGGACGGGGCAAGCCGCATGTACTCGTCGAGCTCGCGGACCCCGGCAACCTCGCGCTCTTCCGCCGTGGTTCGAGCGAGGTCGTGATCCCGCCGATGATCCTGAGCCACATCCTCGCGCAGGTCGCGTTGCGTCGCGAGCTACGCGTCGTGTTCGACGATCTCTTCGGGCCCGAAGGCTCCGAGATCTTCTTTCGTCCCGCTGCGGAGTACGGCCTCGTCGGTCGCGAGGTCGACTTCGCGACTGTGGGCCACGCGGTCGCGCGACGCAACGAGACGGCGCTCGGGCTGCGGCTCGGAAGTCGAATGCCCGGTGGTGACGACGAGATCCTGATCAATCCGCCGCGCGATCGGAAGTGGCTGCTGCGACCGAGCGATCAGCTCGTCGTGCTCGCGACCTACGCCTGCTGATGGCGTACGCGCGACGAAGCCAGCACGAGCACGAGCGCGACGACGAGCAGCACGTCGATCGCGAGGCCGAGCTCGATGTCGGCCATGCGCTGCAGCTTGCACCACCCGGCGACGCCCGCGATCATCACCGCGCCCCATCGGACCGTGCTTGCGAGGCCGATGTCGTGGCCACCTGGCGCCCGCGCCCCTGATCGCGCGTATGCGATCGCGCCGACGATCGCGAAGCCGAGTAGGCTCGCGGCGCCGATCGCCTGACCGCTCTTCCATACGACGAACGCGACGAGCAGCAGTTGACCGTGCATCAGTCCGATCGGCGTGCGCACGAGCTCGGACGCGAGCGAGCGCAGCTGCGGTGCAGCGACGACCGCGATCGCGATCCCGAACAGGAACGGCGAGCCGAAGCCCGCGAGCATCATGATGCCGGGCAGCAGGCCACGCTCGAGCTCGGAGACCAGCATCGCGAAGAACGAACGCCCGTCGGGTGCGATGGGCAAGAATGCACTCGCCGCAATCACCGCTCCGCACAGGTGCACCAGCGGTCCGAGGCGGGCAACGGGCGCGCGGGCGCGGTCTTCGGGAGCCACGGCACCATGATGGCACGGACACCGGGCCGCTGGGTTGCTACCTTTGATCGGGTGCGGATCCGCAGCATGCTCGTGCTCGCGTTCGTCGCCTGCGCCGGTGGTGATGCCGCCTCGAGCACGACCACGATCGCGTCCAGTATCGGCTCGACTGCGAGCTCGACCGGCGGTGCGTCGCAAGACACGTCCGCGGCGAGCACCGATGACGACACGAGCGACGCGGGCTCCGCGACGATGACGTCGACGGATCCGACGACCACGATGGCAACTTCGGCCGGCGACACCGAGGGCGACACGGGACCGTGCGACGAGACGACGTGGTACTTCGACGGCGACGGCGACGGTCGCGGTGATCCGAACGTCACGACCTCGGCGTGCGAAGCACCGATGGGCTACGTGCCGTTCGGCGACGATTGCGACGACACCGATCCGGCGCGCAATGTCTCGGCGAGCGAGGTGTGCGACGGCGTCGACAACGATTGCGACACGACGGTCGACGAGGCGACGGCGACGAACACGTCGTGCAACGGCTGCACGCTGTTCGCGGTGAACGGTCGGAGCTACGCGTTGTGTCCCGTGGGCGCGTCGTGGGACGGAGGTCGCACGCAGTGCGCGGCTTTCTCGGGGGATCTGCTGCGGCTGGACGACGAGGCGGAGAGCAGCGCCGTCGTGCAGCTCGCGGAGCCGGCGAGCGCGGAGGTCGGCGGGTGGTTCATCGGACTGTCGGATTCCGCGGCGCGCGGGGCGTTCGCGTGGGTCGACGGCGGGGGGCTCGACTTCGCGTCGTGGCTCGCAGGCGAGCCGAACGACGGAGGCGGGGACGAGGATTGTGTGGAGATGGAGCTCGGCGGGGGCGGGTGGAATGACGTCCCTTGTGCCGGCCCCCGAGCGTTCATCTGCGAATCGGGCGGCGCCTGATCCCCGACACCCAGGAAAAAAGTGACGGCCCTTTCGCCAGGCGTCCGGAAAACCCCCGGGATGCGGGGTCCATGACTACGGCACTGATCCTCGCTCGCTTGGGGAAGCGCAGCGAACTAGGGTCGGGAGCCCGGCCGACCGGGGGGGATGCGGAAGGGGGGATCCCCGGTCGGCCAGGCCACACGCGACCCCCACCGTATAGCAAACGGGGACCGCATGCGGTAGAGCTGCGGGCCGATGCGACGGTGGGACTCGTCGCGCAAAGACGTGCACTCGGGTCGGGCACGCCAGCGGAACGCGGTTCGGACAGAGTCACTCCGCGCGGGTGATGGCGAAGCCATTGCGCTCGCTCGCGCCGGTGCGCATCTCGCCCACCAGCCCCGGCTGTCGGCTCGGGTGTCGGCAACGGCGAGCCGTGCATGAGCGTGATCGGCGTGCTGCTCGCCGCCACGCTCGCGTGGGCGCCGGCACCGGTCAACGCGGAGCAGCCAGAGCGCACGTATCGCGCGGTGCGTGCGGTCGATCCGATGGTCATCGACGGCCGCATCACCGAGACGACGTGGGACCTCGCGCCGCGCGACGATCGCTTCGGTGAGCGGCAGCCGGATCTCGGTGCGAAGCCGCCGGTACGCACGACGATGCGTGTCGCGTACGACGACCTCGCGCTTTACGTGTTGCTCGAGTGCGAGAGCAAGCCCGGCGACGTGATCGTGCGAACGCTGCGTCGCGACAATCCCGGGATCTTCTCGGACGACTCCGTCTACGTGAAGCTCGACGCGCAGCACGATCGGCGCACCGGCGTGAGCCTCGGCGTCAACGCCGACGGCGCGCAGATCGACGCGCTCGGGCTCGAGGACGGTCGCGAGTTCCTCACCCAGTGGGATGCGGTGTGGCAGGCGGAGGTCGAAAAGCGCAACGACGGTTTCACGGTCGAGTTCCGGATCCCGTTCGCGATCCTCGGGCTCAAGCGCGCGGACGAACGCGTGATGGGCCTCGAGATCTCGCGCGATCATCCGAGCCGCAACGCGACGTACGACTGGCGTGTGATCGTGCCGCCGCGCAGTCCGATGGCGGCGAGCCAGTTCGGCACGCTGTACGGCCTGAAGAACATCACCGGTCAGCGCGCGATCGAGTACACGCCGTATGGCCTGCTGCGCACGAACTTCCGCCCCGACTTCACCGCCGATCCGGCGCGCCGGCCGAACATCGCGACCGGCGGCGACCTGCGCGTGCAGATCGGCGCCGGCTCGTACGTCGAGGCGTCGGTGCTCACCGACTTCGCGCAGGTCGAGGCCGA
>Ga0105048_10015895_pt1 | contig 11653 bp, 5 predicted proteins | sample MAT05_FD_78382 | JGI IMG/M metagenome (GOLD analysis project Ga0105048, IMG submission 78382) | Freshwater microbial communities from Lake Fryxell liftoff mats and glacier meltwater in Antarctica - MAT-05 | ecosystem: Environmental > Aquatic > Freshwater > Ice > Liftoff microbial mat | place...
CGAAAAAAAGGTGGCTGAAAAACCACTGTTCCGCCAATTACAGCCATCTGAAACCGGGGTTTATTTTGTGAACCAAAATGAAGACAACGATTCGCTTAACATTCTCGATTACCTCTATTACTATAACGGTGCCGGTGTGGCAGTCGGCGATATTAATAACGATTCGCTGCCCGATATCTATTTTGCTTCTAACCAAAATGGCAACAAATTATACCTCAATAAAGGCGGGTTTAAATTTGACGACATTACCCAAAAAGCCGGTGCAACCGGAACGGCCGATTGGACCACCGGCGTTACCATGGCCGATGTAAACGGCGATGGCTGGCTAGACATTTATGTTTGCACCGTGGCCAACCATACGCCCATGAGTGGCGATAATAAAGGCACCCATACCTACTTTACCAACTCCAAAAACCAGTTGCTGATTAACAATCGCAACGGAACTTTTACCGATAGTGCAATGGCGTATGGTTTGGATTTGGCGGGCTACAGTACGCAGGCTGCTTTTTTTGACTATGATAAAGACGGCGACCTTGATATGTTCATGCTTCAGCACAGCATCCACCGCACTGAGACTTACGGCGATACATCTTTACGAAGTGTGTACAGTGATATTAGTGGCAATAAATTGTTTCGCAACGATGGCCCCTTGGTTTCCCCATCTTCGGGGGCACGGAAAGGCGGCTATACCAATGTAACCAAAGGCAGTGGTTTGTTAAGCAGTGCATTGGGCTATGGCCTCGGCGTGGCCATCAGCGATTTTAATAACGATGGCTGGGAAGATATTTATGTGGGCAACGATTTTCATGAAAACGATTACTATTATCTGGGAAGTAAGGAAGGTATTTTCAGAGAAATGAACCGTTCGGCTTTTGGCCACCAAAGCAATTTTAGCATGGGCAACGATGCGGCTGATCTTAACCACGATGGCTGGATAGACATCGTAACACTCGATATGCTGCCACAAGATGAACGGGCCATAAAAACCACCTTGGGTGATGAAGATCTTGATGTGTACGAACAGTTACATAAAATGGGGTATCACCATCAGTACAGTAAAAATTGCCTGCAGTTAAATACGGCCAATGGCAGGCGTTTTGCTGAAGTTGGTTTGTACGCTGGCGTGGCCGCAACCGATTGGAGCTGGAGTGTACTGGCAAACGATTTTGACGATGATGGCAACAACGATTTATTTATTACCAACGGTATTAAGCACCGCCTGAACGACCTGGATTATATAAAATTTTTAAGTGAAGAAACATTGAAGCTAAACCTGGCCGGTAAAAACAACGATAAGGAATTGTTAAGTAAAATGCCCGATGGCAAATGGCATAATTATTTACTTAAAGGGAGCGACAGTTTACAGTTTGAAGACAAAAGCATGGCTTGGGGTTTTGAAACACCCAACCTTAGCCATGGTTCGGCCTACGCCGATTTGGATGGGGATGGCGACCTGGATTTGGTTACCAATAACATGAACGAACCAGCAGGTATTTACCAAAACAATACGGTGCATGATAGTGCTTCTAACTGGCTCAATATTTATTTAGTTGGCGCAGGGGCCAATACAAAAGGCATTGGTGCAAGGGCAATTGTTTTTGCCGGCGGCAAAACCTTTTATCAACTGCTGCAAACTACCCACGGGTTTATGAGCAGCAGCGAACCGTTGCTTCATTTTGGGCTGGGAAAATTATCTACAATAGATAGTCTTGTAGTGGTATGGCCAGATGGGAAACGAGATGTAAAAAAAGGGATTGTTTTGAATAAGGTAATGTATGTAGAACAAGAGAAATTTACAAAGCCGGATAATGAAACCAGGCTTAGAATGTTTATGCTGATAAATGGATATAGCCAATACCCGAACATGGGCTTGCCTGCAAATTTACCAGTATGGAAACATGAAGAGAACCTGAGCTATAACGACTTTGCCCGTAACCCGTTTATCCCACATCAGCTTTCTACACTTGGCCCAAAAGTTGCCGTTGGTGATGTAAACGGGGACGGGCTTGATGACATCTATGCCTGTGGTGCCAAGGAGCAGCCAGGTGCATTATTTATCCAAACAAAAGACGGCCATTTTGTGCTTAGCAACCAACCGGTAATTGCCAATGATAGCACCAGCGAGGATGTGGATGCGGTATTTTTTGATGCCGATGGCGACAAAGACATAGACCTCTATGTAGCCAGCGGCGGCAATGAGTTTTATGGCGAAGCAAAGCCTTTGGCAGACAGGCTATACCTGAACGATGGAAAAGGAAATTTTGCCAAAAGCCAAAACCTGCCTGCATTGTACGAAAACAAAAGCTGTGTACGCCCGGCTGATTACGATCATGATGGTGATATGGATTTGTTTGTAGGCAGCAGGGCAAATAGCCTGGTATATGGGCAGGTGCCTACTTCTTTTTTATTGGCAAATGATGGCAAAGGAAACTTCACCATCGTAACAAAAACGGTTGCACCCGACCTGCAACAAGTTGGCATGATAAGCGATGCACAATGGACAGATATGAACAATGATGGCTTTGAAGATCTGGTGGTAGCCGGCGAATGGATAGCCCCCACTTTTTTCATTAACCAACAAGGAAAACTGGTAATGGATGAAGCCATCAACAAACCTTTTTCGGCACTTACGGGTTGGTGGCAAAGCATGTATGTAACCGATGTAAATCACGATAGCATCCCCGATATTTTGCTGGGCAATTATGGCCTTAATAGCAAGATAAAAGCCTCAGCAGATCATCCGCTCAAAATGTACCTGAAAGACATTGACAATAACCAGAACCCCGATCAGATACTAAGCGTTTACCATGATGGTAATTACTATCCATTTCTTGGCAAAGAAGCTTTGGAGAAACATTTACCCTACCTAAAAAAAGAATTTTTAAGCTACCAGAAAATGGCGGGCAAGACCACCGAAGAGATCTTTGCAGGAAAGCTGGATGGAGCTACTATTTTGAAAGCCAATACGTTGGCCTCGATGGTTTTAATGGGCAATGCCAAAGGGGGCTTCACAGCCACTAAATTGCCCGTTACAATGCAGTCGACACCATTGTTTGCATGGTATAATTTTAGCAATGGTACAAGCTTGCTGGCTGGCGGTGGTTTTTACGGGGTATCACCCTATGAGGGCAGATACGACGCCCTTGACCTGTGTGTATTTAGCTACCCTAAAAACGTGCTGATGAATCCCTTTATAGATAGGGGCAATTGGTTTGGTGAAGTGCGTGACATTAAACCGATTACCATTAGCGGCAACACAAGGGCTATCATCATTGCAAGGAATAATAAGCCTTTGCAAATTATACAACCGGCAAGTTGTGGTTTGGGCGTAGCGTATTATTGAGTGCCTGCGTATAGACGCCATCCTTGCCACTGAATCCAATACAAAAAAACTGTGGCAGAATAACAGGGGTTTTGCAAGTTCAATAGTAGCAATCAGATGAACGGAGCCCCGTAATGCTACGGGGTTATAACGTTCGCCAATGTTGCCGAATAACGTTACGAAGCTGGCTTAAAAAACATAATTTTCCTAACCCAATGTTTCAGCCCTAGGATGAATGTTTAAAATAAAACGATAAAACACTATATGAAAAAGCACTTTCTTTCCATTGTGTTTTTAGCTGTGGGCTTTACCGCCGCAGCCCAAAAAAATACCTGGCAAATAAATGCCGATAAAATAGACCCATCTAATTATTACGGCATCACCGTGGCTAACGGGCAGGTAGGCATTGTAAGCAGCCCGCAGCCGCTAAAGGTGCAGGATGTTGTGCTGGCCGGGGCTTACGACCAATACGGCCGGGGCAGGGTAAGTAATTTTCTCCGAAGTTTTAACCTGCTGAACATGCGGCTCAATGTGGGCGGCATAGATGTGGATGCAAAAACCGTTACCAATTTTAAGCAAAGCCTCAACATGAGAACGGCTGCCTTCAATGGCACATTTACCTTGGGTGATAAGGCCGATGTGAGCTATACCTATTACGCCCTGCGGCAGTTGCCCTATAGTGTGCTGATGGAAGTAACCGTTACCCCAAAACAAAATACCACCATGCAGGCCAGCAGTGTAATGGAAGCCCCGGATGCCTTAAAAGATGTGCAGAATTACTACAACGAAATAGACCGGCCGCATGTAACCCTGAGCCTGCTGACTTCTCAGGCCAAAAGCCCCACCGGCAAGCTTACCATGTGTGCCAGCAACAGCTTTGTTTTTAGCGAAGGCCATGGCAATGAGCCACGCATCATCCACGAAATGTGGGATAATAACATGCACTTGATGAAGTTCAATAAAAAACTCGAAGCCGGTAAGCCGTACACATTCTGGGTTACGGGTTCATCCATTACTTCGGCACAGCACGACGACCCGCTGAACGAAGCCGAACGCCTCACCATTTTTGCTGTACTAGAAGGGGCTAAGCGCTTAAAACAATTTCATACCAAAGCCTGGGACGAGCTATGGCAAAGCGATATTGTAATAGACGGCGACGAGGAAACACAACTGGAAGTACGGAGCATGTTATATCATTTATACTCCTTTGTAAGAGAAGGAAATACTAACAGCCCAAGCCCAATGGGCCTGAGTGGATTGGGCTATAACGGCCATGTATTTTGGGATACCGAACTGTGGATGTACCCCGCCATGCTAGTGCTAAAACCAGCCTTGGCAAAGGGTATGATGGATTACCGTTACGACCGGTTAGAAGCGGCCCGCCGCAATGCTTATGCTCACGGTTACAAAGGCGCCATGTTCCCGTGGGAGAGCGCCGGCACCGGCGTGGAAGAAACACCCGTATGGGCACTCACAGGCCCGTTCGAACACCACATTACAGCCGACATCGGCGTAGCCGCCTGGAATTATTTTTGTGTTACAAAAGACACTGCCTGGCTTAAGGAAAAAGGCTGGCCGCTGTTAAAAGAAACGGCTATGTTTTGGGCCAGCCGTGTAGAAAGGAATGGCCCAGGTAAATACGAAATAAAGAATGTGGTAGCCGCCGACGAGTGGGCAGAGAACGTGGACAACAATGCCTTTACAAATGGGGCCGCAAAAGTAAACCTGCTCAATGCAAACAAAGCCGCCAAAGTGCTGGGCTTTGCCCAAAATGCCGATTGGGATCTGGTGGCTAAGAACATCCCATTTGCCCAAACCCCCGAAGGCGTAACCAGGGAGCACGACACTTACAAAGGAGAAACCATAAAACAGGCCGATGTGGCCTTGCTGGCCTATCCGCTTGGCCTTATAAAAGACCCTAAACAAATAGAAAAGGACCTGGTGTATTACGAAAGCCGCTACGATGTGAACGGCCCCGCCATGACCCATGCCACCATAGCCCTGCAATACAGCCGACTTGGTAAAGGCGATAAGGCCTACGAACAATTTAAGAAAGGCTACACCCCAAACTTGAGGCCACCTTTTGGGGTGCTTGCCGAATGTGCTACTTGCCAGAACCCTTATTTTGCTACCGGTGCCGGTGGTATGCTGCAAGCAATGCTCATGGGTTTCGGCGGGCTCGATATTACGGATGATGGCATTAAACAAGTTTCATCTTCATTGCCCAAGAACTGGAAAAGCCTTACCATAAAAAATTATGGCGTGGATGGGAAGACCTTAGTGAAGGGAAAATAGGGCTTTCAAATGCTATGCCTCACGGCTATGCTGCAATGCGGTTTTATTTTTGATACCAGCGAAAGCCGTTCCCTGATTGAGCTTCGGTGGCGAACGTTATTACCCCGCAGCATTACGGGGCTCCATTCAACAATGTACCATTGGTCAGCTTCCATAAAATTCAAAGTGGTTTCATTGTGATGCCCATTTTGGTGTCGCACAAAACTCAAATTCGCACTCATAACAATAGATGAGATCTTAAAATTTTGATGCGCCTACTCAAAAGGCAAGTCAAGAGAAGCGCCACCCTGTAATCTTACAATTTTCTTGCCTCATCTATCAGCCAGCCCTTCCTCTTTTCAACCTAATATTGCACCATAAAGAGATTGTTGTATGAAGTATGTATTATCTGTTGCGGTCGTGGTGGCATCCCTTTCTTCCTGCAAAAATGAACCGGTAAAACAAACCTATTTCCCCGATGCATTCAGCTATAGCAAGACTGTAAAGGAGCTCAACAATGTGGTGATGGATAACAACTTTCCACCTATGATCGCCAGCCGTAATTATGTGTATGCAAACATTGCGGCTTATGAGTGTATCGCTGCCGGTTACCCAAAACAGTACCAGTCGCTAAGTGGCCAGATAAACGGGTTTACAAACAACGTAAGACCCGCTGCCATACCGGTTGACTTTGAATTTGCATCATTGCTTGCCTTTTGCAAAGCAGGCGAAGCCGTTACTTTTCCTGAAGGTAGTATGAAGGAGTTTGTGGATAGTATAAAATCAACAGCAAATGCTAATGGCATGCCCGATGATATGTTCGACAACAGCGTAGCATTTGCAGACACCATAGCTAAAACCGTATTGGCATGGAGTAAAAAGGACAAATACGCCCAGCTAAGAAGCGCCACCAAATATACCGTGCAGGATATACCCGGCCGGTGGGTGCCTACGCCACCTATGTATTCGCAAGCCATAGAACCGCATTGGGCCGAAATGAGAACGATAGGCATTGATAGTGCAGGCCAGTTTAAGCCCCCGCTGCCCATTCCTTTTAATATGGATAATAAAAATGGGGCCTATTACAAACAAGTAATGGATGTAAAAAAATCAGGCGACAGCCTCACGCCGGAACAGCAGCACATTGCCGAATTTTGGGACGACCTCGGTAACCGCCTCAATGTAAGCGGCCATGTACAGTTTATCACCAAAAAGTTTTCGCCTGTGGGGCATTGGATGAATATTGTGGGCATCGCTTCGCAAAAAGCCAAGGCAGATTATGCTAAAACCGTTTATGCTTACACCCTCACTGCCATTTGTGTTTTTGATGCTTTTATTCAATGTTGGGATGAGAAATTCCGCAGCAATACGGTACGGCCCGAAACGGTCATCAATAAATATGTTGACCCCAATTGGCGGCCGTATCTACAAACACCGCCTTTTCCTGAATACACCTGTGGGCATAGCACCATTAGCAGCAGTGGCGCCGAGGCTCTCACACACGTGTATGGCGATAATTTTGCTTATACCGATACCAGCGAACTGGAGTTTGGCATCAAGAGCCGCAGCTTTACATCTTTTCGGCAGGCTGCTCTTGAAAACGAAATGGCCAGGTTCTATGGTGGTATTCATTTTCACCCTAGCTGCACCGTAAGCACCCAATATGGAAAAAAAGTAGGGAACTTTATTATTGATAAATTAAAAATGAAAATTCTGTAGGAACACGCCTCCGCAGGAACACGCTTCGAGGCGTGTTCCTACAAATCCTTAAAAAAAATACACCTTGTCAAGAACAACCATACGCGATATTGCCAATGCACTTGGCATCAATCCTTCTACTGTTTCGAGGGCATTAAAAGACCATCCCGATATTGGCAAAACCCTTAAAGAAAAAATAAAGGCCGTGGCCAGTGACCTCGGGTATATGCCCAACCAATATGCTTCTAACCTGCGCAGCGGAAAAACATTTACCATTGGTCTTATAGTTCCGGAAATGAGCATTTTCTTTTTCCCATCGGTAATAAGGGCAGCCGAAGAAATTACCCATCATAATGGTTACAGACTGCTTACCCTTCACTCAAACGATCAGTTGCAAATAGAAGCCGAAAACGCACAAATACTAGCACGGTATGGCGTAGATGGCGTTATTGCCTCTTTAACCAAAGAAACAACCGACCTCAGGCATTTTAAATGCCTTACGGATAATGAAGTGCCGGTGGTTTTTTACGATAAAATATCTAATCAGCCCGATACTTTCAATATCAGTTTCAATAGCGAAACGGCTGTGCAAAATGCGGTCGGGCATTTGCTTTCGGGCAAAAAAAGACCCAAAAGATTTGCTGGTTTTTTTGGTGATGAAAAACTATCCATTTCCTACTCCGGCGAAAGGCTGCAGGCATTTAAAAATTGCATGCAACAAAGCGGATATAAACCGACCGAATACGATATTGTTTTTGCTGATAGTGTGGAAGAAGCAGCTATTAAGTCCAGGGTTTTGTTTAGTGGCGACACCCCGCCGGATGCCTGTATTGCTATGGGCGACGACAGGCTGCTGGGCATTTCCAAATCGGTGCAGCAATTGGGGTTGAGTGTGCCAGGCGATGTAGCTATTGTTGCTTTAAGCGATGGCTTTATCCCCACCACGCTACCTTTCCCTATTCCTTATGTCCTCACTTCGGGGTACAATATGGCAAAGGTGGCTACTCAAGTACTTTTCGACCTCATTGGCGATAAAGACCTTGCCCCCCTTACCGCATATATTGATACGCCACTTATCAATGACTGATTACCGCAAAATGTGTCGCAATTTTTTAGGAAACCCAGGGAAAGACCTGCCCTTACCAGCCTGTAGGAAAACAGGTTGGGCGATATTGGTCTTGTAAATACGGGAATGTTTTGCTACTATTTCATCCAGCCTACTTATCCTAGAAATATGAAGTGTGATAATTTTTTTGGACAATAAAGTTGAGCCCAAATTCAAAACCCAAAAAAGCGTCTCAAATTTAATGGGTAAATTCGTCAAGCAATATTTAACGACAATACATTCTACACATGAAATCACTGCTCCTCATTCGGCATGCTAAAAGCAGTTGGGATAGCCCTGGTTTTAAAGATTTTGACAGACCCTTAAATGAACGTGGCCACAGGGATGCGCCTATGATGGCGGAGCGCTTGCTGCAAAAAAAAATTGGTATAGATCGTTTTATAACGAGTACCGCAAACAGGGCACTTACCACAGCGGAATATTTTCACAAAGCCTATAAGGCTGCCTTGTCGCATCTTATTGCCCTGCCGGAACTCTACCAGGCTGGCCCGTCTACTTTTGATGCGGTTATCGCTTCGCTAAATGACGATTGGAACTCAGTAGCCCTCTTTTCGCATAACCCCGGCATTACAGAAACCGTAAACAGTTTTGGCGTAGCCAGCGTGCCCGACATGCCCACTTGTGCCATATTTGGCATTAACGCCAATATAAAGCATTGGAAAGATTTTGCCACTGCAGAAAAACTGTTTTTGCTGTTCAATTATCCAAAAATTTAAAAAGTGGGTTACAAAAAAAATCCGGCTCAATGGCCGGATTTAAAATATGCTTATTGAAAAACCTATCTTTTTTTACTGGTAACAGCACTTTTGGTTTTCAATCGGTTTTCGCTTGGGAAACTGCTGATTCCAACAGAATTACTTTGCAAAGCAATTAAAACACTTTCATGTAAAATCATGTAGCGGTTGGCATTAAACAGGGTCATCTTCATTTCGGGTAAACGCAGATTATATCCGTCCTTGCCATCAACCAAAGCATCAAAACCAGGGTTTAGTTTGTTAAATTCTACAATATCCATTCCAAGGTTTTTGGCCATTATCAAAGAATTGTACTTGCCCAATACATTTAATTCTTTTGTACCGGCAATTTCTTCGGTCGAAAGTGTGCCTTGTAACTGCGTGGCCAAAGTCATCCTGTTAGCCTGTAAAGTATTCCATTCTTCAGTTGTAGAAGTCGTCAAGCCACCGCCACCTTCCATGATATAGTGGGTGCCTATAAATTTCTTAACGTGGTTACGGCTTTCTAAAGGAAGGCTATATTGCAAATCCCAAAAATTACGTGTACCAGTTTTTCTTATAGCACTAAACACACGGCCAGGGCCGCAGTTGTAGGCTGCTACTACTAACATCCAATCGCCCAATTGGCTAAATAATTCTTTCATGTACTTAGCTGCGGCATGTGTGCTTTTATAATAATTGGTGCGTTCATCACGGTAGCCATTTACAGATAGTCCCATCCTGCGGCCGGTTTCGGGCATAAACTGCCACGGGCCAACTGCCCCTGCCCAGCTAACCAGGGCAGGTTTTAAATGGCTTTCGATCACGGCCAAATATTTCATTTCTTTTGGAATACCATAGCTCATTAAAATGCCGTCCATCATCCTGAAATAGGGTTGAGCCCAGCTCTTCATATTATCGAGCTCTTTACCGTGCCTTTGAATATAGTCTTCTACAAAGGGTACAGCCTGTGGGTTTAACTGCGTTACATAAGGTTCGGCAGGGTTAAATTGGTTATTAAATAGATTTTTAAAAGCATAATCGGGAGCCGCCTCGGTAGCGGAATCCTTTTTGGTTGCTTTTGTATCTGTTTCGCCACTACGTGCAAAACTTGTTAAAGCGATAAAAAAAGCAAATACAAATAATCCAATCCTTTTGTTACTAAAAGGTTTTTGCAGCTTGCTTTCAAACGGCCTGTTCATGTTTGTCCTCGTCATCATGGTCATTGAAAGTAATTTATAAATTAAAAAATAAGGCATTCCCTCTTTAAGAAAGAAAATCTTTTCCATTAAGTGTGTCGGTTGTTGGTAAGCGGTATTTATATCAGGACAACGGGCAAAGCCCTATCCATTTTTCATTTACCCAAAAGCAATATTGATTTTATGCCTTGTTTGTGGGTTGTTTTTACGATACGGATAGATGAAATTCCTGTAAGACGGGTTAAATCGTATTGCTCAACATTTCGGAAATGCGGTGCAAACATACCTCTTTGAACCGGTTTGTCAGCACTTGAATACCAAAGCCCATGCCATTTGAGTGTTTATACATAGGTATAGCCATTGCCGGTAAACCAGCGAGATTGGCAAAGACAGTATAAATATCAGCGAGGTACATGGCCACGGGATCGGCCATTTTTTCTCCCAGCTTAAATGCGGTAGTTGGGGAAACTGGCATCAAAATAGCATCAAAATTGGCGAAAATTGCCTCTGTTTGGTCAAATATGAGTCTGCGGAGTTGTTGTGCCTTTGTGAAATAAGCGTCGTAATATCCTGCACTGAGTACAAAACTGCCCAACATTATTCTTCTTTTTACCTCTTTGCCAAAGCCATTACTCCTGTTAAGTTTATAAAATTCTGTTAACGTAAGTTTAACATCTTTAGCTTGAGGTCCGTAGCGAACTCCATCGAACCTCCCAAGATTACTACTCGCCTCAGCTGTTGTTAAAATGTAATAGGCAGGAACAATGTACTCTAATAAAGGAAATGGAATTCCTTCAACACTGTGGCCTTCTGAACGTAGTTTTTTAAAAAGCCCCTCTATCGATTGTTTTATTTCGGTATCAAGTCCTGGCAGTTCAATAGTTGGGACAAGATATGCGAAGCGGTATTTTCGGTTGTCTTGTTTTTGCGGAGTTACTGTATATTTTTCTACGGCACATGCAGAGCATGTGCCATCCATATCATCGGGCCCGGCTATTACTTCCAGCACTTTGGCCACATCTTGTACAGAGTTTCCAAAAATACCTATTTGGTCAAAGGAAGATGCGTAAGCGATTAATCCATACCGGCTAATACGGCCATAAGTAGGTTTTAAACCTACGACACCACAAAAATCAGCCGGCTGCCTTACAGAACCGCCAGTGTCGCTACCTAAGCTTACCATGCACAGACCGGCTTGCACAGCTACCGCACTACCGCCAGACGAACCGCCGGGTACCCGCTCATTGTCGAGTGCATTTAGCACAGGGCCATAAGCGGAATTTTCGTTGGTACTGCCCATAGCAAATTCATCACAATTGCA
>Ga0105048_10015899_pt1 | contig 11651 bp, 8 predicted proteins | sample MAT05_FD_78382 | JGI IMG/M metagenome (GOLD analysis project Ga0105048, IMG submission 78382) | Freshwater microbial communities from Lake Fryxell liftoff mats and glacier meltwater in Antarctica - MAT-05 | ecosystem: Environmental > Aquatic > Freshwater > Ice > Liftoff microbial mat | place...
CAAAATTAAGATTGATCCTTACGCTGTAAATATCGTTCCGCTTTCAGAACCGACCGATGTGTTGGTCACCAAAGAATACAAAGTGCCGCCAGGCTTCATTGGTCGGGCTCCCGCTGCTGCCACAACAGGTGGTGCCTTTGGATCTACGGCACCGACGGATGCAACCCGAGGTGGAAGTGCAATTACTGGTCGCTCAAATGCGCGTGATTTCCTGGAAGGCCAGGGCGTCACCTTCCCTCCCGGCGCATCGGCAAACTATTTAACTTCGAGCTCGAAGCTGGTGGTGCGTAATACGCAGCCCAACCTTGATCTTATCGACACGTTGGTTGATGCAGTTGCCGGGTTGGTGCCTACCCAAGTGGAAATCGAGTCCAAATTTGTTGAGATCACACAGAACAATACGAAGGAACTCAGTTTCGATTGGTTGCTCGGCCAATTTAACGTCGGAAATGGCGGCGTGTTTGCAGGTGGCGGAACCCCGGGGACATCGCCCGCTATTAACCAGTTGGATTACCCGTTTAACGCCCCCGGCTCTTCGTCGCCGGTTGGAAATAACCCGCTCACTGGCGGAAATCGTAGTGGAAATCTCGCGATCAGCCAGAATGCCATTGATGCGCTGCTATTCGGTGTCACTGGTGCATCATCCAAAGCTGCAAGTGTTTTGGGGATCGCAGGGGTATTTACTGACCCCCAATTCCAGCTAGTGATTCGTGCGCTCAACCAGAAAAAAGGTGTAGATCTTCTCTCCGCGCCACGCGTAACCACAAAGAGCGGTCAACGCGCGGTAATTGAAATCATCCGTGAATTTAAGTACCCGACCGAGTTCGATCCACCACAAATCCCACAGGATTTCGGCGGCGGCGGCGGCGGCGGCGGCGGGGTGGGAGGCACGAGCACTATTGCTGTTTTTCCTGTGACACCCACAACACCAACCGCGTTCGAAACACGCAACACAGGTGTTACGCTTGAAGTGGAACCTGTGGTCGGTCCGGATGGGTACACCATCGATCTGAACCTTGTTCCGCAGGTTGTGGAATTCGAGGGATTCATCAATTACGGAAGCCCGATTCGCACCATCAATCCCGCTGCACTTGGTTTAGGTGGAGCGATTGGCCAGGCTGTTGGAGTGAGTTCATCTATTGTGCTTACTGACAACGTGATCAACCAGCCGATCTTCAGCACCCGTAAAGTCACCACCAGCGTGAGCATCTGGGATGGCCAGACGGTCGTGCTCGGCGGCTTGATGCGCGAAGATGTGCAGAAGGTTCAGGACAAGGTCCCGCTTCTCGGAGACATCCCGTTTGTGGGCCGTCTGTTCCGTTCGGATGTGGATCAGCATCTTAAGCGGAATCTTGTGATCTTCGTGACCGCACGTTTGATCAATCCGGCAGGTGAACCGCTCCAGCAGACCGACGAATTGGAAGAAACAGTTGAAGCACTCGCGCTTCCAGATGGTCCTGCTATGGCAGTTCCTGCAGAAAGCGGATTTATCAAGTAAATCGTGCCGCTCATCGGGATAACGGGCGGAATCGCCAGTGGCAAATCCACCGTATCCCGAAAGCTGGCCAGTTTGCTCGGGGCTAAGCTCTTTGATGCCGACGCCTGTGCCCGGAGTCTCACCGATTCGGACCCAGAGGTAAGGCAACAGATAGCACAGAAGTTTGGGAGCGGTCTGTTCAATCAAAAACTAGAGCTTGACCGCAGCAAACTTCGGGCGATGATTTTCAGAGACGATGCGTTGCGCATCGCTTTGGAATCGATTCTCCATCCTCGAATTCGCGCAAACTGGATATCTGAGGCCGCTGACAGCAAAGCGGTGGGAAGTTGGTTCCTTGTTGATATTCCTCTTCTCTTCGAAACCGGAGCGGAAAAGGATGTCGATGGGGTGCTTACCGTAGCCTGCAGCGTGTCTACGCAACTTCAGAGACTCACCCAAGGGCGGGGTCTTGACCCAAACATGGCAAAAAATATCATGCAGACGCAGTGGCCCGCTTCCCGGAAAATGGAAAAAGCGGATCATGTAATCTGGAGTGACGGTAGCCTTGATGCGCTCCAAGCGCAGGTGGAACAGGCAGTGCAAATTTTGAAAAGACATTATGAGTGATTTGACAACAGAACTCCCGGCTGGCGAAAGCAGCGGATCCCCAACTAGCACTCAGATCGAGGGCGAGTCGGGTGTTCCCCAGGCTCACACTGCCGAAAATCCGCAAGATGCGGCACAGGCAGAGGCTCAGCCCGTCGCTGAACTGCCGAAAACCCTCGACTACGATGAACTTTATGAACTCAAACTTCCCGAGCTTGTCGCGCTTTTTTACAAGCACAACATCCGGTATAGCCCGGATCGTTCGCGCCATCAGTTGGTCGCCGATATTCTAAAGTTTTTCTGTCAACAAGGAGTACAAATTTCCGTCTCGGGTGTGCTGGAGCTCACTCTTGACGGTCACCACGGGACCATCCGCGCACCGCGTTATAGTTTCAAAAACCTTCCATCTGACCCGTTTATCCACGGCAACCTGATCCGTCAGCATGGATTGCGCGCAGGCCAAAGTGTCAGTGGAACAGTCCGCGCTCCGCGCGATCACCGGGAAAAAGGACTATCCATTGATGTGCTAAACACCGTCGAGGGACTTCCGGTGTCCGAGTGGAAAGAACGCAAACCGTTTGACCTGCTGACGGCGACCTTTCCGAAAGAGCGGATCGTTTTGGAAAACGACAAGACCCGCTCGGTTACGCCCCGTGCCGTGGATATCATTGCACCGATCGGTCAGGGCCAGCGTGCGCTGATAGTTGCTCCTCCGCGAGTCGGTAAAACCATTCTTCTAAAGGACATTGCCAAAGCCATCCGGACAACGTCGCCGCAGACGCATCTCATTTTACTACTCGTCGATGAGCGGCCCGAGGAGGTCACGGATTTCCGGCGTGAAATCGACTGTGATATTTTCAGTTCGACCTTTGACGAAAATCCGCAGCGGCACGTCCAGGTGTCTGAGCTAGTCAGTGAACGGGCAAAGCGTCTTGTGGAAATGGGGCGCAACGTGGTGATCCTGCTTGATTCGATTACCCGTCTCGCCCGCGGATACAACAATCTTCAATCCGGCAAAGGCCGCACGATGTCTGGCGGTGTTGACACCAAGGCGCTGTTGAAGCCGAAAAAATTTTTCGGAGCAGCCCGTTGTGTGGAAGAGGGCGGCAGTTTGACGATAATCGCCACGGCGCTTGTCGAAACACAAAGTCGCATGGACGACGTGATCTTCGAGGAGTTCAAAGGCACGGGCAACGCCGAACTCCGATTGGATCGCACCCTGTCTGAAAAGCGGATTTATCCGGCCATCCACGTGTTGAACAGCGGCACCCGCCGGGATGACCTGCTTTATCACCCGCAGGAATTCGAGCGTATCCAGGTTATCCGCAAACAACTGGCTTCCATGCCGGCTGGTGAGGCGATGGAGACGCTGATTTACAACCTGCGCAATACAAAATCGAACGCGGAACTTTTGCTCCTGGGATTGAGGGAAATGTGATTGCGGATGATGCGGCTTTAGCGGCTTTCATGCCGCAAGTGGAAATCGCGGATCGGGTCGCTATCGATACCGAGGCCGACAGCCTGCACTGCTATTTCGAAAAATTGTGCCTCGTTCAGGTGAGCCTGCCCGGATTGGATGAACTCATTGACCCGCTGGCACCGCTCGCTCTCGCCCCATTCTTCCGCGTGGTGGAGCGCAAGTTGATCATTTTGCATGGTGCGGACTTCGATATGCGGATGTTGCGGCGCGCGGGGTTGCAGGGGGATCCCGAGGTTTTCGACACGATGATCGCCTCGCGGCTGTGCGGGCACACGGAGTTCAGTCTCGCGGCCTTGCTTAAACGTTTCTTCAATCTCGAACTGGCCAAGGGTTCCCAAAAAGCCAACTGGGCGCGCCGTCCGCTTACGCCGGTTATGCTTGAGTATGCAGTGAACGACACGCGGTATCTCCTTGAACTTTCCGCGATCCTGGAGGCGGAACTCGTGCGCCTTGGTCGTCTCGACTGGCACCGCCAAATGTCTGAGCGCGTGGTTGCTGCGACAAAAACGCAGCGTCAGCGCGATCCGGATGCAGCCTGGCGAATCACGGGCAGTCATGAATTGCGTGGACGCTCGGCTGCGATCCTTAGGGCACTGTGGAATTGGCGCGATGGGGAAGCGAGGAAGCTGGATCGTCCGGCGTTTCATATCATGCAAAACACCGGCCTCATCGAAAATTCGCGGCTCTTGGATGCTGGCCATGCGCCAAATCTTGCCCACCTGCGCGGAGGACGTCTGGATCGTTTTCATGAAGCGGTGACCGCCGTGATGGCCTTGCCGGAAACCGAGTGGCCGCAGCGTGGCCAGGCGATGTTTCAACGTATGACACCGGATCAGGAGGAGGCGGTGCGCAGGATCAAGCAGGGCCGCGATGCCAAAGCAAAAGAGTTGGAACTTGATCCCACCCTGATCGCCTCAAAAGCTGTGCTTGAAGCGTTGGTCCGCGACCCGGAGGCCACCAAGGCCCAACTCCTGCCGTGGCAGGCCGGTTTGCTCGGGTTAACCTAAATTCCGAGATGAAAGTTGATAGTTGATTATCAGCAACTTGCGTTGACCCAAGGCTTCACCCTGCGCCTGAGGGACCCCTCCGGCAGTCGCTGAATTCCAACAATCAACCATTATCGCTCAACCATCAACTTCCCTTCCAGCACCAGAAACCGCGCAAGCTTGGAGTGTGGAAAACCGGGTAATTTAGACTTGAGCAGCAAATGAAGTTCGTCGGGAGGCTTACAGCTTCGTCGCGATGAACTGCTCGAGTTTCACGATGTCCGCGGAGAATTTTCTGATGCCTTCGGCCGTCTTTTCGGTGGCCATGGCGTCTTCGTTCATGAGAAAACGGAACGTCTTTTCGTCGAGCGCGATCTTTTCGATGTTCGCCGCCGCTGCCGCCGCCGGATCCAGTTTCCGCGTGATCGCTTCCTCCGATGCCGCGAGTTTCGCCAGCAGATCGGGGCTGATCGTCAACAAGTCGCAACCCGCGAGTTCCACAATCTGGCTCACGTTGCGGAAACTGGCACCCATCACCTCGGTCTTGTAGCCGAACTTCTTGTAGTACTCGTAAATGCTGGCCACCGACTGTACCCCGGGATCTTCCGCCCCGGTGTAATCGCGCTTCATCGCGGCCTTGAACCAATCGTAAATCCGCCCCACGAACGGCGAGATGAGCTGCACCTTCGCCTCAGCACACGCGATGGCCTGGGCCAGCGAGAACAGCAGCGTAAGGTTGCAGCAAATGCCTTCTTTTTCCAAAATCTCCGCCGCTTTGATCCCTTCCCACGTGGAAGCGATCTTGATCAAAATCCGTTCGCGCGAAATGCCGCGCGCTTCGTACATCCCGATGAGTTGACGGGCTTTCGCCAGCGTTCCGGAGGTGTCGAAGGAAAGGCGGGCATCCGTTTCCGTGGAAACGCGGCCCGGCACGATGGTCAAAATTTCTGATCCAAACGCGACGAGCACGTGATCGATGATGTCCTCGATCTGCGCCTTGCCGGAAAGCCCGGTGCCCGCGCGGTCGGCGATCACTTTATCGAGGATGAACGCATAATCGGCTTTCTGCGTCGCGGCGTAGATCAGCGAGGGGTTCGTCGTGGCATCCTGCGGCTTGAAGGCGCGCATGGATTCAAAATCGCCGGTGTCGGCAACGACGGTGGTGAAAGTCTTGAGTTGGTCGAGTTGGGTGGCTGTTGCGCTCATGCAGTGGAATTTGCGCGGTGCGCAGCTTTTGGACAATCAAGAAATTTCAGTTCTCGCAGGTTGCGCTGAGGCCCGTGGCCAGTTATCGCAATGCTCGGACATTTCCCAAAACTATGACAATACGCCTTCGCCTCGCAGGATTCGCCCTGCTCATCACCTCGGTCGCACTCCTGCCCACAGCGTGCTCACGTAAATCCGGCTTCAACGCCACCTCAGCTGTTCCAGCGGAAACCATCGTTTTTTTGCATCTGCCCGATATTGCCCGCACCAAGGCGCGCTGGCCACTGACTGCTCTCGCTAAAATCGGGGCCGAACCCGAGGTTAAGGCGTTTATGGAAAAACCGAAAGCCCAAGCCGGCGAATTGCCCGACGCATGGATCAAGAAGCTCGAAGCCGTGGACGTTCGCGAGGCATTCGTCGCCGCCACTTCGTTTGATGGTAATCAACCCAAGGTAATCGCCGGGTTCTCCTATCGCGGCAAAAAAGAAGCCGTGGACGCGATTCTCGCCGATGCGAAAAAAGCCACCCAAGCCCAGTCCCCCGACGGCAAGTCCGACATCGTGCAACACGGTAAAGCGACCATCGAAACGTTCGTCACTTCGAAAATGACCCTCGCTGCGACCGACATAAACGGCTGGTATTTCATCGCAACCGATCTCGATCTGATCAAACAAACCCTCGATGTGGTCGAAGGCAAGCCGCTGAAAAACCCGCTCAGCGCCTCCGAAAACTACAAAAAATCCATGACCCGCGTGCCCTCCGACGCGGACACCATGTTTTTCCTCCAACCCGCCACCCTCATCGAAAAGCTCAAGGTGCTTGCGACGCTCTCCGGTGAAAAAACCGACGGCCAACAATGGCAGGAACTGGCAAAAATTCGCGCCCTCACCGGCGCCACCAAGCTCGACGGTGCCAACATGCGCGACGTGCTTTTCGTTCTCTCCCCCGGCATGACGCAGGCCGAGAAACTCACTGGCAATATGACCAGCCTGACCACCCCCGACACGGTGCTCTTTGCAGCCATACGCGGTGCCGCTCCCAAAGAAAGCCTCAGCCAGACGCTAGGCAGCAGCCCTACGCAAGCCCAGGCACTCACGATGATCGACACCCAGCTCGCGGCCTACGGTCTCAAACTGGATGACCTGACGGAAACCCTCGATTGGGAAGGCGCGCTCTCCCTGGATTGGGAAGCCGCCAGCGCACAACCCAGCCTCATCGTCGCCCTCGGCATCAAGGATCGCGTCAAGGCCTCCAAAGCGTTCGACGCCCTTCAGGTCGTCCTCGGCGCTTCCGGCTGGGAGCGCAAAGACAAGGGCGAAGTCGGACTGCTCCTCGCGCCCACCGCCGGGATGATGCCGGTTCAACCCGCGCTCGGCCTCGGCGAGAAGCACCTGTTTTTTGCCCTTACCGCCGACACCATTCTTTCAGCAGCGGATCGCATCAAAGTCGGTGGCGATTCCGTGGAAAAAACCCCGGCCTGGGCGCCCGCAATGAAACTCGTGGGAAAAAGCGACAACGGCATCGGTTTTATCGATCTCAAACGCATGTTTGAACGCACCTACGACACGCTGAAACCCGCGCTCATGATGTTTGCAGGCTTCGTTCCCGCCATTGCAGAAAAGGTGGACATCAGCAAACTGCCCGCCACCGAGACGATCGCCAAACACCTCGGCCCGGTAAGCATGAGCCAAACTATCGTCGAAGACGGTGTGTTATCCGAATCCGTCGGTCCCATCACGTTCAACCAGGCCACGATGGTCGTGGCCGCAGGCATCGGTGCCGCCGCCGCCCCCGCCCTGCAACAGATGAAAGGCCTGAGCATCCCCGGCATGGGCGGCTTTTCCGCCCCCGCCCAAAACGCCCCCGACTTCACCCCTCCCGCCGCCCCCGCCGAACCAACCCCCGCTGAACCCGCTCCTGAAGTTGCCACTCCGCAGGAGTAACTGCGCCCTTTGCCAAACGTGCCCGGATTTGAACCAACTTCGGGCACGCAACTTGCACCCCAAGAACATCCCATGAAGGAAATCAAACTCTCAGGACGCGAGATGTCCGTGCTGCGCTACATCGACTTCGCCACGGGCACCGTCGGTTCGGAACTGGTCGAGGCGACGAGGATCGACGTCGACGAACTCTCAGGAATCGTCAACGGACTGTGCGACGTGGGTTATCTGGAAACCGATCCGCCCATGAATGAAATCACGCCGGACGTTTTCCCCACACTGCTCGTCGATGTGAACCCCAGCTACGCACTCTCGCTGCGCGAGGCGATGAGCAAACGACTTTAGCCAACGCCTGAACCGGCGGTCTGTGGCTGTCGCTAATGAAAGAATCCACCTGCTGGCGGAACGCTAATAAAATCCGAAGCGTGATTTCCTTCGGGGTCTTTGCAGCGGGGAGCGCGAGAATCCTGCTCGCATCAGTCGGCATCCTGCCGACGCATCGACGAAATCCATCCGGCAGGATGCCGACTGATGCGGCCTAGAAGCCCGCGCTCCCTAATCCGAACACCGACCATGAATTAATCAGCGGTAGCCGGGCAGAAAGGCCTTCTCGGCTTTGAACATCTTGAGCGTCATCGCCTTGATCTCCGCCGGACTGCACATCGCCGCCGACAGCGGATCAAGCAGCAACGCGTGGACCGCAAGGTCGATGCGGCGCTCCATGGCTGCCTGTGCTCCGAGGTCAAACATCGCGACGTTCGAAGCGCACAGCGCCGCCATTTGCGGAGGCAAAGCACCGAAACGCGTCGGGTTGATTCCGTTGCGATCAATCATGCACGCCACTTCCACGCAGGCGTTGTCGGGTAGATTAGAAATGAGCGAGTCCCCTCCGCCGCGCTGGTTCGTCACGTTGCCGTGAATGCGGAACGGTGTGTCTTTTTCGCGCGCCTCAATGATCCAGCTCGCATACTCCCAAGAGCGCTGCCACTGGATCGGCTCCTTACCCGCAAGCATGTTGTTACGCATGGTATCAGCAGCGGCCCGCCACGTAGGCCAGTTGTTCGCGTAGAAACTCGATTCCCCGTCGTACTTCGGCCGCATGTAACGCTCCAGCAAATCCTTCCGCTTGCGGTAATACGGCAGGTATTCGGAAAGATGACCGCTCGACTCGGTGATGAACGCGCCGAAGTGCAGCATCATGTCCTTGCGAACCAGATCCGCCGCGTCCTCGGGGTTCGACGGTTTATCCGCCAAATCCTGCTGCGCCTTTTTGAAGAGCAAGGGGTAAAGGTCCGCCCCTTGGTGACGGAGTTTGGTGAACCACGCGAGGTGATTGATACCCGCGCATTCCCATTCCATTTCGCGGAGCGGCACCCCGGCACGTTTGGCCAGCAACTCGCTTGTGCCCTGCACCGAGTGGCATAATCCCACCACCTGCATCGATGAAGTGCGCGCCGCCGCAAGGCAGAGCATGTTCATCGGGTTCGTGTAATTCAGCACAATGGCATCGGGACACAGCCGCTCTGCATCCTTCAACGCCGCTAGCCACACCGGGATGGTGCGCAGCGCCTTGAACAATCCGCCCGGTCCAATCGTGTCGCCAATGCATTGATCGATGCCGTAAGACGCCGGAATCGTGTTGTCGTGTTCGACACATTCCAAACCGCTCACCTCAATGCAATTCACGATGTAATGCGATCCCTTGAGCACCTTTGTGCGGTCCGGATCAGCGATCACACTCCAGCCTTTCACCCCTAACTTGGCGATCAGCTTGCGGATGAGTTTCGCCATCGTATCGAGCCGGGTGCGGTCGATGTCCACCAAAGCGATCACGCCCCCCTGGTTACCCGGCGTCTGCAATACATCGTTCACCAGACGCGGTGTGAAGCCACTGCCCGCACCGAGCATGGTGAGTTTGATGGGGCGAAGGAATTCGCCGGCCAGCACGGAATTTTCTGCGGAATGGGTATGCGCTGCGTGACCTTGGAGTTTACGGGGAACTTTCATGTATTCCTTTTTCGTTTTCTCGACGGGAAACACAAGTGCCATTCTGTGTTTTCATTATGCCATTCTGTGATATTGAGTTTTCATCATGTCGGCAACACTCCCGCTCGAAACCATCGTCCTTTGTCACGGCAACTTGTCTGAACGCGTGTCGTCGCCGCGATATCACTGGCGGGCCGCGGATCGTGGAGATGTCGATTTCGTGATTATTCAATCGACAGAATCCGGGGCGGGTTTCTTCGAGGTTAAAGGAAAACGCCACGCCGTCCCATCCGGTCACGCCTTCATTTCCATCGTGCCGGAGCGCGCCGCCTACGGCTTTCCAACCGAGACCTTAGAACCCTGGGTATTTTCGTGGGTAAATTTTTACGGGAAGTTTGCGTGTCGCCTGATGAGTGCCTTTCGCGACACCTACGGACCGGTGGTTCCCATGCCGGAAACCTCCGGACTGACCACGCGTTTCCGCGATCTGGTGACGCTCTCCATGCAGGTTTCCGGCGACCCTTTCACACGGTCGGCCCGCTCCTACGATTTTGTGATGGATTGGTGTTCTGAGTTGCGACAAGCGCCGCGCGGCAGCAATGCGAAGATCGAGGCGCTGCGCATCCACATCGAGACGCGCTATTACGAGCCTTGGAGCATCAAAAATCTTGCAGACCACCTCGGCGTCAGCCGCGAACATCTGACACGCGAGTACACCGGGGCAACCGGCATTTCACCCGCCTCGCATCTGCGCCAGCGCCGCGCCCGGGCGGCCTCCGAAATCATCGAACGCACCAAACTGCCGCTCTCCGAAGTCGCCCGCCGCTCCGGCTTCACCGACGCCCGGCAACTTGCCCGCGCTTTGAAAGCTATGCCCGAAAAATAAAGGCCAATGCTTTTGACTAAGGAAGGCAGGAAATCAGGAAGAAAGCTTCAGGACGACATCCGGTGCTCTCACAATTCCTGCCGCCTCATTCATTTCATCACCCCAACGAGTCGCGCATCGCCCGGAGTTGCTCCATCTTTTGCAACCACGCCGCCTCTCGCGAACGATGTTCCTCGACCACAGCCGCTGGTGCGTTGGCAACGAAGTTTTCGTTTCCAAGTTTCCGCCTCACCGTGTCCAATTCGTTGGCAATCTTCGCAAGCTCCCGGTCCAACCGTTGCCGTTCCGCATCGAGGTCCACCAGACCTTCCAGTGGCAGATACAGCTCGCCCAGCGGCGTCGCCACGGCTGGCGTGCCTTGTGCGGGCGTAAAGGCAGCATCGACTTCCAGCGCTTCAGCTCCAAGCAACGAGGCACACACTGCGATGTCGTGCGCCGTGAGTGCCGCAGAAGGTTTGAGCACAAACCGCACACGTTTTCCGCTCGCAATATTCGCGTCGCGCCGTAGCCCGCGTCCGAGCGTCACCAGTTCGTACCGTGCTTTCGCTGCCGCATCGGCCTCAGCAATGAGTCCGTAGTGAGCAAGGAAATCCTCGTCAAACGGAACAGGCCAGTGCGCGAACTGGATCGTCTCCCCGCCCTGATCCTTCGGCAATTCCTCCCGGAATCCGAGCCCGTGCCACAGTTCCTCCGTGATGAACGGCAGAAACGGATGCATGAGCCGCAGCGTGTGCCCGAGCACAAAGTCGATAACCGCCAGCGTGCAGGCCTTGCTCGCCGGATCTTCGGAATTCAATGCGGGTTTCGACGCTTCAAGATACCAATCGCAAAACTCGCCCCAGAAAAACCGGTAGATCGCCTGCGCCGCCTCGGAGAACCGATACTCCTCAAGCGCCGTAGTAATTTCTCGAATCGCCTCGTGCATTCGGAGCATTATCCAACGGTCGTCCAGCGTGAGTTTCGACGGATCGATCTCACCTTCGCTCTGCGCGCCCTGCAACCGCCGGAAGCGCGACGCGTTCCAACGTATCGTGCAAAAGTTCCGTCCGAGTTTCCCGTTCTTTTCACCGAACAAAATGTAATG
>Ga0105048_10015901_pt1 | contig 11651 bp, 9 predicted proteins | sample MAT05_FD_78382 | JGI IMG/M metagenome (GOLD analysis project Ga0105048, IMG submission 78382) | Freshwater microbial communities from Lake Fryxell liftoff mats and glacier meltwater in Antarctica - MAT-05 | ecosystem: Environmental > Aquatic > Freshwater > Ice > Liftoff microbial mat | place...
CATCCGTGCTCCGCCGCTTGCGGAGATGACGATGACGGGGAATTTGTGTTTCGTGGCGTGTTCCGTAATGCGCGTGATTTTTTCGCCGAGGACACTGCCCATGCTGCCGCCCATGAACTGGAATTCCATGACAGCGAGGGCGACTTCGCGGCCTTCGATTTTTCCCACGCCGGTGATGACTGCGTCCTTGAGTCCGGTTTTTTCCTGATGACTTTTCAGGCGGTCGGAGTAGCTGGCCATGCCCTGGAATTTCAGCGTGTCCACAGAATCCATGGCTGCGTCCCGTTCCTCGAAACTCCGCGGGTCGAGGAGTTGATCGATGCGTTCCTGTGCGCCCTGACGGAAATGGTGATCGCACTTCGGGCAGACGCGCTGATTTTCGATCAGGGCGAGGTTGTGAATGATCTCGCCGCATGACGGGCACTTGTGCCAGAGACCTTCCGGCATGTCTTTTTTGCGGTTACGAGAAGTGAATTCGCGTTTTTTGAAAAGGGCCATGACGTTTAAAAAATAAGGCTGCGGGTTGAACGCCGGGAAGATGAACTGTTGACTCGCACGCCGGGATACTGATCGCATGGAGCGCACGCTGCAAGCCCAAGACTCTCCCAAGGCTCTGCCGCCGAAGGTCGGTTTTATTCCGCCCGCGTGCGGGTTCTGGCGGACATTGAAGACATCGGGCCGACTGGATTCGAACCAGCGACCTCTTGAACCCCATTCAAGCGCACTACCAAGCTGTGCTACGGCCCGTTCTTCAATTGCAAGGGCGGGCACTCTCTCTCCACGGCGGCGTCCTTGGCAAGAAGCTTTTTCAGCAAGATGTTCGGTGCGTCGAGCATTCCCACGCCGCTGGTCGCGTTGCTGAAACGCAGGCCGCAGAACCCGTCGTGCCGCGCGAAAAGATGGGACAGGTAATCGGGCGGCGCGATTTCCGGAAGATCGCATTTGGAAACCTGCACGACGTAGGGAACGGCGTCGAGTGAGGTGCCCGTCTGCCAGAGGGTGGTCTTGAGCGCCTCGAAGGCCTGCATCGTTTCGTCCATGCGATCCCACTGCGGATCGGCGACAAAAATCACGCCATCGGCGTCGCGCAGGATGCTCTCGCGGAGTTTGGTGCGATGGGTGAGACCGCTCAACGCCTGGAGCATCAGCGTGGTGCGGAACTGCGGGCGGATGAGCCCTGCCGCAAGCGGGACGGGCAGCGAGAGCGCTTTGGCTTTGGCCTGCTCCCTCGCGATGATGGCTGTGCGCGGCATGTTTTTCACATGGGTATGCAAGTGGCGCAGCGCGGTGGCGCGTCCTGCAAACGGGGGTCCGTCATAAACGATATTGAGGACGGCCTCGCGGGTGCCGAATTGCAGGACGGGCATTTGGAAATCAGGGGGCGAACCGTGCGAGAATGGACTTCGCTTTCTCCAGGGTTTCGGGCGTCAGTTCGGCTGATTCAAGAGCGATGCAGGCCACGCCTTTGGCATTGAGAATCCAGGTGAATCGTCCGTGCTCGGCGGAGACGGTCCATGCGTTGATTTTACCGACGCGCAGTCGCTCCAGCGTGGCGTGAAGTGAATCGCAGACTGACCAGGCTTCGACGCGGAAGGCGCGGAGGTTGAATCCAAATGGCAGCGTGCCGACGGACGCCATATCATCGGCGATCAGCACGACGCAACCGAGGACGCCGGTCAGGGTTTTGATTTCGCTGGCTGCAAGACCTGCCGCAGTGGTTGCGGCGGGCGTTTGCGCAGGGCTTGTCGCGGAGTTGGCGGGAGTGGGAACGGATGGCGCAGAAGTGTCTAATTTTTTTTGTGCCAAGACATCGGGTGTCACAGCGGTGTTTCGACCGAGCAGGGGGGGCGGCGGGACTTTGGCGCGGGGAGGTCCAAAAGATTTTGCCGGGGCGGGCTGAAGCGCCTTGGAGTCCGGGGAAGGTGTCGTGCTGGACGGAACAATTTCGAGTGTCACGGGTAGGGCCTCTGGTGCGGATGGTTTGGTGGTCGGCGGGATTTGCGAAGCAGGTTGCGGTATTGGCGCGGGTTCGGGGGGCTTGGCTGGTGCGTTCACCGGCGTTGATGGCGAGGGCGTTTCGACGGTTTGAGGCGTGGGAGGTTCCACGGTGGTCGCTGCTGCGGGCTTGGGCTGTGGTGTTGCGGGGCCGGGTTTTTCCTCCGGCTTCGGTGGTGCCGTGCGACTGCGTTGGGGGGCTTTGCCTCCGGGCAGATTGCGGAAGATTTCGCCGAGGGGAAGGGGGATTTCGTTGAGGCCAAGATTGGCGATGGGCGTGCGGAACTTTGGGGGCAACTGCGTGAGCAATTCCTGAAGCGGGATGCTGACCGCGCCTTTGCCCAACTGCTCTTCCACCTGAGAAAGTTGGATGGAAATGGACAGGTTCTGGCTGCCGTCGGCGAGGGTTTCCAGGCCGGGGAGGTTGGCGGCGATGGCACGAAAATCCAGCGTCATGCGGATCCCGCTGTTGCGTGCATTGGCCGTTTCCCGAGGGGTTGGAGTTTTGCGTTCCACGAGCAGATTTTCGCCTTCGATGACGGGTTCCGCAGCTATCGGAAATTCGCCGAACTGCTCGACGATTTCCTTGAGCGGGAGCACGATTTCCATTTTCTCGGCTGCCTTGGTGGCTTCCGAGAAACACGCGGGTTGCATGGTGGCCAGGGAACCGAGCGAGACGGTGACCCGTCCGCGTTCCATTCCTGCGGTTAGTTGATTAGCCGCGAACGTGAACGGTGCCCCGGATTTTCCGGGGACTAAAAACTGTTGGGGGACACGCCGGAGCACTGCTTCTGCGCCCAGAACAATTGCCCGCCGTTTCTCACCGGACGACGGTTTGCTGCTGGCTGATTCCGGGGGGATGGATTTGGTTTCAGTGGCTTCTGTGTGTGGCATTCCGAGCAAGGACTAGTGATCCTCCGCAGTGACGCGGTAGATTTCCTCCAATGTCGTAACGCCCTCACGCGCTTTGTCAATGCCCACCATCCGCAGCGTCCTCATTCCTTCGGTGACGGCCTGATTTTTGATCACGGTGGCCGAGGCGCGTTTAATGATGAGACGACGGATCGCCTCGCTGATCGGGAGCACTTCGAGCACGGCGACGCGGCCCATGTAGCCGCGGCGTTTGCAGCGGTCGCAACCTGCGCCGTGGTAAAACACGGTGCCTTCGTCCTCCATGCCGAGTTTTTGGAGAAGCTCGGGTTCCGGCTGAAATTCCTCGATGCAATTCGGGCAGATTCGGCGCACGAGACGTTGGGCGCAGGCGAGAATGACGGAGGAGGAGATCAGGAACGGCTCGATGCCCATGTCGTCGAGACGGGTGATCGCACCGGCGGCATCGTTCGTGTGGAGGGTGCTCAGCACCTGGTGACCTGTAAGAGCGGCTTTCACCGCGATGTCCGCAGTTTCGTTATCACGAATTTCGCCGACCATTACGATGTCCGGATCCTGACGCAGGATGGAACGCAGCGCGCCGGCGAAATCGAGGCCGATCTCGGGTTTTACCGCGACTTGGTTGACGCCCATGAGCTGATATTCCACAGGGTCTTCGACCGTGACGATGTTGTATTCGGGGCTGTTGAGCTCCTGCAAAATGGTGTATAGCGTCGTCGTTTTACCCGAACCGGTCGGGCCGGTGACGAGCAGCATCCCGTGCGGCGCGTCGATGGCGCTCTTGAGGTGCTGCATGGTCAGTTCGTCGAGTCCGAGGCCGTCGAGCGAACCGCTCAGAGCGCCCTTGTCGAGCAGACGAATGACGATTTTCTCGCCGTAGATGGTGGGCAGCACGGAGACACGGAGATCGACTTCCTTGCCGGCGACGCGGATACGGAAACGTCCGTCCTGCGGCAGGCGGCGTTCGGCGATATCGAGGCCGGCGAGGATTTTGATACGCGAAGAAATGGCGAGCTGCAGGGCCTTCGGCGGTGCGGTGGCGTCTATGAGCGAGCCATCGATGCGATAGCGGAGTTTGACAAGTTTTTCGAACGGCTCGATGTGAATGTCCGACGCTTTTTCCTTGAGCGCCTGCACGAGGATGAGGTTGACGATTTTAATGACCGGCGCGTCATCGGTGTCCGTCGCCATTTTATCGAGATCGATGTCTTGGCGTCGCGTATCCACGACTTCTGCGTCGGCCTGATCCGCGGCTTCCTTGAGCACTTCGTCCATCGACGTGGAGGAGCTGCCCACGCCGCTCAAGGCATCGGAAACGGCGCGTTCCGTCGTGATCATCGGGACGATTTCCAGCTTGGTGCGCTGGCGCAAATCGTCGAGGGCCAGCACGTTGAGCGGGTCGGCCATGGCGACAAACAGCTTGTTGCCGAGGCGGCATACGGGGGCGAGTTTGTAGCTGCGCGCCATTTCCTTCGGCACCAACTCCAGCACCTCTTCTTTCACACGGACGCGGGAAAGATTAATGGGCGGCGTATCCAGGCACCGGCCCATGCTGATCACCATGTCCTGCTCGGTGACGTACTGGCGGTCGGTCAGTATTTTGAGCAGCCTGCCGCCCTGCTTTTTCTGCAAATCGATAGCTTCTTCGAGTTGGCTGGTAAGCAAAAGTCCGTCTTCGATGAGGACATCCGCGATACGTTCTCCAAAGGATTTTACGGCCATAATTTTAAAAAGTTATTCCGTGTCCACGGCGCGCTCATTCAGGCGATAGGTGTCCGTGAGGACCTTGGCGATGGCATCGGGCGAAGCGAGATGCCACTGGATGTTGTAATCAAGAAGTTGCTGCACGGCTTCCTTGCCGAGTGCGTCAAAAGGATTGGCCATCGCAATCATCACGGTGCGGCTCACAAGATCGAAAGGAACAATGAGACGTCCGAGGGTGAGCGTTTCCGGGATCATCTTCACGACCTGACGGTCCACGTCGTAGCAGTCGAGGGGGATGTAGGCGAACTTGGTGCGATCCAGAATGCAGCACAGCAGGGCGTCCATTTCGATGACGCGGGTTTTGACAATTTCGTCATTGAGCGATGCGGCGAGGGCTTCGCCTGAAAGGTTTTTATTCACGCGCTGCACACGATCGAGTGAACTCTGGACGACATCCTCCGGCACGATCTTGTTTTGGATCAGAAATTTGGCGAGGCCGTCGTTGCCGTCGTTTTCCGGGACACTGATCGTTGGAGCGTTGCCTGCTGTGCGCTTGGTATCGCCGGTGACCATGAGCAGGTCCGAACCGAACGCGCCGAAATCGAGGTCCAGCGCGGCGTTGTCGCGTCCCGCTTTGCCGCCGCCCGTGGTCTGGTGCATCTTGGCTTCCAGTTCTTCGAGAATGGTGATCAGTTCGAGGTTGTCGGGCTGTTGTTGAATCAGGCTCTCGTATTCCAGCAGGGCGGAGGAGAACTGCCCGGTGATCAGGTAGCTGTCGGCCAGACGACGGGTTACCCCGTAGGCGTCATCGTGACGACCGATTCGCGTGTAGGCGTCTTTGAGAATTTCAAGCGATTGCGAATCGTTGGGATTCGATTGGGTGATGACCTCGAACATTTCGATGGTCTGGAGGATTTGTTCCTGTTCGTCGGGTGAAATCATGGCGCTCATTTGGTGCTGGCAACTCTTGGGGCTAACTTGCAGCGAAAATCGTGCCCAGCAAACCCAGGCAGTCACTTCGGAGAGAAAAAAACAAAACGTCCGGGTTGGCGAGGATTTTTCTCTTGTTATAGCTGTCCCGCCCCATCACGTAATAATCTATGGCTCTGGACAAACCTCTCTCCGATAGAAAGGCCAAAGGCCGCGGATGCCTGATTCCCTTCGGCTTGGTCTTTGCCGGGATGGGATCGGTTTTTCTTTGGATGCTGTTTCTCCAACCGCTTCTGGGCACGCTGAGATCGTCCGGTTGGAAGGAGGTTCCCTGCACGGTGATCTCCGCAAAACTGGCGAGCAAAAGCGATAGTAACGGTGCGACGTACGAGATCGAGGTTCAATACCGCTACGTGTTCGACAGCGTGCCTTACTCGGGCGACCGATACGGTTTTTCCAAAGGATCCTCTTCGAGCAGGGGGTGGCGGCAAAAGGCCGTCTCTAAATTGCAGCCGGGTAGCACGGCTTCTTGTTGGGTCAATCCTGCCAATCCGTCCGAGGCGGTGCTCCACCGCGGATTGACGCCCGATGCGTGGTTCGTTTTTCTGCCGCTGATTTTTGTCGGCGTGGGGGTCGGGGTGATGATCGCCGGAATCCGATCCGGGTCACGTGGACGACAGGCGGCGCGGAAAGTGGTGGAAATGACCGCCCCCTTGGCGGGTTCCTCCAAAGTGATGCAAACCGGGACGCGTACAATGCTTCGCTTCCTCGGCATTTTTGCGGCAGCGGTTTTCTGGAACGGCATGGTCTGGTTCATGGCTTCCAAGGCGATGGGCTCCGGCGGACCGCCCAAATGGTTCGTTGCCATTTTTCTGATCTTCGGATTGCTGATCGTCTGGGGCGCGGTGCACGCGTTCCTCGCGCTTTTCAACCCGAAGGTGATGATCACGATGAATCCTGCGGCGGCGCAACTGGGGCAAATGCTCGGCATTCGCTGGGAGATTCTTGGCAGGACGCAGAACATCAGCGCGTTGGTCATCACCTTGGAGGGCCGGGAAAAAGCGAGTTACCGGCGCGGCACCGACACCGTCACGGTCACTTCGGTTTTTGAAAAAATCGTACTGCTGGACACTCCGGATGTCCGGCTGCTGCCCAACGATTCGCTGGCGGGGAGAGGGTTGGCCGGGACGGTGGAGATCACGATCCCCGATGCCTCCATGCACACGTTTCGCGCTTCAAATAATCAAGTGGGCTGGGTGCTCAAACTCAACGCGACGATTCCCAAATGGCCGGATATCAACGAAGAGTTTGATGTCCATGTCCTGCCGCACACCGTATGAACCACCTCGAATTACACATTGATGGAGGACGCACCGCATTTCAACCGGGCGAAGAAATCAGCGGCCGCGCCACTTGGGATTTGGAGGACACGCCGAAGCAGGTGGAACTGCGCCTTTCCTGGGCCACGGTCGGGCGGGGAACCGAAGATGTGGAGGCGGTGGAGGTCATTCCGCTCGGAACCAGCATGCGGAGTGACAGCGCGCCGTTTCGATTCCGGTTGCCGCTGCAGCCTTATGCGTTTGCCGGGAAACTGATCGCGTTGCAATGGGTGCTCGAGCTAGTGGTGCTGCCGCTGAACAAGGCGTCGGGCGTGCAACTCGTCATATCTCCCACGCGGGAGCCGATCGTGCTGCATGAAGTCGCAGTTTAGACCGTTTCCCGGGCCAGCATGGCTTGTTTGCGCTCAAGCCCCCAGCGGTAGCCGCCTAACGCGCCGGACTCGCGAATGACGCGGTGGCACGGAATCAAAAAGGCGACCCGGTTTTTGCCGAGCGCACCGCCGACGGCTCGTGACGCGAGCGGATTTTTTAAGGCCTTCGCCAGACTTCCGTAGGTCGCAAGTTTCCCCTCCGGAAGAGTGAGCAGGGTGCGCCAGACGCGGTTTTGAAATTCTGTGCCTGCGAGAAACACGGCGACCGGTTCGGACGGTGCGTCTGCGGTGTTGAAAAAAATGCGGGCGGCGGTTTGCTTTGCGCGTTTGTCGTTTCTCACCCATTGAGCAGCCGGCCAGTCTTTCGTCATGGCGTCGATCTGTTCGTTGTCATCTCCGTCTAGGAAAGTCAGGCGACAGATCCCTCGGGGAGCTTCGGCAATCAGCGCGGTTCCGAAAGGGGTTGTTGCCGTGCCGAAGCTTATTTTCCAATCTTTGCCACGGCGTTTGATGTCGTCTTTTGAAGCGATGCTGAGCGCAATGCGGGGTTCCTTTTTCATGGCAGTAATCTGTCAGCGCACCCTCGTTTTGCCACGGAGTTTTTTTGTCACTCCATCGTGCGCTCGCGAAGTCTTAACGCGCCCCAAGCCACGGCGTAGCTGCCGCAGAGCCAGAGGGCGAGGGCTCCGAGGGACCATGCGATGCGTGGGGTGTCGTGGAAGGTTTCGCCGGTTTTCCAGCGCTGGCCGCGGTTGAGATTCCGGAAGCTTGTCCAATGGTCGCTCAGTGTTTCGCGCGCCAGTTTTTGGTTCCACAAGAAGCTGGCGTCCATGAGCGTGCGCGCGGCGAAGACCGGCGTTCCCTGCGCTACGGCATGGACGGATGCACGCATTTCGTGAGCCGGGATCGGGTGACCAGAAAGCACAATGAACGGAATGAGCACCAGCGGCACGACGAGCACAGCCTGCATCACCGAACGCGCCATCGCCGAGATTGCGCAGCCTATGCCGGTGGCGGCGAGCGCGAGCGCGGCGATGCCGACGAGTTGCAATCCGGAAACTCCCGGCAGACCGCCTTCGCAGAGCGTCAGGACGGTCCAGAGCAACAGGCCCTGCACCAGGGTTGACGTTCCAAGGAAGACGAATTTGGAAGCGAGGTAGGCGTTGCGCCCGACGCCGATGAGCCGTTCGCGTTTGTAGATGGGACGTTCCCGGACAATCTCCTGCGCGCCGTTGCTTGCGCCAAACCAAAGCGTTCCGATACACGCGAAAAACAGCACCATTGAAGCCTCCGAGGACGCCCATGCGACGAGCAGTCCGATCAGGACGGGTTGTCCGGCGAGGATTGCGAAATTGCGCGGATCCGCGCGCAGGATGGCCCATTGCCGCCGCATCAGGACGAGGAACGATCCGCGCGTTTTCTTTCGATGCGTGCGCACTTTGCCGCCCGCCCGTTGAAGAGATTTCGCAGTCGCCGCCGCCGTTCCGCTGCCGGGACCGGAAAGGCGGTCGTAGAGCGCCGAAAGCCGCGTCACACCGAAATGCGAGCGCACTTCCTCGGACGTTCCGGTAAAACGTAACTGCCCGGCGGCCATGACGATGAGCTGATCGACGAGGTACACGTTTTCCATGACGTGCGTGGTGCAGACCACCGTGCAACCGCTGTCTGCGAGATCGCGAAGCTGTTCCATGAGTTGGAACTCCGTGGCCGGATCCAGGCCGCTTGTGGGTTCATCGAGAAACAGCACGGGCGGACGGGCCAGCATTTCCACGCCGACGCTTACCCGTTTGCGCTGGCCGCCGGAGAGCCTGCCGATCCGCGTGCCGGCGCGTTGTGCCAGGCCGAGTTCGCGCATGGTTCGCAACACGAGTTTGCGACGTTCGTCGCGGGGCATTTTTCCGGAGAGCCGCAGTTCGGCGGCAAACTCCAAGGCTTCCACGACGGTCAGTTCGCAATGCACGATGTCCTCCTGCGGGACGTAACCAAAATCCGCGCCGCCACCTTCACGTTGCATGTCGATGCCATCGACGAACACCGTGCCTTCATCCACTGGACGCAATCCGCCGAGCACGGAAAGCAGCGAAGATTTTCCTGCGCCGCTCGGGCCGATGATTCCCGAAAAACTGCCCGCCGGGATGGCAACGTTCACATGATCCAACAACATCGCCGAACCGACGCGTAACACCACGCCGCTCGCCTCGATGGCGCCACCCGCAACCGGGCCGGTGCTGCGCAGGTGTGTGCCGTCGAAGCAGAAAAAGTAGGGGCCGATTTGCAGGCGGTCGCCGACCACCAGATCGTTCTCATCGAAACGATGGCCATTGATGAATGCGCCGGTGGTGCGACTCAGGTCGATGGCCTTCCATCCTGTGGGGCAGCGGCGGATTTCGGCGTGCTGACGCGATACGCCAGCGTGCCCGAGGACCACGTCCGCATTTTCATCGCGGCCAAAAATCATCTTGTCCCGCAGCGGCACAGTCTCGGTCGCGTGGCCTTTCATGAGGACGGGAGGCGCACTTTCGCTCTCGGCCCGTTTTTCGACCGGCATGGGTGTTTCTCCTGAGCCTACAAGCAGAATGACGGGACCCACATGAAGCTGATCGCCGATGTCCAGTGGTGTGGGGCCGCTCACCTCTGCTTCGTTGAGGCGCGTGCCTTTTAAACTTCCCAAGTCCGCCACGAGACATTGATAGCCGCTGCGCGTGATCTTGCAGTGCTGGCGCGAAATTTCCCGGTGATCGAGGGTGATGCCGCAGCCCGGTTGACGTCCGATGACAGTTTCGCCTTCCTCAAGCAAATGCACTGCCGGTGGCAGTCCGCTGATCACCGAAAGCCACATCACACGAAGGGTGGGTCAGGGCAGGACGGCCCAGATTTCCGCGACGCGATTTTTTTCGGTGCCGCTCGGATCGAACAATGTGGAGCCGCCCATACCGACGGAATGCATGACGTTTGCGACGCCGCACTGGTCGCGCATGGCGTTCATCACGGCCTGCGCACGGACTTCAGAGATGGCGAGGTTCTTTTTCTCATCGCCCTTGGTGTCCGCGTAGCCGAGGACCACGAATACGACTGTGGGATCTTGCATGAGTTCCTGAATATTCGGCGTCGCAACCGCTTTTTTGAGTCCGTCGATTTCGACAGACGAAAGCGAGGATTTGCCGGAGCCGAACGGGATGATCACGACGCGGCCCATCTGCCGGGCGCGTTCGACGCTCATGTAGAGCTTGTCCTTGTTTTCCGCCGTGATGTTCGGCATGAGGTCGATGCGTTTCAGGACCTCGGTGCGTACGTCGCTATTTTCCTTTTTCTGGAGGTTCAGATCCTGGGGAACTGCTTCGGCGAGTTTCACCACCTCGGCTTTCACGACGGGGACTTCCGTTGGAGCGGCTTTGAAGGGTTCCGCCTTCACCACGGGCGCTTCGACGCGTTTGGGCGTGGCCGTGGCGGATGGTGAAGCTGAGGCGTTGGGAACCGCGTCTGATTTCTTGAGTTTTGCAAATTGGGAGATCCCGCCGAAGACGAGCACAGCACCGATTAACGCGACAAATCCGACCATGAGGCCCACGAGCAGTTTGACGGAAACTTTGGAAGCGCCATCTGCCGGAACCAGGGGAGCGCCACACTCCGGACAATTAAAATCGTCCGTCGAGATCATCACTTCTTCCTTGCGAAACGCCAGCATACATCCGGCGTGATTCGTGCATTTGCCTTTCCTGATCATGTAAAATAATTACCAGACACGTTTTGAGAGTTCGACATCCATTTTTGTAAATCCTCGGCCAGCGGGCTTTCCCATGCGAGATGCTCGTCGGGAACTGCCAGAAAACCCGCGTGCAGCGCGTGCCGCGGCAGGAGCAGGCGCGACGCGAGCGCATCCGTCCAACCAGTCTCGATGAATTCCAGATAACAACCCTCGTCCGGACCGTATATTTTATCGCCGACCACCGCATGCCCTGCGTGTGCCAGATGCACGCGGATCTGGTGCATGCGCCCTGTATGAAGCGTGGCTTCCACGAGCGAAAACTTCGCGCCGTTACTGGTCTCCATCGTGAAGCGTTGCAGCACGCGGAAGGTGGTCCGGGCCGCAACGCCCGTGGGATGCGTGGTTTGTTTAAGATAAATGCGCGACTCCATCACATCGCCCTGACGCAACAACGGCGCGTCGATTTCAAACTCGTTGTCACGGGGCCAGCCCCATACGAGCGCGAAATAGCGTTTTTGAAAAACGCGACGCTCCATGAGCACCGAAAACTTCCGGGCGGCCGGCGCGTTTTTTGCGATCAGCATGAGCCCGCTCGTCTCGCGGTCGAGCCGGTGGATCAGCGACACCTGCCCGCCATTCGCAAGTTCGAAAGCCAGCGTTTCCCGCAGCGCGTGCCAAAGCGTGCGCTCATCCGAGGGCTTGCTCGGATGCACG
>Ga0105048_10015903_pt1 | contig 11650 bp, 8 predicted proteins | sample MAT05_FD_78382 | JGI IMG/M metagenome (GOLD analysis project Ga0105048, IMG submission 78382) | Freshwater microbial communities from Lake Fryxell liftoff mats and glacier meltwater in Antarctica - MAT-05 | ecosystem: Environmental > Aquatic > Freshwater > Ice > Liftoff microbial mat | place...
CCCAGCGTCAGGCCAGACACCAGGTACTTGGAGATGTAGACGAAGAGGATGACGATGGGCACGGAGACGAGGATCGAGGAGGCCGACAGGTCCGCCCACTGGGTCGTGAACTGCGACTGGAAGCGCTGGATGCCCAGCGGCCACGTCAACAGGGATTCACTGTTGCCGATGATGAGCGAGGCCGTGAAGTACTCACCCCATGCAGCCAGGAAATTGAACAGGAACACGATGGCCAGCGCCGGCAGTGAGAGTGGCAGGAGCACCAACCGGAAGGTCTGGAACTCGGTGCAGCCGTCGATGCGAGCAGCTTCCTCCAGCTCCACGGGCACGGTGTCGTAGTAGCCTCGGAGGATCCAGATGCTGAAGGGCACGGCCGTCACCGCATACGCGATGACCAGGCCCTGGTACGTCCCCACCAGGTTCAGCTGGATGGCCAGCAGGTAGATGGGTACCAGCAGCATGATGCCCGGGATGAGCTGGGTCGCGAACAGGAACGTGAGGCTCAGGTTGCGGGCGCGGAACCGGTAGCGCGAGAAGGCATACGCGGAAGTGGCCGCCAGGATGAGCCCCACCGCGGCCGTACCCAGCGTGACCGCGAGGCTGTTGAACAGCCAGTTGGGCAGCTTGGAGTCGAACAGCACCCGGTTGAAGGCATCCAGGCTGGCGCCCTTGGGGATGATGTCCAGGCTCGTGCTGAGCACGTTGTTGCCCGGCCGCAGAGCCGTGCTGAAGACGCGGATGACCGGGAATGCGGCAATGAGCGCCGCCAGGATGAGCGCGAGGTGGATGCAGACCCGCTTGATGGGCGAGTCCGCCCCGCGTCGCGGCGAGCGGGTCATGCGCGTGAGGTAGCCGTCCTTGCGCTGTCGGCGGGCATCGGTCACCTCCCGGACCTGCATGTCGGTCATGACTCGAGGGCTCCCTTCAGGACGTTGGTCTTGCGCACGTAGAAGAACGTGAACACGAGCAGGATCGCGAAGATGACGAACGCGAAGGCGGCCGCGAACCCATACCGGGTGAAGCTGAATGCCGCGCGATACAGCGCCGTGACCAGGATGTCGCTCGAGGTCAGGTTGTTGGCGTTGATGAAGAAGGGCACCAGGATGTTGTTGAACGTCAGGAAGATGCCCAGCAGGATGGCCGGCAGCAGGATGGGCTTGAGCAGCGGCACCGTGATGCTCCGGAACGCCTGGGTGCCGGAAGCACCATCAAGGTCAGCCGCCTCGTAGTAGTCCTGGGAGATGCTCTGGAGCGCGCCCAGGGTGAGCACCATCATGAATGGCACACCCAGCCAGATATTGGTGATGAGCATCGCCACGAAGTTCCATATCGGGTCGGACAGCCACGGGATGGGCGCGACGCCGAACAGGTCAAGGATCTGGTTCACGGCGCCGTACTGGAAGTTGTACTCGGTGCGCCAGATCTGGAGCGACGCCACCGCCGGGATGGCCCACGGCAAGATGAGCAGCGCCCGGTAGAGCGTCCGGCCACGCAGTCTGCGGTTGAGCATGAGCGCCAGCAGCACACCCAGCACCACGTGGAAGAAGACGTTGATGGCGGTCCACACGATGGTCTGCGCGAACAGCTGATAGAAGCTCGTCTGCGGCAGGACCGGCTTGGTGAACACGTCGATGTAGTTCTGGAAGCCGACGAAGATGGATCCCTTGGTGGTATCCAGGCCCAGGAAGCCGGGGTCCACGAAGTACCGGATGCTCATCTTCGTGAACGAGACGTTGAGCTCCCACAGGAGCGGATAGACGTACAGGATGAGCAGGCCGAGGACGGCCGGCGTCAGGAACATGATGGGCAGGGCCATGCGGGACTTGCGCCAGCGCACGAAGACGACGTAGTGGAAGGCCTCCAGCGCAGCCACCAAGACCAGCAGCACGACCAACGTCATGGCGACGTCTGACAGCGCCGTGAAGGCCTGGTTCAGGTCGAACACTTCTCCCTCCTCTCGCCCCGTTCCCGATGGGATGTGGTGCGGGGGCCCTGATGGACCCCCGCACCGTGTGCTCAGACGGTCACGGATGTGACCGACCGATCACTGGCAGTTCGCGTCGTTGCTGTAGTCGGTCTGCATCTGCGTTGCCACGCCCTGCGGATCCGCGTCAGCATTGGTATAGATGGACTTGATGCCGGTCGTCATGGCATCGAAGATGCAGCGCATCTCCAGGTTGCCTGGCGTACCGACACCCATGGCAGCGGCCGCGGCCACCTTGGACAGCAGCGCGTCTCCGGTGACGATCGGATCATTGAACGCGGCGTTGGTGCCCGGCAGTCGCTTGAGCGCGGCGACCATCTCCAGCTGCTGCGGGGTGTCCGTGGCGTACTTGGCAAATTCGAGGACGGCAGCCTGCTTGGCGGCATCGCCCGCGAGGTCCTTGGAGAACATCAGGTACGTGCCAGCCACGTACGGCTTGGGAAAGTCGGCCCCGGTCACCTGGGGGATTGGGCAGATGTTCAGCTTGTCGCCGAAGAGGTCGGCGTAGGCGCCTGCGGTCCAGTCACCATTGATGACGGACGCGGCCACACCGGTGGGGGGAGGCGTTGCGGAGGGGGCCAGGCTGGCGTTCGGGTCGACCGGGCTGACGCCGTTCTTGAACATGCCGTCCATGACCGCGTAGTCGGCCTCGGCGGGCATGACGCCCTGCGTGAACTTGAGGTCCTTGAGGAAGGACAGTGCGCTGACCATGGCCGGCGTGTCGAGCGTGGCGGAGCCATCCTCGGCGAACACGGAGCCACCGAACGCACCCAGGAAGGGCACCAGCCAGAAGGACTCGGTCTGGGGATAGGCGATGCCGTAGTTGCCGCCGGCCGTCGCCGTCTTGGCCGCTGCGATCCAGGCACCGGTGTCGGCCGGACACTCAGCCATGAGGTCCGTGTTGGTGTACAGCATCAGGTTGTTGCCGAAGGAGACCGGCAGACCCCAGGTCTTGCCGTCCAGCTGCACCGACTGCAGCGCGTTCGGGAGGAAGGTCGACAGGTCGACCAATTCATCCACGGACTGGATGGTGTCCGAGGCGGTGAACGGCCCGACGTGGTCGGAGACCGTCCACAGGAGCTCGGGCGCCTGGCGGGCGATGCTCGTCGTGAGGAAGTCCGTGCGCAGGTTCTCGACGCTCTTGTTGACGACGTTGATGGTCACGCCGGGGTGGGCAGCGGTGTAGTCCGCGGCCAGCTTCTGGACGAACTGGAATGAGCCGTCGGCTTCGCCCTCCTTGGTCCACATGGTGAACGCGACGGGGTCCTGAGCAACGGCCGGGACCGTCGTCCCGATGACTGCAGCCGCGGCCAACAGGCTCGCGAGTGTCGATAGTCGTCTCATGGTGTGACTCGATACCTCCTCGTGGTGCGGCGCTCGGGATCTCCAAGCCAGCCGCTGTCGCGATGGTCGGTGCTAACGGGCAGCGACCACCTCCAGACGCCGTTCGCCTGATGGCGCCGCCGTGGAGCGGCGGACCACCAGCCGGGTGCCCAGCAGCCGGGTACCCAGGACGCGTTGCCGGTCCTGGTCGCCGCTGGCGGATCGCCGCAGCGCCTCCAGCAGCATCGTCGCCGCCTCCTCACCCTTCTGGCGCACCGGCTGGTGCACCGTGGTGAGCGGCGGGTCCGTGAAACGGGTGAGTGGCAGGTCGTCGAAGCCAACGATGGAGAGCTCCTCGGGCACCCGTATCCCGAGACGACGCGCGGCGCCGAGGACGCCGGCCGCGGCCGCGTCGCTCATGCAGAGCACGCCTGTCGGTCGCTCGCCGGCACTCCAGACACGCAGGAACGCGGCCTCGCCACCCTCGATGGTCGCGGGCACTCGAAACACCTGGTCGGACGTCAGCTCGACGCCGGCGGCACTTAGCGCGGTGCGATACCCGCGCAACCGTCGCCCGGCGACACCCTCGTCCGTCGGCTCGCCCAGGGCCGGCTCGACCGCGATGACCACGATCTCGCGATGCCCCAACGCCAGGAGGTGCTCGGCCGCGAGTCTCGCGCCACCTTCGTCATCGACCAGGATGGCGGAGTGCCCCGGCCACGCCGGGGCGTCCACCACGACCGCGGGCAGGCCGGAGCGTCGGATGGAGTCCATCTCGGGATGGCCCTCGGCCAGGCCCAGTACCACGATGCCGTCCACGGTGGCCCGGTCCAGAGCGCGTGCCAGGGAGCCGTGCAGCGGCGAGATGAACAAGAGCCCGAAGCCGTGCTCCTCGGCGACGGATGCGACGCCTTCCGAGAACAGCGCGAAGAAGGGGTTGGCGAACACCTGGCCGAGCGCCTGTGGCGTGAGGATGCCGATGGTCGTCGTCTGGCCGGCGCTGAGCATCCGGGCGACGGGATGTGGTCGGTAGCCCATGCGGGCGGCCACGTCCTGGATACGTGCCGCGGTCTCGGTCGAGAGGCGATCGGGCTTGTTGAACGCGAACGACACCGCAGCCTTGCTGACGCCGGCTTCCCGCGCGACGTCGGCGATGCGCACACGTGGCTCCGCGCCGTTCGCCAACGAGATCCTCCTCCCGCCCCCGCACCATCACCCGGGGCCGTCCGGACCGCGGTCGTCGCGGGAGCGGAGCGGTGCCCGTCAGGGTGCGGACCGGCGACTAAACCGGTTTAGCGAAGGTAGCGACGAGTGTCGGCCTTGTCAATATCAAGCGCATCGCAAAACCAGTGGCGCGGCCCCTGCCTGACGCCCGGTGTACGATCGGCTGAATGCTCCAACAGTTGCGCGTGATGCCCAACGGCGTGCGCCTCTTCCTGCTCTATGCGGGTGCGATCCTCGCGCTCATCGGCGTGAGCATGCCGCTCGTCATCGACCAGGCCATCGAGGCGCCTGTGTCGCCCATCGGCATCGTCTATATGCTGCTGCTGGCGTACAGCATCTTCACCATCACGCTCGTCCTGCAGCGCAAGCAGGCGGCCTATCCCCTCGCCCTTGGGCTGGCCACGTTGAGCCTGCCCCTGGTGCCCATCGTGTTCCTGTCACCGGCCGGGTTGACCGGCGCGGTCATCGCGCTCGCCCTGGCGATCGTCCTCATCTGGGGGCTTCGCCGGCGCTCCACCAGGACGTGGTTCGTCGAGCCGTGACTCGGACCCCTTCACGAGGAGACCAGTGAGCAAGAAGTCCCGAACCTTCCAGCCGCCGACGACGACGACCGGTGGGTCCTCGACTGGTGCCGGCGCACCCGCCGCGACGTCCAGCCCCGACACCGGCGCAGCCCCGACACCGGCGACACCCCCAGCGGGTGCGCCGACCCCCCGGCCGCCGACGACGACATCCACCTCGACCGCCACGTCGCGTTCCGCCGCCCGCCGCAAGGCCGCCTCAAGCGGCCGTGTGAGCGCCGAGCCGTCGTTCTTCGAGAAGTACCGCGCCATCGTCATCGGGGCCATCGCGGTCGTGCTCATCGGCGGTGCCATCGCGGTCGTGGCCAACCTGAGCTCCACGAGCGCCAATGCCTACTCCTGCACCACGCTCCTGACGCCTGGGCCGAGCGATCCCGTCCCGACGCCTCGACCCGCCACGCCCGTGCCCTCGACGCCACCCGCAGCCAGTATCGTGCCCGGTACGTCCCCGGCGCCGACGGCCTCGCCCGAGCCGCAGCCGACCCAGAAGCTGGGTTTCACGACCCAGGACCTGGGTCGTGGCCACGTCGACACTAGCACCAAGGTCGACTACGACTACTGCCCGCCAGCGAGCGGCCAGCACTACAACCTGGGCGGCGGCATCGCGCCCCTGGCCCGCGACTTCTATGGCCCCGACGACAAGCTGGGTCCCGGCAACTGGATCCACAACCTGGAGCACGGCTATGTCCTGCTGCTGTACAGGGGCGAGCCCACGGCCGAGGTCCAGCAGCAGCTGCAGGCCATCATGGACGAGGCCACCCCGAGCGCCTTCGCGGCCGCCAACTGTGGCGACAACAAGGTCGTCGTGGTCCGCTTCGATGACATGGATCCGAGCGTCAACTTCGCAGCCGTCGCGTGGGACCGTGAGCTGTTGCTGAACGAATTCGACAAGGAAGCCCTGCTCACGTTCGCGAACCAGTGGCAGGACGGCCCCCAGACCCCCGAAGCCGGGCTCTGCTAGGAAACCTGGGATGACGGACACGACCACGGTCGGGGCGGCGACCAGGCGTCCCGATCCGCTCGCTGGCCTCCGCGAGGAGCTCGACGCACTGCGCCAGGACTCGCTGTACCGGCCCCTGGTGGTGATGCACGGCCCTCAGGCCCGCCGCACGACCATGGACGGTCGGCCGGTCATCAGTCTCGCATCCAACGACTATCTCGGTCTTGCGACACACCCCCACCTGGTCGAGGCAGCCATCGCGGCTGTGCGTGAGCTGGGCGTCGGCTCGGGCGCAGTGCGCACCATCGCCGGCACCATGGAGCTGCACCAGGAGCTGGAGCGGCGTCTGGCCGTGTTCAAGCACACGGAAGCCACGCTGGTGTTCCAGTCCGGCTTCACAGCCAACAGCGGTGTCATCCCGACCATCGCCGGCGAGCAGGACCTCATCGTCAGCGATGCCCTGAACCACGCCTCGATCATCGATGGCGTGCGCCTCTCACGTGCCGGTCGTGCCGTGTATCCCCACAAGGACGTCGACGGCCTCGAGACCGTGCTTCGTGACGCCCGCGCCAGTGGTGGTCCGAAGGGTCCCTGGCGGCGGATCCTGGTCATCACCGACGGGGTGTTCAGCATGGATGGTGACATCGCACCCCTGCGGGACATCTGTGACGTGGCAGACCGGTATGGCGCCACGGTCATGGTCGACGATGCCCACGCCTCGGGCGTCCTGGGCCGGAACGGCCGGGGTACCGTGGACCACTTCGACCTCCACGGGCGGGTCGACATCCAGGTCGGCACGCTGTCCAAGGCGGTCGGCGTCCTGGGCGGCTACGTGGCCGGGCGGCAGCACCTCCGGGACACCCTCATCCAGCGGGCTCGGCCGTTCCTGTTCTCGACGTCACACCCCCCGGCTGTGGTGGCCGCCTGCATCGCGGGCATCGACGTGCTGGAGACGGACCCCGAGCGTATCCAGCGGCTGTGGTCCAACAGCCGTCGCTTCAAGAGCGGCCTGGTCGTCCTGGGCTTCGACACCGGCATCAGCGAGACGCCCATCACGCCGGTCCTGGTGGGCACCGCAGATGTGGCCCAGCGGATGTCCCGCCGGCTGTTCGAGGAAGGCGTGTTCGCCACGTCCGTGGTCTACCCCACCGTGCCCCTCGACGGTGCTCGCATCCGGACCATCGTGAGCAGCGAGCACACTATCGATGAGCTCGACATCGCACTCGATGCCTTCGCGCGGGTCGGACGGGAACTGCACCTGATCGACGCGCGACCGTGACGACGACGCAGACGGTGCGCTGGGCCTGCCTCGATGTCGGCGAGACCCTCATCGACGAAACCCGCGTCTGGAGCACCTGGGCGGATGTCCTGGGCATCTCCCGGATGACGTTCCTGGCGGCCTTCGGCGCCGCCGTGGCGCGCGGCCAGGAGCACCAGGATGTCTTCGCGATCCTGGGCATCCCCGACTGGCGGGCCTACCTGCCCGAGGTCCAGGCGCGGTACGGCGGCTTCCAGGCCATCGACCTGTATCCCGATGCGCTGCCAGCCATCGAGGCGCTCCGGGCGCAGGGGTTGCGGGTCTCGGTCATCGCCAACCAACCCGCGGAGCGGCACGCCCAGCTACTGGCGCTGGGCATCGACCCCGAGGTCATGGCCATGAGCGACTCGATGGGCGTCGCCAAGCCCGATGCGCGTTTCTTCGAACGTGCCCTGGAGCTCATGGGACGGCCCGACCCTGCGGATGTGGTGTACGTCGGCGACCGACCGGACAACGACGTCCGCCCAGCGGCAGCGGCCGGCATGCGTGCCGTGTGGCTGCGACGGGGACCGTGGGGCGTCATCCCGGCCGAGGCGCCGGGAGCCACGCTCAGCGTGCGATCGCTCGATGAGCTGGTCGCACGGCTGCCGGAGGTCTGGCCGGCTCGCCCCTGACCACGCACCCGGGCAGATCGGCGGTGCTCGCGTAGGCTATGTCGGTCATGCCCGATACCCGCCCCACCCCCGTCTCGCCGCCCCTCCGCTCGGTGCGTGCCGTCGTGCGCGAGACCGTCGAGGCCGCCTGGGCCGCCGCCATCCGCAGCGGCGCCCTGCCGGCCGTGCCGCCTGACGCCGATGTCCCGGGCGTGGAAGTGACCCACTCCTCAGACCCGGCTCACGGCGATGTCGCATGCAGCGTGGCGCTCAAGCTGGCTCGGCCCCTCAAGCGGCCACCGATGGCCATCGCGGAAGCGATCGCTACCGAGCTGCGCGCCGGGATCACGGCAGGTGGTCCGCTGGCGGACGCGCAGGTCGCGGCACCCGGCTTCCTCAACATGCGCCTCGCGCCCGCGTTCCTGGAGCGGACCCTGGACGCTGCCCGGGCCGCGGATGACGACTTCGGTCGCGCCTTCCCGGCCACGCCCCGCAACCTCAACGTGGAGTTCGTGTCCGCCAACCCCACCGGGCCGCTGACCGTCGGCAATGCCCGCGGCGCGTTTGTGGGTGACCTCCTCTGCCGCGTGCTGGAAGCGGCGGGGCACGACGTCACCCGCGAGTACTACTTCAACGACTCCGGCCGACAGGTGCGGGTCCTTGGCGGCTCGGTCGCGGCGCGGCGCGCCGGCGAGGAGCTGCCGGAGGAGGCATACCGCGGCGCATACGTGGATACCCTCGCCACGGAACTGCCGGACCAGATCTGGGCGGCCGCAACGGCACCCGATGCCGACCGTGAGTCCATCGTCGGTGCCTGGGCATCGGAGCGCATCCGGGCGGGCATCGAGGCGAGTCTCGCCCACCTCGGCGTCCATTTCGATATCTGGAAGAGCGAGACCACGCTCCACACGGAGGGTTGGGTCGAGCGAGCCGTGGATCGGCTGCGGACGGGCGGCTACGTGTTCGAGCAGGACGGCGCCACCTGGTTCCGGTCCACGGACTTCGGCGACGACAAGGACCGGGTCATCTACCGCACCACCGGCGAGCCGACGTACTTCGCGGCGGACATCGGCTATGTGACCGAGAAGTTCAGCCGGGGCTACAGCAAGCTCATCTACGTCTGGGGCGCGGACCACCACGGCACCGTGGCGCGGGTCCGTAACGCCGCGAAGGCCATGGGCTTCGACATCGACGCGGTCCAGATGCTCCTGGTCGCATGGGTCCGGTTCATCCGGGACGGTGAGGAGATCTCGATGAGCAAGCGCTCGGGCGAGTTCATCACCCTTGATGAGCTCCTGGCCGAGGTCGGCGTGGACGCTGCCCGGTGGTCGTTCGCGGCGCGGGCGCCAAGCTCCCCCATCGACTTCGACCTGGAGCTGGCACGCAAGCAGTCCGCGGACAATCCGGTCTTCTACGTCCAGTACGCCCACGCACGCATCTGTTCCATCCTGCGCAAGGCTGCCGAGGTGGGCATCACGCCCGCGACGTCCCTGGCAGGCGCCCTGGCCGGTGATCCGATCGCGGCCGACCTGGCCCGTGAGGTGCTGCGGCTGCCGGAGGTCGTGGAGGACGCCGCAGCCGCGGAGGAAACACACGCCGTGACGGCATACGCCACGGGTCTCGCCACGACCTTCCACGGCTTCTACCGCGATCGTCGCGTCGTCGACCCGGCCGACCCGGCGACCTCAGCCCACCGGCTGGCGCTTGTGGATACGGCTCGCCTGGCGTTGCGCAACACCCTCGGCCTGCTCGGCATCTCGACCCCCGAACAGATGTAGAGAGCCGGCGTCACCGCCGGCCCTCTCCGTACATACGCGTTCTGCGACTCAGTTGCCGACGCCGAGGCCCCCCTCGACCTGCTGGAGCACGTCGCCGTTGCTGGCCACGAGGACCAGTACTGGCGCGTCCAGGCCACCCGCGATATCTGCCCCGGACAGCACCACGTGGGCACCATCCAGACCCGAGATCGCAGCATCGGCGGCGGCACTGAACTCATCGGCATCCGTGCCGCTGTCCCACGCCGTCTGCCACACGACGGCCCAGGCACCATCGGGTCCATCCAAGCTGACGAGGCGGTCGCCGCCCCAGCCATCCGCGGCACTCGCGGCGTCGCCGCCACCGTTGCCAAGGAGGACGCTGATGTCCAGCTCACCCAACGTCTGGAGATAGCTGGCGGACCAGCCGTCACCCAGGGATGCGGCCACGTCGGGCAGGTCCACCTTGACCGGCGTGTCGGACGGATAGCGCTCGGGGTGCATGACCTGCTCCGTGGACTGGGGCAGCTTGTCGTAGGCGGCGTTGACACTGTCCCAGCCGCCCTGGCCGAAGAGCGTGGTCACGAAGACCTGCCCCTCGATGTACGGGAATTCCAGCTGGCGACGGAGCAGCTCCGGCATCCCATCGAGGAGTGCCTGGTCCGCGGGTGTCATCGCTGACGTGACCTGCGACAGCTCGTCCGGAGTCAGGTTCTGGGATGCCCACTGGAGCATCAGGCTGGTCGCGTCGCCCTCGACGAGCGCCAGGCGCGCGAGCGCCCGGTCGCCCTGGGAGGCATTGACGTTGGTGATCTTGTCCAGACCCCAGTACTGGTCCTGCAGCGCGTGGTCGTACTCGTGGGCCACGAACAGGCGCTCTTCCGGACCGAATTCGGCGTCGCGCTTGATGACCGTCATGGTCCCCGTCTTGGGATCGTAGAACGCGGCAACCTGGCTCTCGTACAGGTCGAGCATCAGCTGCCGCAGGTCGGCACCCTGCGGCAAGAGACCCAGCCGCTTGAGGAGCGTCTCCTCGGCGGCGACCTGCGATGCCGGATTCTCCTCGTCGAAGGACTGCGCGACCTGCCGGCGGAACTGCCTGAGGGTGATCTCGCGATACGGCACGTCTTGCTTCGGCTCCAGCCCCCGGATGCTGGGGACCTGTGCCACAACCTCGCCGATGGCAGCCTGGATGGCCGCGTCGGAACCACCGTCGTCCGTCGGTTCGGCGGTCGGTTCCTGGGTCGGTTCGGCGGTCGCTTCGGCGGTGGCCTCCGGCTCGACCGACACGACATAGTCGACGCTGGTGCCAGGGTCCACCTGCTCACCCGCGGCTGGATCGGACCGGATGACCTGTCCGACCGGGACGTTCTCATTGACGCGATCTCGGCGGGTACCTGGCTCCAGCCCTGCGTCCAGGAGTGCGTTGACGGCATCGTCGGGACTCATGCCCCGCATGTCGGGCACGGTCACCGAGCTGGACGTAGGCTCGGCGGTGGGTTCTGGTGTGGGCTCCTGGGTCGGCTCCGGCGTCGGTTCCGCACCCAGCGACACGCGGTAGTCGACCGTGGTCCCGGGGACGACCTCGGTACCGGCCTCGGGCAGGGTCCGGATGACCTGTCCCTCGGGCACGTTGTCATTGAACCGGTCCGTGCGCTCACCCGGCTGGAGGCCGATGTCGATGAGCGCATTGACCGCGTCATCCGGGCTGGAACCACGGAGGTTCGGCACGGCCACGAGGGCCGGTGTCGGTTCTGCGGTCGGCTCCGGCGTGGGCTCAGGCGTTGGTTCCGGTGTCGGCTCGGGGGTCGGCGTGGGCTCGACGCCCAGGGAGACGACATAGGCGACGGTGGTGCCGAGGACGACCTCGGTGCCGGCTTCTGGATCGGTCCGGATGACCTGGCCCTCGGGCACGTTGTCATTGAACCGGTCC
>Ga0105048_10015906_pt1 | contig 11650 bp, 10 predicted proteins | sample MAT05_FD_78382 | JGI IMG/M metagenome (GOLD analysis project Ga0105048, IMG submission 78382) | Freshwater microbial communities from Lake Fryxell liftoff mats and glacier meltwater in Antarctica - MAT-05 | ecosystem: Environmental > Aquatic > Freshwater > Ice > Liftoff microbial mat | place...
CCTTGGCCGCAACCACAGACCCAGCCCCTATGTCAGCCGATCGGGCCACCACGTGCCAACGCCCCGTAAAACCACGCGAAGCACACGACTCAACACGATCCCGCAACGACATGATCCGCTCCAATTCGTCAGACAATCTTGTGCAAAGCGTCATTTCTGTCAAGGCGGACCGAGCCTTAGCGCGCCCCGGCTTAGTAGGGCCGCTCGTTCTGCCACCGCGCGGCCGTGCTGATGATCGTCTCCAGATCGGAATGCTTCGGGGCCCAGCCGAAAGCCTCGCGTAGGCGGCGGCTGTCTGCGACCAGGGAGGGGGGATCCCCAGCCCGTCGCGGGCCGAAGGTGTGCGGCACGGGTCGGCCCAGGGCGCGTTCGGCGGCTGCGATGATCTGCAGCACCGAGGCCCCCTCGCCGGTCCCGACATTATAGACGCCGCTGGGGCCGCCTTCCATCAGGCGGCGGAGTGTAACGATGTGGGCCTCGGCCAGGTCGACGACATGGATATAGTCGCGCACCGCCGCCCCGTCGGGCGTGTCGTAGTCCGTGCCGAATACGGTCAGCGCCGGCGCCCTGCCCTGGACGGCCCGGCACAGGAGCGGGATTAGATGGGTCTCGGGCTCGTGGCTCTCGCCGACCTCCCCGTCCGGATCGGCCCCCGCGGCGTTGAAGTAGCGCAAGGCCGTCCAGCGGAACGGATGCGCCTCGCCCAGCCAGCGCAGGGCGCCCTCGAAGGCGAGCTTGGAGGCGCCGTAGGGATTGATCGGGACGGTCGGGTGATCCTCGGGGATCGGGGAGACCGACGGGACGCCATAGGTCGCGGCGGTCGAGGAGAACACCAGCGCCTGGACTCCGGCGCCGATCAGGGCCGAGGCGAAGGCGGTCGCCGCCCCGACATTGTTGTCATAATATTTGGCCGGGTCGCGGACGCTCTCCCCCACCAGGCTGTAAGCGGCGAAGTGAAGGGCCCCCTGGATGTCGTACCGGCGCACCGTCTGGCGCACCAGGTCGCCGTCGCGCAGGTCGCCGCGCACCAGCGGTCCCCATTTGACCGAAGGCGCATAGCCCGTGGACAGGTTGTCGAGGGTGACCGGCAGATAGCCCGCGGCCCGCAGCGCCTTGCAGGTCTGGGAGCCGATATAGCCTGCGCCGCCGGCGACAAGGATGGCGGGAGCGTCGCTCATATGCCTGGAAGCCTTCGAGGGTGAGAGCGTGCCATATCACGCCGCCGACCCAACGCTAGGCGCCCGCGGTTGGCTGCCGCTTGCCGTGCAAGCCCCATTGCAGTCCGACGACCGCACCCTTGACCACCGGCAAAACCGCCAAGGTGATCAGGGTGAGAATGGGCAGCGACACCCCCACCACCAGTTCGGGCGGCATGCGCCACATGAACGGGAAGACCAGCAGAGGCGCGATCACCAGGTGGCCGACCAGAAGGATGGTGAAATAGGGCGGCGCGTCGTCGGCGGGGTAGGCGGCGTTATCATTGCCGCAGGCGGCGCAGGGCTGAACCTTCAGATATTTGCGAAACAGCCGGCCCTGGCCGCAGCTGGGGCAGCGGAAGGCGGCGCCGCGGCGCATCCCAAGCAGGACGGCGTGGGCCTGGGGCGGGGTTCTGGGCGCAACAGGATCGGGCATGATGGATGCGATATGGCCTTGCTCCCCGAACCGCGCAACCCTCCTCGCCGCGCGTAAAGCCGCCGTCAACCTGAGGACGTTATACGGGCGCCATGAACAGCCTGCTCCGCCTCGTCCTGGCTCTCCTGATTGCAGCGGCCGCTCCCGCGGCCGCCCATGCGTCAGGCGGAAAAAAAAAGGAGGAGGTTGGCCTCAGCCCTTACGTGGACCTGCCCACCCTGACCACGGCGGTCATCCAGCCCACCGGCGCGCGGGGCGTGCTGACGGTCCAGGCGGTGCTCTACGCGCCCGATCCCGTCCAAAGACTCAAGGCGTCCAAGTCCGTCCCGCTTCTGCTCAACGCCTATCTTCCGGCCCTGCAGGCCTGGGCCTACCGTCTGCCGCCCGGCAAGGCGCCCAATATCGACACCCTCACCCGGGCTCTGCAGCAATCCACCGACGGGGTGATCGGCGGCGGCGCGCGGGTGCTTCTTGGCGGGGTTATGGTCAACTGATCTCGGCGGCGGCCTTGTCGATGAACCGCGCAAGCGCCAGGTCCCGCTCGGTTACGCCGCCGGCGTCATGGCTGGTCAATACAATGTCCACCCGGCCGTAGACATTGGTCCACTCCGGGTGATGGTCCATCTGCTCGGCCTTGAGCGCCACGCGCGTCATGAAGGCGAAGGCCTGGTTGAAGGTCGCGAAATTCAGGGTGCGAGCGATGGCGTCGCGTCCCGCGGCCGCTGACCATGCGGGCAGGTCGGCGAGGGCGGGGGTCAGGCTTGGTTTCGGGGGAGGGGGCATGTCTCGCTCCGGACGAAGGGATGCGCGCAGCCTACCGCTTCACCCCACCTGCAACATCAGCTAACCAGGATTTACCCGCCGGGCGCCATTTCCTTGCTATGGCCGGATGCATCTTCGGGGCGGACAGACAGATATGTGCGGGATCATTGGGATCGTCGGGACGGAGCAGGCGGCGCCGCGGCTGATCGACAGCCTCCACCGACTAGAATACCGCGGCTACGATTCCGCCGGCATAGCGGTGATGGACGGCGCCCACATCGACCGGCGGCGGGCCAAGGGCAAGATCAGCGCCCTCGAAGCGCGGCTCGCCGAGGCGCCGGTTCGCGGCACGGTCGGGATCGGCCACACCCGCTGGGCCACCCACGGCGCTCCCAACGAGGCCAACGCCCATCCCCATGTCGCCGGACGCGTGGGCGTGGTCCACAATGGCATCATCGAGAACTTCGCCGAACTGAAGGCTGAGCTGGCCGCCAAGGGCCACGGCTTCACCAGCGACACAGACACCGAGGTCATCGCCCACCTGATTGAGGATCGCCTCGCCGCTGGGGATGCGCCCTTGGCGGCGTTCAAGGCCACGCTGGACCGGCTGAAGGGCGCCTATGCCCTGGGGGTGCTGATCGAGGGCGAGGACGCCCTAGTGCTGGGCGCCCGCCGCGGCAGCCCTCTGGTGGTCGGGTACGGCGACGGCGAGATGTATATCGGCTCCGACGCCCTCGCCGTCGGCCCCCTGACCCGGCGCATAGCCTATCTGGAAGAGGGCGATTTCGTCGCCATCGACCACAGCCAGGCGCGTATCTTCTCGGCCGACGGCCAGCCGGCGCAGCGGACGATCCAGACCGTGTCGGCCTCCGCGGCCCTGGTGGAGAAGGGGGCCTATCGGCACTTCATGGAAAAGGAAATCCATGAACAGCCCGACAGCTGCCAGCACACCCTGGGCGCCTATGTCGATCCGGTGACCCGCCGGTTCAGGGGCGCGGGAGGGGTCGACTTCGCGGCGCTGGATCGTATCCAGATCGTCGCCTGCGGGACCGCCTACTTGGCGGGGATGATCGCCAAATACCATTTCGAGCGTCTGGCCGACCTGCCCGTCGATGTAGAGATCGCCTCGGAGTTCCGCTACCGCGAGCCGGTGGTGCGGCCGGGGACCCTGGCCATGGCGATCTCGCAGTCGGGCGAGACCACCGACACCCTCGCCGCCCTGCGCTGGTGCAAGGACAAGGGGGTGACCACCGCCGCCCTGGTCAATGTCCATGAGAGCACCATGGCGCGCGAGGTCGACGTGATGTGGCCGACCCATGCGGGGCCCGAGATCGGCGTCGCCTCGACCAAGGCCTTCACCGCCCAGGTGACCGCCCTGATCGCCCTGGCGGTCGAGGCGGCGGTGCAGCGCGGCCGTATCGCCGCGGCGGACGAGGCGCGGTGGATCGCATTATTGATGGAGGCGCCGCGCCTGCTGCTCGAAGCCCTGGCGGTCGAGGACCAGATCAGGGCCCTCGCGCCGGAGATCGCCAAGGCGCGGGACGTGCTCTATCTGGGACGGGGGGCGATGTATCCGCTGGCCCTGGAAGGCGCCTTGAAGCTGAAGGAGATCAGCTACATCCACGCCGAAGGATACGCCGGCGGGGAGTTGAAGCACGGCCCCATCGCGCTGATCGACGAGAACACCCCGACGATCATCATCGCGCCCTCGGACGGGATCATGTTCGAGAAGATCATTTCCAACATGTCCGAGGTGCTGGCCCGCGGCGGGCCGGTGGTGCTGATCACCGACGAGGCGGGCGCGCGCCACGCTCCGGACGGCGTGCGGGTGCTGACCCTGGGCGGCTGCGACCCCCTGATCGCGGCCCTGGTCTTCGCCGTTCCCATCCAGCTGCTCGCCTACTACGTCGCCTTCCACAAGGGCGCCGACGTCGACCAGCCGCGCAATCTCGCCAAGTCGGTCACCGTCGAGTAGAGGCTGTCGCCATGCAGCAAGCGCATGGCCCTCTCCGCAGCTACGGCCGGCTCAAATCGCGCCCCATCAAGCCGCGTCAGGCGCAGCTGATGGATGACCTGCTACCCAAGATCGCCGTCGATCCCCTGGCCGGCCCAATCGACCCGCTAATACTGATGCCGGGGGCGGCGCAGGCTTGGCTGGAGATCGGTTTCGGCGGCGGCGAGCACCTGGCGGCCCAGGCGGCGCGCCGGCCGGACGTTCTGGTGATCGGGGTCGAGCCGTTCCTCAACGGCGTGGCCAGTTGCCTCAGGCACATCGACGAACAGGGCCTGGGCAATGTGCGCCTGTACCCTGGCGACGCGCGAGACCTGATCGCGGCGCTTCCGGACGCCAGCCTCGACCGGATGTTCATCCTGTTTCCCGACCCCTGGCCCAAGACGCGGCAGCAGAAGCGGCGCCTGATCCAGCCGCAGGCCGTGGCCGACTTCGCCCGGGTGCTGAAGCCGGGGGCGTGCCTGCGGTTCGCGACGGACGTGGCGTCCTACGCCGACCAGGCGCTGATGCGGTTCAATCAGAGCGGCGGGTTCGCCTGGACCGCCGAGCGCGCCGACGACTGGCGCACGGCGCCGGCGGACCATGTCGCCACCCGCTACGAGGAAAAGCGCCTCGGCGACTGCCCGCCGGTGTTTCTGGATTTCGTGCGGACGGACCGATGACCTTCGACCTCTCCGGCAAACGGGTCTTCGTCGCCGGCCACGGGGGTTTGGTCGGCGGGGCCCTGGTTCGCCGGCTGGCGACGGAGGATTGCGAGATCCTCACCGCGCCGCGCGAGGCCCTCGATCTGCGGCGGCAGGCCGACGTCGAGGCCTGGATGCAGGACGCGCGGCCCCAGGCGGTGTTTCTGGTCGCCGCCCGGCAGGCGGGGCTGCTCGGCCATACTGAGGCGCCGGCCGAGATCCTCCACGACAATCTCATGATCCAGACCAATGTGATCGAGGCTGCGCGGCGGTGCGGGGTGCAGAAGCTGATTTTTACGGGCTCTGCGGCCGCCTATCCCCTGGACGCCGCCCAGCCGGTGACCGAGGACGCGCTTCTGACCGGGCCGCCAGAGCCCGCCCACGCCTTTTACGCCGCCGCCAAGATCGCAGGGATCAAGCTGTGCCAGGCCTACCGCGGGCAGTACGGGTGCGATTTCATCGTCGCCATGCCGGGCAACCTCTACGGTCCGGGCGCGAAGTATGGCTCCGCCGCGGCCAATGTCGTCCCCGCCCTGATCGAACGTTTCCACGCGGCAACGGCCGAAGGGGCAGCCGAGGTGGTGATCTGGGGGACCGGCGAAGCGCGGCGCGATTTCCTTTACGGCGACGACTGCGCCGACGCCCTGGTCCATCTGATGCGGGTTCATTCGGACGAAGCGCCCGTCAATGTCGGCTCGGGGCGCGAGACGACCATCGCCGACCTTGCGGGAGCCGTCGCGGCGGCGACGGGTTTTAAGGGGCGGCTGATCTTTGACCCCCGCAAGCCCGAGGGAGCGGCCCGGCGCACGCTCGACATCAGCCGGCTGACGGCGATGGGTTGGGCGCCGCGCACCCCTCTGAACGACGGTCTGACCCAGACCTGCGCCGCCTTCGCGGCGACCAATCGGGCCGCAAACGGCAGGGGCTGACACGCCCTGATTACCGCGCTATAAGAGCCTCTACATCGATCGTTTGCGCTGGATTGCGCTTTCGAGCGGCGGCCTCCGGGCCCGCCGCTTTTTTGTTGGTTCAGGGACGGGTCCCACTTGCGCGGCAAGACGGCAGAAGACCGTAACCTCATTGAAATCCTCGACCCCGTGGCCGAGGCGGCCGGCTATGAACTGGTGCGCCTGCGCCTGATGGGCGGGCAGAAGCGGCGGCTGCAGATCATGGCCGAGCGTCCCGACGGCCAGATGGAGGTGGAGGACTGCGTGCGCCTGTCGCGGGCCATCTCCGAGATTCTCGACGCCGCCGATCCCATCGCCGGGGAGTATCTGCTTGAGGTTTCCAGCCCGGGCATCGACCGCCCCCTCACCAGGCTCAAGGACTTCGAGGCCAACGAGGGGCTGGAGGCGCGGATCGAACTGGACCGCGTCGCCGACGGCCGCAAACGCTTCAAGGGCGTCCTGGCCGGGATCGAGGACGAAAACATCGCCATCAACCTGGAAGGCGAGACCGAGGAGACGGCCCTGGTTCCGTTCGCCTGGGTCACGGACGCCAAGCTGATGCTTACCGACGAACTGATGAAACGCGGCGCCGAAGTTCGCGCCGCTCGAATTGCAGCCCAAGACTCGCCCGACGGCGACAACGAGGAGTAGTCCATGGCCCTGACCGGCATTTCGGCCAACAGGCTCGAGCTTCTGACGATCGCCGACGCGGTCGCCCGCGAAAAATCGATCGACAAGGAGATCGTCATCCAGGCGATCGAAGAGGCGGTGCAGAAAGCCGCCCGCTCGCGCTACGGCGCCGAGCACGACATCCGCGTCTCCATCGACCCCAAGACCGGCGAGACCACCATCACCCGCGTCGTCACGGCGGTCGAGACGGTGGAGAACCAGGATACAGAGATCAACATGGCTGAGGCCAAGGATCGCGATCCTGCGGCCGTTCTGGGCCAGGAGTTCAGCGAGGTCCTGCCGCCGTTCGAGTTCGGACGGGTCCAGACCCAGATGGCCCGCCAGGTGGTGACCCACAAGGTTCGCGAGGCCGAGCGCGAGCGCCAGTACGAGGAGTTCAAGGACCGCGTCGGCGAGATCGTCAACGGCACCGTCAAGCGGGTGGAATACGGCAACGTCATCGTCGACCTTGGCCGCGGCGAAGGCATCATGCGCCGCGACCAGTCGATCCCCCGCGAGAACTTCCAGATCGGCGACCGCATCCGCAGCTACATCTACGACGTGCGCACCGAGACCAAGGGCCCGCAGATCATGCTGAGCCGCGCCCACGGCGGCTTCATGGCCAAGCTGTTTGCCCAGGAAGTGCCCGAGGTCTATGACGGCGTCATCGAGATCCGCGCCGTGGCCCGGGATCCCGGTTCGCGCGCCAAGATGGGCGTGGTCTCCAACGACAGCTCCATCGACCCGGTGGGCGCCTGCGTCGGCATGAGAGGCTCGCGGGTTCAGGCCGTCGTGGCCGAGCTTCAAGGCGAGAAGATCGACATCATTCAGTGGTCGCCCGACGAAGCGGCCTTCATCGTCAACGCCCTTGCCCCGGCCGAAGTCACCAAGGTGGTGCTCGACGAGGAAGAGGAGCGGGTCGAGGTGGTGGTGCCCGACGAGCAGCTGTCGCTGGCCATCGGCCGCCGCGGCCAGAACGTGCGCCTCGCCAGCCAGCTGACCGGCTGGCAGATCGACATCATGACCGAGGCGCAGGAAAGCGAGCGCCGCCAGCAGCAGTTCACCGAGCGCACAGCTCTGTTCCAGGAGGCCCTGGACGTGGACGAGGTCATCGCTCAGCTGATGGTCACCGAGGGCTTCGCTACGGTTGAAGAGGTGGCCTATGTCGACTCCGACGAGATCGCCGCCATCGAGGGCTTCGACGAGGACACCGCCGAGGAGCTGCAGGCCCGCGCCCGCGACTTCCTCGAGAAGGAGGCCGCCGAACTGGACGAGAAGCGCCGCGGCTTCGGGGTCGAGGATGCGGTCCTTGAGGTGGAGGGCGTCACCCTGCCTATCGCCGTGGCCCTGGGCGCCGGGGAGGTCAAGTCGGTCGAAGACCTCGCCGGCCTCGTGCCTGACGACTTGCGCGGCTATTTCGAGAGCAAGGAGGGCGAACGGATTCGTCAGCCGGGCATCCTGGAAAGCTTCAGCCTGTCGCCCGACGACGCCGAGGCCCTGATCATGCGCGCCCGGGTGGCCATGGGCTGGATCGAGGCCCCGGAGCCCGAGCCCGAAGAGTTCGAGGAGGAGACCGAACAGTCCGAGGAGGACCGCGTGTTCGGCTCGGCCGCCCCTTCCGCCGAAGCGGTGGACGAGGACGCCTAGGCCGCAAGGCCAGGCAGCGGCATGGACGCCAGCGAGCGCAAGGATCGGCAGCGGCGCGACATCGTCTCCGGCGAGGTCATGCCCGACGAGCGGCTGAACCGGTTCGTGGCCGGACCCCAGGGGGTGGCGCCCGACCTCGCCTGCAAGCTGCCCGGCCGGGGCATGTGGGTGGAGGCGACCCGCGCCGCGGTCGAGACGGCTGCCCGCAAGGGCGCCTTCTCGCGCGCCGCCAAGGCCAAGCTTGCCGCCGCCCCCGATCTTGCCGATCAGGTGGAGCTGCTGCTGATGCGGCGGACGCTGGACGGCCTGGGCCTTGCGCGCCGGGCCGGCGATCTTACCTTCGGTTTTGAGAAGGCGGCCGCCGCCATTCAGTCGGGCAAGGTCGCCTGGATGATCGAGGCCAGCGACGGCGCCCAGGATGGCCGGCGCAAACTGCTTCAGGCCGCCCGCCGCGCCGCCAATGCCCCTCGTCTATTCGGCGTCTTCAGCAACGACGAATTGAGTTTGGCCTTGGGCCTGGGAAATGTGATACACCTCGTGTTCCTTGCAGGGCGAGGCGCCGATCGTTGGACACAGGATGTCGAACGACTTTCGGGTTTCCGCCCGCTCCTTCCACTGAGTTGGCGCGAGGAGCCCTGAACTAAGGGGCGAAATGGGGAACGGGCGGGGGATGCTCCCTGCTCGGGACGTTTTACGTATGGAATTCGGTGTCGCGCCGCCGTGGATGGCGCGGGAGTAGTTAGCGAGCGCATGAGCGACGACGACAACGAAAATGGCCGTCCTTCCGGGACGCGGGCGCCTTTGATGCTGAAACCCCGCTCAGGGGCGGTCAGCTCCGGCACCGTGAAGCAGAGTTTCAGCCACGGCCGCTCCAAGACGGTGGTCGTCGAAACCAAGCGCCGCAGCCCCATGGGCCCTGGCGCCGGCGACCGGCGCCCCGCCTTCGACCTGAAGCGTCCGGCGCCCCCTGCCGAGGAGGCGCCCGATCCGCGTCCCGCGCCCTCGCCCCAGCCCGCCCAGAGCAATCTGAACTTGTCTCCGGAAGAGCGCGCCGCCCGTCAGCGTGTGGTCGAGCAGCGCCAGGAACAGGAACGCCTCGTCGCCGAAACTCAGGCGGCCGAAGAGGCTCGGCGCGCAGCCGAGAGCGAGGCTCGCCGCACGGCCGCCGCCGCGTCCGAGGCGCCCGCGCCCGCATCTGTTCAGGCCGCCGCTCCTCCCAGCGAAGCGCCCGAATCCACTGCGGCTCCGGTTCCGGCCGCCGTTTCGCCGCCCGTCGCTCCCCCTCGCGCGCCGATCCGCGCTGAAGCGTCCCGTCCGGCGATCCCGCAAGGCCGTGCGCCCATCCGCCCCCCCGAGGCCCCGCGGGATGGTCCGCGGCGCGACGACCGCTCGGGCGGCACCACCACCTATCGTCCTGACCGGCCACGCCCCGACGCCTCCGCGCCGCGCGGCGATGCAGGACCGCGTCCGGACCGCCCGCAGGGGGATCGGCCCGCCCGCGCCGGCGAGACCGTCCGCTATTCGGCGCTCAATCCTCGTCCCGCTCCCGTGCGTGACAGCGCCCGCGCCGCGGCGCCCCGTCCCGGGGCCGGGATGCGTCCCGCCCAGCCGCCGGCGGCGCCCGAAATCCAGCGCGCCACGCGGCAAGCACCCGGCGCCCGCGCCGAGGTTGACCGCCGTCCTGACGATGTGGACGAGGACGGCAACCGCCGCGCCAAGGGCGCCGCGCCCGGCAAGGCCGTGTCGCGCACCAAGGGCGAGCCCAAGCGCCGCGAAGGCCGCCTGACGATCCAGGCCGTCGCCGGAGACGAGGATTCCGCCGAGCGGATGCGCTCCCTGGCCTCGGTTCGCCGGGCCCGGGAACGGGAAAAGGAAAAACGCCGCGGCGGCGGACCGGCCGAACAGGCCCGCATCTCCCGCGACGTCGTCATTCCTGACATCATCACCGTGGGCGAATTGGCCCAGCGAATGGCGACCCGCGGCGTCGACGTCATCAAGTTCCTGATGCGTCAGGGCCTGATGCTGAAGATCAACGATGTCATCGACAACGACACCGCCGAACTGGTGGCCACCGAGTTCGGCCACACCGTGCGCCGGGTCTCCGAAGCCGACGTTGAAGAGGGCTTCCTCGACGCCGAGGACCACGACGAGCACACCGTCCTGCGGCCCCCCGTGGTCACGGTCATGGGCCACGTCGACCACGGCAAGACCAGCCTGCTCGACGCCCTGCGTTCGGCGGACGTGGTCGGCGGCGAGGCCGGCGGCATCACCCAGCACATCGGGGCCTATCAGGTGCGGCTGGAAGACGGCGAACGCGTCACCTTCCTCGACACCCCCGGTCACGCAGCCTTCTCGTCGATGCGCGCCCGCGGCGCCAACATCACCGACATTGTCGTGCTGGTGGTGGCGGCGGACGATGGGGTGATGCCCCAGACCATCGAGGCGATCTCCCACGCCAAGGCCGCCGGAGCTCCGATCATTGTCGCCATCAACAAGGTCGACAAGCCGGGCGCCGACCCGCAGCGGGTCATCAACGAACTGCTCCAGCACGAGATCGTGGTCGAGAGCCTTGGCGGCGACACCCAGGCGATTCCGGTGTCGGCCAAGGAGAAGACCGGCCTGAAGGAACTGATCGAGGCCATACTGATCCAGGCCGAGGTCATGGACCTGCGCGCCAATCCAGACCGCACCGCCGAAGGGGTGGTCATCGAAGCCAAGCTCGACAAGGGCCGCGGTCCCGTCGCCACCGTCCTGGTCAAGCGCGGCACGCTCAAGCGCGGCGATATCGTCGTGGCCGGCGACGCCTGGGGCAAGGTCCGCGCCCTGGTCAACGAGCGCAACGAGCAGGTGGCCGAGGCTGGCCCGTCCGTGCCGGTCGAAATCCTCGGCCTGGACACCCCGGCCGGTCCGGGCGAGCCTTTTGCAGTCGTCGAAAACGAAGCGCGGGCGCGGGAGCTGACCGAGTACCGCGAACGCAAACGTCGCGAACGGTCGTTCCTGCCCGTCGGCGGCGGCGTGTCCCTGGTGGACATGATGGCCAAGCTTCAGGACAAGCGCGTCTCGGAACTTCCGGTCATCGTCAAGGCCGACGTCCAGGGCTCCGCCGAGGCCATTGTCGGCTCGCTGGAGAAGATATCGACCGATGAGGTCAGTGCGCGGATCATCCATTCGGCTGCCGGCGCGATCACCGAGTCCGACGTCCTGCTGGCCAAAGGCGCCAAGGCTCCAATCCTCGGGTTCAACGTCCGCGCCTCCAAGCAAGCGCGCGACCTGGCCGAGCGCGAGGGCGTCGAGATCCG
>Ga0105048_10015907_pt1 | contig 11649 bp, 9 predicted proteins | sample MAT05_FD_78382 | JGI IMG/M metagenome (GOLD analysis project Ga0105048, IMG submission 78382) | Freshwater microbial communities from Lake Fryxell liftoff mats and glacier meltwater in Antarctica - MAT-05 | ecosystem: Environmental > Aquatic > Freshwater > Ice > Liftoff microbial mat | place...
ACAATCAATTTCTGGCTTAATTTTTTCTATTTTTTTCTATTTTTTTCTATTGTCATACGCCATATTGTTTTCGATGACAATCCGCCAATCTTAAATACTCTGGATCGAACTTAGCTAATTGCCAAACTTCATAGAAAATTTTAGCTGATTCAGCTTTGACTAGATCTACTTCACGGGGCAAAATAATTTTGGAATCACATAGGACTATCTTTAAGATACTTACGACCAGATTTGTGATTTGCATAACTACGAGAGCGCGTATAACCCATTTGCAAGAACTTTTTAGAACAGAATAATCTATAGCAATTTGTCAGAGAAGAATTTATTACCGAAAATTATCCCCTAATCCCTAATGATGTGCGCCCCGCTTCTGAGGGAGCGATAGATCCTCCGATCGCAGAAGCTGGAAATATCTGGCGCGATCCGGAGCAGTCCACTTAGGCAAGAAGTGTAGGAGAAGAATAAAGGAATGGTTTAAGCGAAAATCTTAGCCTCTAAACCTGATTGCTCTCAAAAAATTGGTTGTTTGGCTAAAAGACTAAGATTCTGAATCATTTCTGTATTCGGCAACACTACCAAAGAATTCCTCTAGAAAAAATTACGGAAATTCAGAAGCTAATCCTGTATAATCATCTAGCTGTGTCTTGGGAGTGTCTTTGCATAACAAGACAGTATGTTGATTAAAAGAATAGCTAACATTTTTTGCATGAGTATTTCTATTTCTTCTGTCGGTTCTTTTACTGGTAAAGCCCTTGGCTGTTTATTAGTTGCGGCAAGCTGTAGCTGGGTAACTCCCGCTCAGGCCCAATCCACGGGGAACACTAATAGAGACAACATTTTAATTGCTCAAGCTCCTACCTCTAGCTTGCAACAACAGGCGGAAACTGCCTACTCTCAAGGCGATGCGGAGCGAGCTGTGTTCCTTTATTCTCAGCTACTCCAACAGCAGCCCAACAACTATCAATTCCAAATCCGGTTGGCAGTCTCCCTCCTCAATGATGGTCCTGAATATATCAACCAGAGCTATGCAGGATTTCAAAGAGCAAGAGAACTCAACCCCAATATTGATGAGCCTTGGTTATTTCTAGCAAAAATAGATGAAGCTTTTGAGCGATCGAACGAAGCTCTAGCTAATTATCAACGAGCCTTTCAACTCAATCCTAGCAATCAAGAGGCTTTCATTGGGACTCAACGTCTGCAATCTCAGGCTGCTTTGCCCGCTTTTCCTGAAAACTTAATAGCGATCGAGAAAAAGCCCCTCGCAGATTATATTGCCGCAGTAGAGCCAAACTCCCGACTCCTCCAAGGATTACGCGCCCAGCAATCGATCGTCCAAAGTGCTTCAGCTCGGAGTCTGCTGCCCAGTGTGAGCGTAGGGTATAGTCGGTCTGGTTTTGATAGCACTTCCCTTAGCCCCCAAGCTCCTACTTTCTGTGCTGAGCAGGCTGATTGTGCTTTCACTCTCCAAAGAGGTTTTGGTTACGGCAATTCCGACAGCTATAGTTTGAGTTTGGGTTGGAGTTTGGGAGATATATTTTTCAATGAAAACAACCTCCGCTCTAGAGCTTACGAAGATGATATTGCCAATAATTTGCGGAATCAGCAACTAGAAACCCAACGCCTTTTGGCGATCCGGGGAAGTTCTATTGAAGAATTTCGCCAGTTGGCGTGGCAGGCTGCCCTGAATCCGAGCGATCGCACCATTCGTTATAATCGCCGCGATCGCTATCTGCAAATTCTTTACCTAACTCAGCAAATTCACAGTATCACAGGGCTGTACTAGATTTCAGGTGCAAAGCATAGCTAACATTTTTTCCATGAGTATTCCTATTTCTTCAGTCAGTTCTTCTAGTTCTTCTATCAACAAGCCTATGGTCATTAGGTCTCTAGGCTTTTTATTGGTTGTGGCAAGCTGTAGCTGGCTGACTCCTGCAAAAGCTCAGTCGACAAATCCAGATCCGATGGTTACTCCTGCGGTTGCGCCTACAGTCACCCAACCAGCTACTCGATCGGCAGATCCTTTAGTTGTCCAACCAGTCAGGCGATCGTCAGTTGCTCAACCACCTACTCGATCTGTAACTCCAGCAGGTTCTCAGCCATCAGTTGCTCAACCAGCTACTCGATCGATAGCTCCTTCAGTTCCTCCGGTGGCAAATTCACCAGTTCCTACAGTTCCCCGAACAAGTCCCCCAGGGACTCCAGCCGCAACTCCAGCAGTTGCTCAACTAGCTCCTAGGGTTGAAAATTTGCAACAGCAGGCAGACTCTGCTTACCTCGAAGGAAATGCTGCCCTAGCGGTTAATCTCTATTCTCAGCTCCTCCAGCAACAACCCGATAGCTACTTATTTCAGGTGCGGTTGGCAGTCGCCATGCTCAATGCTGGGCCAGAATATCTGACTCGGAGTTATGAAGCCTTCCAAAAAGCCAGAGATTTAAACCCTAGTATTGATGAACCGCTAGTTTTCTTAGGTCGCCTAGAAGAATCTCAAGAGCAATCAGCGCAAGCCTTGGTTAATTACCAAAAAGCCTACGCCCTGAACCCAGCTAATCAAGATGCTTTTATTGGCATCCAACGAGTGCAGGCTCAAGTAGCCCTGCCTGCTTTTCCTGATAATTTAGCAGTAGTTGCGGAGAGAGACTTGGCTGATTATTTGGCAGCCATAGAACCAAATTCTCGGCTACTGGAGGGGTTGCGATCGCAGCGATCGATTGTTCAGGGCTTTGCTTGGCGGAGTGCCTTGCCTTATTTGAATCTTGGCTATTCTTGGTCTCACTCTAATAATATTTCTTCCGATTCAAATAGCTCCTCAGATCCTTGTATTGGGGGTCGCCGTCAATCTGATGGTCAAAATTGTGGTAACGGCACTGGAAATTCTAATGGCTTTAGTATTGGGGTGAACTGGAATTTGACGGAGTTGTTTGCCAATAGCAATCAGTTTCGGCTGCGGCTATTTGAAGATGAAATTAAGAAAAATCTCTCAGAACTAAAAACCGAAACCCAACGGCTATTCAGCACTCGCCGGAGCTTGCTGGAAGAGTTTCGTGAGTTGTCTTGGAGAGCAGCTCTGAATCCTACGGATCCAGCTATTCGTTACAGTCGCCGCGATCGCTACCTCCAAATTCTCTACGTAAGTCAGCAAATCTATAATATTACGGGGCTATATTAATCCAGGATCGATCGCTATGGTCAAGAGGATAAGTCTGTAAGTTAGGGAGATCGATCGCAAAACCCAAGATTGGAGATGAAGAGTTTAGGGGAAACTTGTGTATTATAAATAAACGCAAATCCTAGTTCCAGCAATATTTGCGCCTAAATTACGAGTTTTCTTCCCGCCCCTATGGTGCATATCAAGCGTGTAGTGCTTTCTCAGTTCAAATCCTTTGGTGAAACAGCGCAGGTTCCCCTGCTGCCGGGGTTTACTGTGATTTCTGGGCCTAATGGTTCTGGGAAATCTAATATTCTTGATGCTCTACTTTTTTGTCTAGGACTTTCTTCTTCTAAAGGGATGCGGGCCGATCGCTTGCCAGATTTAGTTAACCATAATAAAACTCACAAGGGAACTGCTGAAACTAGTGTAACGGTAACTTTTGATCTGCGGGCAGATACAATTCCCAATTGGGATAATCTCCCAGAAGACTCAGAATCTGCGATCGCCTGTGCTACGGTTGCCGTAATCGCCCCATCAGAACTCTCTGAATCTGCAAACCTAGCAACAGAAATTCCCCCAGCAACAATCCCTGAACCTGAAATCCTAGATTCCCCAGTCCCAGAATCCAAAAATTCTCCCCAAGGCGAAGAGTGGAGCGTTACCCGGAGGCTACGCGTCACTACCCAAGGCAGCTACACCTCCAATTACTACATCAATGGTGAGGCTTGCACCCTGACGGATCTCCATGAGCAATTGAATCGCTTGCGAATTTATCCCGAAGGCTACAACGTTGTGCTACAGGGGGATGTGACTAGTATTATTTCCATGAATCCCAAGGAGAGACGGGAAATTATCGATGAAATGGCGGGGGTTGCCAACTTCGATCGCAAGATTAATCAAACTAAGGAAACCCTAGATTCCGTCAAAGAACGGGAAGATCACTACCAAATTGTGGAGCAGGAATTGCAGAAGAGCCGCGATCGCCTCTCTCAAGATTGCCTCAAAGCGGAAAAATACCAAAAACTGAAACTAGAAACTCTAGAAAAAGAAGCTCTAGCTTTAATTATTAGCTATCAGTTAGCCGTGGCTAGTTTGTACAAACTCCAAGAGCAAATTGCGGCGAGCGATCAAGAAGCCTTGCACAGGGCAGAGCAACTGGAAATCAAAGTCCGGGAAATTACTTCTACTACTGCTCGTCTAGAAACCTTAGATGCTCAAGTCAAAGCCCTAGGAGAAGATGAACTCCTCAAGCTCCAAGGAAATTTAGCTACTCAGACAGCCCAGCAGCAGCAATTGGAGTCTTCCCGACAAGAATTACTCACCAATACCCAAGGCTTAGAGCGTAATCTGGCGGCAACCCAGCAAGCGATCGCCACTCACCAGCAGGAATTGAGCAAAAATCTCCAGCGTAAACAAACCTTAGAGGTAGAGATTCTGCAAACTCTCCGCCCCCACCAAGAGGCAAGCTGGCAGAACCTGCAAACCAAACGGGAAGAAGTGAATGCGATCGCCTCTGCTGCTACTGCTTGGATGCAACAACAAACCGACCTGCACCAACGCATCGAAGCCCTCCAAGCCGCCCTGGAGCCGGGAAGAACCGAACTTGCCCTAGTTTGCGATCGCACCACCCAACTCCAACAACAGATCCATACCCAAACTCCCAGATTAGAACAGCTAGAGGCGGAACTAACTCAATTAGCAACTGCTTATCAAGCCTTGGCGACAGATTTGGAAATCAGCACCGCCCAAGTCCAGACGATCGCCCAACAACTGGCTGGCACTGACCAACAACTCCAAATCCAACAAGCCACTCAAACTCGCCTCACTCAAGAACAACGGGAAAAGCAACGGCAGCTAGATAAGCTTGAGGCAACTAACCAAGCCCAGCAAGAAGCTCAGGGAACCTACGCCAGTAAAGTCTTACTTCAAGCAGATATCCCCGGTATTTGTGGCTTAGTGGCGCAACTGGGGCGGGTGGCTCCTGAATACCAATTAGCTCTAGAAACGGCAGCGGGGGGCAGAATGGGGAATCTCGTAGTAGAAGATGATGGAGTAGCGGCAGCGGGGATTCAGATTCTCAAACAAAAACGCGCCGGGAGACTCACCTTTCTGCCCTTGAATAAACTTTCCTCCCCTCGCCTTGATTTTCCCGTGGAAAGGCTACGCCAACGCTTTGGTACGGGGATGAATGGGTTTATTGACTATGCTGTAAATCTCATCGATTACGATCCTAAATACCAGAAGGTGTTTGCCTACGTTTTTGGAAATACTATAGTGTTTGATAGTTTGGATCGCGCTCGATCTTACCTTGGGCAGGGCAGGATGATCACCCTTGCCGGGGAATTGCTAGAAGCTAGTGGAGCCATGACCGGCGGCTCTAGTAACCAAGGTTCTACCCTGCATTTTGGCAACGCAGAATCCAAGGAATCTACAGAAATGGCGAACCTAAGAAACCGTCTTGAAGAAATTAGCAATATTCTTGATCTGTGCGACACCACCATTATTGATTTGCTGCGGCGATCGCAATCCCTGAGCCAACAATTAACCACGGCTAGAGAAACCCGCCAAGGGCAACAACTCCGCCTAGAGCAGCTTTCTAGAGAAAAAGATAATCTCCAGCGTGGCATTCAGGAAGGGCATGTTTTCCTAGCTCAATATCAGCAAGAACTAGAGCAAGCTGGAGTGCGATCCCAGACTCTCCAGCAGCAACTTCCCCAGCAAGAAATAGAGTTACAATCTGCCCGAAATCAATTAGCTCAACTGCAACAATCTCAGACTCACGATCGCTGGCAAGAAATGCAAGCCACCATCAAAGCTGCTGAAGAAGATTTATCTCAAAAAACCAACCGCCTCCGCACCAAGGAGCAGGAGTTACAAGATGGTCTCAATCAAGAGCAAAGATTGACCGAGAAAATTACTACTGCCGAGCAGACTTTAATTACCTACATTGACCAAAAAGCTGGGATGGAAAAGCAACAGGCAGAAGTTCTAGACCGATTGACCAGTCTCCAAGCCACCATGAGGGAACTGCAAGCAGAAATCACCCTGCAAGAACAAAAACTAGGGGCTGCGAAATTAGAGCGTGACCAACTAGAAAAAGAAGTGCGATCGCTCCACCTCAACCAGCAACAGCTAGAGTTTCAACTCCAACAGTTACAGCAAACCCAACTTACCCGTAGGGAAGAGATGATCAATCTCCAAGCCCAGCTCCGGGAGCAAAAAACCGAACTACCAGAAACCATCCCCGAAATTCCGCCCCAGCAGTTGCAAACCGGCTACTTAAATAATCTGCAAGGAGAGATCAAGCTCGGGCAGAAAAAATTGCAAGCGATGGAACCGGTGAATATGCTGGCACTAGATGAATACAAAGCTGCCAGCGATCGCCTCCAAGAACTGAGCGATAAACTGACCACCCTCAACCTAGAGCGGACAGAATTATTACTCCGCATGGAAAACTTTACTACCTTGAGATTTCAAGCCTTTAAGGAGGCTTTTGATGCCGTAAATGAAAACTTTCAGGGTATTTTTGCCGAACTTTCCGATGGAGATGGCTACCTACAATTAGATAATCCTGAAGATCCTTTTGTTGGGGGCTTAAACCTAGTTGCCCATCCTAAAGGCAAGCCCGTGCAGCGACTTTCTTCAATGTCTGGGGGCGAGAAATCCCTCACTGCCTTGAGCTTTATCTTTGCCCTGCAACGCTACCGTCCCTCGCCTTTCTATGCCTTTGATGAAGTAGATATGTTCCTCGATGGAGCAAATGTGGAACGATTAGCTAGAATGATCAAGAAGCAAACCCAGCACGCCCAGTTCATTGTGGTTAGCCTGCGCCGTCCTATGATCGAATCTGCTGAACGCACTATTGGTGTTACTCAAGCCAGAGGAGCTTATACTCAAGTATTGGGGATCAAACTAACCCAAGAATCAAACCCAAAAAATGCGATTCAAAAATAGCTATACTGGATTTGCTAGGATGGTGATAGCATTAACCGATGGTTGAGCAACCAAGACTCGATATCTTCGATTATTAAAATGATGACAACTGAACAAAATCGCCTGCGATCGGACGTTTTAAATACTCTAGTAGTGACCCGTGATACTGGGAAACGCTTGGGAGTAGTAAAGGAATTATTAGTGGACATTGACCGCCGTGAGGTTGTGGCTCTGGGAATGCGGGATAATTTCTTGGCTATGGCAGGGATGCCCCGCTATATGCTCCTGGAAAGTATTAGTCAAATTGGCGATGTTATTCTCGTAGATAACGAGGATGTGGTAGAAGATATCGATATTGATGCCTACAGCACCCTGATTAACTGTGAAGTGATTACCGAGAGCGGTGAACCCCTCGGTCGGGTGAGAAGTTTTAAGTTTAATACCCAAAATGGACGAGTTGCTTCCCTGATTCTTGCCTCCTTGGGTATCCCCCAAATTCCCGATCGCGTCCTCAGCACCTACGAGCTGCCGATCGAAGAAATTGTCAGCAGCGGACCCAATCGCCTGATTGTGTTTGAAGGAGCCGAAGAAAGGCTGATACAGCTAACCGTAGGCGTACTAGAAGGGCTAGGTATCGGTAAGCCTCCGTGGGAGAGAGACGAGGAGGAGTCTTACTACACTCCCAAGGTGAGACAAGATAACCTGATTGGTACGGGCATCCCCCTCCGCCCCGCCGAAAGACCAATCCAACCCCCGATCGCCCTCACTCAAGAATGGGAAGAGGACGAATGGCAAGAAGAAGCCCCCCCAGTCCGCTATCAACAGCGGGAACTAGAATCTATCCGCTACGAAGAAGATGAGGAAGATAACTGGGGTGATGCAGAAGTGATTGATGCTCGTGTTGAGAGGGTTGAGCAACGCCCCGCGATCCGCTATGAAGAAGCCCCAGTAGAAACTACAGCCTACGTAGAATCTTTTGGGGAGGCAAAAATAGACGGCGATGCTTGGGATGATGAAGCAGAACCCTACATTCCCCCAAAGATTAATATTCCAGAAAAAGTCTTGGAGCCTCAACCAGAACACGAAGAATAATCTTTAGTATCAAATCTATTTAGCCCTTTCCTTCTGAGGATTCACCAATCTAAGGAAGGGGGTCAGCAAGATTAACTTATCTAAATGCAGTCATTTTAATGAAGTTTCTGATCCCGAACTGACGTTAATCATATAATCGAACTATCGTCAGAAAATTACAGGCTTTAGACCATGACTGGATTAGAACCATGGATTGTGACAACGGCTGTCGGCTTTCTTGCTCCGATCGCTGAGGAGATTTTTAAGGGGTTTCTCAAAGATGAGAGCGGTAAGCTCTTGAAAGCTGGGGAAAAAGTTGATATTGGGACAGCCATCAAAGCCAAGGTTTTTGAAGCATCCCAGACCTACGTGAAAAAATATTCCGATCGCCATGGCATTCTGAAGGTGTTGGGAATGAGGGAGGCTGTGCGTTTGGAGTCGGTTTATACGGGGGTGAAGTTTCTGGAGGAATCGGAAACTAATCGCTGGTTGTCGATCGAGGCCCTAGAGTCCAGTTATCGTGAGACAAAGGATCGTAGGTTTCAAAAAGAGTGCAAAACTCAAGATGGGATTGTTGTGGCGGATGATAAACAATTTCTGATGGTATTGGGGCAGCCGGGGGCGGGGAAATCGACATTTTTGCGGCGGATGGGATTGGAGGCTCTGAAGGGGAAGCGAGAAATTTCTCGGCACAAGTGTATCCCGGTATTTTTGGAGTTGAAAACTTTTAAGGACGATCGGGTTGATCTGAAAAAGCAAATTGTGGCGGAGTTGGTAGGGTGGACCTTGCCCACCCTACGTGGATTGTCAGCCGATCGCCTCCATCGTCATCATTAGAACTCCTGCATAAGTTTGAAATCCCTATCAGTCCGCGACGGCGGACTTCGCTCTTGTAGGCGCGGTTTTAACCGCCAGCTATGTTAAATTTGCTTATGCAAGAAGTCTATAGATGCAACCAGTGCTTAAGTTGTTGTTTGATTTTCTGGGTGATCTTACCTTGATGCTGCGGCAGTTGGATTGGCAGAAGTAAGCTATCATCGGGGGCAGTTTCTTGGAGATAACGGTAATATTTCCATAGCTCCCAGTAAGGACATCCGGGTTGGATTCTGATTCCTGCCCAGTGCAGATATTGCAAGGTTTGGTTAATCTGCGGATCGAAGAGTTGATCGCCTTGGGGAAGAAAATGCGGACTCCCCGCCCAACTCCCCGGTGCGCCTCCTTCCCGCCGCACTAAGTTAAACCGCTGGGGAATATGCTTAAGAACCATATAGTTAATAATGGGCTGATCGGAGGTTTTTTCTGAGAAGTCAAAGTATTCTGGATGGGCTGCACATTCTCGGAAACTATCCAGCAGAATAGCCTCAGTAATAATCTCTCGCTTTGCCCCCCAAAAACCACCATTAAAGATTTCTGTAACTTCTATTTCTGTAAATAGGCGATCGCTAATTACCCGAGGCGTAAATACATTTTTAATCCCCCCCAAATGTTGATAATCGCAACAAATAAAATCGTACTTTTGCAGATAATCTAAAGTCTTGATAATTTCCTCAAAAACAATAATATCTGTATCAATATAAAGAAACTCATCAAACTCTCCAAACCAACAGGCTTGCTTGCGAAACTGGTTTGGTCTAGCAAAGAAACCCGCTCCAAAGATATCGTAGAGTTGTTGGGAAAGATGCTGGAGAAAATCTAAATCTTTATACACTGTTACGCCGTAGTTTCTCAGAGTTCCGGCTACTTGGTGATAATCATCATCGTAGGGAATTAATACTACAGGTGTAGCTGGATCGTAGTTGCGGATACTTTTGAGCAGGGCGATCGCTTGTTCTGTCACACGATCGTTAGCGATAATATAAATTCCTCTAGTCATCTTTTTATCTCTGTATTTCTATAATTTATAGACATGGAATAAGTAGCAGAATGTCCCCAATCTGCACAGAATATCCTAACTTTTATTCCGGTTTAATATACTTTAATTATGAGTATTAATAAATCGATGCAACCAAGATAGAAGATTTAATTTGTGGAGAATAATATGTCTTGCTTCGGCGATCGCCTCCTTCCTTTCTAGCCACAAATCTGGATTAGAAGTAACGTCTTGAATATAAGCCAATCCCTTAGCATCCAAACTAGGTAAGCGGAGAAAACTCTCTTTAGGCAGTAATTTATCGGCAGCACTGCCGCCGTAGTAGATGGGCAAACACCAAGCAAGAAGAGCATCCCAGAGTTTTTCACTTACATAGCGATCGTTAGCAGTAAAATTTTCGATCGCTAAATTATAGTAATAAGGAGCCATTCCATGCCATTTATTTTTCAATTCCCCGCGAGATTTCACCCACGGAGGTAAATTCAGTCCATAGATATCACAATCTACGGGGGCAGTTTGTACCGATCGGAGAAAATCTAGGCGCTGTAGATGGTTAGCTGTTCGACTCACTCCAGAGGTAATCCAGCTACAGGATTTGACCTTTGCAGGGGGAGCCATAGAATCTAATTCCCTAAAGGAGTTGCTGTGATACCAGATTGCTGGCATGTAGTCCGGCTGGGGAGCATAGTCATCGGCTCCTGAAATATAGCCACAGTAGGGTTTGGCGCGATCGTAAGTATTTATGGTTCTAGCTACAACTTCTTCTAAGGGCGGCTCGCGCCAGAGAAAAATAACTCTTTCTGGAGGTACGCCCTTTAACTTTGCCTGCAATACCTGCATTTCTTGGGCATACCGTTGTTGGTGGCGATAGTGACCAAGAGAGAAGGGCTTTTTAGGGGGCAGAACCGGAAACTGATTAAAGTTATAGAGCAATAGAAAATCGGGATGTTCAGCTTGAGCTAGCATTTGAATATTTTGCCAAATTCCCATAGGTTCTGGGGTTTGCTGCCATAACCAGTCTCCTTGTTCGAGCCCGGGATAGCTGCTGATCATGCCCACAATTTTCTTGGTCATGGTAAGTTGAGGTTGATGATTATTCTCTGGTAGAAACCCTAGGTATCATCTTATTTTCTTTAGTTTTTAGTTAGTTTCTGGAGATTTTATGGGGATATTTTCGTAGCTATACTAATACAGCTCTGTATCCAGCTTTAGCGATCGCCGCTTCTACTTTTTCACCAGAGATTTGAGTTTCTAGGTTTAAGGTTTTTGTAGCCAGATCAGCGACAACCTTAGCCCCCGGATCTACCGCCATAATGGCCTGAGTAATAATTTCTACACAACCGCCACACACCATATCAGATACTTGTAATTTCATTAGTTACCCCTTTTGACATACTCCCCGGCTTGAAGGCGTGGGGATTCTGGAATCAAGCAGGAATTGCAATCAAAGATTGTCTAACATCCCCTAACCCAACGGTTCGACTAAGCTCACCGCAAACAGTTGAGGCTCCAACTGCACAAATATTAATAGCCGCATTCTCATCTCTATCATTAATTCCCTGACAAGAAGGACAACGCCACACCCTAATTGCTAAATCTAACTTTTCCAAGATATGATCGCACTTA
>Ga0105048_10015908_pt1 | contig 11648 bp, 6 predicted proteins | sample MAT05_FD_78382 | JGI IMG/M metagenome (GOLD analysis project Ga0105048, IMG submission 78382) | Freshwater microbial communities from Lake Fryxell liftoff mats and glacier meltwater in Antarctica - MAT-05 | ecosystem: Environmental > Aquatic > Freshwater > Ice > Liftoff microbial mat | place...
AACTACCACCCGACGAACAAGTGGGTGCTGTTCGGGCACCACTTCGCGGCCATCAGCGGGGCCGGGCCGCTCATCGGGCCGGTGCTGGCGATCCAGTACGGGTACGCACCGGGGCTGCTCTGGCTGGTGATCGGCGTCTGCCTCGCGGGTGCGGTGCAGGACATGCTCGTGCTGGCCGCCAGCGTCCGCCGCGACGGCAAGTCGCTGGCCGAGATCGCCCGCCACGAACTCGGCTTCCCCGCCGCCGTCATCGCGTCGGTGGCGATCCTTTTCATCGTCGTCATCGCCCTCGCCGGCTTGGGGTTCGTCGTCGTCAAGGCGCTCGGCGGCGAGGAGGTCAAGCTGCCGAAGGGGATGACGGTTACGGTGCCTGCCGGAAGTATTTTGCACCAGCGGAACGGCGATGGGGAGCCATCGTTCAGGCTCTACCGCTTCCCGCCGAATTGCGCGGTCCGATACAGCCAGGACGTGAATCCTTCCGTGCGGGCAGAGCCGTTTACCATCAAGGTGCCGGACCAAACGGAAGTTGACTACCGCAAGGTGGGTGAGCAATTTTGGTTTGGTGCGCGCGACACAGTGGACGAACGCGGAGAGAATTGGAGCTTTCAGGCGGTCGCTGACACTGAAACTACCTGCGTCCTCCCCGCCGGCTGCGCGCAGGTCATCCCCGGCTCCTCGTGGGGCACGTTCACCATCGCCGCGACGATCCCGATCGCACTGCTCGTCGGGCTGTGGATGTACCGCATCCGGCCGGGGCGGGTGGTCGAGGCGTCGCTCATCGGCGGGTTCCTGACGCTCGCCGCGGTCGTCGTCGGCGAGCCGGTGTCGCGGTCGGCGCTCGGGGCGTACTTCTCCCTCACCCGCGACCAGACCATCGTCGCGCTGGCCGCCTACGGGTTCGTCGCCGCCGTGCTGCCGGTGTGGCTGCTGCTCGGCCCGCGCGACTACCTCTCCAGCTTCCTAAAGGTCGGCACCATCGGGCTGCTCGTCGTCAGCGTGTGCGTCGCCAACCCGCCGCTGCACGCCCCGCCGATCAACGAAGTGTTCCTGAACGGCGGGCCGACCTTCCCCGGCAGCATCTTCCCGTTCGTCTTCATCTGCATCATGTGCGGGTCGATCAGCGGGTTCCACTCGCTCGTCGCGTCGGGCACGACGCCGAAGATGCTCGACAAGGAGAGCCACATCCGCACCATCGGCTACGGCTCGATGCTGATCGAGGGGCTGGTCGGGGTGACGGCCCTGATCGCCGCCGCCGCCCTACCGCCCGACCTGTACTACGACATCAACGTCGCCATCGACCGGGCACCCGAGTTCCAGTCGCGCTTGAACGAGGTCGAGGCGAAGTACGGCGTGCGGCCGAAGCTGCCGGCCGAGGCGAAGGACGGGTTGCACGCGGCGAACGTCGATTCGCCGGCCCACCTCGACCTCGGCACGGTGGAAACGAAGGTCGGCGGCGAGTCGCTCCGCGGGCGGACCGGCGGGGCGGTGACGCTCGCCGTCGGCATGTCGGTGATCTTCGAGCAGGCGTTCCGCTGGGTCGGCGTCACCGGCGACTGGCTGCTGAAATACTGGTATCACTTCGCCATCATGTTCGAGGCGCTGTTCATCCTGACCACGATCGACGCCGGCACGCGCATCGCCCGGTTCTTATTGCAGGAAACCGCCGGCCGCGTCTACGCCCCGCTCGCCCGCCCCGACTGGCTCCCGGGGGCGGTCGTCGCCAGCGCCGCGGTCACGGCCGGGTGGGGGGCGCTGGTGTGGACCGGCTCCATCGACACGATCTGGCCGATGTTCGGGATCGCCAACCAGATTCTCGCCGTACTGGCCCTCACCCTCGTTACGACGTGGCTGGTGAACAACGGCCGCGGCCGCTACGCCTGGGTCACGATCCTGCCGCTCATCTTCGTCGCCAGCACGACGCTGACGGCGGCCGTGAAAATGCTCACCGGCCGCTTCGCCCAGTTGATCGAGAACGGCGAGAAGTTGATGGCCGAGGGGTCGGTCGAGGCCGGGCGGAAGATGCAACTCACCGGCTACCTGAACAGCGCGATGACGCTGTTCGTGGTGTCGTGCGTGTGCGTCCTGCTGCTCTGGGCCGTCGCCCGGTGGGTGGCCGTGGGTTTGAAGAAACCTAACCCCCCCCGCCCCCTTCCCTAAGAGGGAAGGGGGAGCCAGACAGATCCGAGGAGGCGAAGCCTCCTCGTCTTCCTCCCCCTTCCCTCTTAGGGAAGGGGGCCGGGGGGTTAGGTTGCCTTTCGCTCGCACCCGCGGGTAAACTACACGCATCCCACCGTTCGGCCGTCCGTCCCGCCCGCGCCGAGGTCCACCCGATGCCGTCGTTGCTCTCCCGGCCGCTGCCGGCCGCCGCCCTCGTCGCCGCCCTCCTCGTCGTCACTGCCCACGCCCAGCCGCCCGCGAAGGACAAGCCCGTCGATCCCGACCATGCCGCGAAAATGGCGAAGGGGACCGACCTGTTCAAGACCTCCGTCCGCGGGCTGCTACAAGCCAAGTGCGTGAAGTGCCACAGCGGGGAGAAGGTCGAGGGCGAGTTCGACATGGGCACCCGCGACAGCCTGCTCAAGGGCGGGCCGGGCGGGACCGCGGTGGTGCCGGGCGACCACAAAAAGAGCCTGCTGTACCAGCTCGTCGCCCATCTCAAAGAACCGCACATGCCGCACGAGCGGCCGAAACTGCCCGACGCCGACATCGCCAGCATCGCCCGGTGGATCGACCTCGGTGCCCCTTACGACAAGCCGTTCGTGGCGAAGGACGACGAGACGGCGTGGACCCGCAAGGTGGTCGCGGCCGAGGCGAAGAAGCACTGGGCCTTCCAACCGCTGCGGCCGGTGACGGTGCCGGCGGGGGCGAACCCGGTCGATTACTTCGTCAACGCCAAGCTCGCCGCCGCCGGGCTGAAGCCGAACCCGCCGGCCGAGAAGCGCGTCCTGCTGCGCCGCGCCTACCTCGACCTCGTCGGTCTCCCGCCGACGCCCGAACAGCTCGACGCCTTCTTGAAGGATGCCGCCCCCGACGCCTTCGAGAAGGTGGTCGATCACCTGCTCGCGTCGCCGCGGCACGGCGAGCGGTGGGCGCGGCACTGGCTCGACCTCGTGCGGTTCGCCGAGAGCCACGGGTTCGAGCACGACTACGACCGCCCGACGGCGTACCACTACCGCGACTTCGTCATCAAGGCGCTGAACGCCGACCTGCCGTTCGACACCTTCGCCAAGTGGCAACTCGCCGGCGACGAACTCGCCCCGGCCGACCCACTCGCGCTCACGGCGACCGGATATCTGGCTGCCGGCGTCCACAGCACGCAGATCACCCAGAGCGAGGTCGAGAAGCACCGCTACGACGAACTCGACGACATCGTGGCCAACGTCGGCACCACCTTCCTCGGCCTGACGGTCGGGTGCGCCCGCTGCCACGACCACAAGTTCGACCCCCTCCCGGCCCGCGACTACTACCGGATGCTGGCGGCCTTCACCACCACCGTCCGCTCCGAGGTGGAGGTCGAGACCGACCCGGCGACGTACCGGGCCGCGAAGGCCGCCCACGACAAGGAACACGCCCCGTTCGCGGAGGCGGTCAAGAAGTACGAGGCCGAGCAACTCCCGGCCAAGCTCGCGGCGTGGGAGAAGGCCCGCGGCGACAAGCCGGCCCCGTTCGCGTGGATGCTGCCGGACGTGACCGAGATGAAGTCGGCCGGCGGCGCGACGCTGGCGAAGCAGCCCGACGGCAGCGTCCTCGTCACCGGCAAGAACCCGGCCACCGAGACGCTCACGATCGCGCTGACGACGACCGAGACCGGCGTGACGGCTCTGCGGCTCGAAGCGCTGACCCACCCGGCGCTCGTCCGCGGCGGGCCGGGGCGGGCGGCGAACGCGAACTTCGCGCTATCCGATCTGAAAGTCACGGCCCAGCCGAAAGACAAATCGAAGCCGGCCGCGCGCGTGGGGTTGAAGGACGCCCGGGCGACGTTCGAGCAGAAGGGGTTGCCGGTCGCCGCCGCGATCGACGACAACCTCACGACGGCGTGGGCCGTGGACCCGCAGTTCGGCAAGGACCACGCCGCCGCGTTCGCGTTCGACCAGCCGGTCGGCTTCCCGGGGGGCACGGAGTTGGTCGTCACCCTGAGCTTCCACAACAACACCGGGCACGGCATGGGCCGCCCGCGACTCGCGCTGAGTACCGCCCCCGCCCCCGCCCTGATCGCGCCCACCTCGACCGAGGTCGTCCGGGCGGCGCTCGCCGTACCGCCCGCGAAGCGGACCGCCGGACAGTCGGCGGCGCTGGCGGCGTGGTACGCCCCGCAAGACGCGGGGTGGGCGAAGGTGGCGAAGGCCGACGCCGACCACGCGGCGAAGGCCCCGAGGCCGGGCACGGTCAAGGCGCTGATCGCCAGCGAAGGGCTGCCCCCGATCCGCCTGCACTCGCAAGGGGCCGACTTCCTGACCGAGACGCACTTCCTCCGCCGCGGCGACCCGGGGCAGAAGGCGGGCACGGCGGCGGTGTCGTTCCTGCAAGTGCTGATGCCCGACGCCGAGGCCCAGGCGAAGTGGGTGGCCGCACCGCCGGCCGGCAGTCGCACGGCGTTCAAGCGTGCCGCCCTCGCCAACTGGATGACGGACGCCAACGGCGGGGCCGGGCACCTCGTCGCCCGGGTGGTCGTCAACCGCCTGTGGCAGCACCACACCGGCCGCGGGCTGGTGCCGACGGTGAGCGACTTCGGCGTCCGCAGCGAGTCGCCCAGCCACCCGGAGTTGCTCGACTTCCTCGCGGCGGAATTGATCCGTAGCGGGTGGAAGCTCAAGCCGATCCACCGCCTCATCGTCACGAGCGCCGCGTACCGCCAGGGGTCGGCCCGCGACGAGGCGAAGGTCAAGGCCGACCCGGAGAACGCGCTGTTCGGCCGGTACCCGATACGGCGGCTCGAAGCCGAGGTGATCCGCGACAGCATCCTGTTCGTCGGCGGGGCGCTCGACGAGACGATGTACGGCCCGGGCACGCTCGACGAGGGGAGCCGGCGGCGGAGCATCTACTTCACGATGAAGCGGAGTCGGCTGATCCCGGCCCTGACCGTGTTCGACGCCCCGGACGGCACGGCCGGGGTGGGCGAGCGGTCGAGCACGACCATCGCCCCGCAGTCGCTCATGCTGATGAACAGCCCGCACATCCGGACCGCGGCCAAGGGGTTCGCCAAGCGCGTCCTCGGCGACGGCACGGCGACCGACGCCGAGGTATTGACCCGGGCGTTCCGGGCGACCGTGGGCCGCGGCCCGCGGGCCGACGAGCTGGCCGCGGCGCTACCGTTCCTGAAGCCCCAACCCGGCGCGACCCGCGAGGCGGCCGTCGCCGACTTCTGCCAGGTGCTGTTCTGCCTGAACGAATTTCTGTACGCCGAGTGACGGATGAGCGACCCCGCCAGCGACTTCGATACCGCCTGGAAGGAGGCACTGGAATGGTTCTTCGAGCCGTTCCTGGAGTTTTTCTTCCCGGTCGCCCACGCCGACATTGACTGGTCCCGCGAGCCGGAATTTCTCGACAAGGAGTTGCAGGAGGCGGTGCCGGGGGCGGCCGCCGGGCGGGGCACGGTGGACAAGCTGGTGCGGGTGTGGACCCGGGACGGGGAGGAGGCGTGGGTGCTGGCCCACGTCGAGGTCCAGAGCCAGCGCGACGCCGGGTTCGCCGCGCGGATGTACGCCTACAACCACCGCCTCGAAGACCGCTACGGGCGGATGCCGGTGAGCCTCGCAGTGCTGGGCGACGACGGCCCGGCGTGGCGGCCGACGGCGTTCCTGGCCGGGCGGTGAGGGTGTGAGGTCGGGTTCACGTTCCCGGCGGCGAAGCTGCTAGACTACAGGACCCGCGAGGCCGGACTGGAGGCCGACCCGAACCCGTTCGCGGTGGTGACGCTGGCCCACTTGAAGGCGATCGAGACCCGCGGCGACCCGACCGCCCGGTACGACTGGAAGATGCGGCTGGTCAAGGGACTTTACGACCGCGGGTTTACGAAGGAGCGCATGAGGCGGTTGTTCCACGTGATGAGCTGGGTGATGAAGCTGCCGCCGATTCTGAACGAAAGATTGTCCCGGGACATCAAGGCCTTCGAGAAGGAGAGACGCATGCCGTTACTCACCCCGATGGAAGAGATGTGGCAGGAAGAGGGGGTCGCCAAGGGCCTGCGTAAGGCCATCGAGAAGGGGTTGGCCCGCCGCCACGGCCCCGACGGCTTGGCCCTGATGCCCCGGATTAATGAGATCATGGACGTTTCGACCCTGGACGCGTTTCTCGACGCCTTTTGGTCCGCCCCCGACATCGACGCCCTCCGCGCCCTCCTCCCGCCCCAAGCCTGACCCCGGGTTCCCCCATGCGCCACGTCCCCCGCCTGTTCGCCCCGCCGCCGGCGGCCTACGCCTCCCGCCGCGACTTCCTCGCCCGGGCCGGGTGCGGGTTCGGGATCCTCGCCCTCGCCGACCTGCTCGACCCCGCCGCCCGCGCCGCCGACGCCCCCAACCCCCTCGCCCCGAAGCCGCCGCACTTCCCGGGCAAGGCCAAGAGCGTCATCTGGCTGTTCATGAACGGCGGGCCGTCGCACCTCGACACCTGGGACTACAAGCCCGAACTCGAGAAGCGCGACGGCCAGGAACTCAAGGGCTTCGACCCCGCCACCGGGTTCTTCGCCGGGCAGGTCGGGCCGCTCATGAAGTCGCCGTTCAAGTGGGCACAACACGGGCAGAGCGGGAAGTGGGTCAGCGCCCTCTTCCCGCACATGGCCAAGCACGTGGACAAGATGGCGTTCGTGCATTCGCTCTGGGGCGACTCGAACAACCACTCCCCGGCCCTGTTCAAGATGAACACCGGGATGAGCCGGATGGGGTTCCCGTGCGTCGGGTCGTGGGTGACGTACGGCCTCGGGGCCGAGTCGCAGAGCCTGCCGGCGTTCTGCGTCATGTACGACACCCTCGGCCGCGGGGTACCGAAAGGGCACGCCCTCAACTGGGGGGCCGGGTTCCTGCCGACCGTCTACCAGGGGACCGGGTTCAAGCCCCAGGGCGCGCCGATCGACAACCTGTCCCGCCCGGCCGACCTCCCCGCCGACCGCCAGCGGGCGCAGCTCGACCTGCTCGACGCCCTCAACCGCAAGGGGCTGGCCGCCCGCCCCGGCGAGGCCGACCTCGCCGCCCGCGTCGAGACGTTCGAGCTCGCGTACCGGATGCAGATGGCCGCCCCCGACGCCCTCGACTTAGACAAAGAGACGGCCGAGACGAAGACGCTGTACGGCCTCGACGACCCGAAGGCGACGCACTTCGCCAAGCAGTGCCTGACCGCCCGCCGGCTCGTCGAGCGCGGCGTCCGGTTCGTGCAGATTTACTCCGGCGGGATGGACAACGACCTGTCGTGGGACGGGCACAACGACATCGCCAAGAACCACGGCGGGTTCGCCGCCGAGACCGACCGGCCGATCGCCGGGCTGCTCGCCGACCTCGACCGCCGCGGCTTGCTGAACGACACGCTCGTCATCTGGGGCGGGGAGTTCGGGCGGCTGCCGATCGTCCAGAAGGGGAGCGGCGGCCGCGACCACAACCCGCACGCCAACACCTTCTGGCTCGCCGGCGGCGGGGTCAAGGGGGGCGTCAGCTACGGGGCGACGGACGAGATCGGGTTCAAGGCGGTCGAGAACCGGGTGAGCGTCAACGACCTGCACGCCACGATCCTCCACTTGCTCGGCCTCGACCACAAGAAACTGACCTACCGCTACACCGGCCGCGACTTCCGGCTGACGGACGTGGCCGGGAACGTGATCAAGGAAATCCTGGCGTAGCCGGCGTTCGTCTGGTCGGTATCGGCCCGGCCCGGCCCGGTGCCGCCGGCGGGCACAGCCGTACAATCGACTACATCTTCGGGCGACCGGCCCGCGGCAGTCGCACCACTCACGGAGGAGTCGTCATGGATCTGCGAGCGAAGCGGCGCACCCGGACGCCCGCGGCCGGCCGCGTGCGGCTGGGGTTGGAAGGGCTGGAGGTCCGCGACGTGCCGGCGGCCGTCAGCGCGTTCGACCCGTCGTTCGGGACGGCCGGGCGGGTCAGCCTGCCCGGCAATCCGCTCAACGCGGTCGCCCTCCAGCCGGACGGCAAGGTCGTCGTCGTCGGCACTTCCGCCAACGACATCTTCGTCGCCCGATACAACCCGGACGGCACCCCCGACATCACGTTCAACGGCACCGGCACCAAGACCCTCGACTTCGGCGGGATCGAGCGGGGGGGGGCGGTGGCGATCCAGGCCGACGGCAAAATCGTCGTCGCCGGGACGACGACGGCCGGCGTCGGCGGCGACTTCGCGGTCGCCCGCCTCAACCCGACCGGCACCCTCGACACGACCTTCGACCTCGACGGGTTGAAGCTGATCGACTTCAACGGCGTGCAGGACGTGGCCAACGCGCTCGCCATCCAGGCCGACGGCAAAATCCTCGTCGTCGGGAACGACCAGGCCGACTTCGCCGTCGCCCGGCTGAACCCCGCCGACGGCTCCCTCGACGCCGCGTTCGACGCCGACGGGAAGCGGACCGTCAACCTGGGCGGAATGGACGCGGCCAACGCGGTCGCGGTCCAGGCCGACGGGAAGATCGTCCTGGCCGGGACCGACGGGGCCAACTTCGCCCTCGCCCGGCTCAACCCGGCCGACGGCTCCCCCGACCTCACCTTCGGCGGCGCGGGCACCCGGGTGATCGACCTGGGCGGGACGGACATCGCGTTCGCGGTCGCGGTCCAGCCGGACGGCAAGATCGTCGCCGCCGGGACGAACGGGGCCGACTTCGCCGTCGTCCGCCTGAACGCCGCCGACGCCTCCCTCGACACCGCCTTCAACGCCTCCTCCGCCACCCCCGGCAAGCTGCTCGTGGACGTGGCCGGGGCGGACGTGGCCCGGGCGGTCGCGGTCCTGGCGAACGGCAAGATCGTCCTCGTCGGCAACAGCGCGGCCGACCTCGCGGTCGTCCGGCTGACCCCGGCCGGGACGCCCGACCTCGGGTTCAACGGGACCGGGAAGGCGACCTTCGACCTCGGCGCGACCGACTTCGGGACGGCCGCCGTCGTCACCGGCGGCGGCCGGGTCGTGATCGCCGGGCAGAACGCCGGGGCGACCTTCGGCACCCTCACCCGGATAACCGGGTCGCTCGACGAGGCGGGCGTGCTGGCGGTCGGCGGGGCCGCGAACGGGAAGGCGACGGTGTTCGTCGCCAACCCGGCCACCGGGCTGTTCACGACCACCGCGGCGGCGACCGTGACCGCCTTCGGGACGACGACCGCCAACGTCCGGGTGGCGACCGGCGACGTGAACGGGGACGGCTTCCCCGACACCATCCTGATCCTCGGCCCGGGGGCCGCGCTGCAGCTCGCGGTGGTCAGCGGGAAGGACAACACGACGCTGCTGGTCAAGCCGTTCGACCCGCTCGGGGGCAACTTCACCGGGGGCGGGTTCGTGGCCGCCGGCGACCTCGACAACGACGGCCGGGCCGAGGTCGTCGTCACACCGGACCGGGGCGGCGGCCCGCGGGTGGCGGTCTTCTCGCTCGGCACCGACGGCGTGTTCACCCAGCGGGCGAGCTTCTTCGGGATCGACGACCCCGGGTTCCGCGGGGGTGCCCGGGTCGGGGTCGGCGACGTGGACGCCGACGGGGTCGCCGACCTGGTGATCGCGGCCGGGTTCGGCGGCGGCCCGCGGATCGCCGTGTTCGACGGGCGGACCGTCTTCACCGCCCGACTCAAGCTGGCCAACGACTTCTTCGCGTTCGCCGACGTGCTCCGCAACGGCGTGTACGTGACGGTCGGGGACGTGGACGGCGACGGGTTCGGCGACCTGGTGGTCGGGGCCGGGCCGGGCGGCAGTCCGCGGCTACTCGTCGTGAGCGGGCGGAAGCTGCTCGTCGGCGGGTCGGCGGCGGCCGTCGCCGACCCGCTCGCCAACTTCTTCGTCGCCGGGAACGACACCGACCGCGGCGGCGTCCGGGTCTCGACCGCCGACGTGGACGGCGACAACAAGGCCGACGTGGTCGTCGGGTCGGGCGAGAACCAGGCGACCCGTGTGCGGGTGTACCTCGGCAAGACGCTCGGGCCGGCCGGCGAGCCGGCCGGGTTCCAAGACCTCGACCCGTTCGCCGGCGTCACCCTCAAGGACGGCGTGTACGTCGGGTGATCCGCGAGCGAGAGCGGCAGTTAAAGTAGGCGACTCGCTCCGCGAGTCGTCGTTTCGGGATATGTGCGAATCCGACCGAAACGACGACTCGCGGAGCGAGTCGTCTACTAAAGAGGAATACCCATGTCCGCGACCGCAGCCCCGCCCCAACCTCGATCTCTACCCGCCCCGCTCGCCCGGCGCTGGACCGTCGTTCAATTCGACCGCATGGGGGACATGGGTTGGTTCGAGGGCCGGCGGGCGTTCCTCCTCGACGGCGTGATCTGGGAGAACGGCCCGATGGACAGGCCCCACGCGGTCGCGCTCGGTCTGGTCGAGCACGCGGTCCGCACGGCGTTCGGCCCGGGCTGGTGGGTCCGCGGCCAATCCCCGCTCCACCTCGACGAGTACAACGACCCGCAGCCCGATTTCGCCGTGGTCCCGGGCGGCCCCCGCGACTATCTCGACGCCCAGCCGACGACCGCCGCCCTCGTCGTGGAGATCGCCGACACGTCGCTTCAGACGGACACGACCGAGAAGGCCGAGCGGTACGCCACGGCGGGCGTCGCCGACTACTGGGTGCTCGACCTCAACGCCCGGCAGCTGCACGTCCTCCGCGACCCGGCCCCGCTCCCGGCCGGACTGGGGGCGACAGCCTACCGCACCCACCTCGCCCCCGGCCCGGCGGATTCCGTCGCCCCCCTCGCCGCCCCGGGCACTTCGGTTCGCGTCGGCGACCTGCTGCCGTAGAATCACCCCATGACCGACACGCCGAAGAAGAAGAAGCGCCCGTTCTGGCGGAAGAAGTACCGCCGGTCCACGACCGACGGCGAGCACCGGGCCGTGCTCCTCGCCGAAGTCGTCGCCGCCCTGAACCCGCGGCCGGGCCAGACCGTCGTCGATTGCACCCTCGGCTTCGCCGGGCACGCCGTCGAACTCCTCAAGCTCGTCGGCCCCGACGGGCTGCTGATCGCCACCGACCTCGACCCGGCGAACCTCGACCCCGCCCGCGCCAAGCTCGACGCCATCGGCGGCCTGTTCGCCCTGCACCACTCGAACTTCGCCGGGCTGCCGCACGTCCTCGCCGCCGAGGGGGTGGCGGGCGTGGACGGCCTGCTCGCCGACCTCGGCATGTCGAGCATGCAGGTGGACGACCGCCGCCGCGGGTTCTCGTTCATGCGCGACGGCCCGCTCGACATGCGCATGGACCCGACCCGCGGGCGGACCGCCGCCGAACTACTCGCCACCCTGCCCGCCGAGGCGCTCGCCGCCGCCTTCCGCGACTTCGGCGACGAGCCGAAGGCCGACGCCGTCGCCGCCGCCATCGTCGAACAGCGCGCGGCGAAGCCGATCGAGCGGACGAAGGAGTTGCGCGAACTCATCGAGCGGGCGGCCCCGGTGCAGGTGCTGCGCCTGCCCGGTGCCCCGCCGGAGCGGAAGCAGCTCCTCGGCCCCTCGACGCGGGTGTTCCAGGC
>Ga0105048_10015909_pt1 | contig 11648 bp, 10 predicted proteins | sample MAT05_FD_78382 | JGI IMG/M metagenome (GOLD analysis project Ga0105048, IMG submission 78382) | Freshwater microbial communities from Lake Fryxell liftoff mats and glacier meltwater in Antarctica - MAT-05 | ecosystem: Environmental > Aquatic > Freshwater > Ice > Liftoff microbial mat | place...
GCCGAAGGTGCTGGTGGTCTCGACGAAGGTGCCGTGGATGAGCACCAGCATGGGCTCGGTGCTCGCCGGCAGTTGCACCACGCGCCGACCGCTGCCCTTCAGTTTGGGCAGGCTGTCGGGCGCCAGGCTGTAGACGCCGGCCTCGACCTGGCCGTCCACCTTGGCGACAGCCTGGCTGGCAGCGAAGTCTGCAGCCTGGTCCTTCGTGAAGCCGGTCAGTATTTCCAGACCCTTCAGCACCACCCGGCCCATCAGCCCGCGTGTGGGTGCGGCCGCTTCCAGGCCCTGCCAGTGCAGCGTGGCGCCGACGGTCACATGGTCGGGCGCGGCGGGTCGTGGCGCCGCGCCGGGGCCGCCTCGGGTGGCAGGGGTTGTGGCGGGGTTGGGCGTGCCGGTTTGCGCCAGCAGCAGGTCGCGGGCGTTTTCCGGGTGCAGCAGCAGCACCGGCCCGCCGGCGATGTGCAGCGCCACGATGTCTTCGCCGGGTACCGCCACCAGGCTCTGCGGCGTGGCCGCGCTGCGCAGCGAGCCCAGGCGCACGGCTGCTTTCACGCGGCCGGGCAATGCGCGCGCTGCGCCGCCGCTGCGTGTGCTGCCGGCTGGCGCCACGCCGCCAGGCAGCGCCTGGCCTTGCACGATGAAGGTGATGTGGCCGTGCTGCTGCTCGTTCATGTTCGGGTTCCTGCCTGCCGGGTTGCAGAGGGCGAGCATCGGTGCAAAGCCGGGCACCGGCAAGCTGGGTCGACTGCTGATCTAGGGAGCCTTGATCCAGGGAGCCAGACCGGCCGGTCCCGCCGAAACGGCGACAACGGCCACAACGGCCGCCAATCAGGGCGCCGTGCGCTCCAGCACCAGCGCGCCGCGGCCGGTGTAGCGCCGCACGCGTTCTGCCACCTGCTGCGCCTGCGCGCGCGTCGCGTAGGGCCCGGCCTGCACGCGGAAGAGACCTTCTTCCTCGAACACCACCAGGGCGTCGATGCCTGCGGCGGGCATGTTCAGCACCTGCTGCTGCAACAGCTGCGCGCCTTCTCGCTGCCGAAAGGCGCCCAGCTGCAGCCAGAAACCGGCCGCTGCACCGTCAACCGCGCTCGCAGCGCCGTCGTCAGCCACCGTATTCCTGGCCACATCACCGCCAATGATGTCGGCGACGCGGTCGCCGGCAGGCCCGCGCGCTGCGTCGCGCCAGCGGCCGTTGCGGATGTCGTCGAAAGTCAGGCGCTGCACCTGCACCGGGGCCACGCCAGCCAGCACACCCAGGCGCAGCGCGGCGGTGTAGCTGAGGTCGATGACGCGCCCGTCCGCAAAAGGCCCGCGGTCGTTCACGCGCACGACGATCTCGCGCCCGTTGGCCGGGTTGCGCACCCGCGCATAACTCGGCAAAGGCATGGTCTTGTGCGCGGCCGTCATCGCGTACATGTCGTAGATCTCGCCGTTGGACGTGGGCTGGCCGTGGAACTTGCGGCCGTACCACGAGGCCAGGCCGTTTTCCTGCAGCGGCAGGTCTTCGGTCATGGGCGTGTAGCTGCGGCCGAACACGCGGTAGGGCTTGTTGGGCCCGCCCCTGCGCAGTGGCTCCACACGCGGCACGGCGTCGGGCACCCGGTCCAGCCCGGCGGGCGGGCGGGCTTCAGGGCCGTCTCGGCCGGCGCGTGGGCCGCTGGCGCAGCCGGCCACCAGCAGCGCAACCACCGCCAGCGTCAATGCAGCGGTGTGCACCCGCGGGCGGCAGCAGCCACCCTGCATCAAGGCGTGCCGCGCGCCTGCTGCGCGTGCAGAAGCTGGATGCGTTCTCGCCGCAGCAGCCGGCCCTGGGCGTCGAGGTCGCGCACTTCGATGGCCACCGGGTGTTGCAGTTTCGGCGAGTAGTAGACGGTGCGTGACCACTGCCCGGTGCTGCGCGCGCCGCTGGCCAGGGTCTCGCTCCAGCTGCCGCGGCTCTCGATGGGCAGCACGTCGAAGCTGCCGGCCGGGGTGTCGATCTTCGTGGCGCGCGCCACGAGGCTGCCGCCGCGCCATTCGGTTTCACCGCGCACTTGGTCGGCGCGCTGGAACTTCTCGATGAATTTCACGGCGCGGCGCTGGCCGCGTTCTGGCTTGGCCCACCACAAGTCCTGGTGCGGCTCGAAAACCGAGAAACTGCCGTCGGGCCGCGCCAGGCGCGTCGGCCGGCCCTGCGGGTCCATCTGCATCTGCTGGCCATTGGCGCGCAACTGGCCGTTGGCCAGCACTTCGTCGATGGCGGTGGTGTATTCGCCCACCACCTCGTCGGCCCAGGTGTCCAGCACCTGGTAGCTGAAGCTGTCGCCTTCGGTGTAGCCATAGGCGTTGCGGCGCGGCAGCGCGCGCGCGGCGGCTTGTGCAGCTTGCGCGGCGGGTGCCGCGTCGACAACGCGCTGACTGCCTGGCAGGGCCTCGGTGGCGGCGGCGGCGGCCTGGGCTGCACGCTGGGCAGTTGTGGTGCTCGGTGAGGCGCCGGGCGCCGGGATGTCCGACGCCAGAGTGTCGGCCGCCACGGGCGCCGTGCCCACGGCCGCCGCAGCGGGCAAGGCAGCAGTGCTGACCGCATTTGCAGCGCCGGCAGGGGCCAGCGCAAGAGGTGCTGCCGCAGGCACCGCAGCCCCCGCCGTCCCCGCCGCCCCTGCTGCAGCAGCGCCAGACAAGGCAGCCGCAGGTGCCACGATGGCCACCGCAGCCGGCGCCGCCGCAGCACCGGCCACCGCCGCGCCGCTTGAAGACGAACCGCCGGCGCGCGCCGCCAGCGCCACCGCCGTGCTGCCCAGGGCGCTGGCGGCGCTGCCGGCCACGCCCACTGCCGTGGTGGCTGCGGCGGTGGCGACGCTGACGGCCGCAGCCGTCTGCACGACCTGCGCGGTCACGGCCACGCCCGCCACGGTGCTGGCCACCGTGCCCACCACGCTGGCCGCCGTGCCCAGTGCGCTGACGGTGCTGGCGAGGCTGGTACCCGGTGTCGTCGAACCAGGCCGTGTCGCGGCCGGCTCGGTCGTCGCAGACACCGGTGCCGCCGCCGGGGTGGTGTTTTGTGCCATGACCTCGGCCACGGTTTGTTCACCCGCTACACGCGCTGCAGGGCGAGTGAGGCCGCGTGAACCCTGGCGCAGCGCCTCGCGGGCCACATCTTCCGGCGTGCGCGGGATCAAGCCGTCCAGCAGCGAGGCCTCGGCCAGCTCTTCCTTGTCGTCGGTGTCACCGCCCAGCCAGGGGCTGGATTGCCCGAGCGTGGCGTCGGCAATGCTGCGCCGCGTGCTGCGCAGCGCCTCGGGGCCGTTGATGCGCGGCTTCAGCAAGGCGCCCACCAGCGTGCGCATGAAAGGCGTGGCGGCGATCTCTGCCGCGGCGGTGGGCGCCGGCAGCGGCAGCGGCGCCACCGCAGGCACTTCCTGCACGCTGCCCAGCGGCTGGCTGAACAGCGCCATCGTGCCGTGGGGCAGGCGCGGTTGCGCCAGGCCGGCTTGTGGCAAGGCCGCCAGCGCCGGGTGTTGCCAGGCTGCGTCCACCACCAGCAGGCGCAGGCTGTCTGGGCTGCCGATGAGCGCGTCGCTCACCTCGTCCAGCGGCACGGCGGTCTGGCGCAGGCGCAGCGCGAGCGCTGGCGCCGGGGCGTCCAGCAAGGCGTCGCGGGTCAGCAGCAGGTTCTGGCCGTCGACCTGCGCGCCCAGCGCCGTGACGTAGATGAAGCCCACGCCGCCGGGCTGCAGGCGTTCGCGGAACTCCTGGAGTGCAGCGCGCAGATCGGCCGCGCTGAGGTCTTCACGCAGCATCACGACGAAGCCACCACTGCCAAGGGCCGAAGCCACGGCCAGCACATCGCGCGGCGCGCTGTCCACCACCGAACGGCGGCCCACCTGCCCGAGGCCCAGCACCAACGCCAGCCGCTGCTTGCCCATGCCCAGAGCGGCCTGCGCAGCGCGCACCGGGCGCGGCACCGCGAGCTGCATGTCCCGCAGGTCGGGCAGGCGCATCTCGGGCAGCGTGGCCGGCACCATCAGGGCAGGCGCCGAGCCTTCGCTGGTTTGCGCTTGCACGGGCGCTTGCACGGGCGCTTGCACGGGCGCTTGCGCGGGGGCCTGGCTTTGCGCAGTTGTCGTCGCTGCTGCCAGCAAGGCGCAAGCAGCCAAGACGCGCGGGTTCAAGAGACAGGGCATGGGGCGCAGATGCATGGTGTCGTCGAGGGCAGGGCCGGCTGTTCTGGGCGAGTGTAGACAGCACTGTGACAGAACGTCACAGTGCCGCCATCCAGTGCCTTGGGGGTGGGTCGGCCGCGCGGGCTTTTTCGATATCTGCCATGCGCAACTGTGCTGAAACCGCTGAGATCTCCAACGACTTTGACGCCTCTCACAATACCGAATGCAGTTTGTCGTGAGCGCGCTCGGCAGCGCCGGAGATGTCCACCCCTTCATCGCCATCTCGCAAGCGCTGCTGTTGCGCGGGCACCGGGTGCAGATGATCGCGTCGCCGTATTTCGAGGCGCGCATCCGCCGCGCCGGCGTCGAGTTCACGCCGCTGGGAACGTCGGTCGATTTCGAGGCCTTGCTGCAGCGGCCCGAGCTCTGGCACCCGCGGCAGGGCGCCCGCTTCCTCTTCGAGGAGCTGCTGAACCGCCTACCCGAGGCGTTCACCGTCACGGCGGCCCTCAGCCAGCCCCGCGACACCGTGCTGGTCGGCAGTTCGCTGTCCTGGGGCCTGCGTCTGGTGCAAGAGCGCAGCGGCCTGCCCGCTGCCACCGTGCACCTGTCACCCATCTTCCTGCCGTCGGCGAGCCTGCCTTCGGTGCTGCCCGGCATCGGCGACCTGTCGTGGCTGCCAGCTTGGGTCTTGCGTGCCCTGCAATCGGGCGCCGAGCGCTGGCTGGTCGACCGTGGGGTGGCGCCGCGCCTGAACCGCGTGCGCGCAGAACTGGGCCTGGCCCCGGTGCAGCGCGTGCTGAGCCGCTGGATGCATTCGCCCGATCTCGTCATCGGCGCCTGGCCCGACTGGTTTGCACCACCGCAGCCCGACTGGCCCGCACAGACGCAGACCAGCGGCTTCCCGCTCTTTCACGAGAGTGCCGATCGCGGCGGGCTCGACCCCGTGCTCGAAGTGTTTCTTGCCGCTGGCCGCGCCCCCATCGGCATCACGCCCGGCTCGGCCATGGCGCACGGCGCGGCCTTCTTCGCCAAGGCTGTCGATGCCTGTGCTGCGCTTGGCGAGCGGGCCTTGCTCATCACCCCGTTTCGCAGCCAGCTGCCGTTGAATTTGCCTTCCGGCGCGATGCATGTGCCCTACGCACCTTTCAGCGCGCTGCTGCCGCGCTTGGGCGCGCTGGTGCACCACGGCGGCATCGGCACCAGCGCGCAGGCGCTGGCAGCGGGCATTCCGCAGCTGGTGGTGCCCTTCGCCCACGACCAGTTCGACAACGCCGTGCGGCTGCGCCGGCTTGGGGTGGCGGCCACGCTGGGCACTGCGGCGCCCGTCGCCGAATGGCGGGCCGCGCTGCGTGGCCTGCTCGATGCCCCGGGCCGCGTGGAGGCGCTGCGCGACTGCGCCGAACGCATGGCCGCAGAAGAGCCGGCCGCTGCCCGCATTGCCGACCAGCTGGAGGCGCTGGGACGACGCCCACGGTGATGCCGGTGCCGCCGGTGGAGGCCGTGGCGGCGTTTTGCAGCGCGCGCAGGTGAACACCCACGGTTGACACCCACTCGTGGCCGTCGGCATGATCGGGCAGGGAGGTGATGCGATGTTCTGTTCCAAATGCGGCGCTGAAAACTCGGACGGCGCCATGTTCTGCGCCAGTTGCGGCGCGGCGCTGGCCCCAGCCGCGCCGGTGCAGGCGCCGGCTTCGCCGCCTCCCACGATGCGTGGTCTGCAGCCCACGCCGCAGGCCCTGTCTGACAGCCCCACCGGCAAGACGCCGTGGGTTGCCGCCGTGCTCTCGGCGCTGATCACCGGTGTGGGCCAGCTCTACAACAACGACTGGAAAAAAGGCGTGGCGATGTTCGCCGGCGCCGTGTTCGGCCTGCTGTTCACCGGTGGCCTGCTGACGATCGCCGTCTGGATATGGTCCATCGTCGATGGCTACCAGGTGGCATCGGGCAAGGGCAAGGTGTGGTGAGCCGATGACGATGGCGATGGCACGACGCCAGCTCCGCGGTCTGAAGCCACAAAGCTACGAGCATCCGCTCGACAAGAAGGCGCTCGACGCGTTGCAGAAGACCGGCGGTCTGGAGACGCTGGTGCGCAAGGTCAACGAATGGGGCTTCGAGCGCATGCTGCGCATGCAACTCACCGGCAGCCATTTGCAGGTCGGCGCTGATTCCTTCCCCGAAATCCATGCGTTGACGCGCGAGGCCGCGGCCAATATCGACTTGCCGTCGATGCCCGACGTCTACATCGCCGCCGGCGGCGCCATCAACGCCTTCACCGCCGGCACGGGCAAGCCCTTGATCGTGATCAGTGCCGAAGCCATCGATGCGCTGACGCCGGACGAGCTGCTGTTCGTCATCGGCCACGAGATGGGCCACATCAAGAGCGGCCACGTCCTGTATTACCAGATTGCCGAATTCCTGCCGGTCATCGGCAGCATCGTCGGCGGCCTCACGCTGGGCCTCGGTGAACTGGCCGGCACCGGCTTGCAGGTGGCGCTGCTGAACTGGAAGCGCATGAGCGAATTCAGCGCCGACCGCGCTGGTCTGCTGGCCTGCCAGGACCCGAACGTCGCGCTGACGGTGATGATGAAGCTCGCCGGGCTGCCGCGCAGTTGCTACGACAGCGCCAACACCGAAGACTTCATCGCGCAGGCACGCGCTTTCGAAACGCTGGACGGCGAGGCACTGAACTGGATCGCGCGGCGCCTGTCGGCGATGGACCAGAACCACCCGTGGACCGTGCACCGGGCGCAGCAGTGTCTGCAGTGGATCGACACCGGCGACTACGACCGGCTGCTGTCAGCCGACCATCAGGGCCCGCGCCCGATGATCGGCGCTGCGTTCTGCATCTCTTGCGGCGCCAAGCTCGCTGCTTCGGCACAGTTTTGTTCGGGCTGCGGTCTGCAGCTGCGGGCTGCGGGTTGACGCCTGCCCACCCGATGCAGCTGACACGGGTGGTGGGCCCCGGCGGTGAGCACGCTTCGGGTGCATGGGCCGGCGCGCTGGACGCGCTGCACAGCGCGGGCTGGCAATGCCAGTGCCCCGCGCCGGCCAACGAGGCCATGCTGCGTCGCGAACTCGGCGCCACCGTGGTGCTGCACCTGTTGGCCGATGCCAGCGCCGTGGGCAGCAGCTATGTCACGCTGCGGCTGGCCGATTCTTCCGGCGGCGTGCGCAGCCTGAACGTGCAGGCCCTGGCCACACTGCTGCGCCAGACCGCGCCGGCGCTTCGGCTGCTGGTGCTGCAGCCGGCGACGAGCGAGACGGGCGCGCAGGCAGCGCACGTCCTGGCGATGAAGGCGCTGCAACGCGCCGGCGTGAGCGCGCTGGTCTCGATGGCCGCCCCGACTGCTGCCGCGCTGGCCGCCTTCTACCGCGCCCTCGCCGCCGGTGCGACTGTCGATGAGTCCAGCGCTGCGGCCAACGCCGCTGCATTGGGTGAGCTCGTCGTCGTGCATGCCGGCGGCGAAGTGCGACCGGCTTCATCTACACAGCCTGGCGGTGCGCCGCAACCGCAAGCAGTGCCAACCCCGGCGCCAGCCACATCCGCAACGGCTGAAGTCAAGACATCTGCCGCCGCGGCTGAAGACGCCGCGACCGAGGCCCTGCGCAGCAAGCGCGAGTCGGGCTGCTTCGACGTCTTCCTGTGCCACAACTCTGCCGACAAGCCGGCTGTCAAACGGCTGGGCGAAGGCCTGAAGGCCCGCGCGCTGCTGCCGTGGCTGGACGAATGGGAGCTGCCACCCGGGCAGGCCTGGCAGGAACTGCTGGAAAGGCAGATCCAGCGCATCGGCAGCGCAGCCGTGTGCATCGGCCCGGCCGGCATCAGCCCTTGGCACCAGCAGGAGATGCGAGGCTTCATCAGCGAATTCGTCGACCGCCGACTGCCGGTGATCCCGGTGCTGCTGCCCGGCGCACCGGCCCAGCCCGAGCTGCCGCTGTTCCTGCGTCAGTTCACCTGGGTCGACTTTCGCCGCGCTGAACCCGACCCGTTCGAGCAACTGGTCTGGGGCATCACCGGCCGGCGGCCGCAGGGGCGCTGATTTCCGCGCCACACGCCGAGCCGGGCGCATTTCGAAAACCTCACATCACCTGGCACAGCACACCGATCAATGGCCAAGGTTATGGTCGAAGCTTCCAGCGAACGAAAGCTTGAACATGCACCTCGATATGGTTGGTGATTCCGACGAGCCCGGCTTCGGCCACAGACTGCCGCTGTTGTTCAACGTCGTCTATTGCAGCCGCGCGGCCACCGATGTGGACGCTGCCGCCGTCGACCACATCATCGCGACGTCGCGTCGCAACAACCCGCGCTGGGGCATCACCGGCATGCTGGTGTTCGGTGAGGGCATCTTCTTCCAGTGGCTGGAAGGCCCGCGCGCCAGCATCGCGCGCTTGATGGAACTGTTGCGCAGCGATGTCCGCCACGGACAGATCATCATGCTGAGCGAGGTCGAAGAGTCGCGCGAGCGCCTGTTTCCGCAGTGGGACATGGAACTCGTGGAGGCCGAGCAGATTCGCGTCGTGCTGCTGGACGCCCTGGAAGTCGACCACGAGCCGCACAACGCCGAAGCCTTGCGGGCGATGCTGGCCGGCCTGGATGCCCGCCTGGCTGCGCCCGGGCTGCCGCCGTCCGCCTGAAGTCGGGCCCGGGCCCGTCGAGACAGGCTGATGGGCTTCGGCCGGCCTGATGTCACTTCGGAACCGCAGCTCGGCAATGCGTTGCACGGAGCAGGACCGGGCATGACGCGGCAGGTGACGCGGCAGGTGACGCGGCAGGAGACGCGGCAGGAGACGCTTTGATCCTGTCATGGGTCGGCGTTCCCTCGGCCAGATGCGCCTGGCAGGTCAGCGGCTCGGGACGTCCAGCCGCCGAGCTTCGGTGATGACATTGATGTTGCGTGGCGGGCCGGCGCTGATCTCCAAGGCTGCGTCGAGTCCGGGCACACCCGTGGGCACATTCAAGTTGCGTCCTGTTGTCCAGCGATGCCGCTGCGGCTGCCGTTGCCCCAATTCCAGACATTGCCGTCGGCGGTGACGGCGTGCGACGAACTGCTCGTCAGCGCGATGCTCACCACCTGGCTCAGACCGCTGACAAGGGCTGGCGCCCTGCTTGGGCTCCAGGCTCAGACCGAGCCGCCGCTGGTGACCGCAAGGCAACCACGGACATTGGAAAGTACAGCTCACCGAGACGACGCCAGACAGCCCGCTTGCATCGCCCCGGGCCGCCGGGCCGCCGGGCCCGTACCACGGCTCCGCTCGTGCCGAGCAAGCAAATGCCTTGCACGCACTCGCCGCCAAGGCCAGGGGCTGGAACCGCGGGATGCCGGGCATCGAAGGCGGGCTGACGATGGCGGTCCTGGCGCGCGAGCCTCGGGAGGCCGTGGGCCTGTGGCAGCCCAGTGCCACCCCCCGGTTCAAGGGGTTCGCCTGCCCCGATGCGAGCTTCTGCGGATTGCCTGTGTTCCACTGAATCGATTAGGCAGCAAGTCACACGCCTGACACTTTGACAGTCAGCAGGTCCGAGGCTCTGGTAACGCGCCACGCAGCCAACCATCATCCACCTCACCTGGAATGCATTGACATGAAGCTCAAGACCTTCCTGGCTGCCGGTACCTTGGCCTTGTCCGGCCTGCTCGGTGCGACCGCTGCACACGCCGTCACGATATGGAATTTCTCCTACACCGGCCCGGGCGTCACGGCCAGCGGCAGCTTCACGACTGCCGGCGCGGCGCTGACGCCCGAAGCCATGCTCAGCATCAGCGGTGTGCGCAACGGCGTGGCCATCACTGGCCTGGTACCGCTGGGTGCCGACCCTGATTTTGCGTACGACAACGAGTTCACGGTCGCCAGCCCCAATTTCACTGACGGCGGCATCGTGTTCAGTCAGGCCGGCGGCAACCCCAACATCAACGTGTACTTCTTCAATGGGGCCTACCAGGACTTGTACATCGACAGTTTCGGTGACCCGATCGAGACCGCCATCAGCTGGGCGGCTGCGCCCGTACCCGAACCCGCCACCGCGCTGACCCTGCTGGCCGGCCTGGGCTTGCTGGGTGCGGCGATGCGGAAGTCGCCCGCTGCGGTCTGAGGCGCCGCACGCGCGTTCATCCACGGTCTCCGGCGCCGGTTCGTTTTCCCTGTTCGGGCTGCTTCGGCAGCCCGCTGCCGTTTACAGGCCAAGCTGCACCTGCCAGGAACAAGAAGCGCTTGGCACCGCTGAACTTGAGTGGGCGGCACACCGCGGTGACGGCCGTGAAGGTCTTGCCAGCGCCGGTGGCCATGTCAACGAGTGCGCGGGGGCTGTTCTGGGCGAGTGACTTTTCCAGCCCGTCACAGCGCTGATCTGGCAGTCGCGCAGATTCTGGGTGGGTAGCCGAGGCATGTCGTGCCCAAGGCGGTGCGAGCGGGCGATGAACCCACTGCTTCTGTGAAGTAACCCGAGGCTTGCCGGAAAGTAAACCTCAACGTGGCGCCGCTTGACGGGTCGGGAGGTCTGTCGGAGGCCAGGTTCGGCCAATTCTTGGCAGTGCTATGCAGCGAGCCAAGCATTACGTGGCGCAGCTTGCATAAAAACCAAGTCATTGATTTTCAATGGTATTTTCTGCGCATCAGGCTGCGCCACAAACCAATTCTTGTCATCTACGCCGGTTCAATGCCAAGTGTCGCAAGATTATGGAAGCAACAGGCAGGCATTGCACGGGCGACCCGAGCGATTTGGACCGAGGTCGGCTCTGCAGCGGTTGCTGAAGGTGGCGGCCAGCCTCTGAATTCACGCTACCCGTCGCTTACCGGTCATTGCGGCGGACGACCTTGGTGACCCGACCGATTGGTATGAGCCGCATTGCTGACTTTCGCCATAGCGCCGGAAAATTTGCGGGTTCAGACCTCGAAGGAGTGTCTGCTGAGCGAGCCGGCGAACTTTCGGTTTCGACCCACAGCTGAAGTAGCGATCCAGCAATGCATCGCCGAAAAGCGGTCGCCCACCAGGTCGAATTGGACCCAAGTGCAGTGATGCGGTGCTCGAGCGCGTGGCTTTCTGAGGCGACCTGAGTCCTTCTGAAACCGCCACCGTGCGCCGTCCGTTTCCGACGGGCCGCCCACAGGATGGCCGCCATGGACACCTCCAACCCTGACCACTACCGCTTCCACCACTACCAACTTCTGCTGGCGCAGCAACAGCTGCCCGCCGGCAAATACTCGGTCAAGCTCGGCAGCCGCGCCGTCGACGTGCTCGCGACACTGGTCGAGCGGCGGGTTGCGTCGTCCCCCAATTCGACCTAATGGACCTGATGAGGCCGAGGCCGGTTCTGGAGCAAAAGCCAACGTTGGGGGATTCAATGCCCCAGTCTGAATTGGCGTTCAAAGACGGCTGTCTGTTGTGCGCTGCTTCAGGCGACGCCGAGCCGATCCCAACTCAAGGAGACCTGTGATGTTTCAACGCCCTGGTATCGCCCTCACTGCCCTGGTCCTGCTCGCATCGCTCGCCGCCTGCGGAGGTGGAGA
>Ga0105048_10015910_pt1 | contig 11647 bp, 9 predicted proteins | sample MAT05_FD_78382 | JGI IMG/M metagenome (GOLD analysis project Ga0105048, IMG submission 78382) | Freshwater microbial communities from Lake Fryxell liftoff mats and glacier meltwater in Antarctica - MAT-05 | ecosystem: Environmental > Aquatic > Freshwater > Ice > Liftoff microbial mat | place...
AACCGCCTGCAGCAGGCCTATGTGGTCTTGGGATTGATCAGAAGCGATCTCAGTGAGCAGGACTTTTGCACCCTGTTGTTGCCCGCATTGGCCGACATGCAGGCCTGGCAGCGCCTGCCTTTCACGGTGGCGGTCTACGACTTTGCCCAGCACCCGCCCTACCCAGGCGCAAACCGCACACATCAACGCTTAGCTGTGCATTTTCTCCAAGCAGTGCCGCCTGACATGCCCTACTTCGACCGGGCCTATCTAGGGCTGACGCACATGCTTAAAACGCTGGGTGCGCGCGTGTGCACCACCAACCCCTGGATCCACTGAAAGAAAGGTATCACCCATATTCGTTGTGCACATTCGCAAACCCCGCCACTGGATCGGCCACTGGCTGATGGTGGTCGCCGCCATCCACACGGCATTTGGTCTGGTCGTGTTTCGCGCTGACCTGCTGGCCATGGCGCGTTTGGGCTTGTTTGACACGGTAGGCCAAGACCCGCAGCGGGCGGGCGTGGCATTTTCTATGCTATTCGGTTTCTTGCTGGCGGTACTGGCCCACGCAACTACCGCGATGGAACGCACGGGCCAACATGCGTCGTTGCGCCAAATGGGTTGGTCCTTGCTGCTGATGTGCGCGCTGGCCGTGCTATTGATGCCTACCTCCGGCTTCTGGTTAGCAGGCCCGGCGATTTGGGCGCTGCTGCGCAAAACGGACGCTTGGTAGGGGCTCCGTGCGTAAGCCAAAGCGCCGTCAGCACATGCTATCGAATATATAGCATAGTACGCTTATTATACGGGGGCTACAGGCACATTTTGCTTATAAGCACTCCGCTGCAGTGTCCATGCCCCGTCAGTTGCCAAGACCTTTTCACAGGCAAAAGGCAAGTTTCATGGGGCACTTGGTTTGCTAGCCCCGCTTCGTCGCTGCGATGTAATCATCGATCACACGCTCCAACACCGCCATCGGCATGCTACCGTTCTTCAAGACCTGTTCATGGAACTCGCGTAGATCAAACTTCGGTCCGAGGGCAGTCTTGGCGCGCTCGCGCAGCTCTAGAATTTTCAGCATGCCGACTTTGTACGCCAGTGCCTGCCCTGGCAATACAAAGTAGCGCTCGATCTCGCTGACAACTTCACCTTCTGGCATGCCCGTGTTGGCCATCATGTAGGCAATGGCCTGTTCGCGCGTCCAACGCTTGGCGTGGATGCCCGTGTCGACCACGAGCCGCACGGCGCGAAACATTTCATCACGCAGGCGGCCAAGATTGCTGAGCGGCTCCTTCTGGTAACCCGCTTCCCACGCCAGTTGTTCAGCGTACAGCGCCCAGCCCTCAGCGTATGCGGTGAACGGCAGCACCGTGCGAAAAATCGGCAGACCCTTAAGCTCTTGCGCAATAGCAATCTGCATGTGGTGCCCCGGCACCGCTTCGTGATAGGCCAGTGTGCGCATACTAAATTTTGGTTGCTCGGCCAAGTTGCGCAGGTTGGCAAAGAAGATGCCTGGGCGCGAGCCGTCTAGCGCGGGTGGGTTGTAGTACGCACCCGGCGCCGACTTTTCAGTGAACGTCGGGATCCGCCGCACCTCCACCTTGGCCTGCGGCTTGGTGATGAAGTAGGGGTCGAGACCTTGGGTAATCTCATCGATGATGGCCTGATAGTCTTTGAGCACCTGTGTGCGACCCTCATCGGTATTCGGATAAAGCTGCGACGGCGACTTCGCCATAGCCTGCATACGCTGGGCGCGTGTGCCCGTCGTGTAACCCGTTGCGGTCAAGATCGTATCCATGCCGGCGCCGATGCGCGCAACTTCGGCCAGGCCAATGTCGTGAAGCGCATCTGCTTTCATGTTGGTCGTGGTTTGCTCCTCGACCTTGTACTGATAAAACTTGTCACCGTCGGGCAGCGCCCAAACACCATCGTTGCGTGTTGCTTTGGAGCGCAATGTTTCCATGTGCGCAGCAAGCTTTTTGTAGGATACGAGCACGCTCTTTTCGACAGCCTGTTCGACCCTCGCTTGCAAATCGGTGCGCGTGGCAGCATCCATCTTGTCTGCCGGGATCTTATCGAGCTTCTCTTTGAACGCAACCGCAATCGCGTTACCGGCTGCACCCGGCGCCATGAAGTCGTTGAGTTGATCGATGACTTTTTCAACCGTGAACTTGGGCGGGATGATGTTCTTCGCTTCACGCAGTTTGACGCTCTCGATCACTTGATCCATCGCGCGGGGAAACTCGCCCAAGCGTGCGATGTAGTTCTCGGCGTCGGCTTTATCGTTGACGCGCTGAACCTGCGTCATCATGTTTGGCAACTCGCTTTGTACGCCAAACAATTGGTTGACCGGATGGTTGTGCATTCGCCACGGCTCGCCTTTGACCTGTGTGCCGAGATAGTGGTGGAGGATCTCAAAGGAAATGCGATCTTGCCCAGTTGCATCCGCCATCTTGCCGTCGGTGTTGTAGGCATCGAGCGTGGCAAAGTTACTCTTCAACTTTTCAAACTGCGCGTCTTCGTGTGCTTGCGAGCGATCGTCGAGTTTGGCGTTGTGACCCCGCACACCGAACTGCTCGACCAGACCCAGTTGCGTCAGAAGTTCCGGGCTCTCCAACGCGAATTGCAAAAATACACGTGAATAGAACCAGTTGATCGACAGTGGCTTGGCGTGCCACGTGTGCGCGCCAAGCGCGGCCACCACCAACACCAATGCCAGAAGCGACAGGCCCAACCACTTGACCACACGTTTCATCTTTTACTCCACTGATTTCAAACAAAAAATCGCCGCACAGTGCGCGGCGGATTAAACAGGACGATGGGGATAAAAATCCACCCGCAGGGGGCAAAGTATCCCACCAAGAAATGACATCAAAAAATATGGCATGAACCCTTACTGTTGCATTCCCCCCCAGGTCAAAGCCAGTTACAAGGGTGCAACGAACTTGCATGCCAAGGCGCAAAGTCGCGCGGCAACGACAATCTTTCTGCCAATAATCCAGCCGTTGCAAAAGCTTTCTGCGATCTATCTAAATTTGTGAGTGGCCTTATCCGATGACCAGCAATCCGAGCGCACCTCCAGCCGCGAACTCAACGGCTACCCTTCATACCGCGCCATCCAAAGCCCGACTGCCCGCACTGGACGCCTTGCGCGGCTTTGACATGTTCTGGTTGATTGGCGGCGAGCTGTTGCCCGCTGCCCTGTTTGCGTGGACTGGCTGGTCGGTGTTCAAACTGATGGCACAGCAGTTTGAACACAGCGCCTGGCATGGCTTTGCGTTTTACGATTTGATCTTTCCGCTGTTCATCTTCATCTCTGGTGTCAGCCTGGGCCTGCAGGGCTATTCACTGTCGGGCTTGCCTTTGGCAGCGCGCATGCCGCAATATGCCCGCGCTCTGCGGCGGCTGTTCCTGTTGGTGCTGTTGGGTGTGGTCTACAACCACGGCTGGGGCACGGGTATGCCGGCCGACCCCGCTGCCGTGCGCTACGCCAGTGTTTTGGGGCGCATCGGTATTGCCTGGTTTGTAGCCGCCATGCTGCTGTGGCATTTGCGCACCCAAACGGTGGTGGTGTTGACGGGGGTATTGCTGGTGGCCTATTCGGTGCTGCAAATGCAATGGCCTTTGACCGAGGCAGGCTCACTCAACACTATGGTGGACCAGGCCTGGCTACCCGGCATCACCTACCGCAACGCGCCGTTGGACCCCGAGGGGCTGTACTCGCAACTGGGCGCAATCTGCAATTGCCTGATGGGCGCTTTTGTCGGCATGATTTGGCGCACCGAGTCTGCGGCACCACGCCGCCGCCTGCTCAAGCTTGCTGGCATGGGCGCAGGGCTGGTGCTGCTGGCCTACCTGTTGCACCCGTTTTACCCCTTGAACAAATCCCTGTGGACCGGCTCGTTCACGCTGCTGACCAGCGGCATCAGCCTGCTGCTCTTGCTGACGTTTGATCTGCTGCTGGGTCAACGCCCCGCACGTCTATCTCTGCCCCTGTATTGGCTGGGCCAGAATGCCATTCTGATTTACCTGGGCACCAGCCTGGTCATGTGGAGCTACAGCGTCACAAGCCTGTTTGGTGGCTGGATTGCTGCCAGCCCTGCCAACCTGCAACCGCTGCTTGTGGCCCTAGCCCTGCTGGCGTTGCAATTGCTGGCCCTGCGCTGGCTGTACCAACGCAAACTCTTCTGGCGTCTGTAGGCCAGCGCCGGGTGGCCCATGCAATCCCGCTAATATCCAGTCATGCGAATCCTACAGAACATATCAACCGCCAGTCTTGCACTGGCTCTGGTGGCCTGCTCCAGCCTGCAACCCACGGGCCGGGGACCGGATAAAACCACGTCCATCACCATCCTGCACACCAACGACCACCATGGCCGTTTTTGGCAAAACAACGATGGCGAGTACGGCATGGCAGCCCGCAAGACCGTGGTCGATGCCATACGGGCCGAGGTGGCCGCTGCGGGGGGCTACAGCCTGTTGCTGGACGGTGGCGATGTCAACACGGGTGTGCCAGAGTCCGACCTGCAAGACGCGGTTCCAGACTTCAAGGGCATGAATTTGCTGGGTTATGACGCCATGGCTGTGGGCAACCACGAGTTTGACAAGCCGCCTGCGGTATTGGCCATGCAGCGCAAGCTGGCCGCCTTTCCTATGCTATCCGCCAACATTTACCAAAGGGGTGAACGCATGTTTGCGCCCTACAAGCTGTTCGACCTGGGTGGCGTGCGGGTAGCGGTCATGGGCATGACCACCGAAGACACCCAAAAGCTGGGCAACCCCGCCAATATGAAAGATGTGGAGTTTCGCAACCCGATCAAAGAGGCCGCCAAGCTGGTGCCCGCGCTTCGGGCCAAGGCCGACATCGTAATCGCCGCCACGCACATGGGCCACTACGAGAACGGCCGCCACGGCATTCAGGCGCCGGGCGATGTGGAAATGGCGCGGGCCGTGGGCGGCATTGACTTGGTGGTGGGCGGCCACACACAAAACCCGGCCTGCATGCGTGCCGAAAATGTGCTCAATACTGAATACGTGCCGGGCACGCCCTGCCAACCAGACCGGCAAAACGGCGCCTGGATCGTGCAAGCCCATGAGTGGGGCAAATACGTGGGCCGTGCCGATTTTCAGTACCGCAATGGCAGCTTCACGCTGATCAAATACGCATTGATCCCCATCAACCTGAGGAAGCCAGTGACAAGTGCCAACGGCACCACAACCGGACTGGTGCACTACACCACCCCCATAGCCGAAAACCCCGAAATGCTGGCCCTGCTCCAGCCTTATCAGGCATTCGGCCAGAGCAAATTACTGGTGCCTGTGGGCAGTACCGATGCCAAGCTGGAGGGAGACCGCTCTGTGGTCCGCAAGACCGCAACCAACCTTGGCAGGTTGATCGGCCGCGCCATGATGGAGAAGTCACGCGCAGACTTTGCCGTGGTCAACTCCGGCGGCATACGCGATTCCATCCAGGCGGGCACCGTCACCTACAAAGACTTGCTCAAGGTGCAACCCTTTGGCAATACGCTGGCCACCCTGGACCTGACCGGCCGCGAAGTGCTGGACTACCTGGCAGTTGCCGCCAGCATGAGCCCCGGCGCCGGCGGTTTTCCGCATATCTCGGGCCTTGAACTGGTCATCACGGGTGGCAAGGTGAGCCAGGCCCGCTTTCAGGGTGTACCGCTGGACCCTGCAAAGACCTACCGCATGGTCATCAATAGCTTTATGGCCGTGGGGGGCGATGGCTACCCCAAAGTCACAGGCCACGCCAGTTATGTGGACACCGGCTTTGTCGATGCCGACGTGGTGCGTGCTTTCATTTCCGCCAACAGCCCGATACAGACAGCCCGCTTTGCCCCTGGAAACAGCGTCATCTACACCACGGCCCCACAGTGAATAGCAACCCTATGGATCCCGGGCGCATGAATGCACCCTCGCGCCGCAAGAAATTCCGGGTCGTCAGCCGGGCGGCCCAGCGCTCGGACGCCGCACAGCGTGCCGAGCAAGGCCTGATCGTGGATGGTTATGCGCCATCGCAAATGATTGAGGATTTGCGCAAATACCAAGCCGAGCTGGAGGTACAAAACAAGGCCCTGCGCTACAGCCAGCAAGAGGCAGAGGGTGCGTCCGAACGCTTTGCCACGCTGTTTTCCAACGTGCCGCTGGCGCTGATGGTGGTGGACGAAGAAGGTCTTGTGATGGCCAGCAACGCTATGGCCTTGCGTCTGTTTCAGCCGGTAGAGAGCGATCCACCACTGCACTTTCTGCTGCCCTTTGTTGGCCCCGAGCACACCGACGCGGTGGCAGTAGCTTTTTTGAACGCCAAGGCCAATAGCACCAGCGAGGTCAGCGAGGTGGTGTTTCTGGCAGGCTCGCAAGGCACCTTTACCGGTGACTTGCACATGGCGCGCATTGAGAACCCGCAGGGCGATCTGGCGCACTTTATCTGCGCCATCATCGACCAGGGGCCGCTGCTGGCCCAGCGCCACGCCTTGCAAAAAAGTGCGTCCGTGCTGCAACAACGCAACGAGGACTTGCTGCTCAGCGAGAACCGCATGGCGGCCATCATCAACTCGTCACTGGACGCCATTCTGTGTATTGACGAAGAGCGGCGCATCACGGTGTTCAACCCGGCTGCCACGGCCCTGTTCCAGTGCCCGGCCGACCAGGCGCTGGGCAGCAAGCTGGAGCGTTTTTTACCGCAAGTCGATGCCACACTGACCAGCGGCGGCGTGTCTACACAAACGACTCTGGGCGAATTTGCCGCCACTACGCTTTTGGGTAGCGAGATTTTTGTCGAAATCAGTGTCTCGCTGGAACGCCGTTTGACCGCTCGAGTGAATTCCAACGAGCCCGTATCCGAGATGATTGCCCGACGGGGTATGCAAGGCCCCCAAGGTGAGGTGACCACCATTTTCGCGCGCGACCTGACGGCAGCCAAGCTGGCCGAAGCACGCCGCGTGGCGCTGGAAACCCAGTTACGAGAGTCGCAAAAAATGCAGGCCATGGGCACCATGGCTGGCGGAATTGCACATGATTTCAACAACATCCTGAGCGCCATTCTGGGCAACGTGGACCTGGCCAAGCAGGACACCGCAGCCACGTCACCAGCGCTGACCAGCCTGGAAGAGATTGACAAGGCGGGCAGACGCGCGCGCGATCTGGTGCGCCAGATTCTGACCTTTAGCCGCAACGAGGTGCCCAAGCGCCTACCCATAGTTATGGACGATGTGGTGCGCGAGGCGGCCCGCCTGGTCCGCGTGGCGCTACCGCCTCTGGTGAACCTGCAGGTCCGAATCGGACCCCAAACAGCGGCCGTGCTAGCCGACACCACGCAAGTGGAACAAGCGCTGCTCAATCTGTGCACCAACGCCCTCTTGGCCATTGGCAGCAGAAGAGGGTCGCTCACCATAGAACTTGCCAGCGCCAAGCTGACCCACCCCCTCAGCGGCCGGCTGGGGCTGGCCGCAGGCCAGTACGTGACGATTGCAGTGCGCGACACCGGTAACGGCATGTCGCCGGAGACCTTGGCGAGGATTTTTGAACCCTTTTTTACAACCCGCGAGGTCGGCCAAGGCACGGGTCTGGGTTTGTCGGTGGTGCACGGCATCATGCAGGCCCACCAAGGGGCCATTGACGTGCAAAGTGTGCCGGGCGAAGGCAGTGTGTTTACGTTGTACTTCCCCCCCACGCTGGAAGTGGCAGTTGCGCCCGCAACCGAAGAGGCGGCACTGCCTGAGCCCATCATTGGCAAAGGTCGCCACGTCATGTATGTGGACGATGACCAAGCCTTGGTGTTCTTGATTGCCCGGGTGCTCAAGCGCAAGGGTTTTACCGTCACCACCTTCACCGACCCCCAGGAAGCCCAAGTGGCACTGCGGGCCGACGCCCATGCGTACGACATTCTGGTCACCGACTACAACATGCCTGGCTACAGCGGCATCGACCTATTGCGTGACGCCAAGCTGATACGCCCCGACCTACCGGTTGCGCTCGCATCAGGCTACGTGACACCCGAACTGGAGCAAAGCGCGATTCGGGAAGGGGCCAGCGCCCTGATCTACAAGCCCAACGACGTCAGCGAATTTTGCGAAACGGTGCAGCGCCTGATTGCCGGTGGCGATGCCAACTGAGGGGCAATCCGCAGAGACAGGCATTTGCGTGGTCTATGCCGACGATGCCATTGTGGTGTTGGACAAGCCCTCGGGGCTGCTATCGGTGCCCGGCCGAGGCCCAGACAAGCAGGACTGCCTGAGTGCGCGGGTGCAAGCCGAGTTCGCCGATGCGCTGGTCGTGCATCGGCTGGACATGGCCACCTCCGGACTCATCGTCATGGCGCGGGGCGCCCAGGCGCAACGCTCCCTGAACGAAGCCTTCGCAAACCGCACTGTTACCAAGTGCTACGAGGCCGTTGTACAGGGTGCAGTTGCTACCACGGGAGACATTTGGCGTGTGATTGATCTGCCGATTGCAGTAGATTGGCCCAATCGCCCCTTGCGCGTCATCAACCAGCAGACCGGAAAGCCCAGTGTGACGCGCCTGCAGCTTCTCAACTTTGACGCCCAGCGCAATACCAGTCACGTGCAGTTGGAACCGCTAACAGGCCGCACCCACCAGCTTAGGCTGCACCTTCAGGCTATTGGCCACCCGATTTTGGGTGACGCGCTATATGCGCCGCCCGGGGTTCTATCCATGGCTACGCGGCTTATGCTGCACGCTTGTGCGCTGGGCTTTGCCCACCCGGTCAGTGGTGCCACCATGCAATTTAGCCGCTGGAGCTTGTCCAGCGCCTAAAATGCCAGAGTGACTACCCTTCAAAACGCCGATCTCCACTGCCATTCAACAGTTTCAGACGGCACACTTGCCCCCGAAGCCCTGGCTGAGCGCGCAAGCGCGAATGGCGTCCAACTGTGGGCATTAACCGACCACGACGAAATCGGCGGCCAAGCGCGGGGAGCAGCAGCCGCCAAAGCCTGCGGCATGCGCTACCTGACGGGCACCGAAATTTCCATCACCTTCATCGGCAAGACGGTGCACATCGTCGGCTTGGGCTTTGACGCAACCAACACTGACTTGGTGGAGGGGCTACGCCGCACCCGTGGCGGGCGTGACGAACGCGCCATGGAGATGTCTGACGGCCTGGCCAAGGTCGGCATCAAGGGCGCATATGAGGGTGCACTCAAATTTGTGGGCAACCCGGAGCTGATTTCACGCACCCATTTCGCCCGCTTTTTGATCGAATCCGGCGTCTGCCGAGATACCAACGAAGTATTCAGAAAATTCTTGATCGAAGGCAAGCCTGGTTTTGTTCCTCACCGCTGGGCATCGCTGAAGGACGCGGTGACCTGGATCACTGGCGCGGGCGGCATGGCCGTCATCGCGCACCCGGCGCGCTACAAGTTCACTCCAAATGAAGAATTCGCGCTATTTACCGAATTCAAGAGCCACGGTGGCCAGGGTGTGGAGGTCGTCACCGGCAGCCACTCCGTGGCCGAATACAGCATTTATGCAGACACCGCGCGCGAGTTCGGCTTGGCGGCTTCGCGCGGCAGTGATTTCCACAGCCCGGACGAGAGCCACACAGAACTCGGCACCCTTCCCTTCTTGCCGGCCAACCTGACTCCCGTGTGGGAGTTGTTGGCTTCGCGTATTCAATAGGCTTTTTACGGCATGGCGCAGTACTTCGAAGTCCACCCGGACAATCCCCAAACTCGGCTGTTGAAACAAGCGGTGGCCTTGCTGGAAAAGGGCGGCATCCTGGCGGTCCCCACGGACTCCAGCTATGCCTTGGTCTGCCATCTGGACGACAAAACGGCGGTTGACAACCTGCGCCGCATCCGCGGCGTCGACGACAAACACCATCTGACGCTGCTGTGCCGTGATTTGAGTGAACTGTCCAGCTACGCGCGGGTAGACAACACCCAGTACCGCCTGCTCAAGTCGGCAACCCCTGGGCCCTACACCTTCATCCTGGAAGCTAGCAAAGAGGTGCCACGCCGAATCAGCCACCCCTCACGCAAGACCATTGGCCTGCGCGTGCCCGGGCACACAGCCCTGCAGGCACTGCTGGCGATGCACGCAGGAGCCCTGCTCGCGACGACACTGATTGCGCCCGGCGATACCGAGCCCATGAATGACGCCAACGAGATCCGTGAACGTTTTGAAAAAGTAATAGCCGGGGTTATCGATGCTGGCGCTTGCGCGCTAGAGCCCACCACCGTGATTGACCTGACCGGCGCTGAACCCCAACTCATTCGCCAGGGCGGCGGCGATCTGGCCCGACTAGGTCTTTAAAACCAACCCAAAGCGCACCCCGTGGATATTGCACAACTCATTCAAAACATCGCCATTTATGCCCTGCCGGTGCTTTTCGCCATCACGGTGCACGAAGCAGCCCACGGTTATGCAGCCCGTTATTTCGGGGACAACACCGCTTGGCAGCTAGGCCGCGTCACGCTCAACCCGCTGAAGCATATCGATCCTTTTGGCACCATCCTGCTGCCTTTAATTCTGGTTGTCATCGGTAGCCCCATCATTCTGGGCGCCGCCAAGCCAGTGCCGGTGCGCTTTGGCAATTTGCGCAACCCCAAGCGCGACATGATCTGGGTCGCCTTGGCCGGCCCGGCGGCCAACCTGGTCATGGCATTGGCCTGGGGCGTAGGTCTCTACCTGCTAGAAGGCGGCGGTGTGACGGAAACCTTTTTCTTGAAGATGTGCCAAGGTGGTGTACTGGTCAACGTGGTGCTATTTGCCTTCAATCTGTTTCCGCTGCCGCCTTTGGACGGAGGACGAATCTTGGTGGGACTGCTGCCCATCAAGCAGGCAATGCTGGTGTCGCGCGTGGAGCCGTTTGGGTTTTTCATCGTGATTGCCCTGGTCTTTACCGGCATCGTCAGCACCATTTGGATGCAGCCGGTCATGGCGCTCACTTACAGCGTGATCAACCTGCTGCTCTCACCACTGGCTGCGTTAATTCGCTAATCCACTTCCTATCTTGATCTGTTCATGACCACTGTCCGCTTTCTAACCGGTATCACCACTTCCGGCACCCCCCATCTGGGCAATTACGTCGGATCTATTCGCCCCTCTGTGCGGGCCAGCCGGACGGCGGGTGTAGAGAGTTTTTACTTTCTGGCCGATTACCACGCGCTGATCAAGATTGATGAACCGGCCCGCATTCAGCGCTCCACGCTGGAGATTGCAGCGAGCTGGTTGGCGGCAGGGCTAGACCCCGAACGCGTCACGTTTTACCGCCAGTCCGACATTCCCGAAATCTCCGAGCTCACTTGGTTTTTGACCTGTGTTACCGGCAAGGGCGTGCTCAACCGCGCTCATGCGTACAAGGCCGCAGTCGACAAAAACACGGCTGCGAACCAAGACGCCGACATGGACGTAACGGCGGGTCTTTTCATGTACCCAGTGCTGATGGGGGCCGACATTTTGATGTTCAACGCCCACAAAGTCCCAGTAGGACGGGACCAAATTCAGCACATCGAGATGGCGCGGGACATGGCCAACAGCTTCAACCACCGGTACGGCGAGCACTTTGTACCGCCACAGGCCGAGATAGAAGAATCGGTTGCCACACTGCCCGGCCTGGACGGCCGCAAGATGAGCAAGAGCTACGACAACACCATTCCGTTGTTTGCAACGCGGGATCAGCTGAAGA
>Ga0105048_10015911_pt1 | contig 11647 bp, 8 predicted proteins | sample MAT05_FD_78382 | JGI IMG/M metagenome (GOLD analysis project Ga0105048, IMG submission 78382) | Freshwater microbial communities from Lake Fryxell liftoff mats and glacier meltwater in Antarctica - MAT-05 | ecosystem: Environmental > Aquatic > Freshwater > Ice > Liftoff microbial mat | place...
AAAAACGTGTTGAGAGTGATGGATCCGTTGGGGGCGTCCAGGTTGTTATTGTGCGCATTACGCCAATCACGAGATCGGCTGGACTGCGAAGCTGCGCGCCACGAAGTGCTTCGCTAAAGAAGTGTTTGGAGGCAAGCATCTTCTTAAGAACAGGGCCAATCACGTATCCGCCGTTTACCAAATCGGTAGCTAGGGGAACAATGATGTCCCTTCGAACCTCATCGGAAATCTCGCTATTAACAAACCACCGGTACAGTTTTCCAACGATGTATTGGGCCGTTGCTTGCTGACCAAAAATCATGTCGATCATTTCATGTAACTCATCAAGAGCACCTTGATAACCAGTTCTACCCTTTATCAATTTGTTCTGGTATCTAGCTGAGAACTGCTTATCAGTAGTGTCGTGCTGGTTAGCGTTAAAGAGAACATTGGGATTATCGGGGAAAAATGGGGCTACTTTGGGCTCATTATCCCTGAAGTCTGTATCGCCTGACGGCAAGATCAAATCGCGAAGACCAAAGTCCTTCCAACCAGTGAGCACCTTAGCTGCAGCACGCACATCTTGCTCGGTGTAGGTTGTGTAGTCTCCCTGCGAAACCTCTAGCCCCTTACCAATCGTGAAAAGCTCTTGGAGTTCGCGGCCATAGTTTTCATTAGGGCTACCCTTGGTATTTGTGTTGCCATTGAGAAAGCGAAGCATCGCTGCGTCAAGTGTAACGCGCCGTGCAAGGTCCTTGAAATTACCAAACGCATTGGCGCGGAGGAATGCTAGCAGGTTGTAGGAAAAGATGCCGTTCTGGACGATTGCCATCTCGCTGGCAAAGTGATTAGACCAAAAGAGTGTGAGTTTTTCATGGATAGACAACGGCGAGTGAATCATCCGCGCCGTCCACCATGTTTTGGTTATCCCATTATAGTATCCACTGCCCTTGGTAACATCGTAGCCGGTGGATGGCGTGGCACCACTATTTGAATTTACTGCCGTCTTTGTCCAAACCTGATTCTCATCTGGCACCCATTTGGAGCCATCGATTGGATGAAGAGGTGGCGTAGGAGTATCAAGCGGGGTAAAAAGCTGCGTTAGCGTCTTCTGTACACCGTCCTTTACTGCTTGCTCTAGTTGCTCATTGGTTGCTCCAAAAGACGCACGGCGAAGCAGATGTGCTGCTTCACGTCGTGTCCATGAACCTGTAAATGCGCTTAGATCGGCCATTTCACCCTCCGTCGATTTTTTGCATGTAGTCGGCTATTTCCAACAAACTGGCCCTCAGTGTTGGTACACCGAAGTCGGTTTAATGCGTGAATATACTCCTGGCAACGATTTCGTTACTTGTCCATGTCTCTAATTTCGTTCGAGCTATCTTGGCCCCCTGTCCAAAGACTAAAGAGACCACCAGTGAGCCTTCTTCGCGCCCGATTCCTCATCGTAGCTACGTCCTTACTCCTATTTGTGCCGTTTCTGGGCAGCGTTCGACTATTTGACTGGGACGAGATAAACTTTGCCGAGAGTGCCAGGGAGATGCTGGTAACGGGCCACTACCTCCACATGCAAATAGATTACCGTCCGTTTTTTGAGAAGCCCCCTGCCTTTATATGGCTACAGGTTTGCTCGATGAAGATCTTTGGGGTAAATGAGTTTGCGGCCCGACTCCCAAATGCCCTAATAGGGGCAGTAACCATGCTCGTGATTTTCTCCATAGGTACGGGGCTTAAGGATAGACGATTTGGTGTGTTCTGGTGCATCGCCTACGCTGGATCTCTCCTTCCACATTTCTATTTCCGCTCAGGAATCATCGACCCCCTGTTCAATCTCTTCATTTTTCTTGGCGTATGGGCGATGATGAAGGCCACATGGAAGGGGGCTTTGTGGGCTGGTTTCTGGGCCGGAATGGCAGTTATGACAAAGGGTCCTGTTGGCTACGGCCTTGTGATGATTACAACAGGCATCGCCTGGATTGTACTTCGGAAGGACACGAGATTTCCAATGCGCACTATAGTGATTGCTACGTGTGTAGCTATCATGATTCCGATGCTCTGGATTGGTATGGACTATTTACAGAACGGTCCAACGTTTATTCGCGAGAATATCGCGTATCAGATTCGACTTCTAACAACCGGCGATGCTGGACACGAACAGCCCTGGTACTACCATAGCGTAGTTGTTCTCATCGGATGTTATCCAGCATCGATATTTTTCTTCGGCGGACTTCGAAAGAATGATGAGGAAACGCAGCAGCAACGTGCGATGCGTGTGTGGATGATTGTGTTGTTCTTTGTGGTCCTGGTTGTGTTCTCAATTGTGAAAACCAAGATTATCCACTACAGCTCGATGACCTATCTGCCACTCACGTATCTGGCGGCTGTAGGAATTCAGCGATGGGTAATATCGGGTAGATCTTGGACTTGGCTACGCACTTCGTTGTTGTTCGTTCTTGCTGTGCCTATCACAACTGCCGTAGTGGTGATACCGTGGGCCTTCATGCAAAAGGAATGGCTATTGTCTCTTCCTACCTTTCGCGATGTCTATTTGCGTGCAGCACTTCAACAGAACATAACGTGGATTGGAATCGAACCATGGGTGGGAATTGTGCTGCTGCTTGGACTATGTGCGGCATGGTACCTACAACGAAACGGCTACCGATCTGCCTCTATCTTTACGCTCTTTGGCAGCGTAATAGTTTTTGTGTGTCTATTTCTTCCACTTGTAGCTCCGCGCATTGAACCATACACACAGGGTGCGGCGCTCAACTTCTATGAATCACTCCGAGGAAAAGACGTTTACGTAAAGCCCCTTACAATGAAGAGTTATGCCCACTTGTTTTACACAAATAAGCCACTACATTTAACGAGCGTTTCTAAAAACATAGCAGCCGATGATTGGGAACCCTGGCTGCTGAATGGTTCGGTTGATCGTCCCGCTTACTTTGTAGCAAAGGTCTCCGATGCTACACCATGGCGGAACCATCCTAATCTTCAACTGGTACGAGAAGAAGGGGGCTTTGTGATTTTTCAGCGAAGAGTTATTTCACTGGTGCCGGTAGCACCACTCCGTAGCCACTAAGTTCAATCTTCTCATAGCCGATGATTGATGTTGCTATCTGCGCCTCAACGTGAAACGTGCCCGTCTTTGAAGGAACAGCTCTAAACTCGATATCTACGGACTGACCATTGGTTAACAAAAAAGGCATCGGCGTTATTACACGTACACCAGGAGTGGAGGACCACGCATTAATAGTAACAGTAGAATCTGAGCGAACTGTCAAATTGATGATTGCTTTAGATTCGTTCCCGGCTGTAACACTGTTGAAGGCAAGAAAACTCGAAGCAAGTTGAATTGGCCGTTGTACATCTGCTTTTAGTCGCAAGATGAACGCACCACCCGGATCGTTCGAAAAAATTGTTACGTATTTCGTGAGTGCTCCGCTACCTGGCGGCAAATTCAGAGAAATATTGATTGCCGTTTCCTCACCCGGTGCAAGAGTGTCTTTTTCGAGAGGGGCTGATGTACATCCACATTGAACCCGTACGTTTGAGACTACCAGTGTGCTGTCTCCACCGTTACCAACAGGAACACGATATTTTACAGTCTGCGTCTCAGTAAGCGGTCCTACAGGAATCACAACACCCCAATCAACTTCGTTTTGAATCACGAGTTTTGGTTGAGCCACCAAATAGTTTGCTGATGTGAATAACACAATGGCTATCAATGAGGCGATTGCCTTTGGCATGTATACGCTACGCAGTAGTTTTGAAAGGTTATGACACAAATATCAATCATATCTATCGGCTTTACTGCTCTTTGTACGATGGTGATGGCGTTGAACCTCTCAACTCCACCAATGACCAGTGATGATCTATCTCCATCATCCGTAACGGGCGTTACACATCTTACACGAGCAGCACGCATTGCGCGGCAGAACGGTGTTGACTCCGCTTTCATTGCATCTCTATTACGAACATCGCGGACGGCCTTTGACGCTCGATTTGTTCGAATCAACGTTACAAACTACGCGCAGAAGACGAGTTATTCACATAACCACAATGAGCTAGGCGTGAGGAGGGTTCGGGACTTCGTTGAACGCAATGATTCTATACTTCAACGGATAAACTCGATGTATAACGTACCGCCAGAGGTTATTGCTTCTCTATTATGGGTAGAATCTAAACACGGCACAGTGATGGGCAAGTACCATGTGGCAAGCGTTTTTCTTTCCGTTCTCCTTTCTTGCGAGCCCGAGTTTTTAGAGTTGAATACTACAAGTGTCATGTTGCAGTCCGGTATAGATTCTCTAAAGATCGACAGCATTCGGAGCGTTGTGGAGCGCAAAGCCATCAAGAAAGTACAATGGGCTACAGACCAGCTCAAGGCAATGGCAGCGATAGACCGCAGAGGCGCAATTAACGTAAAGACGCTAGACGGCTCATGGGCAGGTGCGTTTGGAATGACGCAGTTTCTGCCGTCTTCCTATGTATCATGGGCGGTAGACGGAAATGGCGATGGCGCCATCAATCTCAATGATCTTGATGACGCCATGTATAGCGTAGCCAACTATCTTCATTCCAACGGGTGGGGCACAACTACCGCGGAGCAACGAGCAGCAGTGTATCACTACAACAACAGCCAGGCATACGTTGATGCTGTGCTTACGCTTACGCGGAAGTCACTGCAGCAGCGAGACGTTCTGCCTCGTCCATAAATCGCTCTATAAATCCAATTCCAGTATTCCAGAACGTGGGGTCCGTAATGTCGATTCCAAATGGTTCAAGAAGCTCTTTGGGGCTCTTTGAACCGCCTGACGATAAAAGGGTAGTATACTTTACAACGAACGACGCTGGATCTGTTTTATAGATCTCGTACAATGCCAACACCAGCAGTTCTCCAAAGGCGTACGCATACACATAGCCGGGTGTATGAATGAAGTGCGAGATGTAGGACCAGAAGTGAGTGTAGTTCTCAGACAAGATCACGCTGTCGCCAAATTGGTCGCTCTGCGTGCGCATCCAGATCTCATTGATCTGCTCTAGATTCTGCTCCCCATCATTTCTGCGTGCATTGTGAAGGGCATCCTCAAAGCGATTGAGTGCCACCTGGCGAAACACCGTGGCTATCATTCCATCAAGCTTCGACATTACCAACGCAAGCTTTTCGCCATCGTCCGTAGTACCCTCATACAACTTCTTGAAGGTTATCATCTCGCCGAATACGCTTGCTGTTTCTGCTATGGTAAGCGGGGTGTCCATGAGTAAGGGGCCCTGCTCACGCGATAAATATTGGTGAATTCCGTGGCCGAGTTCGTGCGCTAAGGTCTGAACATCACGCGTGGTTCCCGTGAAGTTCATAAATACGTATGGGTGTACGGAGGCAATCGTTCCAGCACTGTATGCTCCTGAACGTTTTCCCTTATGAATAGGCGCATGAATCCAGTTCTTCTCAAAGAACATGGTTGCGATTTCTCCAGCACGAGCATCAAATGAATTGTAAGCAGACAAAACAACATCTTTAGCTTTTTCCCACGTCCAGGCTGCCGAGTCTGAACCGATCTCTGCATTACGGTCATAGTCGTGAAACGAATCCAGTCCCAGAAGACGCTTCTTCAAGCCGTAATACCGACGGACAATGTCATAACGTCCAACAACTGCACTAACGAGCGCTTGAACTGCTTCGTCAGACACCTCATTATCCATATTCCTACTCGAAACCCACGTTGGGTAGCCATGTAGTCGATCATTCGATTCGCAGTCGGCAATAATCGTATTGAAAATGTAAGCATGGGTTCGGGCATTTTGGCTAAGCGTGCCAGCGAGGGCTTCAAGCGCAGCTTTGCGAATTGATCGATCCTTAGAATAGCTAAGCTTGGTAAGCTCGCCAATCGTTAGTTCTCTCCCGTCGAACTGAAAAACTTGGGCGTTACTAATCTCATCATATAAACGAACCCACGAAAATCTTGATGTGATAGACTTGGCGGCCAAGGCCTGCTCAACTGCTTCAGCAAGGGTGTGTGGTTTATAATCGATAACCCGCTCTAGCCAATGTTTGCGTGACGCCATCTCGGGTGCATCATACAGTTGGTTGAGTCTGTCTTGGCTTAGATTGGCAAGCTCAATAGAAATGAAGATCAACTGGCTTGATGCTCTCGACAGGGTTTCTCGTACACTCTGCAGAAGTCTTCCATAGGAGGCGTTCTCTGAGTCCGTTGACCACATTAACTGGACATACGATCCCATTCTATCCATGGTCTCAATGAGATCTTCGAATTCACCAACCATGTTCATGAATTCGGCGGTTGGAACGTCACCAAGGCGGCCGTGCCACTTCTCACGAAATAACTTCGCGCGGTCCTCGACTACGGACAAATCTGCCCCAAGTCCATCCTCACCAACACTCGGATAAAGGTCGGAAAGATCCCAAATAACGTGCTCTGCACCTGTCTGCTGGATAGTGTCGTTCGTCATGTTCGTAGTTGATACGTTGTTGAAACAGCTTGGCAAGTGGTACATTCCTGTTATGTCCAAGCAACGAATGTACAGAAGGAACGTCTTTCATCGTCGAGAAGTTGCGTGGCAGCTTCTTGTAGCCACGTGTGCCTTGATAATCGCCTACCGTATTCCAACAGAGTTGGTGTTCCATGGAGGCACACATTTCGAGTGGCTTCTAGGTGAGCTATTTGTGACGGTAGTTTTTATTGCTGACCCGTTCTTTAAGTACTATTCTGCTCGTAGGCGTGGCACTGACGCTCGTAGAAAGTTCCTGCGATATGAGCTCCCATTTGACGTAGCAGCAGCAGCAGCCTTCATATTTCTAGCAACGGACTCTCCTCTGAGCTTGCTGATGCTGGTTAAGATCATCCCTGTGTTTTCTGGACTGTCTCACTGGCGATTGCAATTGTTGCGAGGGGGCAACATTATCCTTTTTGTTCAATTTGCCTACCTCCTTGTTATAACTATCCACATTGTTTCTTGTGGGTGGGTGCATCTTCTAATTCCTAACGGGCCGGTTTCACAGGAAGAATATTTCCGTTCTGTGTATTGGACAGTCTCAACAATGTGTACCGTTGGATATGGAGATATCGTCCCCCAAAACAAAGAACAAATGATGTATGCTACGGTTGTGATGCTCGTGGGATATGTTCTGTTTGCATATCTAGTGGGCAACATTGCCTCACTATTTAATTCCGTAGATCCGCTTCGATCTCAACACGTTAGGACTCTTGGCAACGCAACGTCTTTCATGCAGTATCACACTCTACCATCACAACTGCAGCACCGTGTAATAGACTACCTCGGATACATGTGGGATAGAAAGGTGTCGTACGACGAGACATCTATGCTCAACATGCTACCGTGGGGATTACGTTCTGAAGTCTCGATGTATCTGCGCCGAGAAGTAATCGAGAGCGTTCCATTTTTTCGCGAAGCTAGCGAGAGCTTTTTGCGCGAGGTTGCTGATTCATTGCGGCCTATCGTGGTTACTCCTGGCGAATTCGTATTCAGGTTTGGTGACAGCCCACGATATATGTACTTCATAAGCATTGGTTCGGTTGAGGCACTTGGTGCAGACGGCGAAGTCATTGGAACGTTATTAGCTGGCGACTTTTTTGGAGAGATGGCGCTGTTAGAAAAGCGAAGGCGGAACGCCAGCATTAGAGCTCTAGAATATTCCGATCTTTATGTTCTAGACGCTGCCGCCTTCGACCACATACTCACGAACTTCCCAGAGTTCAAGAGTGTGATGGAGAGCGTAGCAAACGAGAGGACAACTATCCTCACTGAACTCAGGCGTGTTGTTCAATAGTCCATAACAGATTTACGGCATGATGCGATAAATCATCCGTGGAAACGGAATAACTTCACGAATATGATCAGCGCCTGTTATCCACTTAACTGTGCGCTCAACACCCAAGCCAAAGCCCGAGTGTGGCACCGAGCCATATTTGCGAAGATCCAAGTACCATTGGAATTCGTGTTGCGGTAGATTTTCGTGCAGTATGCGCTGGAGAAGAAGATCGTGATCGTCTTCGCGTTGCGAACCACCAATGATCTCACCAGCCCCCTCAGGAGCAAGCATGTCCATTGCTAGTGCAACAGTCTGGTCTGCCGGGTCGCGCTTCATATAAAACGCTTTTACTTCCGTAGGATAACGATGGATGATACACGGCTTATCGAACTGTTGCATGAGGGCTTCTTCTTGTGGGGCGCCAAAATCTTCTCCCCACGGAAAGTCGATTTGAATTTCCGAGCCATCTGCTTGTTTACGGTTGAGTTTAATGTTGTTGTTGTTGAGCCACTCAACCGCTTCCGTGTAGGACATTCGGTGAAAGGGCCGACGCACAGCTTCGAGCTTGGAGATGTCTCTTCCGAGCGTTGCAAGTTCTCGCGGACATGCTGCAAGAACACATTGCACGATGTACTCAACGAGGTCTTCTGCTAAATCCATGTCGTCGTTCAAATCAAAATATGCCATCTCAGGTTCCACCATCCAGAACTCTGTAAGATGACGGCGTGTCTTTGACTTCTCGGCACGGAATGTAGGACCAAACGTATAGACTTTTCCGAGCGCCATGGCGCTGGCTTCGGCGTAGAGCTGACCCGACTGTGTTAGATACGCTTTGCCCAGATCAAAGTATTCCGTCTCGAACAATGTGGACGTTCCTTCACAGGCATTTGGAGTAAATATCGGTGAGTCCATGAGTCGGAATCCGTTGCCATCAAAAAAGTCGCGGATGGCTTTTACTACAACCGATCGCACTCGCATGATAGCATGCTGGCGTGCAGACCGTAACCAGAGGTGACGGTGTTCCATAAGGAACTCAACGCCATGTTCTTTAGGCGAAATTGGATAATCGCGAGATACTTGCCACACCTTGATATTCGTTATGTCGAGTTCCACTCCCGTTGGCGAACGGTCTTCTTTGCGAACCGTTCCAGTTATGGACACGCTGGATTCTTGTGTAAGCGATTGGGCATCTGCTGCTATATCTTCTGTAACATTGGGCTTGAAGAGAACGCACTGAACGGTGCCGCTACCATCTCGTAGTTTTAGAAAAATGAGTTTGCCCTTCTCTGTCTTGTCATAGATCCACCCGTTTAGGGTGACTTCTTCACCAACGTGAGATTCGAGCGTTTCGATGGAGACGAAACTTTTGTAGCGGGATGGCATGTATGCACCTGAATGAGCGTGTGTTCTGGACGTACCGCAAATCTACAACGCATAGCCACCACAGCCCAGCGCTAGAGCACCCTAAAGCCAATTCTCACTGGAACATAACGGCGAGAGAAGGAAAATGGCGATTTTTGTGAGATGTATCGCCCCACAACACTAAAACGTCTACATGAAGTACTTCTAGCTTCCTCGTGGAGCGACGGATTTTCTTCTAGCATTCTCCTTTCGGATCTGCGAGAGGCATGTCCCTGTGCACATTGCACAGGCGAGGAAATCATGGGTCAGACGGTATTCATCGGCATGAAGACATTTCAGCCAGGCATGAATGAACTCGTTGCCCTAAACCCCGTAGGTAACTACGGTGTTCAGGCATCATGGAAGGATGGTCACGATACTGGCATCTATACGTGGGACATGTTACGCACGTTGTTCGAGCTGAAAAAGCTCAGAGCAGAAACGCTTGAAGAGATCGAGAAACAGGTGCAGGATTTGCGTTAGATCCTAGAACATGCTCGATGTTTTATTTGGTTCGATTTTCAAGGATCACAAACGGCATCGCATTCTTCACCCATCCTTGAACGAAGTTGTCTTTTCCTGGAACTTCAAAGGCGAGTGAGCCGAGTATGAGATCGCGATCGCCGTTGCGGTCTATATCGCCGGAGTCCATCACAATCCATCGTCCGCTCCCTACTTCTGGGAACGTGTTGGCACGATACGTTCTGTTTCCCGTGTTCTCAAACAACATGAAGCCCCGTACAGGCACTTCTGAATAATCTGGAAAGAAGGATATAGCAGCGATATCTATATCACCATCGAGATCGAAGTCGCATGAAATTGCACCGTAGGCGCCGTGCATCGGAAGGAATTCGGAGTCTACATCATCTACCGTAAAGAAACTCGATCCCCAAGAAGGTGGAAACCTAAGAATATTCTGTTCCTCAAATGTGCCCGTGCCCATGTTGAGAAAAACAACAAGCTCTTCATTGCCTTGCGCAAAGAGTGCGAGAATATCTGGTCTGCCATCATTATTCCAATCACGAATCTCCGTGCGAGTGGCACCAGGCCCGCTGCGCAGTTCGATACGATCATACGTAGCGCCGTTGTTTCGCCACATGGACAATCCACCAGTCCATTTACCAAACTCACAAACAACCAGGTCCATGTCTCCATCGCTATCAAGATCTGCAACACTATGATGGATCGGACGCTGTAGTGCACCTATAATAGTCCGTAGTGGTTTGCTGCGATCCAACGGAATGAATACCACACGCCCACTGGGTGCATCCGTTGGAGAGAAGGATCCCATTATTGCAACCATGCGTCCATCTGATTGCCACGTTACCCACACTGGTGTTTCGCCCGTAGAGTCTCTACGAACCTCACCAAGCTGAGGGCTCAAGGAATACACAGTACCGCTCACGGCATCGCCCAGAGTTACATCGCCTGTTTCATCATTGATGTGAGCAAATGTTGAAGAAGGAGGCCGTAAGGTGAATTGTGGCCGTACAGCAGTGAAAATAGATGAAGGGGCAACTGCAATTTTTTGCAAAGGGGGCAGGCGTTGTGGCGCACGCTCTACGTAATACGAGACGATCATCTTCCAACTGCGTGCATCAATGGTAGGGCGTTCTGGATACACATTGTGTGAGATAATGTGTTCGCTGGCAGCTCCCTCTTCTATCAGCGATTTCTGGTTGCTCCTTTGGTGTAGATGCCAAGAAAGGCGCCCATTAGTGGCAACACAACGTTGTGCCATGATGATTTGTCGAGCAGATCAGGCGATGGGACGGAATGACAACTGCCGCACGTGCGCGCAACAAGCTCTGACGTTGTTTCGCGTTGCTTGGCTTGTGACATTATGTGTGCCGGTGGGCAAAGAAGCATCAGCAGTATCACAGTGCTACACCTCTGTAGAAGAGAGGTAATATTCATTTAGAAGAGCAGCTCATAGTCCTCTTTGCCAGGCTTATTAGCCACATCTAGGCCCTTGCGTGGGTATGAATGTAGAGAGGGAGCAGGCATACCGTCAAAGAGCGAACGATTTACAAACGTAATCTCTACCGTATCTGGGAAGTGATTACTCTCAGAGTAGGCACCGTAGTTGTTTCCGTGAATGTGAACGATGTAGAACACTTTTTGTAATTGTGCGATTGCATCGTTGAACCGTTGCGCATGTGACACCAACTCGTGAAACTCTCCGGTGATTACGCTTATTGATTTTTCGTGAGCAACGATACGTGGTATAACGTCATACTCGCTGCTTTCGATATCCATCTTTAGGACGATTCCATGACCGCGCACTCCCCCCGCCATCTCTACCAGTGTGTCGAACGATACCGTACCTGGGCCATCCTTATCCGTAACCATTTTACGAAGATGTCTATTGGGATGATTGAAGAGATCAAAGTAGGTGTTGCAGAGTTCATATAGCTCACGGTACTTCTGGCTCTTGATCTTGTTTCGGGTGAGGCGGTAATAGAGCCCCTT
>Ga0105048_10015912_pt1 | contig 11647 bp, 5 predicted proteins | sample MAT05_FD_78382 | JGI IMG/M metagenome (GOLD analysis project Ga0105048, IMG submission 78382) | Freshwater microbial communities from Lake Fryxell liftoff mats and glacier meltwater in Antarctica - MAT-05 | ecosystem: Environmental > Aquatic > Freshwater > Ice > Liftoff microbial mat | place...
CATCAGCGAGTAGTGGGTGTAGCGAACCACTCCAGCGAGCTCGAACTCCATGATTCGATTGAGAATGCTCTGAGCGCGCTTCACGTCGAGGTTTTTCATGGGCATCGCTCGCCGTCTTACGCGACTGCCCCGGTCACGCAACCACGAACGCGCTGCGGCGCGCCGCCGAACCGGCTAAACCGCAGCCCATGCTCTTCACTTTGCTGGTGGCGCAGTTGGTGGCGGGTCGACTCGACAGCCCGGTGACTGACCGCGCCGAAGCGCTGGGCAAGCTCGCCCTCGCGCATGGCCACGAAGCGCGCGGCGCAGGCCCGTTGATCAGGCTCCATGCGATGATCGACGACGTTGATGATCTCAACCTGCTGGCCGAGCCGTTCGCGGTGCTGGTCTCTCGTCGCTCGACCGAAGAGCGGGTGCGGGTGCTGGCCCAGGTCTTCCTGGCCGACGTCGAGCGGGCCCGGGGCCGCACGGTGAAGGCCTCCGATTTGATTCGCGACCTGGGCTTCGTTCAAGACTGGCAGGTCGTCGGGTCATTCGAGAACGAAGGCAAAGGCGGCTGCGATACCGACTTCGGCCCTGAATCGGCCACCGACCTCAAGGCCACCTACCCGGCCAAAGGCCACGAGGTGGGGTGGCACAAGCTGCCCAGCCGCACCGTCGACGGCTTCGTCGACTTGTCGATGGCGGTGCGACCGTCGACCGAAGCGGTGGTCTACGGGCTGACCTTTCTACAGACCGACAACGAGATGCGCGCCAATCTCTCGCTCGGCACCGCGGGCGGCTTTCGCCTGTTCGTCAACGGGGTCAAGGTCGCCTCGAGCGATCGCTACAACCAGCCGCGAATCGATCAACAGCGTCTGCAGGTCACGCTGCGCCGCGGGCTCAACCGGGTGCTGCTGAAGACCTGCCAGGAGACCGGCCAGCTCGGGTTCTATTTTCGCGCCGAGCGCGTTGAAGGCAGCCGGGGCACGCTCACCGTCGCCTCACCCGAGCAGGTGCCCCCACTCGAACGAGGCTCGCTGCCTGCTCCTTCGAAGGTGCTCACGCTGAGCGAGGTGCTGGCCGAGCGGCTCAAGGCCGCGCCCAACGACGCCGAGCTGCGCGCCGAGGCCGCCACGGTGCTCGCCTTCAATCGGGCCTTCGAAGAGAAGGAGCACTCTGCCGCGGTCGAGGCCCAGAAAGCCGCCGACGCGAAGCCCGCCGACGCCGAGCTGCAGCTGATTGCCGCGATTCTGCAGACTGACGATGTGAACGTGAGGCGGCGCTACCTCGAGCGCGCGGTGCAGGCCGCTCCAAAGTCACCCTGGGCCCGCCTCGAGCTGGCGCGCCACGAGCTGAACCGGGAGCACGCCGACCTCGCGCTCTCGCTGACCAACGAGCTCACCGTCGAGCTCCCCAACTTCGCCCCGGCGATCTCGCTCAAGGTTCGCGCGCTCGAGAACCTCGGCATGCCGGTCGCCGCGGGTCGGGTGAGCGAAGCGGCCTTCACCCGGTTGGCCTTCGTGCCGGCCATCGCCCGAGAAGCGGTCTCACAGTCGCGTCGCTTCGACCGGCTCGATGAGGCCATCGCTCGCAGCCGCATGGTGCTCGCGCTGCGCTACGACGACACCAACACCCGCCGCGGCCTGGCGGCGATGCTCGCTGATCAGGGTCACATCGACGAGGCGGCTGATCAGTACCGCAAGGTGCTCGCGCTCGACCCGTATGACCTGCAGACCGTGCTCCGCCTGGCTGATCTGCTCTCGGCGAATGCCAAGACCACCGAGGCTCGCGTGCTGTTCGATCAGGCCCGCGCACTCGCGCCCGACGAGCCCGAGGTCTACGAGCGTCACGGCCGCGCACTGCTGCATGGGTCGCTCAAAGACGAGGCGCTGGTGGCCTTCACCCGCTCGCTGCAGCTGCGCCCGCAGAACCCCGCGCTCAAAGAGATGGTGCGCTCGCTGCGAGGCGACGACCTCGGTGACAACGCCCCGCACGCAATGGCGATGGCGCCGCTGCTCGAGCAGGCCAAGGGGCTCAAGGGCGAAGACGCGGTCTACCTGGCCGACGTGACCGCGGTGCGGGTGCAGTCGAGCGGCCTGTCGTCTCGCTTCAATCAGACCGTGGTCAAGGTGATGAGCGACCGCGGCGTCGAAGCGTTTCGTCAGCTCCCCATCAGCTACTCCCCCGACCGGCAAGAAGTGCGCGTGCTCAAGGCCCGCATCACCAAGCCCGACGGCAGCGTGGTCGACTCGTTCGGAGATCAAGACCGCAACATCAACGAACCGTGGACGGGCATGTATTACGACACCCGCGCCCGCATCTTGAGCTTCCCCAACCTCGAGCCTGGCGATGTGCTCGAGGTGCAGTGGCGGCTCGATGACACCGCGATCGAGAACCTGCTCTCTGACTATTGGGGCGACGTCGACCCGGTGCAGAGCGTCTTCCCCAAGCGGCACTATCTCTACCTGGTCGATATGCCCAAGAGCCGCCCGCTGTATTGGAACAGCTCGTCGCTGGCCAAGTGGGTGAAGGTCGAGTCGAAGCCCGAAGACGACCGCATGGTGTACCGGTTCAAAGCCGACGATGTCTCGAAGGTGGTGCCCGAGCCGCTGATGCCAGGCTGGTCGGAGATCGCGAGCCCGCTTCACGTGTCGACCTACAAGTCATGGGAGGACGTCGGCCGCTACTGGTGGGGCCTGGTGCGTGATCAGCTCACGCCCAACGAGGAGCTCCGCAAGACCGTCGAGCAGGTGCTCAAGGGCGTCGATCGAAAAGACGAGGCCAAGGTGGTCGCAGCCATCTACGGGTTCGTGGTGACCAACACCCGCTACGTGGCGCTCGAGTTCGGCATTCACGGCTACAAGCCGTACCGGGTCGACCGGGTACTCGCGCGACGCTTCGGCGACTGCAAAGACAAGGCGGCGCTCATCGTCTCGATGCTCAAGCTCTCGGGTGTCGAGGCGCGACTGGTGCTGCTGCGCATGCGAAGCCTCGGCACCCTGAGCCCCGAGCCGGCCTCGCTCTCGGCCTTCAACCACGCCATCGCCTACGTGCCTTCGCAGAAGCTCTATCTCGACGGCACCGCTGAGTTTCACGGCAGCCGCGAGCTGCCCGGCGCTGATCACGTGGCCAACGTGCTGATCATCGAGCCCGACGGCAAGAGCCAGTTTCTCACCACCCCCGAGGCCTCGCCCGAAGACAACACCACCACCGCCAAACTCGAGGTGACCTTGAAGACCGATGGCAGCGCCAGCGCCAAGGGCACGCTGGTGACGGTCGGTCAGACGGCTCCCGAGGTGCGTCGCGAATACCAGACCACCGCCACCCGCCAATCGGTCTTCGAGCAGAAGTGGGCCCAGAGCTTCCCCGGGCTCACCGCCAGTGAGGTGACGCTCTCAGACCCCAAGGCCCTCGAGCAGCCAGCCACCCTGGGCTTCACCATGAGCTTGCCGCGCTACGCCGAGGCCGGCGGCAGCTCGCTGCGCTTCTACCCCTTCGGCGGCAGTCGGGTCTTCACCCAGGTGCTCGCCCCACTCACCGAGCGCGCGTGGGACGCGGTGTTTCCCGGGGTGTGGGTCGATCGACAGCTCTACAAATATACCTTGCCCGCTGGGTGGGCGATGGCCGAGCTGCCCGCGCCGATCACCGAGCGCTCGCCCTTCGGTGAGCTCATCATCGACGTCACCAAGAACTATGCAGGGCAAATCGTGGTCGAGGGCCGAATGACGATGAGCAAGGCCCGCATCACCGCCGCCGAATACCCCGCGTTTCGCGCGTGGCTGATGCGGGTTGATCAGGCGTTCTCCAAGAAACTGGTGGTGCTGCGCGGAGGCCAGACCGCCTCACGTTGAAGGGTGCTCGCTCAGCCACTTGCGAATGGTCTCTTGTCGTTGCGCCGTGTCGCCTTCGACCGGAGCCAAATCGCTCAGCGCCTGCTCACCCATCGCTCGCGCGCCACGTTTGTCGCCGCGGCGCCAGAGCAACTCGGCCATGGCCAGATGCGCCCGAAACAGCTCGGCGTTGTTCTCAGCTTTAATCAACGCAGGGATGGTTTTCGTCAGCCGGTCTCCGACCTCGCTGTGCCGACGAAGCTCAAGCAGGGCCAGCGCTTGACCGAGCATTGGAATCGGGTCGTTCGAGCCAAGGGCAATCGCCATGGCCGCGGCCTGGTCGAAGAAGGTGAGAGCCGCAGCAGGTTGCCCGCGGTCGAGCTCGAGGTCGCCGCGTTGCAGCAGCGTGGCGGTCATCATCGGGCCCTCTGGGGCGACTTCGTCGAGCGTTGCCTTGGCAAGCGTCAGCTCCGCTGCGGCCTCATCGAGGCGCCCGAGCGCTCTGAGCGCAGAGCCCCTTCGCATTCGTGCCTCTGCGTACAAGCCGTGCATCGCACCCAGAGTCTGAAGTCGCACGTGCAGCGCCTGTTCGATCAGCGGCAGCGCTTGGGCCGGCTGGTTCAGCGAGAGATACACCTCTGCGATGTTGAGGTTGGTGTACGCCAAGTCGGGGTGATTGCTGCCGAGCCGCCGACTCAAGGTCACCAGTGCCCGCTTCTGCTCGGCCAGCGCCTGATAGTCGCGATGCATCAAGTGGTGCGAGAGCGCAATGTTTTCGGTGAGGTCTGAGATGAAGTCGGTCATGTCCTCCGACGAGGTCTCGGCGATAGCGAGACCTTTCTTGTAGGCCTCGACCGCCAGCTTGGGCTCGTCGCGGGTGAGGTAAACGTTGCCCAAAACCACCTGCAGCTGCACCCGATGCTTGTCAGCGGTCTTGATGCGACTGAGCGTAGCCTTGGCAATCTGGCAGAGCGTCAGCAACTGCTCCAGCGACCCCGAGACCTCTTGACCGAGGCGAGCCAAAGAGAGGACGCCCTCGAAGCGCAGCCCATCGTCTCCGGCCACTTCGGCAAGGCGAATGGTGTCGAAAGCGAACTCTTCAATCATGCCGAAGTGGCCCAAGCGGCCGTTGACGCGCAGTAACCAGAGCGTCGCCTCGGCCTGAATTGGCGCGTACTCCAGCTCACGGGCCTCGGTCACCACCTGCTCAATCTTCGGCAGCGCGTCTTGGTACCGACCGAAAGTCACCAGTGACTTCACTTCAGCCATCGCGTGTTGCATGGCCTCGACCTTGCGTTGATCGTCGGCATTCTTCGGCAGCGGGGTGCGCCGCTTGAGCGCCGTCACGTCGCCACAGCGCGCGAGATCGGTCAGCGAACCTCCCGCCCTGGCAGCCGCGTCGACCGCATTGGCATCGGCGCGTGTCAGCGCCTCAGAGAGACTGCGCAGCTCGTCGAGGCGGGCGTTCAAGCAGTGCATGCGCAGGGTGAGCACCTCGTCAGACTGCTCGCCCCTGATCCAGGTCGCCTCACACGCCGAGGTATGCTGCTCCACCCACGACCGCGCGTAGGCATCGAGGGAGGCCTGCAGTGAGCGCCACACGTCGCCCGCGTAGGGCACTCCGGTGCGCTCGAACGCCTCGCCGATGCTCTGCTGACGGGGCGCGTCCCAGATGCCGGCGAGCTTGAGCTCGGCTCCGATGCAGCGCCGGTTGAAGCGTTGGTATTGCACCACCCCAGCCGAGATCAGCACCGCCACCACCACTGCCGCCGCGCCGGTGATCAGCCACTTTCGTCGAGCCTCGGCCGGGTCGTTGCCGAGCGTGTCGAGCAGCGCGTCGATGGAGCTGAAGCGTGCGGCTGGCGAGACGCTCAGCCCTCGCGCCACCACCCGATGCACCCAGCCCGGCACTTTGGTGCGCGCCGGCGGCGGCTGGAGCAGGCCCTCTCGTACGGCCTTGACCAGCCCCTGCACGTTCTCGTAGCGAAACGGGGGCTGGCCGTAGAGCTGACGGTAGAGCGAGACGCAGAAGCTGAATTGATCACTCAGGGCGTCGGCGGGGGCACCCTCGAATTGCTCGGGAGCCATGTAGCCGGGAGTGCCGAGCACCGTCGCGCCTTGGGTCAACTGGCTCGAGAGCAGGGGGCTCGAGGTGGCCAGTGCGTGCTCGCCTTCAGGAGTGACGGGCGGCGTCTCGAGCGAGGCCCGGGCCAGCCCGAAGTCAGAGACCCGCGCCCGGCCGTCGTCGCCGATCAGCACGTTGTCAGGCTTGAAGTCACGGTGCACCATGCCCGCTCGGTGCGCTGCCGCGAGCCCACGGCCGGCGTCGCAAAAGGCCTTCACCACCTCCCGCCAGGGGCGACCTTTGTTCCACTCGGTGAGGGTGGTGCCGCGAACCAGCTCCATCGCCAGAAAGACCCGCTCGTCGACCACGCCCACGTCGTAGACGCCGACCACATTGGGGTGCGCCAGCTTGGCCATCGCCTGGGCCTCGCGCAGCAATCGGCTCTGCGCCTCGGTTCCCGCCGCACCCGACTGGGTACGAACCAGCTTGAGCGCGACCTGGCGATCGAGCTCGGGGTCGACCGCTGCGTAGACCTCGCCCATGCCGCCCGCTCCGAGCACGTTGAGCACCACGTAGCGCCCGAGTACATCGCCTCGAGCCATCGGCTTCAGGCTCGGGCTGGGCACAATCACATTCTGGGGCAGCACCTCGGGCGTGAGGTCGAGCACCTCATTGTTGTGGGTCGAGCCCAGCCGCTGTGAGCACGAGAAGCAGCCCAGCAGATGGTCTGCGAGAACGCGCTTCTCGTCGTCGGCGAGCTGACCTTCGGCGAAGTCTTTGAGCGTGATGTCGCTGGGGTGTAAGGGAGGGGCCATTGCGTCACCACGACACGAACGCCCTCAAGTCTGCCACGCCGCAGCAAGGGCGTGCGCTCGAAGAATGGCCCCGGTGTACGGAGTCGGCCCACGTGGTCGCCAAGGTTGGAATGGGTGCTTTCAACGCCTATACGGCACGGATGCTCGTTCTGTTGGCCCTGACGTCGACACTCGCCAGCTCGGAAATCGCAGTTCGCCCCGCGTCGCTCCCGCTCGAGCACCCGAGCCGCGCCGCACGGCTGTTGACGCAGGCTGATCACTCGCCCACCGGCTCGAGAGAGCTTGAGCTGACCCGAGAGATTTCGCAGCTCGACGAGGAGATTCGATCGATGCGAACCGGCTGGCCGGTCTCCTCAATCGTGATGATTGGCGGTCGGTTTCTCGGTCGGCGCTCTGATCTTCACCTCGGTGTTCGTCTGGCTCCTTGCTTCGGTGCTCGGCGGCTCGACGTTGTTGGTGCTCGCGCTGGTGTTGACCGGCATCACCGGGCACGCGCTGGCCGCGCCGCTCCGATGTCAGTCGAGCGCGCGCGAGCAGTTCCAGCGCTGATCACCCTCGCGCAGTTCTGATCTGATGACCCCTCTCTCTCGATTCTACGGGCGTGCCTTCGGGCTGGCGACGGCGGTCATTCTGGGCGGGCTGTTGCTGTTGGTGCTCAAGCCGTTCGCCGCGCCGATGCTCTGGGCGGCGCTGTTGGCCTTCATGCTCCAGCCGCTCAACCGCCGGCTGATCGCCAGGTGGCAGCGCCCGACCCTCGCCGCGGCGCTGGTGACGGCGTTGACCTCGGTGGTGATCATCGGGCCCGTCGGAGTCTTTCTCTTCGCGTTCGTACGCCAGGCCACCGAGCTGCTGTTTCGGTTTCAGACTGAGGCGCAAGACCGCAAGCTGCCTGCGCTCCAGCTGGTGCTCGAGCTCGGGCCCGTTCAGCGCATGCTGGCCTCGGTCGGCGACTTCACCACCCTGACGAAGTCGCAGATCGTCGAGCAGGCGACCTCGAGCGCGCAGGCTGTTCTGCAAGAGGTCGCGGCTCTGGGGAGCGTGGTGGTGCTCGGCCTGTTCAGCGTGGCGACCCAGTTCGCGCTGACCATGTTCCTGCTCTTCTTCTTCGTGCGAGATGGCAAGCGCATGCTCGAGGTGGGCACCGCGCTGGTGCCGATGTCAGACGCGCGAAAAGAAGATCTCGCCAAGACCCTCGGCGGCGTCACCCGCGCAGTCGTCCTCGGTACGCTGATCACCTCGGTGGTGCAGGGCACGCTGATCGGCCTCGGCTTCGCCATCGCTGGTGTGCCCTCGCCACTGGTGTTCGGCGCGGTCGGCGCGCTGACCTCGCTCGTGCCGGTGGTGGGCACTGCGCTGGTCTGGGTGCCGGCCTGCATCTCGCTGGTCGCCACCGGCCACACCGGCTGGGCAGTGTTCCTGCTGGTCTGGTGCGTGGTGCTGGTGGCGGGCTCCGACAACGTGATTCGGCCGCTGGTGGTGAGCACCTCGTCGAACGCCTCGACGCTGCTGGTGTTCGTCGGCGTGCTCGGAGGCCTCAGCGCCTTTAACTTCGCCGGTCTCTTCGCCGGCCCGGTGCTGTTGACCCTGGTCGCCGCGCTGCTGCGCTACGCCCACGAGAGCCGGCGCGCGCCGCCTGTGCTGCTGACCGAGCCCGAAGAGAGTCGATGAGCATGAACGGGGTGAACCCGTTCGCTTCAGTGAGGGGTCACGCTCACGTCGGCCGCGGTCATGCGGCTGAGCCCGAGACGATCGATGGTCGAAGGCGTGACCGGCGCATCGCGCGGCACCAACGTGCGCGAGGCGGAGTCGGTAAGCGGGTAGATGAAGTTGTGGGTCTGGGTGCCGGTGGCCTGCAGCCGGTACGACGCTTCGCCTGAAGCCGCGGCCTGGGCCCGGTCAGACCGAACCACGCCGACCGCGTATTCGCCCCGCCGTCGACCTTGCGCTGCACCTTGCCCGCCTCGTCGAGGAAGTCACCGCTCTCAGGGTCGCGCTTGAAGCCGTGGGCGCCGACCTCACTCAGTGGCCCGAAGGCGCCCGAGGGGCCAGCGAAACCACCCCCTCGGCTGCTGAAGACACCGTACTGGCTCAGCGCGCCTCTGATGTCGTCGCGCGAGGTGCTCCACGAGAAGTGAGCGACTCGGGCGCCGCCAGGGCCGCCGCGGGTCGAACGCACTGCCCAGAACGCCCCGGCACGCTCGTGCAGTGGGGCTGGCTGCACCAACTGACCGAACGCCGGGCGTCGCGACCCCAGCTCGACTCTGAAACTGAAGCCCATCGGTCGTGCCCTCCCTATAGACTCTTCGCATGCACGCACTCGACGAGCTCGCGACCATTCTTAAGCCGGCCGGTGGCGGGTTATACCTCGTGTCGACCGGTCTCGCCGAGCAGCAACGTCTCCAGCGCACGCTCTACCGCGCCGAGAGCGACGCCGAAGTGCAGCTGCGGTTTCGCGATTCACTCGAGCGCTTGAGCACCGCCAAGGCCGCCCTGCTCGGCATCCCCTCCGATGTCGGAGCGGGGTTCTTGCGCGGGGCGAACACCGGGCCGCAAGCGATGCGACTCGAGCTTCTCGATACGTCACCCGAGTGGACCGAGCACGCCAGGTCGCTCGGGCTGGTCGATGTCGGTGACGTGCTCTGTATTCCTCAGCTCCAGCACGACGACATGCTCAGCGCTGATCAGCTCGCCGCCTCACGTGCGGCGTTATACCCCAACGTCAACACGTCCGAGCGCGACGGGCTGCCGGTCTCTCCACTCTCAATTGCTGAGCGAGCGTGGTCACTGATCTTCTCACTCAACTCCAAGCTCAAGCCCTTCGTGCTCGGAGGAGATCATTCGACGGCGCTGCCCGGCGTGCTCGCGCTCAACCAGGTCTATCAGCGCGAGCAGCGCGGGCCGCTGGGCGTGGTGCAGCCAGACGCACACACCGATTTGCTCGAGCGCCGCCTGGGCGTGAAGTACTGCTTCGCCACCTGGAGCTGGCACGCCAACGAAGCGCTCGGCCGGCAAGGGCGCCTGACCCAGGTCGGCATTCGCGCCTCCGGTCGAGATCAAGCCCACTGGGAGAGCACCACCGGCACCCGGCAGTTCTGGGCCAAAGACATTCTGCGCCACCCGGCCGACGCGCTCGACGCCGTGCTCGCCCACGTCAAAGCCACGGGCGTGAAAGCGGTCTACTTCTCCAATGACATCGACGGCACCGATTCTCGCTGGGCCGATGCCACCGGCACCCCCGAGCCCGATGGCCTCACGCCCGACTGGGTGGTCGAACTGATTCGCCGCCTCGGCCGCGAGGTGGGTCTGGCCGGGGGAGACATCATGGAGGTCGCTCCCTCGCTCACCCGAACCCCCGAGAGCGCCCCTCGCACCATCAAGTTGGCGGTGCGCTACCTGCGCGAGACCCTGACTGCTGCGCTGACGTGAGATTCTTGGTAGGCCGCCCCGCATGTCCGTGAAAGCCGTGTCGTTCGCCGTGGTGTTGGTCTCGCTCGCCCTGTTCGGCAGCTGCAAGAGCTCCTGCCGGCAGCTCTCAGAGAAGCTGTGCGACTGCGCGACCAACTCGAACGACAAGAACAACTGCCTGTCGTTGGCCTCGTCGAAAGAGGCCACTAACCCGCCGAACGATGGCCACAACGCCTATTGCGAGAGCTTGTTGCCCCAGTGCGATTGCCGGTTGATCGAAACCACTCCGGGCAAGATTCGCTGCGGCTTGGCCTACCCTCTGCCGGCGGCGGCGCAGTAGAACCCCCGGGCCCGTGATGCCAGCGCTCGAAGTCGATCAGCGCATCGCTCCGCGATGGAGCGGCGAAGGGACCTGCGTTGGTGGAGACGTGGCGCTTCGCCTCGCGAGTCGGCCACCTCATCGTCGGGTGCAGCTGGTCGTGACGGTTTGGCTTCCACTTCCGGTCGCACTCCACTAAGCGGCCTCCGTCGGAGAGGGAACCTGGTGTGAATCCAGGGCTGCCCCGCAGCGGTGAACAGGAACGACAGCCGTCAACTCGAAGCACTGGGCGAAGTAGCCTGGGAAGCGACGGCCAGTAGGAGCTCCATCGTGGAGCGCGCCTGTGAGTCCGAAGACCTTCCGGTGAAGTGAAGCGGTTTCCACCTGCTCCGAGGGGAGCACGGCGGGCGACACTCCGGGCGTCACCTGTGTGATTCGGTTCGTGTCTCTCGTCGTGTCTTTCTGCACGAGCACATGTCGCCGCCCGCGGGGGTTGCGACGAAGAGAGACGACGAACATGAAGTCAGTTGCCTTGAAGTTGTGTCTGGCCGGCGCGATCACCTTCTTCGCCACCGGTTGCCCCGAGAAGATCACCGCCCCGACGTGTACGGCGAGTTCATGCGCCAACGGGTGCTGCACCAACGCCGGTGTCTGCATCACCACGCATTCAGCCAGCACCTGCGGGCTCAACGCAGCGGTCTGCGCCGCCTGCGCAGGCACCACCGATACCTGCAACGCGAGCGGCATCTGCGTCGCGGGCATTCCGTTCGATGCCGGCGTCACGCCCGTCGATGCCGGAGCCGTCGTCGATGCCGGTGTCGTGGTCGATGCGGGCAACCCCTGCGTCGAGGCGCCCGGCGATGCGGTGCTCGGTACCTTGGCGTTGATGGGCGGCGCGACCGTGGCGGGCTCGACGCAGGTGCCCGCCGGCATCATCGCGGTGACCGACGTGCGCGGCGTGCTCTACGGCCTCGACGCTGATGGCTGGGTGATCAGACTCGGCGCTTTTCCAGGCTTGGCGTTGGGTACGGCGGTGGCGAAGGTCGTCGCTCCGGCCGATGTCGACGCCGGAGTGTTCGTCTCCGGCTTCCTGGCCTCGACCGGTACCGCGGTGCTGGGCGGGTACACCGGCGCCGGCTTCTCGGGCAAGGTCGCGGTCATCGACGTGGCCGACGCTGGTCGCCTCGAAGCTCGCTCCCTTCGACCCTACCCTCAACGTCGGAGGCAGCGG
>Ga0105048_10015913_pt1 | contig 11647 bp, 12 predicted proteins | sample MAT05_FD_78382 | JGI IMG/M metagenome (GOLD analysis project Ga0105048, IMG submission 78382) | Freshwater microbial communities from Lake Fryxell liftoff mats and glacier meltwater in Antarctica - MAT-05 | ecosystem: Environmental > Aquatic > Freshwater > Ice > Liftoff microbial mat | place...
AGCGGATTGTTTCAACTTAATGGACAACTCCCATCTGATTCAGGTTGTAAACAAAAATATTGTGAAATTTTCTTTGCAGAAGACGGCTTGAGGTTCTTCAAAAATAAGGGCATTTCAACAGGCGCATGAAACAAAGTTGTCTCTTCATTGTTGCGGTTGCTCTTGCGGGTGCCGTTCTTCCCGCCAACGGCCAACCCGTGGAACTTGTCTTCAGAGACACCATCAAAAACACACTTGGGGAAAGTGTCGTTTTCGACGCGTTCACCAGTACTGCCTTTGGGAATGCAGCTCAGGGTGTGGAGTACTCGACCATTGATGCGACCCTTCAGTTTGGGACTCTAGGTGCAATCGATCTCAATACCTACGTGACCACAAACATTGCCGGCTTCACCTTCGGAGGAGTTAGCGGTGTGGACACAGATCCCCTCGGTCGTGGCTTTGGGGTAGCCGCTGTGATTAACAACACCGGGGCAGGTTCTTCTGTGGGTGCTGCGGTTTTCTTTAACACGATTTCAAAAACGGTCATCGGCCATCAATTGGTGGGCTTCCACCCGGATATGGTCACTTTCAACCCCACAGGCACAAGCGTCCTGGTTGCAAATGAGAGCGACAACAGAGCGGCAAATGGTGACAGTAACCCAGGTTCGATTTCCAATATCAATGTGTCAAGTGTGACTAATACCCTGGATTTCAGCGGGGTCGGGACAACCACCGTTGGTTTTTCAGGACTTTCTGCGGCGCAACTCACAGGCGTGAGAGATCACGGTGCCGCCATGAACCGCAACAACGGCCTTCCTTCGGACACGCTCCCTAATATCAACCGCATCGAGCCGGAGTATATCTCCGTCTCAGGCAATATCGCCTATGTCACCCTCCAAGAGGCCAATTCGGTGGGGGTCTTCGATATTCCCTCAAACACATGGACGGGAATCCAAAAGCTCGCGCCAAATTTACAGACGATCGATGCAAGAAACAATAGCAGCATCGGTGTGACGGATACCATTGCAACCTTGGCTCAACCTGACGCGATTGTCAGCTTCACAATCGGTAGTAACACTTACTACGCCACAGCGAATGAAGGCGATTATCGAGATAACGATGTCGACCGCAGGAATGGAAGCGCGTTCACGATACAAGACGGACTGGTCGGTGGCATTGATCCCACCTATGACGTCGCTCTAGACGCCCTGTACAGCGGAAATTGGCAGGCATCAGCCGCTCAAGGCGGTCTAGGCGGAACCCGCTTCTTGAACAATGTCGGGGATTTGGACGGGGATGGAGACATTGACCAACTCACCATCGGAGGCAGCCGGAGCATGTCGATTTTCGATGCCGCGACAGGAATGATTCTTTTCGACACGAATGATCTCGCAGGCTTTGGTGGATTCGAGACATGGATCGCCGCCAACGATGCGCCCGGTTTCAATATCAACCAGAGTGGCACCACGATTGATACCCGCTCCCGCGACAAAGGCCCCGAGCCCGAAGCACTTGCTCTGGGCGAATTTGATGGCGACCTTTATGCCCTCGTTGGCATGGAGAGGACCAACCACCTGTTTCTTTTTCGTCTTGCGTCGGACGTGGGCTTCGCCTCGGCGTTTGATTCCTCGAATGTGGAATTCATTGATGCCATCCGATGGGCAGGCGAATTTGGGCCGGAGACCATCGATTTTGTCTCCGCCACAAACAGCCCAAGCGGAGTGCCATTCTTCCTTGTGGGATCTGAGAGTTCGACCAGTTGGGCCATTTACACGATTCCTGAGCCGGCAACAAGTGCTCTTGTGATTGGTGCTCTCGGCTGTCTGCTTGCGCGTCGCCGCCGTCGGGCCTGAAAGCCCGCCGCTTCTCAATTAAACACACAACCCCGGGAGTGCCAGCAGAGCCTCCCGGTGTTTTGTTTTTTCCGAGGTTTGGCATGAGCGAGAAGGCGAAACCGGTCGGGCCTATAATTTAGAATCGTTCGAGGTTTTTGGCTTACGCGACCGGTGTGATCGGGGTGGGTTCTGTGGCTGGGCCGGCGCCGAGGACGCGCGCGGCTTGCCCGGCGGCGGGCTTCATGGCGGCGAGCCCTTAAACGCCCAAACCTGCAAGGCGAAGATTGGAAAGCGGCTTTGCGCCGTATTCCTCAACGAGCATCTTCCGTACGCGGTTGGCCTCGGTTTCGCGATGAGCGACGGTCTTTGTCGTCCGCTTGGCTGGTTTTGGAGCCGACGCAGCGGGCCGCATAATCTTTCCAGTTGGTTTTGAAATCGTCGAGGGCATGGCGGATGGCTGGTTCAATGCGAATATGCTCCCTGCTTTCTTTTTTGCGCTTATCGCGGGCTGCTGTTTCCGGCACTGAGGGAGAATGTCACGCGGCCTTGCGGAATTGGAGAATTTTATTTCCTTCAGTCGGCGGGCAAGCCCAGGCTTGCATCGGGGCGCGGAGGCGATAGGGTGGCGAGCAAGATATGTATTCACTCCTTGAGGCGGCGATTTTGCCCGGTGAGGTCGTCTCGGCGCACAACACGCTGACGGCGGATGCACTGGTCCGCGGTGAAGGTGACTTAGGCCTGCTGGCGATCTCGAATCGCCACAACAAATCGGTTGCGCCGGTGATCCGGCAAAATCTGCAATAAAACTATGATCAAGTCCGTAACCACCTGCATCTCTGCCATCTTTCTCGTCAGCACACTTTGGTTCAACCCCGCTGCCGCCGCAGAGTCAGGGTCCCTCTCTGCCAAGGCACTTGCCAGCCAACTCAGCACCTTGCAGCAAAACGGCTCGTCCTACATCCGGCTCCGGCTCAATGTGAACGAGCCCCCCGGAACCAAAAAAATCGCTCTTCAACTCCAGATCCAACAGCGACGCACCCCCTCCTCGACCGATGTGATTTATCAGATTCTTTGGCCGAAAGAGCGGCAGGGAGAATCTGTGCTTTTGAAAAAATCGGGAAACCAAGCGGCCACTGGAACGCATTTTGTTCCGCCAGAAACATCCACATCTCTTGGAGCGCAAAACATGAAAGATTCGCTGTTCGGAAGTGACCTTGCTTATGCCGATGTCATTGAAAACTTTTATGCATGGGACTCCCAAACCCTTGTGGGGGAAGAAATGATCGGAAAGGTGAACTGTCAGGTTCTGGAATCCAAACCCGGCAACGGCCAGAGTTCCATTTATACCAGCGTGCGGAGTTGGGTGGACACCGACCGGCTTGTTCCGCTTCGCGTGGAAAAATTCCTAAGCCCCGGCAAACCCGTCCGCCGCATCGAGACCAGGCTCGTCACGAAGGAGGATAACGGTCAACATATCCCGGTTAATTTGGACGTTCAAGATCTGCGCAAAAACTCCATCACCGAAATCGAAGGCTCCCGCTTCAACACGCGAGTTAGTTACCAGGACAAAGACTTCACACTGGAAGCTTTGAAAGAAATCAAAAAGTCAAAGTCCCCAGACGGCGAGCCCGCTCAATGATTGACCCTTGGGCTACCAGATAAACCCCCTTTTTGGGATTACCTTAGAGCCATTCGTGTAAGTTCCGTGTTGCAACGCCTCAGCCGTCATTCGGCAAAAGGCTCGGTCCTGACAAGCAGGACCCTCCAACAGAGGGGGGATTTCCAATATCGGCTTTCTCAAACGGCAGACCTTGGGTCATCCGCTAGAGCGCCTTGTGCGAGCCGTCGCAGAGGGCTCCGTTCTGGCTGTGTTTGCACCCACAGAAATAGACGGTGGCGTCTTTTTCGGCCGTGTAGCGAGTGGGTGAGAATTCGGAGCCTTTGTGTGAGCCATCGCAGAAGGGCTGGTTTGTGCTGTTGCCGCACGAGCACCACAAATACGTTTTGCCAGTTTCGACAGAAACGGGATAAGGGACTTTTTGGGCGATGGTCGGATTCCTCATGGTTGGAAGGTTACGCGAAATCGTTTGAGAAATAAAGCCTCTATCGACACGGAGATCAGAGTTGCGTCTCACGTCGCCTTCTCAAACACGGCGACATCGTAAATATTCCCCGAAAAGTGCGTCCCGATTGACTTGAAGCCGGAGGTCGCTGCGAGCGTCTGCAAGTGCTCAGGTTTGCGATAATGGAAGCGTTTTCCAAAAACCTCGAGGACGCGTGTGGCAGCGGACTCGCGGTGGCCATTAACGATGAGGTGGCCGCCTGGGGCGGTCTCCTTCGCCACGGCCTGCAGCAGATCTTCTGCGTTGGGTGTTCCCGAAGGAGAGGCCTCCCCGAGGCGTTCCTCCGTGGTTTTGTAGGTATGGCCTCTGAAGTATTCCAAAATTCCAACCGCAGTCACCACCTCGTAGGGCTTTTCGTTCGTTCCACTGGCTGACGGATGGAAGATATCTTCCGCTTGGGCAAAAAGACCGAAAGCAGCATTCCCATCAGGATCAATCAGGTCACGCAAGCGGGGGAGTTTGCTAATCAGTTGGATGGATTTCTTGCTGTGCGCGGGATCTCGATCGGAAATAACTGCCCGGATGAGTTTGGGATCATGCCCATCGCGAAGCAGGCGGTCGCAGGCCAAAATCACGCTCAAGCCAGTGCCGGCGGCAAACGCTTTGATGCGCACGGGCTCTCCGTGTTTTAACCACCGTGTCGCCAGTTTATAAGTGAGTCGGGTTTCCCAGGCAAAACGGGCCTGGACATCACGGCTGTTGACAGAATCCAGCAACAGCCGATCCCAAAGGCCGATGTTTCGATAGACTTCGGGAGAAAGCAGCATGTAAATGGCATTCATCGGGTCGCCGCCCTCCACCAGGAATGCCGTGTCGCTCCTTGCCGGTTGCAGCAGGGTCGGGATGTAAGGATGCCCGGTGCGCTCGAGGATGCGGTTGCGATAGCCAAGAACCTTCTTTCCATCTGGCTCGGAGCGAACTTCTTCGCGCGTGGTTTTTTGCATTAACCAAAAAACAAATCCGGTCATGGCCCGCCGCAGACCTTTGAGAGGCATGCGCTCTGGTCCCTCAAAAATCTGCCAGCTCAGCCCGTCCACCAACTCGCGGGACGCCTCTTCGTTGTCGTCGCCGTAAAGCACGGCCATCGCTTGCATCGGGGTCAGTCCCGAAACCTGTTTGCGTTCGTTATTCATTGAAGATTTTCTTTAAGGATGCGTTTGACTTCGACCATGCCCAACGGGTTTAGGAAGCTCCAGTGGCCGCTGGGAATAATATGTTCACTCCGCGCGCCTGCAACATGGCTGCTCCAGTAAGGCACGATCCCATCGTTGCTGGTGGGCTTGGTGTGATCCAGGTGTCCGCCGCGGCCTCGATCCCCAATCAGGGAGTGAAACGGAACACCGGGTTTGAGTGGTAGAGCATTGACTGTCGTCAGGAATCGATTGTCCGGATCGAGCATATCAATGCTGTTTGGCAGACGGTGACGACCGCCAACACGGACATCGGGCCTCACATACGAATAGACCTCCTTGTTGACTTGTCTCTGGGAAATAGGGTTGCCCACCAGCATGGCGCCCAGGCGGCCCATAAAACCGGTAGCCATATCGCTGCCCCGGTGCGAAGCGGATAGAAAAACCATCCGTGAAATATCGTCGTCAGATTTAAAAATCAATGAGCGGCGCATCAGATTCCTCGCTTCTTTAGAGAAGGGGATCTGATCCGGGGAGCGGTCAAAAAATGTATTCCAAATTTTCATTTTGCTGTCCGTGAGAAGCAAGCGAGTGATCATTCCGCCCATGCTGTGTCCGATCACCACCATATCTTTGTGATCAGGATAAAGGCGTTTCATTTTTTCAAGCTGATATCTCAAAATCGCCGCTGACATCGGATATGGCAGACCGGTGGGATAGCTGAAGGCCCAGATTTGATAGTTACGCCGGATTTTGGGATCGCTGCGGAGAAACGAAATCAACGGCGAAAAAATGGCCGGGGAATTGCTCAAACCATGAACAAGCAGGACGGGAATTTTTTTTGGGTTGTAGGGTTCGAGTTGTACGAGTTTCGCGGAGTTTTCAAAAAGGTCGGGACGGAACATTTCCCGAAGTTCGAAGCGCCTGACATTGAACCCGGCCAGCGACATAGCCAAGGGAGCCTGAAAGTCCGCTGCCAGGTTGTAGGAGTGATTATCGAGTTTGAGTGTTTCTTTCTCGAGCGGATCGGTAAACACCAGATCGCACTTCCGACCGGAAAAGCGTACCGAGGCCGTGAGCCCATAAAACAGATCATTACCCTGGCCTAACTCATTGGTGCGCATGGGATTCAGTTCTTTTCCGATGGCCACAACGGGGGCACCCAATCCTGTCATCGCAGACCGCTCACCCACCAGCTTGCCGCTGAAAGTCAGCCGATCCGTGGAGGCAAACTCCAATCTGGAAGGGTGGAACTGCGGGCGGGGGTCCGGGGGGATGAGGCCAAGTTTCCATGGCTCGCCGGTCGCTGAAGGACAGATCAATCGTGCATCCCAAGGTTTGAGCCGCTGATCCGAAACAATCTCGACAACCCGGGCGACTGCAAAATTGTAATCGCTCTGGGCAAGAACATCTTTGGGATTGGAAGCCAGACGGAGTCGCGCCGCATTCGCCGCGTCCAAATACGCTCCGATCTGGACCAGCGGATCGTCCGGCAACTTCTTGATGGATTTGACCACCGCTTGTTGCTCCGCTGTGGTTGCGAGTTTTGCGGTCTGGCGTTGTTTTTGCACGCTGGAATATTGGGCGCAGCCCGTAAGCAGGAAGACAAGGGCGAGGGATGCCGGGATGATGATTTTCATGAATGTCTTTCGAATCTCTTGGAATAGTTATTGGGGTCTGCCATTGCCGAGAAGGCCATTTTTTATAGAAGATTGCAGGGGTTTGCCAATCCAAAGTCGCAGGAGCACATGGTAAAAATCACGTCCGGGAATCACCGCCTGTCTGATCCCGTCCACCATAACAACGGTCCCTTCTGATGGTAAATAGTCAATGATGATCACCGCCCCCTGATTGAGCTCTGCCCCGTTCTCAAACGATTTAAAAAAGACCGCGAGATCTTCAGCGAAGACCGTCTGTTCCATGGGCGTGAAATTTTGATCCAGATTATCGCGAACCGCCGAAGTAAACTTTGCCTCGGAGACAGAACGAAGCATGATGATTTTGAGACGTTTCGGACCGTGATCGCGTTCCATGATCCCGACCGCATCGTCGGTTGCATGACTCACATAAAGGCCAGTATTGTAAACGCCGACCCCAAAGACACTGCGGGTTGCGGTGCCATTTAAAACGAGACTTAGGCCTTCAAGAACAATCGGCTCGGGAAAATCACCTTTTGGCGTCCCGAAGGCTGCAGAACTCATACAAATAGCAGCCGCCACAAAATATCCCTGGAGTGAGGAATAGAAACTCATCTGTTGAGATTATCTCTTAATTTCCAACTGAAAGCGATGGCTATTATGTCCGGTGTGTCAAAGCGGGCGTTATTCCCGGTTGGTCAGGAACAAAATGACGGTAACTTTCTAATTTGGACGACCTACAGCAATTGGTTTTCGAAGAGTTCGATGATTTCGCCGTCCGGCCCTTTAAAAAAGGCGATGTGGACCGGGACCTCACCGATGGTTGATGCAATAGTGACTCTTTTTGGCTCCATCGTGATGGTCATTCCTGCCTCCCGCACCCTCTCGAGCATGGCAGGACAGTCGTCCGTGCGGAGTGCAAAGTGGAGCAGCGTCCCGGCACCTTCAAGTGCTGGTTCGGGTTTCTCGAAAATCTCGACGAATCGGCTATCGCCGGCGTGCAACATGATCGCGCGGTTCGGTGGTTCGCCCCAGGCGATTTTTTCTTCCAAACCGAGGACGGATTTATAAAAAAGAATGCTTCGGTCGAAGTCGGAGGAATGAATTGCAACGTGATGGAAACCAATAATCTTTGCCATAGAGGCGGAGGTTCTCACGGATATTATCCCACAACAAGTCAGGGATTTTCTCGCCGCGATCTCTCCCTGCAAATGCTGCCTGCGATCCAAATGGCTTTCCTGTGTCTGAGATTCACAAGTTGAGGAACCTTTCAAACCCGGAGACGATCCGCACACCTGGAAAATCTGGCGGGTTGAGAATAGTAAAGCGCAGGTTCGGGCCGTGGATAGGCGATGGATCTATCCCACTTATGGTTACCGCTAAGAGGCCAGTTACCACCTTGAGTGGCCGGAGGAAATATGGGGATTGCACAGCATCTCTCCCACCAACCGGGATCCCAATATCGCTCAAGGCAAGAAACTTGGTTAGACCTGCACGGAGACGAGAGAGCCGGGTTTTGAGAGGTCATCCAATGCCGTGGCACTGATCTTGGGGCCAAGCGAAAAGGAAAGTGTTCCGGGGTGGATAACATGGAGGTGGTCGAGCTTTAAATCTTCGATCGCGATGTGCATCGATTTCGTCGTGGCGGGCCGATCCGAGAGTTTGCACTCAAATCCAATGCGGCGTCCATTGAGGAAGAGGAGCAGATCGAGTTCAGCTCCTGCTTGCGTCTGCCAAAACCATGCTTCCTCCGGGCGCAGCACACTGAGGATTTGCTCAATAACAAAGCCCTCCCATGAAGAACCGGATTTCGGATGACTGCGCAAGTCCGTCGCGTTCCTAATGCCGAGTAGCGCATGAAGGAGTCCGCTATCGCGAATGTAAAGTTTCGGCGATTTTCTCTGCCGCTTTCCAAGGTTTTCGTGCCAAGGCTGAAGGGAACGCACCATGAAACTTTGCTCCAGAATATCGAGATGGCGACGCACCGTGCTGTGTGTTACGGAAAGGGATCGGCCCAAATCGGAAAGATTGAGGAGCTGTCCATGCAGGTGAGCGGTCATCATCCAAAGTCGCCGCAGTTCTCCAGCCGGAACAGTCACCCCATATTGCGGCAGATCTCGCAGGAGGAATGTTTCAATAAAATCGCGCCGCCAAGAAAAGGAATCCGACTCATCCGAAGACAGAAATGCCTCGGGAAATCCACCGCGATTCCACAGATCGAAGCGTTGCGCTGCTCCGATCTCATTGAGGTCAAAGCCCTGCATGGGGATGTGGTGGACTCGTCCAGCAAGGGATTCCGAGGCCCCACGCACCAAGGTTGGGGCCGCACTGCCTAACAGCAGAAACCGTCGCGAACTCCGCGCACGGCGATCCGCATCGACCAGCACCCGTAGAACAGGATAGAGTGACGGTTGCAATTGGGCCTCGTCAATCACGATCAAACCACCAAGCCTCTCCAGAATCAGTTTCGGATTTTGAAAGGCCATCGCAACCTCGGGGTCTTCTAAATCAAAAAATGTCCCTCCTTGTGCGGCGTAAATCTGACGTGCAAGCGTTGTTTTTCCACATTGCCGAGGCCCCAACAAAACCGTTACGGGAACACGCCGCAGCGAGTCCTTGCATTCAGCCAATAATCGAAGCCGATCAATTATCCTTACAAATTGAATATGAAAACATCAGAATACAAGGAAAAAATGCCTCTGCGCGGGAAATCTTCTATTCCACGGCGGGAGCATGATCTGGATTATCTGTTTCTTGTCTGCTCAACCCGCTCTTTCAAGTCAGCGGGGAGGCCTTCCCAAAGTTGGGGGTGAGCTTCGATGAGCCTAACAATATCTCCAAAATCTTGAGGCTCGCCCTACTTTCTTGCCCCGAAATTCGCCTTAGGATTTTAAGATGGCAGGATCCACGTGCAAGCGAAGCAGGGCTTTTCGGGCGATGAGTCCGATGATGGCCATCACGATGAGAACAATCGCGATGCCAAGGACGGCGACCGGCCACCCGGGTCCGTCTTTCACAAAGGCTTGGATGTCGGAGGCTCCGGTGAGTGCGGCCGCATGGGAAAGCGTCATAACCAAAGCCGTGCGGGGAATCAGTCCAAGAATCGTTCCGAGGATGAATGGGCCGGTGGGGGCGCCGCAACTGATGAGGAGGAAGTTGGTGAATGCGAAGGGGGATTGGGGGGGGAGCCTGAGGAGGGTGATCATGAGGACTTTTCTCCAAAATCCTCCGCCGATGAGGGCATCACGGATCGCGACGGCTTCGCGTTTGGTTTCCAGAAGGGACTCAACCCGGCGGCCTGCCACGGCCCGTGTGATCAATAATCCAATGACTGCGGCTCCGCCAAAGGCCACGGCTGCTGCAAGCAGTCCCTTTGCCGGTCCGAAAACCCATCCTCCCAGAACCGCCTGGGCGGTGGTGGGCAGAATTCCCAAGCCGCTGCTAAAGAGAAAGACCAACGAATAGATCACGATCCCGGCGGTTCCCATGGATTTCAACCACTCAGAAACCGGGCCCAAATTGTAAAGCAGGTAAAGCCCGGCGATACCGGGAGCCGACAGCCACACCAACGCAAGAATGCCAGCAGGCCCCAAGTCGCCGATTTTTTTGAGAGAGGGATGTAAAAATAGAAATTTCATGACAAGCGACCTGAGGACAACACAATTTTCACTGTCTTGCACGGTCTGGCTTCAGAAAATGCCAGGCTGTGACCCGAGCGCTCAGCGCACTTTCAGGATGGCCACAATCTGACCTTCTCCCCATTGGGGCCCACGGATGTAGAGGGGGGCATTTCTCGCGAGTTTTGCCTCGGTTGTGACAAGAAGGTCTTTGTTGTTGTATAGCTCAATCCGCATCCGATAACCGGTGGTGTTGGTCTCGAGGATCGACATTTTCATGTAAATTCTTTTGCTGGGCACAAGCCACTCGGTGCCGCCGGACGTGATATCCTTGGTTTTTTCCCCAAGCAGATAAAAGCTGTTATAGCCAAATACACTTTGGAGCGTCTCTTGGAAATCGGCCAGCTTCCTGGGCACGGGTTTGGCTGGGGTTTCGCGGGTTGCAAGCACCACCGCCGACCAGATGCGGTCGCCGCCCATGGCTCCGCCCAGTGGGAGACACAACAGAATGGCAGCCAAAACGAACCGTCTCATCGCACCAACTCGCTTGCAGGAATGGGTTTCGTGCCTTCAATCCAGATCACCACACCACGGTCATCCTGCGTGTGGAACGAGGACACGCTCACCTTGGGATTCCCGGCTCTGGCTGAGATAACTTGCGATATAAACTCGCTCTCGCTTGGTCTGCGAAAGGAGTCGGGAAGGAAAATGAGGGTAATGACAGCGGCCGTGGAAATGGAGGCAAGACCGGCAAAGACCAAACGCCTGAGGAGCGAGTTCCCGGCAGGACGTGACGGCTTTCGGTCTCGTTCAATGGCTTCCAGCACCTTGGTATTGATAAAGTCGGGGTGGAGGAGGGGGGGAGGTGCCAACCCGGCAACCAGCGTGGGCCGCAGTTGATTCCAAGCCTCCCGTTCAGCAAGGGCTTCGGGGTCAGCCTCAAATCTGGCCGCTTGCGCGGGCGGGAGCTTTCCATCCAGCCATTGTGTGAAGTCATGGGTTTTATCGGTCATTGCGAAGGTCTGCCAAGAGGCTTTGGAGTTTTTTGCGTGCGTAGTGAAGGCGGGACATGACGGTGCCAATGGAGCTGTCGGTGGCCTTGGCGATTTCCTGATAGGAAAGCCCGTCAAATTCTTTGAGAGAAATGGCCGCTCGGTGTTCCGGGCTGAGCATATCGAAGGCGGCCTCCAGTCGGGCCTTGAGGCCGGCCCGGTCAATGCCATCCCCCGGCCTTTCAAAGGCAGTGGGTGTGGTCCGGGAAGCGGCGTCGGCATGGATCGGCCCTCCATCGATCTCCACTTGGGGGCGGCGCTGCCGTGTGCGGCA
>Ga0105048_10015915_pt1 | contig 11646 bp, 6 predicted proteins | sample MAT05_FD_78382 | JGI IMG/M metagenome (GOLD analysis project Ga0105048, IMG submission 78382) | Freshwater microbial communities from Lake Fryxell liftoff mats and glacier meltwater in Antarctica - MAT-05 | ecosystem: Environmental > Aquatic > Freshwater > Ice > Liftoff microbial mat | place...
AACAACCCGCAGGTCTTCGCTCACCCCCCTTGCGATGTGCAGCCAACTACACAACGCCGCTCGACCATCCTCCCCCGAGAGGACTTACTTACAAAAAACTCCTCCCCCAGCGGGGAAGGCAGGGAGGGGGTGAAAGCCCGCCCCTGCCAAGGGGCAACTTCGCACGGCGACGGCCCAGGGGAGGCAGGGAGGGGGTGAAAGCCCGCCCCTGCCAAGGGGCAACTTCGCACGGCGACGGCCCAGGGGAGGCAGGGAGGGGGTGAAAGCCCGCCCCGCGTGCGCTGCGCCGCTGCCTTGACCAGCGACAAACACGCATGCGACCTTGCTGGGTTCGTGCACACACAGGAGCTGGGATGACGACTCGACTGACTTCACTGGTGGCGCTCGCTCTCGCGGGTGCGTTTTTGGTTGGCTGCGGTGATGACGATGTCGGTCCGGGGCCGGGCGTCGACATGGGCGTCGGGACGGACCTCGGTCCGGTGACGCCGGTCTGTCCGGACGACGCGCCCGCGCCCGCCAACCAGATGGGCGCGTGCTGTTCGCGTGTCTCGAACGCGACGCGCCTCGCAGCGCCGGAGCTTCGCCTCGCGGCGCTGCGTCTGACCGCGCCGATGGGTACGCTCACCTCGGCGGTGCTGCGCACGGTGCTGAATACCTCGTTCGATGGCGAGCGCTTCAACTGGCTGATCCAAGCGATGGGCGCACCGACGACGGGCAACGGACCAGTGACGATTCGCACCGGCTACGGCGAGCGTGCGGCCGATGGCACCTTCGCGTTCACGATGGGCGCGGCGCCCGCGGCGGGCGGCGATGTGAACCGCTGGGATCCGATCACCGTCACCGGCACCATGACCGGCGACAACGTCGCGACGCCGGCTTACGACGGCTCGGGCCCGCTGACCATCCCGGTGTTCGACGAGGTCGATCCGACCCTGCTGGTCGTCGAGCTCCCGGTGTTCGGCCTCGAGCTGGTGAGCGCGCCGCTGACCGAGGGCCGCAGCTGCATCGGCAGTCGCGGCACGAGCAGCTACAACACCGCGGCGGGCGGAACGCTGCGCGCGTTCATCCGTGTCGAAGATGCGCGCACGCGGATGGTCACGGTGGGCACCGCGGTTAACGCGTCGCTGTGCGCGGTCATCGCGGGCAGCCTCATGGACGCCGCCTACTGCGAGATGCCGCAATCGGCGTGGGCGGCCAAGCCGAATTCGCGCTGCGGCGCGACTGGCTGTGAGGCCAACGCGGCGGGCGCGACCGACGTGTGCGACCCGACGATGACCGGCGCCACTGGCTGCAACGCGTGGGAGCTGCTCGGCGAGTTCGCAGCGCAGGGCGTCGACATCACGAACTGAGCTGACACGTCGACGCGCGAACGCTGCGTCGATCGCAGGCCACGAAGCGGGGTCCACGGCATCACGCCGTGGGCCCTTTTTCGTGGGTGGCTGTGCGTGCCGTGCGCACATCCACGCAAAAGTTTCAGGCCGACGTCGCTATTGATTCGCGCCCGACATGGGCGGTACCATCGTCACGCACCTAAGCGCATCGCGGCTATCGCCTCGATGCCGACGCGCGACCCGCGCGGGGAGAGACTAATGAGTCGATATCGCACGTACTCGAAGCACTTCCTTGTCGCCTCGCTCGTTCTCTTTCTCTTCGCGTGTGGTGGCGGCGGCTGCTCTGGCTGCTCGAGCTGCGCGGGCTGCGGCGTCGCGCCGATCCCCGGCGGCTTCCCGATCGCCGAGCGCATCGACAACTCCGCGCAGGTCCGCCTGACCAGCGCGGGTATCGGCTTCATCGAGTCGAACATCACCGACATCATCAGCACGGTGCTGCCGGACGGCCTCAGCTTCGCTGTCCCGCCCACCGATACGACCGCGCCGATCCCCGTCGTCGGCGACGTGCGCATTCGCATCTGCGAGGGCGGCGGCTGTATGGTCAAGGGCGAGATCCAGAGCTTCGAGCTGACGCCCGTCGGCCCCAATCGCTTGAGCGGCCACATGCGCGTCATCCTCGACACGCGTGACATGGCTGGCGCTCGCGCGACGCTGCCGCTCCGGCTCGGACCGAATGGCTGTGTCTTCGGGCTGTGCGCGATCAACACGACCTGCCAGGTCGACATCGACACCCGCCGCGGTGACCGCGACTACGTCGGACTCGTCTTCGACGTCGACTTCACCGCCGAGACCCGTGCGGCCCGCGCTGGCTACACGCGCGTCGACATCTCGAGCGCGACGCTCGCCCCGGGCGAGGACATCCAAGACGCCGACATCGAGTTCAGCCGCTGCTCGGGCATCAGCGGCGCGATCCTCGGCTTTGTCATCAACCTGCTCAAGGGCACGCTCGTCGATCAGCTGCAGGGCCAGATCTCCGGCCTGCTCGACAGCGCGCTCGGCGATGCGCTGTGCACGACCCGCGGCGAGTACGGCTGCCCGACCGGCACGTTTGCGCGCCCGAACGAGGACCCTGCCTCGACCTGCCGTTACGAGAACACCGATGCCGCCGAGTGCGTGCCAATCCTCATCGGCACCGACGGTCAGGGCGATCTCGGCGCGGCGTTCCTCGGCGGCTTCTCGCCGGGCACGCATGGCAGCGGTCAGTTCATGCTCGCCGCGGGCGGCGCCGGTGAGGCCGTCAACGACGGCATGAGCCTGTTCTTCTACGGCGGCTTCCGCTCGACCAACGGCGACTTCACGCGCAGCCCCGGACACAACGCGTGCGTGCCCGCGCTGACGCCTTCGAGCCCGCGTGATGGCGGCGGCACCATCGCGGACAACTGGGGCGGCGGCGAGCGGCCGACGATCGCGCGCGTCGATACCTTCCGCGGCAACATGCCGGCGGGCCTGAGCGCTCCGCCGCATGTCTCGGTCGGCCTCGCGGAGGACTACCTCAATTACTCGGCGTTCGGCGCGTTCGACGCCGGCCTTCTCTGCATCGGCGCGGGCACCCGCCTCTCGCAGCAGATCTCGACGGGTCTGTTCTCGCTGCTCATCGGCTCGCTCAAGAACCTCTCGTTCCCGGAGGAAGCCGCGGCGCTCGCGTTCGCGATTCGTCCGCAAGAGCCGCCGCGCGTCAGCGTCGGCACCGCAGCCGGTGCGCCGACGCTCGGCTTGCTGCTGCCCAACGTGCAGATCGACTTCTACGTGTGGAGCCACGAGCGCTACGTGCGCATCTTCACGTACGAGGCGGATCTCAACATCGCGATCAACCTGACTGTGACCGATGGCCAGATCGTCCCGATGATCGGCGAGCTCACGGCGTCGAATCCAGCGGTCACGAACTCGGACCTGATCACCGAAGATCCCGCTGGCCTCGCCGATACGATCACCACCGTGCTCGGCTCGTTCGCGGGCATGCTCGGCGGCTCGATCGCGCCGTTCGATCTGCCCGCCATCATGGGCTTCAACCTCGTGGTGCCGGCGGGAGGCTTGAAGGGCGTCACCGACAGCGGTGAGGACTTCCTCGGCATCTTCGCGAACCTCGAGCTCGCGGCGGCGACGCCGGCGCCGTTCACGTCGACGACCGACACGACGCTCGACATCCAGGACCTGGTGCTCCGCCAGGATGCGATGGCGATCGCACACTTTGGTGAGGGCGCGCTGCCGTCCGTGCGTCTCAACATGAACGCCACCGGGCCGGCTGGTGTCGACTACGAGTACAGCTATCGCATCGACGGGATGCAGTGGTCGGCGTGGACGCGCGACCGCAGCGTCGTGGCGGAGTCGTCGGCGCTGCTGCTGCAGGCGCGCCACGAGATCGAAGCACGCTCGCGCGTCGTCGGTGAGCGCCTCACCGTCGATTTGACGCCCGCGCGCGCGGAGCTGCTCATCGACTTGCTCGCGCCCGAAGTCAGCGTGGAGCAAGAGGGCAATACCGCACGCGTCATCGCGACCGACGTCATCACCTCGCGCGCCGCGCTGCTCTATCGCTTCCGCACCGGCGGTGGCGCGTGGAGCGAGTGGACGCACGACGCGACCTACACGATGGTCGATGGCGGCGCGACCGGCCTCGACGTCGAGGTCAAGGACGAAGCCGGCAACGTCGGCGCGTCGCGCCAGGCGCTCATCCGCGGTCTGCCGAACGCGGCGGGCGGCGGTGCGTGTGACTGTCGCGCGGCCGCTGGCGCGCCCAATGGCGGAGACTTCGCCATCTTCGCGATGTCCGTACTCTTCCTGCTCGGCGCCGGCCGGCGGAGGTTTCTTCCAGCAGCGCGACGCGCGCTCCGCAGCCCGCTCGCCCGCGCCGCGCTGAAGCACCTGCCGGTGCTGCTGCTGCTGTCCGCTCCGCTCGCGTTCGGCGCGATGGGCTGCGACTGCGGTGGCGACGCCCCGATGCCGCCACCACCACCCAACGGGTGTGACGGCGCCTGCATGGCGACGCCGACGGACGGTCAGTTCTGCTGCGCCGACACCAACATGTGCGTGGCCTATCCGGCCGACGCCGACTGCGATCCGGGCTTCACTTGTCCGCCCGCGTCGATCGAGTTGATGGGCTGCGAAGTGAGCTGCGCCGCCTGCATGGAGAAGCCGCCGCTCACGCCAGGCCAGCTCGCCGTGCACCTCGACATGGTGCTCGACGACACTGGCAACGCGATCCTCAGCGGCTACTCGCCCGGCAACGCGCCGACGCGCTTTTACGGTGACCTCGTCGTTGGCGAATACGACGCGGCGAGCGCGAACGTCGACTGGGTGATCGTCGATGGCGCACCGTCGACGCCGATCACCGCCGGGCCGACCGGCTGGCGCGGCGGCGTGACCGCGCCTGGCCCCGATGTCGGCCGCTTCACCAGCATCGCGCGCAGCAGCGAGGGCGCGCTCTACGTCAGCTACTACGACGCGGACGACGGCGACCTCAAGCTGGCGATTCGCAGCGGCTCGTCGTGGACCACGCAGGTGGTCGACGCGAGCGGTGACGCTGGTCGCTATTCGTCGCTGGTCCTCGGCGCCGGCGGCGTTCCGATCGTCGCGTATCTGCGCATCGAACCGCCTGCCGCGAACGGCAAGCCGACGTCGGGCGTCTACGTGGCGCAGGCCGCGAACGCTGCGCCCGGCGATCCGACCGAGTGGACGATCACCGAGGTCACCAGCGGCGAGATGATGTGCCGTCCGCAGTTCTGCGGCACCGGTCAGCGCTGCCTCGAGAATGGCGAGTGCGTCACCCCCTCGACCGACTGCGCAGCGTGCGCGGACACCGAGGCGTGCGTCGCGGGTGCGTGCGCCGCTGCGCTCGCGGATCCGTGGGTCGAAGACCTGCCGCCGGCGATCGGCCTGCACATCTCGCTCGCGCGCACGGCAGCCGGCCTCGGGCTCGTCTACTACGATCGCAACGCTGGCAACCTGCGGGGCGTCGCAAACGACGGCACCAGCTGGGGCGCGCCGTTCCTCATCGACGGCTACGCGGCGGGCAGCCCGTTCATCGGTGACAGCGGCATCGGCGCGTCGCTGTTCGTCGACGCGACGGGCAAGTGGCACGTCTCGTACGTCGACGGCGCGGAAGAGCAGCTCAAGTACGCGCGCATCAGCGGCACCACGGTCGAGGTGAAGGAACTCGTCGACGACGGCGCGACCGACGGCACGACGCCGAACCCAGACGGCCGCCACATCGTCGGCGACGACAGCTCCGTCGTCGTCACCGACGGCGGCGAAGTGCGTATCGCCTACCAAGACGCGACGTCCCAGCGCGTGATGTTCGCGACGCGCGCGGCCGCCGGCGGCTGGACCGTCGCCGTGCTCGACGCGATGGACAGCACCGGCTACTTCGTCGATCAGGTGCTGCTCGCCAACACCTCGTACATCGCCACGTGGTGGCGTCGCGAGCAGGGCACCAGGGCCAACGGCGTCCGCGTGCTCAACCCTCCCTGAGCGCGACTCGACCGGCGCACGGCAACGACACCACCGCAACGAAACACGGGCGCCGCGTCAACCGCGAGCGCCCGTGGTTCGTTTCGGAGTTCGTTGATCGCTCAGGCGACGGCGCTGCGTGCGCCGAGGCTCTCGACGCCGACGGTCGTCTTCACGCCGGAGCTCGCGTCTTCGCTCGCAGCCTGCGCCTCGAGATCGGCCGCGGCGAGATACGCCGTGTTCGACTCCGAAACGACGCGCAGCAGCGTCTTCTGATCGACGAGCCCAGCGTCGAGCAGCGCGCGCATGTAGCCGTCTGCGTAGCCGTGCGCTCGCGCGAGCTTCACCCGCTCGGTGCCGGCAAACCTCGCCTTCAGCACGTCCTTCAAGAGCCCACCCAGCACGCCCATCAGCTCGTCCTTGCGCATGTGTCCGCCTCCAGGGCCCACTCCTGCTATGGAATGCGTCGCGAGGTCAAAAAACCGCGCGAGCCGGGGTGGCGGAATGGCATACGCAGGCGACTTAAAATCGCCCCGTCGGCAACGACTTGCGGGTTCGACTCCCGCCCCCGGCACCGACGAAGAACACAACTATTCGGCGCGCAGCGCGCATCTGGGCCGCGCTACTCCGCGTCGATCGCCGGATACGCCGGCGGCATGCGCGGACCGGGCGTCTCCGCGACGATCGCGCGCACGCGATTGTGCGCGTCGACGCGCACGACCTTCGGCTCCCAGGCGCGCGCCTCGGCCTCTTCCATCTCGCCGTACGTCGCGAGGATGACGAGGTCGCCGGGGCCGTTGAGGTGAGCCGCCGCGCCGTTGATGCAGATGACGCCGGAGCCGCGCGGGCCGGGCAGCGTGTACGTGATGAGCCGCGTGCCGCGCGTCACGTTGAGGATGTGCACCTCTTCGTGCGCGAGCATGTCGGCTGCGTCCATCAGGTCTTGGTCGATGGTGACGCTGCCCTCGTAGTCGAGGTCCGCGTGCGTGACCACGGCGCGGTGGATCTTCGAGCGAAACATACGTCGTCGCATGAGCCGACTCCTTTTACGCCCCGTCGCGTCTCGTGAACGAGTACACGCGGGAAGCCCCCCGACCTTATGTTTTCGATCGGCGGAGTTCAAGCGCCTGACCAGCCCGTAGACCGTTTGCCGCGCTCGATCGTCGTGAGCCCCTTGCGCGCGCCGCACATACGGCCGCGAAGGAGCCGCCCATGACGATGAAGAACAAGCTCAGCGCCGCGCTCGCCCTCACGCTCGCGGGCGCGATGCTGATGACCGGCACAGCGCTCGCACAAGACACACGCAGCGACCGCACGCATCGCGACGAGATCACGCGCTTCACGTTCGACGACCACGCGGTCGGCGGTGGAACTCATGGGCCCGACGGGACCACCGTTCACGGAGCGCGCCCGAGGCGCCGCGACACGCTGATCCAGCCGCGGATCCACTACGTGAACGAGATGCTGAAGAGCGTCGAAGCGTTCTGACCGATCGTCAGCGCGCCGCGCGTTGCGATCGATGCGCGCTCGCACCACATCGTCGACGCGACAGGCGCAATCGGCGCACCGCCGCAACGAATCGCCATGTCGCGCGTTGCGTGTGCGTCGCTTGACCACAGCGGCCTCGTCTCGCATGACCACCCATTCTTCGAAGGATGGGTGCTCGATGCGCGCGCTGAACGTTCGGATGATCTCGTTTGTGCTGGCGGCAGCACTGGGCGTTTCGGTGGTCGGCTGTGGTGACGACGATACGCGGCCACCGGTGACCGTCGACGGCGGCGTGGATCTCGGTATTCCGGACGGCGCGCTCCCCGATGGCAACCTGCCTGACGGCGCCGTGCTGCCCGATGCCGGCCCGACGATCACGATCTGTCCGGGAGACGCGCTTCCACCGACCACCGACGGACGCTGTCAGACGACCGCAGGCTCCGCTGCGCTGCTGATCACCGCCGACGTGCTCACGCCGGGCGAAGTGTTCCGCGGCGGGCAGGTCGTGGTGTCTGCGGGCGGCACCATCGAGTGCGTCGGCTGCGACTGCGCGGCCTCCGCGAGCGCCGCTGGCGCGACGACGATCGTCTGCCCGGATGGCGCGATCTCGCCCGGTCTCGTCAACACGCACGACCACCTGACGTTCACGCAGAACGCGCCGTACACGGCGACGGACGAGCGCTACGAGCATCGCCACGATTGGCGCCGCGGCATCCGCGGGCATCGCCGGATTCCATCGGCAGGCATGGCGTCGAACGCGGAGATGAGCTGGGGCGAGCTGCGCTTCGTGCTCGGCGGCGCGACCAGCACCAACGCCTCCGGCTCCGTGAACGGCCTGCTGCGCAACCTCGATCGCAGCGCGATGGAGGGCCTCGGCCAAGACGCCGTCGGCTACGAGACGTTCCCGCTCGGCGACTCCGACGGCACACAGCTCGCCACCGGCTGCGGCTACCCCGGTATCGACACAGCGGCGTCGATCGTCGGCGATGATGCGTACACCCCGCACGTCAGCGAGGGTATCGACTCCGCCGCGCGCAACGAGTTCCTCTGCATCCGCGCTGGCGCGACGGATCTCGTGCAGCCGCAGAGCGCGTTCATGCACGGCATCGCGCTGCTGCCGCCCGACATCGCCGAGATGGCGACCGATGGCACGGCGCTTATCTGGTCGCCGCGCTCGAACATCACGCTCTACGGCGACACCGCGCGTGTCACCGAATACGCGCGGCTCGGCGTCTCGATCGCGCTCGGCACCGACTGGACGCCGACCGGCTCGATGAATTTGCTGCGCGAGCTCAAGTGCGCCGACGAGCTCAACAGCGTCTATTACGACTCGTTCTTCAGCGACGAGCAGCTCTGGCTGATGGTGACGCGGGACGCCGCTGCGGCGCTCGCGGTCGACGACGTCGTTGGCACCATCGCCGTCGGCAAGGTCGCCGATCTCGCGATCTTCGACGCGCGCGTGAACACCGACTACCGCGCCGTCATCGACGCGGAGCCCGCCGACGTGATGCTCGTCGTTCGCAGCGGCGCGCCGCTCTACGGCGACGCGGCGACGATCGCGGCGATGCCGACCGGCGGCACGGCGTGCGAGACCCTCGACGTCTGCACCGTGCCAAAGCGCGTCTGCGCGATGCGCGAGATCGGCCAGACGCTCGCCGCGCTCACTACCGCGAACGCACGGAGCTACGGGCTCGTCTTCTGCGCCACGCCGGACAACGAGCCTTCGTGCCTCCCCGAGCGCAACGCGACCTCGCCGATCCCGACGATCAACGGCTCGAACCGCTACACTGGCGTGCTCGTCTCCACCGACACCGATGGTGACGGCATCGACGACGCGACGGACAACTGCGCGCGCGTCTTCAATCCCATTCGGCCCGTCGACGACGGCGTGCAAGCAGACTTCGATCGCGACGGCGAGGGCGACTCTTGCGATGTGTGTCCGCTCGATCCGGACATGACGACCTGCGGCGCGCCGGATCCGACCGACACCGACGCGGACGGCGTGACCAACGCGGCGGACAACTGCGCGTCGGTGCCGAACCCCGATCAGGCGGACATGGACGCCGACATGATCGGCGACGCCTGCGACGCCTGTCCGATGACCGCGAATCCTGGCGGCGGTGCGTGCCCCGGCACGATCTACGACGTGAAGAGCGGCGTGACCGCAGTCGGCGCGGCGACCGGCATCCGCGGCGCGATCGTCACCGCGATCGGCCCGATCGGCTTCTTCATGCAGGTCGTGTCCGGCTCGACCGGCGACCTCGGCCCGAACAACTCTGGCGTGTTCGTCTACACCGGCGGCCGCCCCACGGTGATGCCTGGCGACATCGTCGACGTCACCAGCGCGACCGTCACGCTGTTCGGCGGACAGCTCCAGCTATCGCGCCCGATCATCGTCACGGTGTCGAGCGGCGCCACCGCGCCCGCGCCAGTCACCGTCACCGCCGCAGAGATCGCCACCGGCGGCACGCGCGCGACCGCGCTCGAGGGCGTGCTGGTCACGACCGGCGCCGTCACCGTCACCGACATTGCTCCCGCGCCCGGAGTCGCCGACGTCGCGCCGACCAACGAGTACGTCGCCGGCGGCGTGCGCGTCGACGACTTCGTCTACCTGACGACGCCGTTCCCGGTCGTCGGCGAGACGTACGCCTCGATCGCCGGCGTGCTCGCGTTCCGCAACGGCAACAGCAAGATCCTGCCGCGCGATGCGGCTGACGTCGTGCCGGGCGGCACACCGGTGATCACTGGCCTCGCGCCGGTGCTCAGCTTCACGCGCGTCGGGCGCGTGCTGATGCCAACTTTCCCCGCGCCGCTCACCGTGCAGCTCTCTCGCGCAGCGACAGCCGACATCGTCGTCACGCTCACCGCGAGCGATCCGGGCGTCATCGTCGGCAACGTGACGGTGCCGATGGGCGCGACCAGCGCCGTCGTACCGGTGACCGGCGTGACCGCATCTGCGACGCCGTACACGATCACCGCGACGCTCGACGGCGTGATGCGCATGGCCAACGTGCGCGTGCTCGCCGCGACGGAGGTCCCGGTGTTGACCAGCCTCACGCCGCCGACCGCGACGGTGCTCGCCGATGGCACCGCCACCTTCGCGGTGACGCTCGACATCCCCGCGCCTGCCGGTGGCACCACCGTCCTGCTCGGAGCGACGGCGGGCGGCACGCTGCCGGCGAGCGTCGTCGTGCCGGCTGACGGGACCAGCGCAAGCTTCACCTTCAGCGCCGGCGCAGCCGAAGCGACCGTCACGCTCACCGCGACGCTCGACGCGGCGATGTTCAACGCGACGGTGATGATCACCACCGCGCCGCCCGCCGATCTCGTCATCAACGAGGTCGACTACGACAACGTGATGGCTGACGACCGCGAGTTCATCGAGATCTACAACCCGAGCACCACCACACGCACGCTCGACGGTCTCGCCGTGGTGCTGATCAACGGCAGCGGCGCGACGATGATCTATCGCACCTACGCGCTCACCGGCACGCTGGCGGGGCGCGCGTATCTCGTCCTCGCGGCGAGCACGGTCGCGGTGCCGGCGGGCGTGACGGTGATCCCCCTCGCGGCGGCGACGAACAACGTGCAGAACGGCGGCGCCGCCGTCACCGAGCCCGGTGACGCGATTGTGCTGCTCAACACAGCGACGGGAGCGGTCGTCGATGCGCTGTCCTACGAGAGCGCGATCACGGCCCCGGTCACCGCGGGCGGAACGGCGATCCCGCTGGTGTCGGGCCGGCGCACGACCGCGACCGATTCCAACACGCTCGTCGGCTCCTTGTCGCGGGCGCCCAACGGCAGCGACACCGGGGATGATCAGACCGACTGGATCTTCACGCCGACCGTGACGCCCGGCGAGGAGAACTTGTAGCGCGCCGAGAACCTCTGAGTCGGGACATACGATCACAGCGCGAGAGACTCGCCCGCGCTGTGTCGTCCCCTGTCGGAGTCATCGCCGATCGAGCGCCGCGCGCGCGGATTGGACGCCTCGCGACTTTTAGAGCTCAGTGCGCGGCGACGAACTCGAGCCCGACCACGCATCCGTCCGGGAGCTGTCGCACCCAGATGACGCGCGCGTGTTCGATCGTCTCGCTGCCTGGCTCGTGGCGGACGCGCAGCACGCAGACCTCACCGACGGTGAGCGGCTGATCGAGCGCCACGCGGAGCCCGCCGACGCTCACGTTCAGCACGATGCCTTCACGTCCCGGCGGGACTATCGACTCGACCTCTGCGTGGACTGGCCACCGCTGAGCTGTACGCCGCGCGTCGACATCGTCGTCGTCGAGAGCATCTGCCAGGGAAGCGAGGATCTGAGGGTCGC
>Ga0105048_10015916_pt1 | contig 11645 bp, 9 predicted proteins | sample MAT05_FD_78382 | JGI IMG/M metagenome (GOLD analysis project Ga0105048, IMG submission 78382) | Freshwater microbial communities from Lake Fryxell liftoff mats and glacier meltwater in Antarctica - MAT-05 | ecosystem: Environmental > Aquatic > Freshwater > Ice > Liftoff microbial mat | place...
AGCCCACTTCGTCGGCGCGCCTTGCCAGCGCACCGCATCGCAGCCCACCCGGGCGCGTTCAACTGCCGGATTTAGGTTGAATTCAAGCGGCATGCTGAGCGCTTTAGATCGCCTGCTGATTCACCCGCGCCATCAACGCCTCGCCGCTCTCCTTGCGCTCGCTGTACCGGTCCACCAGTTGATCGGCCACATCGCGGGTCAGCAGGGTGAACTTGACCAGTTCTTCCATCACATCGACGACCCGGTCGAAGTACGCCGACGGCTTCATTCGCCCGGCGGCATCGAACTCCATGAACGCCTTGGCGACCGACGACTGGTTCGGAATGGTCAGCATCCGCATCCAGCGGCCCAGCACGCGCAATTGGTTGACGGCATTGAACGATTGCGAGCCGCCGCTGACCTGCATCACGGCCAAGGTCTTGCCCTGCGTGGGCCGCAGTGCGCCCAGGGCAAGCGGGATCCAGTCGATCTGCGCCTTCATCACGCCGGTCATCGCGCCGTGCCGCTCGGGCGAGGTCCAGACCATGCCTTCGGCCCACACCGTCAGCGCGCGCAACTCTTGCACCTTGGGGTGGTCGTCGGGCGCGTCGTCGGGCAGGGGCAGGCCGCTGGGGTTGAAGGTGCGCGTCTCGGCACCCATCGCCTGCAGCAGCCGGGCGGCTTCTTCGCTCAGCAGGCGGCTGAACGCGCGTTCGCGCAGCGAGCCATACAGCAGCAGGATGCGCGGCGGATGGCCCGTGATGATGGGTTTGCGGAAGTGTTCGGGCACCAGTTGGGGGAGGAGGTCAAGCTCATTCATCGGGGCATCTCTTGTTGAGGGCTTGCGGGCCGCGCGCCGAGTGCGAGGTGCAAGGCCAGTCCCAGCACAGCCCCGGCGGCCTCGGCCAGCACAAAACCCGTGGCGCTGACCGGCGCGATGCCGGCAAAGCTGTCGCTGAACATGCGGCCGAAGACGGCGGCCGGGTTGGCAAATGAGGTTGATGAAGTGAACCAGTAGGCCGCGCCGATGAAGCCCGCCACCAGGCTGCTGGCCTTGCCCGGCGGCGCGCGCAGGATGACGAGCAAGAGCCCCGCGGTGGCGACAACTTCGCCCAGCCATTGGCCCATGCCGCCGCGCAGATGGCCTGAGAACTGCAGGACGGGCAACTCGAACATCGCATTGGCCAGCCACGCACCCAGCATCGCCCCCAGCAGTTGCGCGCCGATGTAGGGCAGCAGCGCAGCCCTGGCCAGTTCACCGCGCAGCGCCATCACCGCGCTGACCGCCGGGTTGAAATGCCCGCCGCTGATGGGCCCGAACACCTCGATCAGCACATACAGCCCCCAAACGGTGGCCAGGGTGTTGGCGAGCAGGGCGAGGGCCACATTGCCCTCCGCCAGGCGCGCCGCCATGATGCCCGAGCCGATCACGATGGCCAGCAGCAGGGCCGTGCCCAGCGCCTCGGCCAGCAGCTTGCGCGGCAAGTTCATGAGCGGCCGATTTCGGCCAGGGCGGCCTGCAGGTCCGCGCGGCTCATGGTGTCGAGTGGCAAGGCCAGCAGTTGCAGCATCCGGTAGCCGATGGCCTGACGGGTCAGCTCGAAGGCCCGGCGTTTGCCGTTGTCGCCACCCTCGGCATTGGTCGGATCGGGGTAGCCCCAATGCACTTTGACCGGCTGGCCGCCGTCAGAATTCGTGCCGAAGAACACCGGGCAGGTCTCGGCCGCCGCGCTGTCGCAAACCGTGATGACGAGGGTCAGCGACGGCGAGGTCTCGGCCGTGAACTCGTCCCAGCTCTTGCTTCGGTAGCCACTCACATCGACGCCGGCATGGGTCAACGCCTCCAGCGCAAACGGGTTGAGCCGCCCGCTGGGCGCGCTGCCGGCGCTGAAGGCACGCACCGGTCGGTCGAGCTTGGCCGCCCAGTGGTTCAACATGCCCTCGGCCAGCACGCTGCGGGCGGAGTTGTGGGTACAGAGGATGAGGACATTGACGGTGGGGGTCAGCAGCATGATTCGCCTTGGCAGCAGTTTTCGGTCAGGTAAGCCAGCAGCGCATTCATCTGCGTGAAGGCCGCGCGGTAGATCAGGTAACGGCCGTCACGCTCTTGGCCGATCAGGGCCGCGTGGGTCAGCTCCTTCAAATGAAAAGACAAGGTGGCGGCGGGCAGTTCGAGCTGCTCGGCCATCGCACCCGGAGTCAGGCCCTGCTGACCGGCGACGACCAGCAGGCGGAAGAGCCTGAGACGAGCGGGGTGTGAGATTGCAGCAAGGGCGGCGAGGGCGGCTTTTTCTTCCATGATTCGATAATAGTGGAAATGTATGACGAATCTATTGCTGTTTGCGCGCAAAGCCGCAGCCGGGCTGCCCTCAGACAGTGCGAGTTCAGCCCGTCAAAAACCTACAAATACTCACGGGCCGCCGGCTCCCGCTCGTTGGCTCGGCTGGCTCCGACGCGCCCTGCGGCAGAACGCCTGCGACTTTGTCGGCAGGGTGGTGTTCAACGCTTCTTCGCGCTCGCCCGTGTGTGCAATTGCTCAGCCGCAGGCGGGTTGCCGCTGCGAGCGATGGAGTCGAGCCGAGCGGGTGAGCCGGCGCTGGCGGTGCGCGCATTTGGCGCACTGAGCTTGCATGTTTGAGGGATGTACCCAGACCGAGTTTGCAAGCTCACCAGCGTAGGCGATCCCGCGAGGGCAGCGCGCGCGTCCAGCGCCGGGCCGAAGACGATGCGAGCAGCGGCAGCCCGCCTGCGGCTGAGCAACCCCGACCAACTTCGAAAAACCTCGTCAGAAAAGCAGCCTCAGCCCGCAGCGATCTTCGATGCCAAATGCGCCAGCGCCTCTTCCACCTGATCCACCAACACCAGGCAAAGATCCCCCGGCTTCAACCGTTCCAAAGCCAGGTCAATCGCGATGAACTCGCCGTGAATCTCATCGATCCTGGTGGTCCGCGTGGCACCGACCAGCCCGTCGCGCAACAGGGCGAGCACCTCGCCGTCCTCGCGCCCGCGCTGGCACGCATCCTGGAACAAGATGACTTCATCGAACGCGCCGCCCAGGATGACGGTCTGCTCGCGGATGTCGGCGTCCCGGCGGTCGCCCGCGCCGCTGATGACGACCGAGCGTGTCTTGCCGGGCAGGGCCTCGACGGCGCCGACCAGGGCGCGCATCGCGTCGGCGTTGTGGCCGTAATCGGCAATCACCGTCGCGCCGCGATAGTCCATCACATTGAAGCGGCCGGGCGCGTTGTCGGCGTCGTTGGCGAAGCTGGCGACGCCGCGCCGCACGGTGTCCCAGTCGAGGCCCACGCCCCAGGCTGCTGCCACCGAAGCCATCGCGTTCTCGACTTGAAAGCCGATGGCGCCGTTGCGGGTGATCGGGATTTCGCGCAGCGCGATGTTTTCGCGCCAGGACCCTTGGGCTGCCACCAGCATGTCGCCGTCGATGTAAACGCAGCGCTTGCCCTGGGCGCGGTGCGTGGCCATCAGCGGGTGGTGGCGGTCGGTGGCGAAGAAGATGATCTGGCCAGGGCAGGTGGCAGCCATGGCGGCGACGACGGGGTCGGCAGCGTTCAACACGGCGTAGCCAGTTGGCGCGACGTTCTGCACGATCACGCGCTTGACCAGGGCCAACTCTTCGACGGTGTTGAGGAAGTTCATGCCCAGATGGTCGCCGGCGCCGAGGTTGGTGACCACCGCCACCTGGCAGCGGTCAAAGCCCAGGCCTTCGCGCAGGATGCCGCCGCGCGCGGTTTCGAACACGGCCGCTTCCACATCCGGGTGCATCAAGACATTGCGGGCGCTTTTGGGGCCGGAGCAATCGCCGCTGTCGATCTGGCGGCCATCGATGTAAACGCCGTCGGTGTTGGTCATGCCGACCTTCAGGCCGCAGGTGGCGAACAGGTGGGCGATCAGGCGGGTGGTGGTCGTCTTGCCATTGGTGCCGGTGACGGCGACGACCGGGATGCGGCCGTCCTCGCTCTTGTGGCCGTGGCCGTAGAGGTGGGCAATGATGGCCTCGCCGACATTGCGGCCCTTGCCGTAGCTGGGCGACAAGTGCATGCGCAGGCCCGGCGCGGCGTTGACCTCGACCACGCCGCCGCTTTGCTCCTCCAGCGGGCGCAGCACACCTTCGGCCACGATATCGACGCCGCAGACATGCAGGCCGACGACCTGCGCGGCGGCAATCGCACGGGCGGCCACCTCGGGGTGAACGTCGTCGGTGACGTCGGTGGCGGTGCCGCCGGTGGACAGATTGGCGTTGTTGCGCAAGATCACGCGGCGGCCCTTGTCGGGCACCGAGCTGGGCGTCAGGTCTTGCATCTCGAGCCGTGCGACGGCGATGTCGTCGAAGCGGATCTTGGTCAGCGAGGTGGCATGGCCATCGCCGCGCTTGGGGTCGGCGTTGACCTTGTCGACCAACTGCTTGACGGTCAACATGCCGTCGCCAATCACATGCGGCGGGTCGCGGCGAGCGGCGGCAATCAGCTTGTCGCCGACGACCAGCAGCCGGTAGTCGCTGCCGGGCAAAAACTTTTCGACCATCACATGACCGATCTCGTCGGCCGCCTTGTAGGCGATGTCCATGTGTTCGCGCGTGACGACATTGACCGTCACGCCCTTGCCCTGGTTGCCATCTTGCGGCTTCACCACCACCGGCAGGCCGATCTCCAACGCCACTTCCCAGGCCTGGTCGGGCGAGTTGACCAACTGACCGATGGGCACGGGCACCCCAGCCGATTGCAGCAGGCGTTTGCTCAGGTCCTTGTCTTGTGCGATCGACTCGGACACGGCCGATGTCGCATCCACCTCGGCGGCCCAGATGCGGCGCTGTTTGGCGCCCCAGCCGAACTGCACCAGGCTGCCTTGCGTGAGCCGACGATAGGGCACGCCGCGCGCCAAGGCGGCGTCGACGATGGCCCCGGTCGAGGGGCCGAGGCGCACGTCTTCGTCCATCTCGCGCAGCCGGGCCAGGGTGGCATCGGCGTCAAAGCTGCTCGTGCCGTCGCGCGCCGCCGCCACCAGCAGACAGGCTTGGTCAAACGCCAGTCGGCCGACGTCTTCTTCGCTGTATTCGACGATGACCTGAAAGACGCCGACCTCGGACGTGGCGTGCGTGTGGCTGTAGGTTACCGGGCAGCCTGCTTGCGCTTGCAGCGACAGGGCGGCTTGCTCCAGCACATGGGCCAGGGAGAAGGCACCTTTGGCGCTGCTGGCCGGCCGCAGTGGGCCGATGCTGGGGAAGAGGGCGCGCAAGCGGGCTTCAAAGCCGGGCAACAGGGTGATCGAGGCCTCGGTGCCGTCGCAATGGACGACGGCTTCGATGGCGGTGTGGCGGCTCCACATGTTCGGGCCGCGAAGCGCACGTGTGCGAGAGACTTCCATGGCGGTGGCGCTTTCGTTTTTTTGTTCTTGAAGGGATCAGGCTGCGGCAGTGGCGGCGTGCAGGTCGGGGACAAACGTGTCCATGCCGGCCGAGATCAGTTCGGGTGAGATGTTCAGTGCCCAGGCGGTGGCCACGGCGGCCAGCAGGGTGGCGGCGTCGGCTTCTGCATGGTGGGCCGTTTCAGGCCGTGCCTTGCCAAAACGCTTCAGCAACGCATCCACATTGGCACCGACGGTTTCTGACTGACCCTGTGCCAACACAGCCGCGCCGCCTTGTAGAAACACCGCCCTGCCCCCCGTGGCGCGGTGGGCTGCCAAAGCAGGTTCGGCCGCGTCGAGTGCATACAACACCACCTCGCCATCACACAGCTCGGCCATCTCCAGCAGCCTGGGCACGGCCGCATTCAGCACCGCCACGCCGTCGCTCAGCACCACGTCGATTTGCGTGCGCAGCACTTTGTAGAGCTGGCGTTCGTCTTGCACATCGAACTCAGCCAACTCGGCGCTGGTGTCCAAGTTCATGTTCATGTCCATCACCACGCCGACCTGGCAGCGGTCATAGGCCAGGCCGTCACGCAGGATAGAAGCAGCCCTGTTCTCGATCACCACGGCGTCCACGCCCCGGTTCATCAGCAGGCGGTGGGCGGCGTCCCAGCGGGCGCTCGACTTCTTTTCGACCCGGCGCGTGCCCAAAAACAAGCCGTCGCGGCTGGCCAGGCCCACATGCCGACCGTTCAGATGCAACAGCCACGCCACCAGCCGTGCCACGGTGTGCGTACCGCGCGAGCCGGCCACACCGACGATGGGGATGCGGCCGTCTTCGTCCTCGGCAAACAGGTGGTCGATGATGGCCTTGCCGACCGGCTGGGGCATGCCCTCGGCCGGTTTCAGGTGCATCAGCAAGCCCGGTCCGGCGTTCACTTCCACGACGGCGCCGTGTTGCGTGTGAAGGGGTTGGCCGATGTCTTCGGCCACCACGTCGATGCCCGCGATGTCCAGACCGATCACCCGCGCGGCAAGCGCGACGGCGTGGGCCACCTCGGGGTGGACGTCGGCGGTGCAGTCGATGCTGACATTGCCATTGCGCTGGATCAACACGCGCTTGCCGGTCTCGGGGACGCTGGCAATGCTCAGGCCCTGGCGCTCCAGATCGAGCAGCACGACGCCGTCTTCGGCGATATTGAGCCGGTTCAACGGGAAATCTTCTGTCAGGCCGCGGCGCGGGTCTGAGTTGATCTGCAGCTCAACCAGTTCCAGCACCGTGGATGTACCGTCGCCGACCACCCAGGCCACCTCGCCGCGCGCGGCAGCCACGACGCGGCCGCCAACCACCAGCAGCCGGTGTTCGTTGCCGGGGATGTAGCGCTCGACCAGCACCTCGGAGCCGTGGCGCTGGGCCAGTTCGAAGGCGGAAAACACGGTCTCGCGCGTACTCAGGTCGAGCGTCACGCCACGGCCATGGTTGCCGTCTGACGGCTTGACGACGACGGGCAGGCCCAGGCTTTCGGCCGCGTCCCAGGCCGCTTCAGCGCTCTTGACGGCCTGGCCTTCGGGGACTGGCACGCCGCAGGCCTTCAGCAGGTTCTTGGTCAGGTCCTTGTCGCGGGCAATGCCCTCGGCAATCGCGCTGGTCATGTCGGTCTCGGCCGTCCAGATGCGGCGTTGGCGTGCGCCGTGGCCCAGTTGCACCAGGTTGCCGTCGTTCAGGCGGATGTGCGGAATGTGCCGGTCGGTGGCGGCGGCGACTATTGCCGCCGTGGACGGACCGAGGTAGCAGTCATCCAATTTTTCGCGCACACGGGCCACGGCGGCCGCCAAGTCGAAGGGCTCGCTGTTGATCGTTGCCATCAACAACGCATGGCCCTCGGCCAGCGCCGAGCGGGCCACCTGCTCGTCACGGGCGCGGAACACCATGCGGTAGACGCCGGTTTTAGACGTGCTGCGGGTCTGGCCGAAGCCGGTCGGCATGCCCGACAGATTGAGCAGCTCGATGACGATGTGCTCCAGCACATGGCCCATCCAGGTGCCTTCGACCCAGCGCTGCAGAAAGCCGCCCCGCTCTCCGACGCCGCAGTGGTGCTCGATCAGCGCGGGCAGCGCGGCGGTGATGCGGTCGGTGAAACCATCAAGCAGGTTGGTCGGGAAATCTTCCAGCGCCCCCAGATCGAGCCAGACCTCCAGCACCGGTCGGTAAGTCCACATGTTCGGGCCGCGCAAATAGTTGACGCGCAGCAGCTGGATATCTTCTTGCTTGCTCATGGATGGCGGGCCTGATCGGGGCCGAATGCTGGAGGGCTGAATGGGGCGACGAGGGATTGTGCGCTCAGATCCGCGTGTGACATTTCGTGAGCGACGGCTGGCGGCGTCGTTGAGCGGGTCGCGGCGTGGGTGAAAATCGGGCCCAGGCTCGAAGGACTAAAAAGACAATGCAAACGCTCTCCCCATCCGCTGAAAGTTCGGTCCAGCAGCACCCCGAGTGGGCGGCCCTGCAGGCCCGGTTGGCCAGCGCAGAGAACGTTGTCGCCCCGCTGGAGGTTGACCTGGACTCGCAAACGCGCTTCGCGCGGGGCCTGCTGGTGCTGACCAATCAACGGCTGCTGGCCTGGGACCCGGCCACCGCAGCCTGGACCGATTGGACGCTGCGGCCCGATATGGCCATGCGCATCCACGACCACGCGGGCGTCGGCAGCCTGGAGCTGGTCACGCCGACCGAGCGCCTGGCGATCTGGCGCTTCACCTTGCAGATCAATCTGCAGGCCCAGCGCTGGCAGGAGGCGTTCGAGCGCCGCAACGACGAGGTGCTTGCCGAGGCCGAAGACCTCAGCTTCTGCCCGAGCTGCAAGGCGCCTCTGCCGCCTCGAAGTGATGAAGGCAGCGAAGAATGCCCCACCTGCGAGCGCGAGCTGCACACGCCGCCGTCCACCTGGGTGCTGCTGCGGTTGTGGCGCTTTGCCCGACCTTACCGAGGCCAGTTGGCGTTGGGTTTTGCGCTGATGCTGGGCGCGACCGGTGCGACGCTGGTGGCGCCGTACCTGTTCATGCCCTTGATGGACAACGTGTTGATCCCTTTCCAGGCGGGGCAGCAGATCGACCCGATGCTGGTGGGCCTGTATTTGAGCGGCCTGCTCGGCGCGGCGCTGGTCTCGTGGCTGCTGGGCTGGGCCAAGACCTACATCCTCGCGCTGGCGTCGGAGCGCATCGCCGCCGACCTGCGCACCGCCACGTTTGATCATCTGCTGGGCCTGTCGCTGGACTTTTTCGGCAACAAGCGCACCGGCGATCTGATGGCGCGCATCGGCTCGGAGACCGACCGCATCAGCGTGTTCTTGTCGCTGCACGCGCTCGACTTCATCACCGATGTCTTGATGCTGGGCATGACGGCGCTGATCCTGTTCTCGATCAACCCCTGGCTGGCGCTGGCGACCCTCGTGCCGCTGCCCTTCATCGCCTGGATGATCCATCTGGTGCGCGACCGGCTGCGCACCGGCTTCGAGAAGATCGACCGCGTCTGGGGCGAGGTCACGTCGGTGCTGGCCGACACCATTCCCGGCATTCGCGTCGTCAAGGCCTTTGCCCAGGAGCGGCGCGAAGCCACCCGCTTCCGTGACGCGAATCAGCACAACCTGCAGGTTAACGACCGGCTGAACAAGACCTGGAGCCTGTTCGGCCCGACCGTGTCCCTGCTGACCGAAATGGGCTTGCTGGTGGTCTGGGCCTACGGCATCTACCTCGTCTCACGCCAGGACATCACCGTCGGCACCTTGACCGCCTTCATCGCCTACATTGGCCGGTTTTATGGCCGCATGGATTCGATGAGCCGCATCGTCTCGGTCACGCAAAAGGCAGCGTCCGGGGCCAAGCGCATTTTCGACATCCTCGACCACCAATCGAACGTGCCGGAGCCGGTCAATCCGGTGAAATTGGAAAACGTCACCGGCGGCATCCAGATCCAGGACATCGGTTTCCGCTATGGCAACCGCGCCGTCATTCGTGGCCTGAGCCTGGACATCAAGCCGGGCGAGATGATCGGCCTGGTCGGCCACAGTGGCTCGGGCAAAAGCACCCTGGTCAACCTGATCTGCCGCTTTTACGACGTGACCGAGGGCTCGATCCGCATCGACGGCACCGACCTGCGCCGCATCGCCGTGGCCGACTACCGCCGCCACATCGGCCTGGTGCTGCAAGAGCCGTTCCTGTTCTTCGGCACCATCGCCGAAAACATTGCCTACGGCAAGCCCGAGGCCACGCGCGACGAGATCGTTGCCGCCGCCCGCGCGGCGCATGCGCACGAGTTCATCCTGCGGCTGCCGCAGGGCTATGACTCGCTGGTCGGCGAGCGCGGGCAGGGCCTGTCGGGCGGCGAGCGCCAGCGCATCTCCATTGCCCGCGCCTTGCTCATCAACCCGCGCCTGCTGATCCTCGACGAGGCCACGTCCTCGGTCGACACCGAGACCGAAAAAGAGATTCAAAAGGCGCTCGACAACCTGGTGCAAGGCCGCACGACCATCGCCATCGCCCACCGCCTGTCGACCTTGCGCAAGGCGGATCGGCTGGTCGTGATGGACCGCGGGCAGGTGGTCGAAGTCGGGCCGCATGATGAGCTGATGGCCAGGCAGGGCGCGTATTGGCGGCTCTACGAAGCGCAGTCCCGGCGCAACGATCTGGACGACGGCTCGGCGCCTGAAGCGCCTGCTGTGCTGGCCCCCAACCCGAACGCCCACATTGCCGTGGTGGAATCATGATGAGCAACGAAGCAGGCCCCTACCAATCCCTGTTCCGCAACGCATTTGGCCGGCTGGTGCTGATCGCCAGCGACGGGGCCGAACACATCGGCATCAACCCGGTGCGTGCGCACCCGATCTCGGCGCCCGACGAAGGCCTGAGCCTGGTTGGCACCGACGGCCACGAACTCGCCTGGATCGAGCGCTTGGCCGACCTGTCGCTGGCCGATCAAGCCCTCTTGAAGGCCGAGCTCGCCAGCCGCGATTTCATGCCCACGGTGCTGCGTTTGAAGGCCGTCTCGACCTTCTCGACCCCCAGCCAATGGACGGTGGAAACCGAGCGCGGCGAGGCCGACTTCATCCTGCGCACCGAAGAAGACATCCGCCGCCTGCCCGACGGCCGCCTGCTGATCGCCAGCAGCCACGGCATCCAGTTCATCATCCTTGACCGGTTCGCGCTGGACCGGGGGTCGAAGCGGCTGTTGGAGCGGTTTCTGTGATGGCGATCAACAAGAAGGATCCCATCAGTGCATTGACGAAACTGGGTTTCGAGGTGCACTACCAGTCGCATGCGCAATCGATCTTGATGGGGGAGTTTGGCGCAGCCATGCAGGAACTTGCCGGTGTGCTCGCGGCGGTGCAACTGCCGATCACGGAGATCATCGGATCAGGCGGTGGCGAGACAAAATTCACTCAGCGTTTGCGTCGATCTCTGGCGGAACGAGGGTGGAAAAAGCACCATTTTGAGATCGCCAAGACAGTAGATGGCACGCCGCGAGAGTCCAGTTCTCACGAGGTTGATCACGTCAAGCGAGTGGCTGGCGTCGGTGTACTTGGCTGCGAAATCGAGTGGAACAACAAAGACCCATTCTTTGACCGCGACCTCGAAAACTACAAGCGCCTGCACGCCGAGGGCGCGATCAGCGTGGGCATCGTCATCACGCGGGGCAGCTCGTTGCAAAGCGAAATGTGGGCCTTGGTTCGGCGGTTCGCCCAACAGCGTGGCATCGTTGACTTCGCTTCGCTGGATGCGGCGGGCGTCGTGCCGACACCCAAGCAACGCGCCAATATCGCCCGCCGGACAGAGCGCAGCAAAGAGCCTGTGGCTTTCGCCGAAGCCTGGACTGACAACTTTGTGTCCAACAAATTCGGGCAAGCGACCACCCACTGGGACAAGTTGATGACACGCGTGAACCGCGGTGTCGGCAATCCCTGCCCGCTGCTGCTGATCGGGCTGCCTGCATCGTTCGTGGTGTTTGACGATGCCGTGGTCGAGGCGCTGGACGAAGACGAAGCTACAGATCAGTGAACAAGGGCACTTCCAGCGGCTGCTGGGAATGATGCTTGTAGGTTGGCCAGTCGGGCGTGTACGACTCGTCAGCTTGATTGCCCCAGACCGACCATTCCGGACGGCTGCCGCGCGCAAACATTTCCAGGTACGGGCCCGGGCTGCACGACTCGATCAACGGGTATTGCTCGTCCGGCTTGCGGCTGTGTTCACGCTTGCGGGTGTTCATGATATTGACCTGCGTTCGGCCTGGATCCAAGGTGCGGGCATGCTTG
>Ga0105048_10015917_pt1 | contig 11645 bp, 10 predicted proteins | sample MAT05_FD_78382 | JGI IMG/M metagenome (GOLD analysis project Ga0105048, IMG submission 78382) | Freshwater microbial communities from Lake Fryxell liftoff mats and glacier meltwater in Antarctica - MAT-05 | ecosystem: Environmental > Aquatic > Freshwater > Ice > Liftoff microbial mat | place...
CCAGTGGGAATGTTCTACGCTTCGGGCGGACGATTTTGCGCCGCCCCGGAACGCCGGCCCATGCCACAACCCCACGCCACCCGTCGCACGTTGCTCGCTCTCGGGGTGCTCGCCACTCTCGCGGCCGGGGGCTTCGTCGCCGACAACCTCTTCCGCGGCGGGTTGCAGGCTCCCTTCGACTTCACCGAGTACTGGGCGGCCGGGCGGCTGAACGCCCGCGGCGAGAACCCCTACGACGGGTCGAACGTGCGGGCCGTGCAGCGCGGCATCGGGCTGGACGACACGGCGATCATGATGTGGAACCCGCCGTGGACGCTCGCGCTCGTGATGCCCGTCGGCCTCCTCGACTTCCGCACGGCCTACGGCGTCTGGGTGCTGGCGAACGTCGCCCTCCTGCTCGCGTCCGCCGAACTCCTTTGGCGCGGGTTCGGGGGCGACCCCGCGCGCCGGTGGCTGGCGTACCTGCTCGCGCTCACCTTCGTGCCCACGATCTTCCTGATCGGCAGCGGGCAAATCACCGGCGTGGTACTGGTCGGGCTGGCCGGCTTCCTCGTTCTGGCTGGCGCGAACCGCCCCCTTCTGGCCGGGGCGGTCGGGGCGCTGACGGCCGTGAAGCCGCACCTGCTCGCGCTCTTCGCCCTCTGGCTGCTCCTCGACGCGATTCGCAGTCGCGCCGGCCGGCGGGTTGTGCTGGGCGGGCTGCTCGTCGGGCTGGCCGCGTGCGTGTCGCCGACCGTTGCCAATCCCGACGTATGGGCGCAGTACCTGACCGCGACGACCGGCCCGTCGTCTGCCGACCACCACAACCTCGCGCGCTGGACCCCGCCGCTCCTCGGTTGGTGGCTGCGGACGGCCGTGCCGGGGCAGCCGTTCTGGGTGCAGTGGGTGCCGCTCGCGCTCGCCGCGGTCGGGTTCGCTGCTTGGTACCGCGGTGCCGACCACAACCGTCCCGCGGCCGACCGACTCCCCTGGGTCGTCGGGCTGTCGCTCCTCTTCGCCCCCTACGGCGTCTGGCAGCACGACTTGGTCCTGTTGCTCGTCCCAATACTGGCGACCGCGACGGAGGTGAAGGGCCGCCGGGCCGTCGTCGTCGCACTCGGGTGGCTAGCGGCTGTGAACGCGCTCGCTCTCGCGATGATGGTGAAACGCATATCGTCCGAGTGGTACGTCTGGGTCACGCCGGTCGTGCTGCTCGGGTGCGCGGTCGTGTCGAGACTCTCCGCGGCGCGAGAACCCGCCCGCACCACCCACGCCCCGACGCTTCACGCCCGCCGGCCGGAGGCGGTTCGATGAACCGCGGCATCTCGCTTCTCGCGACGGTCGGGCTACTCGCGACCTTCTGGTGGCAGGGGGAGCGGTTCATCGCCGCCAACGGGCCGACGTTCGACGAGGCCCCGCACCTCGCCGCCGGCGTCTCGTACTGGGCGACCGGCGACTTCCGGATGAACGCGGAAGACCCGCCGCTGCTCAAGCTCTGGTGGGCGCTCCCCCTCGTCGTCGGCGACGGCCCGCCCTACCCGCACGCGGTCGCCGCCGCGACCGGGAACGACCTCTGGCACGTCGGCCTCGCCTACCTCTACGACTCGGGCGTCCCCCACCAACAACTCCTCGCACCGGCGCGGCGGATGAATTTGGCGCTCGGCTGTGCGGTCGTGCTGCTCGCCGGGTGGTGGGCGTTCCGCGTGTGGGGCACCGCGCTCGCGGGGCTGGCGGCGACCGCGTTCGCCGCCCTCGACCCGAACCTGCTCGCCCTGTCGTGCGTGCTGAGCACGGATGTCGGGTTGACGCTCTTCGCGCTGCTCTCCGCCTACTTGCTGTGGGAGTACGCCGCCGCCCCGTCGCGGGGGTTGCTGCTCACCGCCGGTGCGGGCCTCGGGCTAATGCTCGGGTCGAAGTTCTCGGCGCTGGCGATGGTCGCCGGCCTCGGAGCCGCCAGCGCGGTGTACATTTGGCGCGGCGGCGTTCTCGCCCTGCCCGGCGTGCCACCTCCGCCCGACGGTTGGACCCCCGCCCGCCGCACCCGCGCCGCCGGCGACCTCGCATTCCGGCTGGCGGTCATCGCACTCGTCGTCCTCGCCGCGACCTACGGGTTCGTGAATTTCGACCAGTGGGGCCGCGGGTTGAAGTTCCAACTCACCCGCTCCGCCCACGGCGACGGCACCCTCTACCTGTGCGGCGAACTCTCCCGCACCGGCTGGTATCACTACTTCCTCGTCGTGCTCGCGCTCAAACTCCCGCTCGGCCTGCTCGCTGCGGCCGCGGTCGGGGTGCAGGCGAAGAACGTCTGGGGCCGGCCGCAGGTAATGCTTGTCGTCCCGCCGCTGGTGTTCCTCGCCGCCGCGTCAGTGGCACGGGTCGATCTCGGGGTGCGGGTGGTGCTGCCGGCGGTGCCGTTCCTGTACGTCGTCGCGGCGCGGCTCGCGGCACGAGGCTGCGCTTGCGGCCTGCGCCTGGCGCTTCTCGGCGGCTGCGTGGCGTGGGTGGGCGTGGCCGCGTGGACCGCCGCCCCGTACCAAATCGCGTACTTCAACGAACTCGCCGGCGGGCCGGTCGGCGGGCTGCGCTATGTCGCCGACTCGAACCTCGATTGGGGACAAGGGCTGCCGCTGCTCAAAGCGTACACCGACCGCGAAGGGATCGACGCCGTGTACCTGTCGTACTTCGGCACCGACCGACCGGAGGCTTACGGCCTCCGCGTGCAACAGCTGCCCGGGTATGGTCGCGTCGGCCCGCCCGGCGGCGAGACCATCCCCGCCGACGCCCCGCGACACGTTATCGCCATCAGCGCGAACAACCTGCCCGGCATCTACCTGCACGACCCGGACACCTTCGCTTGGCTCCGCACACGCCCGCCGACGGCGGTTCTTGGCGGGTGCGTTTACGTCTTCGACCTGACCGGCGACGCGGACGCGGTCCGGCGGGTGCGGGCGCTTCCGGTACGATAAGCGGCATGTCCCCACGCCTCCGCTCCGCCCTCGTCGCGCTCGTCGGCCTCGTCGCGCTGGCGGCCGCGGCCGACCGGGTGGCGACCGGCCCGGAGGTGTTGAAGCCGCGCGACTTCCTCGAATACTGGTCGGCCGGGGCGGTCGCGGCCCGCGGCGGCAACCCCTACGACCCGGCCGAACTGTTGGCGTGGCAGCAAGTCGCCGAGCCGGGCCGCGACGCCGCGGTGATGATGTGGAACCCGCCGTGGGCGCTCGCGGTCTACCTGCCGCTCGGCCTGCTTCCGCCACGCTGGGCACTGCTCCTGTGGGTAGCGGGTCAGCTCGCCGCCGTCGCGGGTTCGTGCGTCCTCCTGTGGCGCGTCTACGGCGGCCCGCCGCGCCTGTGGTGGGTCGCGGCGGCCGGCGGGCTGACGTTCGCCCCGGTCGTGTGGGCCGTCCACTTCGGGCAGAACACGGGCCTGCTCCTGCTCGGCCTCGCCGGGTTCGTCCACTCCCGCAAGGCCGGCCGGCCGGCGCTCGCCGGGGCGTGCGCCGCCCTCACCGCTTTGAAGCCCCACCTGCTCGCCGTCTTCGGCGTGCTGCTCGTCGTCGATGCGGTGTCGGCCCGCGGCCGGGTCGCGCTGGCGGCCGGGGCCGCGGTGCTGGCCGCCGCGCTCGGGGCGGTGCTACTCGCCAACCCGCACGTCATCGACCAGTACCGGCACGCCGTCCGCGACCCGGGGCCGGACGCGGTGGCGCTCGACCAGTGGGTGCTGCCGATCGCGAGCTACTGGCTGCGGGTGGCGGTCGGGGGCGGGTTCTGGGTGCAGTTCGTGCCGTGCGCCGCGGCGTGCGCCGCCTTCGTGCTCTACCGCATCCGGTGCGGCCCGCGCTGGGACTGGGCGGCCGAGTTGCCGCGCGTGGTGTGGGTGTCGGTACTGGCGACGCCCTACGGCGGGTGGGTGTTCGACCTGACGGTCTTGCTCGTCCCGCTCGTCGCGGCCGCCGCCCGAGTCGGCCGCGACCGCCGCCTCGCGCTCGGAATCGGACTCGCCGCCGGGCACCTTGCGGTCACGGCCGGCTCGCTCGCGTGGCCGTTCTCGGCGCTCGGGTTCTTCTGGGTCGCGCCCGCCGCGCTGCTGCTCGTCCTCGCCGCCCGGCTTCGCCCGCGGCATTCCCTACCATAACGACGGCGGCGGTTCCCATTCACAGTCCGGTTGGTTGTGTCTGATCTTGCTTTCGGACTTGTGGCACGGGTCTCTGACCCGTGAAGGTCACACGGGTCAGAGACCCGTGCCACAAGTCCGAAAACGGACACGACGAAACGGACCGTGTACCAAGCGCGACGGAGGGATGAGCGATGGCAGACGACGGCAGGCCGCGGCAGCGGGTGGTGATCGTCGGCGGCGGGTTCGCCGGGCTGCTCGCCGCAAAGGGGCTGCGTAAAGCCGCCTGCGACGTGACGATGATCGACCGCCGCAATTTCCACCTCTTCCAGCCGCTGCTCTACCAGGTCGCCACGGGGGCGCTGTCGCCGGCCAACATCGCCGCCCCGCTCCGGTCCGTTCTTCGCAAGCAGAAGAACGCGCGCGTGGTCCTCGGCGAAGTCGTCGGGTTCGACCTCACCGCGAAGCTGGTCCGGCTCGCCGACGGGTCGGACGTGCCGTTCGATACGCTCGTCGTCGCCACGGGTTCGACCCACACCTATTTCGGGCACGACGAGTGGGCCGAACTCGCCCCCGGCCTCAAGACGCTCGAAGACGCGACCGAGATCCGCCGCCGGGTACTGTCGGCGTTCGAGCGGGCCGAGCGCGAGACCGACCCGGCCCGGCGGCGGGCGATGCTCACGTTCGTGATCGTCGGCGGCGGGCCGACGGGGGTGGAGATGGCCGGGGCGATCAGCGAACTCGCCCGGCACACGATGCGCAACGACTTCCGCTCGATCGACCCGCGGGCCGCCCGGATCGTGATCGTCGAGGGGCAGAACCGCGTCCTCGGTACGTTCCACGAGAAGTCGTCCCGCAAGGCCCGCGAGACGCTCGAACGCATGGGGGTCGAACTCTACCTCGACTGCCACGTCGTCGGCATCGGCATGGAGTTCGTCGAGTACCAGCCCGACGGCGGGAAGGGGGCGGCGACGCGGATCGACGCGGAAACCGTCGTCTGGGCGGCGGGCGTGAAAGCATCCGGGCTGGGGAAGCTACTCGCCGCGGCGGCCGGCGTGGAAACCGACCGGGCCGGGCGGGTGGCGGTCAACCCCGACTGCACGGTCGGGGGCCGGTCCGACATCTTCGTGATCGGCGACCTGGCGACCCTCAAGGGGGCGGACGGCAAGTTGCTCCCCGGCGTCGCCCCGGTAGCCATGCAGCAGGGGCAGTACGTCGGCCGGGTGATCGCCGGGCGGGTGAAGGGCGATGCGATCTCCCGGGGGCCGTTCCGGTACTGGGACAAGGGGAATATGGCGACGATCAGCCGGGCGAGCGCGGTGGCCGAGACGGGCGGGCTGCGGCTGAGCGGGTTCGTGGCCTGGCTGGCGTGGCTGTTCATCCACATCCTCTACCTGGCCGCGTTCGAGAACCGCGTCCTCGTCCTGTTCCAGTGGTTCTTCAACTACCTCACCCGCGGCCGGGCGGCCCGCCTCATCACCGGGGCGAACGCCCACCGCCTCGGCGACCCCCGCCGCGGCGTCCCCCCGGGGGAGACGGTCGTGAAGGGGTGAGGTCCAGGCCTGCTCGGAGGACGATTCGCCAGCGCCCGGCCGCGCCCTTTCGTGGAGCGAACTGCCGCCATTGCACTCCTGATGCGATAGGAGAAGCGAGGTTCGTACGGCGCGAAAAGAACGATTCGACTTGCACCGTCTCACTCGAGCGCGGACAATCCCTTTTGGGCGCGAAAGAATCGACGGCTTGTCGAGAGAAACTGGTATGGCACAACTGACCTTCATCAGCGAAACCGGCATGTTCCATTCCGCATGTCGGTGTACGTGGGCGACCGGCGTGGAGTGGTACGGATTCAAGCCCCGTGCCCACCGCCGCCCGGCGGGCGAGGGGATGATCGACCGCACGGACCGGTCGACGTTCACCAACCACTCCATCACGTTCACCGTCAACGACGCCCTCTTGCGTAGCGCGGTCGCCTCGGTCGCGGCAGTCTACTCGGCCAAGACGTATGTCCTCGCCGTCTGCGATTGCGTGAGTTTTACGGCCGAAGTTGCTCGACGGGTCCATCTCCGAGTGCCGCTCGTCAATATCTCGCCGTACGGTTTCATTCAGATTCTGGCTCTCTGGAACAAGTACGACTCGAAGACTTAGTTGTGCGGGCGACGTGCCATGTACTGTACTCAGTCGGAACACAGCGAGATCGCCCGCGTCCGTCCTGCCGTGTCGTCTTTCCGAACCGGCACGACTTCGGGGTGAATCACTCCTTCGCGTCCGGCTTCTTCCCGACGATCGGCGTGAGTTCGCGGAGCCAGATGTTGCGGTACTTCACCGGGTCGCCGTGGTTCTGGAGGCGGATCGGCTGGCGGTCCGGGTGGTTCTCGTAGCTCGCCGGGCGGTCGAAGTACGTCCCGCCCTGCAACTCGAAGTGGTTCTGGACCACCACCCCGTTGTGGAACAGCGTGACGATGCCGGGCTTGGCCACCTTGCCGTCGGGGCCGAACCGCGGGCATTCGAATACGATGTCGTAGGTCTGCCACTCGCCGGGCTTGCGGCAGACGTTGGCCATCGGCGGCGACTGTTTGTACAGGCTCCCGCACGTGCCGTCGAAGTACGTCGGGTTGTCGAACGAGTCGAGCACCTGCACCTCGTACCGATTCGCCAGGAAGATGCCGCTGTTGCCACGCCCCTGCCCCGCCCCGCGGACCTTCTCGGGCGTGGCGAACTCGACGTGCAGCTGGTAGTCGCCGAACGACTCCTTCGTGGTGATGTCGGTCTTCTGGACGACTGCGTACCCGTCCTTCACCTCCCACTTGTCGCCGTTCGTCCACTGCGCCAAGTCTTTCCCGTCGAACAGGACGATCGCGTCGGCTGGCGGGTCGCCCGGCTTCTCGCCGGGGACGACGACCTTCGGCTCCGGCCACACGATCCCGCTCTTGTACTCCTGCAGCGCGAAGACGTTCGCCGCGACGGCGGCGGCGACGACCGCCCCTACCGCGGCCGCCCGGACCGACTGGGTGCCCGACATGGGAAGCTCCGTGGGAGTGGCATCGACCCGGGATGGTGTAGCCCGCCGGCCGCGCCCCGCCCACCGTTACGCCAGTTCCGCGACCCGGCCGGCGCTGAGCCGCAGCCGGCGGGTGACGGCCCGGGGCAGTTCGGCCGGGTCGTGGGTCACGAACAGCACCGCCTGCTCGGGGGCGAGGTTGCCGTCGAGCCAGTCGCGCACCCGCCCGACGGCCGCGGCGTCGAGGCCCTGGAACGGCTCGTCGAGGATCAGCAGCGGCGGCCGCTTGACCAGCGCCCGGGCGATCAGCACGAGCCTCTGTTCGCCCGTCGAGAGGTGTTGGAACCGGCGGCCGGCGAGCGAAGAAATCCCGAAGGCGGCGAACAACTCGCCCACGGCGGCGTCCTGCGCGGCAGTGGTCGGGCGGTCGGCGACGGCGTCGGAGAAGCCGGTCGCGGCGGCGCGGGCGGCGGCGAGCGGTTCGGCGAAGTAGAGGTGGAATTCCGGCGACACCAGCCCGACGCGGCGCTTCACGTCCCACACGCTCTCGCCGGTCCCGCGGCGCTGCCCGAACAGCCGCACGTCGTTGCTATACGCCTGCGGGTGGTCGCCGCAGAGGAGGCTCAGGAGCGTCGTCTTCCCCGACCCGTTCGGCCCGACCACCGCCCACCGCTCGCCGGCCCGCACCGTCCAGGTGATGTCGTCGAGAATGGTTTGATGGCCGTGCGACACCGTGACGTTGCGGAGTTCGACGACGGGCGAAGCGAAACCCGGACTGACTCCCCCTTCCCTCTTAGGGAAGGGGGCGGGGGGGTTAGGTTCTTCCCTCCCCGCGCCCAACTCCAGCACGTCCGTCACCCACCCCGGCACGGCAGTCGGCGGGCAGATTAACACCAGCCGCAGGCCGTCGGCCACCAGCCCGCCGAGGAGGGCGGCCACGTTTTCGCGTCCCGCCGCGTCCAGGCCGAGGAACGGGTCGTCGAGGACGAGCAGTTCCGGGCGGGCGAGCAGGGCGCGGGCGAGGCGGGCGCGGCGGGTCTGGCCGTTCGACAGCTTGATGAACGAGACGGGCAGGCGCTCTTCGATCCCGAGCCGGCGGGCGGCGTCACGAATTTCTTCGTCGGTCGCGGCGGTTCCGCTCCGGAGGTAAGCGGCGAGCGTCAGCGGGGCGTCGGCGTCGGCGAACTCGAAGCGCTGCTGGTAGTAGTGCCCGGCGTAGGAGAAGAGGCGTGAGTCCTCCTTGAACGCGACGTGCCGCACCACGTCCGAGGCGTAAGTGACGGGGCGGCCGGCGGCGCGGAGGTGGTCGAGGAGCGGCCACGCCAGCGACCCGGAACGGACCGCGTGCTTGCCGAGGAGGGTTTCCGCGAGCGTGGTCTTGCCCGCCCCAACGGGGCCGGTGACGGCCCACGTCTCGCCGGCGCGGATCGTCCACGACAGGCCGTCGAGGACGACGCGCCCGCCGGGGCGGGCGACGGTCGCCCGGTCGAACACGACGAGCGGGGTGCGCGGGGGCGGCGTCATAACGGCGTCAGAATCTCCCCCGCGCCTTCGGCGAGGAGCATGGCGGCGAGTTCCTGCCCGACCGCCAGGGGGGTGTCGGCCGGGCCGACGTGCGTCGCCACCACCCGCCGCCGGCCGTCGAGGGACAGCACCGCCCCGCGGATCGTCAGCACGCCGTCGAGCACCCGCGACGTGGTGCCGATGGGCACGAGGCACCCGCCGCCGAGGGCGTACAGCATCGCCCGCTCCGCCCGCACCCGCTGGAACGTCGGCTCGTCGGTCAGGGCGGCGACGGCGTCGGCCGCGGCCGGGTCGTCGGTGCGGCACTCCAGCCCGATCGCCCCCTGCCCCACGGCCGGGAGCATCCACGACGGGTCGAGGACTTCGGTAATGCGGTCCGCCAGCCCGAGCCGCATCAGGCCGGCCTCGGCGAGGATGATGGCGTCGAGTGCTTGCCCTGTCAGCTTCCGCAGACGGGTTTCGACGTTGCCGCGGAGGTCGATGAGACGCAGGTCCGGGCGGCGGTTGAGCAGCATCGCCCGCCGCCGCAGGCTGCTCGTCCCGATCACCGCCCCGTCGGGCAGGTCGGCGAACCGGCGGTACTTCTCGGAGACGAACGCGTCGCCGGTCGGCCCGCGCGGGGGGACGGCGGCGAGTTCGAGACCGGGTTCCGGGATGGTCGGCAGGTCTTTGAGGCTGTGGACGGCGACATCCGCCCGGCGGTCGCGGAGGGCGGTCTGGATCGCCTTCGTAAACACCCCGAACCCGCCCATCGCCGACAGGGCCGACGCCTGGTCGCGGTCGCCGTGGGTCTCGATGAGGACGAGTTCGACGGGCCGGGGGGCGACGACGGGGCGGAGCAAGGCGGCGACGTGGTTCGCCTGCCACAAGGCGAGGTGGCTGCTACGGGTGCCGAGTTTCAGCGGGGACTGCGGAAGGCTCACCGGCCGGTCGCTCCGGGGTCGCGGGCGGGCGTCGCGCCGTCCCGTTACCTTACGACCGCGGCCCGGCCGGAACAATTCCCGCTACCACATCCAGCGCAGGAACCCGGGCGGGCCGGCCCGCAGCACCAACCCGGTGAGTGGGTCGTAGTAGGCCGGCGGCGGGGCGACGAGCACCACCCCCGGCGCGGCGACGGCGACCGGAGCGACCGGGCTGAGGCCGGGGCTGGTGTAGTACGACTGGAACGGCGGGTTCACGAACCCCGGATTGAAGGCCGGGTTGGCCGCCGGGATCGGGTTGGCGGCCGGGTTGAAGACGAACGGGTTCACGAACCCCGGGTTGAAGACCACTTGCGGGGCGAACGGGGCCGGCGGGTAGTACGCCGCGGCCGGCGTGACATACTGGTTGTAGGCGAAGGGGTTCGCGGCCGGCGTGTAGGTGTTCGCGTAGATCGGACCGTTGCGGTACGGCGACGTGTTGATCGACTGCTGCACCACGACTCGGGCCGGCCCGCCGTGCGGCCGCGGGTGGGCGAGGACGACGGGCACCGCGTTCTGGGCCGCGGCCGGTCCGGGCGACGCGGCGCATCCCGCCGCGACTACCACCAGTCGGGCGGTCCACCGTCGGAGTGCGGGCATGGGCGTGACCTCTCGTAGAACGCTTCCCGGGTGTTGAACGGACGAGCGTGCGATTCGTTGGTAACGGCCACAATGGGTGGGTACGCAACGCCGGCCACCTCGGTCGTGAACGCGGCCGGCTAAGAAACTTGCGCCGCAGTTTTCCAGCCGGCCCGATTCAGGGCCAGAATCAATCGGGCGACCCCGGCGGCACCGTCACCGGGGCGGGGCCGGCGGGAACTCGACGCCGCGGTAGATGTCGGCCAGCGGCACCCGGGCCGGGGCAGACGACAAGGCGAACTCCCCGGCCGGGTCGGCGAACACGGTCAGCACCCACGTCCCGTCCGGCTGGCGGACGTACCGCTCGATCAGCGGTTCGTCCTGGGACACCAGGACGTATTCGCGGATCGACGCCTGCTGCCGGTACTGGGCGAACTTGAACCCGCGGTCGTACTTCTCGGTGGACGGCGACAGGACTTCGACGATCACCCGCGGGTTCGTGAGCGTGTCGCGGTCGTTGGTGGCGAACTCCGGCGGGTCGCACACGACGGCGATGTCCGGGTAGGCGAACATCCCGGACGCGGTCAGCCGCACCCGCTGGTCGCTGGAGAATGTCAGGCACGGCCCGCCCTTGAACCGAGCGAACAACTCCCCGATCAAGTTCTCCTTGACGCGGTTGTGTTCGCGGCTGGCACCGGCCATCCCGACCGGACCGTCGGGGTGGTGCAGCGGGTACATTACGCCGTCGTAGAACTCGCTCTTGAACTCGGCCGCCCGCTCGATGGCGAGGTACTCGGCCACGGTCAACTTCGGCTTCGAGGCGGCGGACACGGCGGTTCCTCCAGAGGTTTGTCCTTAGTGTACTACCGCCCGCCGGTCCCGAACCACGCCGTGAGGGCGGCGAGCGTCGGGCCGACCGGGTGCCCGCGCAACTGCCCGGCGGCACCGGCCGGGACCGGGGCGTCGAACTTCCCGGCGATCCCCGCCTTCTCCTCCGCACTGATGTACCAGTTCAGCGCCGCGTCCGTGTCGAGCTCGAACGCGAACGGGGCGAAGAAGTCCGCGCCGCCGGCGTTGAACATCGCGTCGAGGGCGGCGAGGAGTTCGTTGTTGCGGTGGTAGGCCACGTTCCCCCGGGCACGCAGCAACGCCTGGAGGGGGGTGCTGAACAGCGTCAGGGCGTCCGACAGCAGCCCGCCCGACTCGGCGTGGTCCGGGTCTTCGGGACAGAATCGCTCGCCCCGCTGCTGGAGCGGGAACGCCCGCACCTGGACCAGGGCGACGCCGCCGGTGTACTTGGTCAGGGCGTCGCGGTTGTGGACCATCCAGCGGGCCGCCACATCGACCCCGTAGTTGTCGAAGAATCCGGCATCGACCGGGCGGCGCGGCGGGACGGTCGGCAGACTCACGGCCGGGCTGAGGACCGGGAACGGGGCGTTCATCCGGGCCGCCGTCCCGACCTGGAACCGGGCGTGGGCGGCCGGGAACCGTTTGA
>Ga0105048_10015918_pt1 | contig 11645 bp, 13 predicted proteins | sample MAT05_FD_78382 | JGI IMG/M metagenome (GOLD analysis project Ga0105048, IMG submission 78382) | Freshwater microbial communities from Lake Fryxell liftoff mats and glacier meltwater in Antarctica - MAT-05 | ecosystem: Environmental > Aquatic > Freshwater > Ice > Liftoff microbial mat | place...
GAAGAAGGTGAGCATGGTTTCGGTCCAGTACATCAAGCCTGGCCCCGCCATCATGCGTACCGCATTCAGGTCGTTGGTCGAGCGCGCCATGATATCGCCGGTAGGGAACTTGGCATAAAAATCTCGATTGACGATCATTAAATGCGCCACGATATCGTTCCGCAGGTCGTATTCGAGATCCCGGGAGACGCCGATGATGATCAATCGTTTCCAATACTGAAACAGGCCTTTACAGAGCGCAAGGAGAAGGAGTCCGCCAGCGGCCAGCGCCGTGAACCGAAGCGGTTCCCCGGCGGTAATCGAGTCAATCCCGCGACGGATGACCAAGGGCAGAGTGGTGCCGAAAAGAGCATTCAATACCAGCGCCGCCAGGCCGAGCAAGAGTTGCCGTCGATGCCGGCCCAGGTAGGGTCGCAAAAACCGAATCGCCTGACGCATCCGGCTACAGCCTGATCCAATTGGCGAAAGTCTTCGCCCACTCCATAAAGAGGTTCTTTTGATCCTGCCGCCGAAGCCACCAATCCTCGGGATGGAATTCCCGGGTGGGTGCCGCAATCATGTAAATCTCCGGTTCTGACCCGACAGCGCGCAAGATTTGCCCGGCTCGGCGCGTGTGAAAATTGCTGGTCACGACGAGCACCTTTTTGAATCCCAGACGCTTGAATTGAGGCATGAACTGCTCGGCCTCATCGCGAGTGGAGGTGCAATGGTTGGGCAAGGGAACGAAGGAAACGTCACTAAACCCGTGCTTTTCCGCAAACTCAATCGCTAGCTCGCTCTCGAAATGGTCGAAAATCCCGTCCGGCCCACTGACATAAACCTTCGGTGCAAAGCCTTGGCGGGCCAATAGCGCGGCATGCGTGATCCGCTCGCCATAGTGGTCCCCGCCGAGAACAAAGATCGCGTCGGCCGCTTGAGGCGGCTCCGTCTTGACAAGGAATCCAGCCAGAGACGGCAACCACTGTGCATACAATAACAACGCTGCCGTAAACAGCGCCCCTAGAAAAAGCCAACCCCTCACGCGGCGCAGCAAGTGCTATTGCTCGTCCTGCTGGCGAATATCCAGATGACCAACCGTCTTTAGAAGCTGATAGAGGCGTTCCACTTCGGCCTCGTCGTCGCTACGCAACAACTGCACTTTGGGCGGGCTTACCTGTTTCGGCCCGTCGATTGGGGGTAACGAATCTCCCCAAAACTGACGATAAGGGATCCCGTCGATGAGGGCTTCTTTCGCGTTCCGCCGCAAATGTCGCAACAACGAGTTCGAAGAGTCCAGATCGCCCGGAAACAAAATCAAGACTCGCTCGTCCCCTTTGAAGAGGGTAAGGTACACGGCAAGAGGAGAAATCCAACCCGTACGGTCCACCCGGGCTACATTAGACCAGGCGATCGTGCGATCACCGATAATCAGCACATTCTCCTGGATCTCAACGGGAGGCCGAAAAGCCAGCACCAATACCGCTATCGCGCTGAGAAGAAACAGAATGGAGGCAACCAGAGCGATCATCCATTCCGAAGCAAACAGGGTCGAGATCACCGCCAGACCGGCAGCGACCAAGCCAGCCCACAGATACTGCTTCGAAGGCGTATAGCGCATAACGGAGACCTACTATTACTAGCCTATCTCCGAGCCGCGCAGTCGTCAATTCATTTCAGCGACTGGTACCCAAGATAGGCGTACCGGACCCCACTCGTTACAATGCTCACGGCGCTCAGGCCGAAAAAAACTTCAGGATGGAAGTTCAACAAGACGGCGGCGACGGTGCACATCAGAACAAAGGTGTTCACTTTTCCGAGGCGGGAGGGCGGAAAATCCTTCTTCCCCGTCCATCGAAACAGAACCGCAGCGGCCACCAGAATCAACACATCCCTTCCCAAGGCCATCGCTACCAGCCAAATCGGCATCGCGCCTACATAGAGGAGCGCCAGGAAACCGCCACCAACCAACATCTTATCCGCCAGGGGGTCCATCAAAGCGCCAAAGCGAGACTCCAGGCGCCATCGGCGCGCCATCCAACCATCAATGCTGTCTGTAACCGCGATGAGAAAGGAGACGAGCAGTGCGGTCAGGAAATTCCGTTCGACAATCAGCCAAACGACAGGAACCGTACCCAGCAATCGCAAGACCGTTAGAACATTAGGAATCTGCCGAAACACGTCCTTTCCCGATCCCTACCCGACGAGGGCGTGCGTGACCCGAGAGGCCAGCTGATCAAAGGTAATCGTTTCGTAGAGCGACTCGTCCTGCATAATCCGCGCCACGAGGGCCGCATGCATCGCATGACCCGCCCGTTCGGCAATCACATGCCCCAACAACGGACGACCGATCAAAGCCAAGTCCCCAATCAGATCGAGCACCTTATGCCGACACGGCTCGTCGGGGAAACGTAAGCCACCTGGATTCAACACTGACGTTCGATCAAAACAAACCGCATTCGTCAAATCCGCACCTCGGATCAGCCCCATGTTTCGCATTTGACCAAGCTCATATTCGAACCCGAACGTTCGAGCGGCGGCGATTTCACTCGCGTACCGGGCCGGCGTCAACTCCATTTCCATGGATTGATGGCCGACCAACGGGTGGTCAAAATAGATTTCGCAGGAAAGGTAGAACGAATCCGCTGGCAAAATCGAAATGCGCTTGTTCCCCTGCTCAACCGTCACAGGCTTCAAAATCCGGAGATACTTGCGACGTTTCTTGTACGTCTGAATTCCCGCCTGCGCCAACAACTCTATAAACGGTTGGCCGGATCCATCGAGAATGGGCACCTCAAGATTGTCGATATCAATATAGGCGTTGTCGATCCCCATCGAGTACAAAACGCTCAGCAAATGCTCGGTCGTCGAGATCAGCACGCCTTGGCGCATCAGGCTGGTCGCATACGAAACCCGTGCCACATGGCGCCAACTCGCGGGCAATTCAAAATTGGATAGGTCCGTTCGCCGGAAGACAATCCCCGTGCCGGCCGAGGCGGGACGGATCGTGATACTGACCGGCACCCCGCTATGGAGGCCCACACCTTTCGCCGATACCGGCTTTGCAACGGAGGTTTCGAAGCGCAAATCGAAGAATACCAAAAATGGTAATCAATTGAAAGTAAAATAGTTAGACCTTAAAATGTGTGTCCTTTCGTTCACATCTGCGGTGAAGCTGACACATTGGAGTATCCTTAAAGGCGATGCCGCGCCTCTTCCTTATCGATTCTTTCGGGTACATCTTTCGTGCCTATTACGCGCGGATGCGGATGAATGCTCCGCCGATGCGCACCTCGGCGGGCGTCGCCACAGAGGCGGTTTACATCTTCCACAATATGTTGAAGAAGCTGCGCGAGAAGCATCAGCCGGACTACCTTGCCGCTGTCTACGAATCGCTCGGGCCCACGTTTCGCGAGACGGAGTTTCCGGCCTACAAAGCGAACCGAACCGAGACGCCGCCCGACCTGATCGCGCAGGTGCCGCTCGTGAAGCGGTTGCTCGAAGCGCTGTCGATTCCGGTGATCGAAGCCGCCGGTTTCGAAGCCGACGACGTCATCGGCACGCTCTCCAAACGCGCACAAGCCAACGGGCTCGAAGTGGTCATTGTGTCTTCCGATAAGGACATGCTCCAACTCGTCGGTCCGGGCGTCTCCATGCTGAACCCGGCCAAGGACGACACCCTTTACGACCGGGAACTGGTTAAAGAGTTCATGGGCGTCTGGCCAGAGCAGGTGGCGGACCTGCTCGCTCTGAAAGGTGACGCGGTAGACAACATCCCGGGCGCTCCTGGCATTGGGGATAAGGGTGCGGTCGCTTTGCTGGCTGAGTACGGGACTCTCGACGCCCTGCTCGCCGCTGGGCCAAATCTAACCAAGAAAACGTATCGGGAGGCGCTAACCACCCATCGCGACCAAGTTGAACTATCGAAACGACTGGCCACGATTCACTGCGAAGTGCCGCTGGAGATTCCGCTCGAGTCGCTCGCGATCGCCACTCCCGACCGCGCGGCGCTAGAGAGCTTCTATCGAGAGATGGAATTTTTCACGTTCCTGCGCGATCTCGGCCCGGCCCGCGAACAAGTTGCCGAGGATTATGCTCCGATCTCGGCCGAGGAGTTGCCCGGTTGGGTCGGCAGCGCCCCGGTCGGTCTTGCCCTCTTCGACGGCCAACTCGGCGTCGCCCGCGCCGCTGGTCAAGCGCGCACCTGTCCCGATTTAACTTTTCTCCAATCTTCCGCGCCAAAGATCGCTCACGACACCAAGGCGATCTATGCCGTGAATCCAGAGGCGAAAGGCCTCACCCGCGACCTGATGCTGGAAGCGTTCCTGCTGACTGCCGACTCCGGCAACTCGGCTTTCGATGCGCTCTGCGAAATTCATCTGCAGCAGAAGCCCGGCGCCCGCGCCGATCAACGCGCCGACCTGACGCTGCGCCTGGCGGAAAAACTGGGGCCAGAACTCGACAAGATCAACGCCCGCGAAATCTACGAAACCATCGACCTTCCGCTCGTGCCGGTGTTGGCAGCGATGGAACGCCTCGGCGTCCTGATTGAACCCAACCAACTCGCGGTGATGTCCGCGAAGATGGAGATCGCTATTCAGGCCCTGACCAAGGAGATCCACGGGTTGGCCGGCCGCGAATTCAACATCAACTCGCCGCAACAACTCGGCAAAATTCTCTTCGAAGATCTAAACCTTCCCGCACCTTCCAAGGGCGGCAAAAAGCAGATTTCGACCGCGGCCGATGTCCTGGAAAATCTCGCCCATCCCATCGCCGCGCAAGTCCTGGAGTATCGCGGTCTAGTTAAATTGAAGGGGACCTACGTCGACGCTTTGCCGGCGCTGATCCACCCGGAAAACGGCCGCGTGCACACGACGTTTCAGCAAACCGGGGCCGCCACCGGCCGCCTCTCCAGTTCGAACCCGAACCTGCAAAACATCCCCGTCCGTACCGAACTCGGACGCGAGATCCGCGCCGCCTTCGTCCCGCCTCCCGGCTGGAAACTCGTCGTCGCCGACTACTCGCAGATCGAGCTCCGCTTGCTCGCTCACATGTCTGGCGACGCGGTGCTCACCGACGCCTTCCGGCACGGAGAAGACATTCACACCCGCACCGCCGCCGAGGTCTTCGGCGTGAACGCGGCGTTCGTTACCCCCGAGATGCGCCGCGGTGCCAAAGCCGTCAATTTCGGCATAGTCTACGGCCAGACGTCCTTCGGCTTGGCGTCGGCATTGGGGATTCCGAAGCACGAAGCGGAGAAGTACATCAAAGCCTACTTCGCCCGCTACTCCGGCGTGAAGACGTTCATCGAAGCGACCATCGCCGACGTCCGCGCCAAAGGCTACGCCGAGACCCTTTTCGGCCGTCGGCGGCCGATCCCCGATATGGACAGCCGTAACCCGAACGCACGTTCGTTCGCTGAACGAACTGCGGTAAACACGCCCTTGCAGGGCTCGGCTGCCGATCTGATCAAGCTGGCCATGATCAGGATTCAGGCTCTGCTCGCCGAACAGCGGTTGGCATCTCGAATGATCCTGCAAGTTCACGACGAACTGGTCTTTGAAGCGCCCCCTGACGAAGTGGAAACGCTGCAGCGCATGGTGAAGCACGAGATGGAATCGGTACGGCAATTCGACGTACCGCTTGTCGTTGACACCGGAGTAGGCGACAATTGGCGCGATGCGAAATAGTTGGCTGATTGCCCTCGTCCTCCTCTCCGCTTGCGGCCCCGCTAAGGTCGCCGAGAAGCCGAAAGAAGCCGTCCGCGCGCCGGATGAGTTCAAAGCAAAATTCGAAACGTCGAAGGGTGACTTTACCGTCACGGTCAACCGGACCTGGGCCCCGATCGGCGCGGATCGCTTTTATGATCTGGTCCAGGAGAAGTTCTTCGACGAGCAGAAATTCTTCCGCGTCGTCCGCGGCTTCGTCGCCCAATGGGGCATCCATAAGGAACCGCAGACGAACCGGCTCTGGTCGTCACGCGATATCGTTGACGACCCGGTGAAAGAGAAGAACGTTCGCGGCACCCTTACGTTTGCCACCCGCGGCCCGAACACCCGGTCGACGCAGCTTTTCTTCAATCTCCGTGACAATACGTCGCTCGACAGCCAAGGTTTCGCCCCCATCGGCAAGGTGACCGAAGGCCTCGAAGTGCTCGACCAACTCGCGTTCGTCTACGGCGACATCTCTCCCCTGGGCCCCGGTCCGGACCCGCGCCTGGCTCAGCAGGAAGGCAACGCCTACTTTGACCGGACGTGGCCCCGGCTCGATTCGATCAAGCGAATCACAATCGTTCGATAGCCCTGATAGGATAGGCGCATGGAACGTCGTGATTTTCTGAATGCAACCGCCGCCGCCCTCGGCACCTCCGTCACCGCACTAGCCGATGCCCCGATGCCGATGGCCACCCTGGGCAAGTCCGGCCTGCGGGTCTCCCGCTTCACGCTCGGCGGCTACCACATGGCCGTCAAAGGCGAAGAGGAAGGGATCAAAATCATCCGCCGGGCCATTGACCTCGGAGTCGTGATGTTCGATTCTGCCGCAAAGTATCACAACGGCAAGTCCGACGAGGTCTATGGCAAGGCGCTGACCGGGGGTCTCCGCAAGAAGATCCTGCTGATGTCGAAGGCGGAACTGCGCGACAAAAAATCCGCGATGGCTCAGCTCGAAACGACGCTGAAGCGCATGAACACGGACTACCTCGACCTCTGGTGCTGCCATGAAGTCGCGCGCATGGACGAGGTAGAAAAAATCTTCGGACCCAGCGGCTCGCTCGAAGCGTTTGTGGAAGCCAAGAAGAAGGGCATGGTCCGGCATATAGGATTTACCGGCCATCACGACCCCGAAGTTCATCAAGCGCTGCTGAAAGGCTTTGACGGCTGGGAGACGGTTCAGCATCCGGTAAACCTGATCGACCCCCACTACCTCAGCTTTATCAAGGACGTTCTGCCGAAGGTGCGCGCCAAGGGTCTCGGGCTGCTGGCGATGAAGTCGAACGCGATCGGCGAGATCACGAAGGCCAAGATCGCGACCATCGCCGAGTGCCTCCGCTACACCCTGAGCCACGACATCGATACCCTCGTCAGCGGCGTCGAAACGGTCGAGCAGCTCGAAGAAAACGTCCTGACCGTCAAGACGTTTCAGAAAATGAACCGCGATGAGATTTCGACGCTGCTCTCGCGCACCGCCAAAGGACCGATCGGCTCCAAGGTCGAGCGGTATAAGAAGCCCGAGAAGACCGCGATCCTGAATCACCTCGCCCCGCATCAAGATGGCGATCCGGCCTAGTAATTGCATAGAGAAAGGGCGATGAGATTTCTGATTGCCCTTTTTCCGTTGCTTCTGGCTGCTCAAGAACCCGGCTTCGTCGTCCAGACGCGACTCGTCTTTGTCCCGACGACCGTCCAGAACGCTCAGGGCCGGCCGGTTGATGGCCTGACCGAAGCTAACTTCAAGGTCCTCGACAATGGAAAGCCGCAGCGCTTCTCGCTGGATACATTCGGCACAGGTGTAGCGCGGGTCGCCCTGATGGTCGCCGTTCAGACGTCGGGTATTTCCGCCTCCGCTCTCGTCAAGGTTCGGCAGATTGGTGCGATGATCCAACCGATCATCACGGGCGAGCGCGGCTGTGCCGGCTTGGTCTCGTTCTCTGATTCGGTGGTCCTTCGCCAGAACTGCACCAAGGATCCAGACGCCCTGACGAAGGCTTTTGCCGCGCTCGCTTCGCGGTCCCCGAAGGAAGGTCACTTGCTGGATGGTGCCGCTGAAGCCATCAAACTCCTGGAAGCTCAGCCCAACGCCCGCCGCGTCCTGCTGCTCATTTCCGAGACCCGCGACCGCGGCAGCGCAGCCACTCTCGCGGACGTAATCCGCCAAGCCCAAGCCGCCGGCGTAACTGTCTATTCGGCGACCTATTCCGCTTTTAAAACCGGCTTCTTCACGAAGCCCGCGGATGTGCAGCAACCCCGCCAAACCCGTCCGCTCCCTATCCCCAGCGGAAAGCCCAATTGGGATCCGGTCGGCCAGACGATCCCCGCCAACACTTCCGCTCAATCCAGCGACATCCTCGGCGGCATCGGTGAATTGGCGCGCCTGTCGAAAGATAAGACCACTGAGAAGCTTGCCCAAGCGACCGGCGGGGCCGAATACCCGTTTACGAGACTTCCTGGCCTCGAAAAAGCGATTCAAAGCCTGGGCGAAGAAATCAATTCACAGTACGTGATAAGCTTCATGCCGAAAGAGCCGCAACCCGGCTTCCATACTTTATCCGTTCAAGTGCAACCTGGAACGAACCTCCGGATTCGCACGCGCCCTGGATATTGGGCGAATTCCACTCCGTAAGGGATCTCATGGCCGACGTCGACGCAGCAATTACCACTCAACTTGCAAACATTCAGAAGAAGACCGGTAAGTCCCTGGCCGAACTGGGCCAGATCCTGACCGCGACCGGCCTCGCCAAGCACACTGCATTAACGGCCTTGGCCAAAAAGGAACTCGGTCTGAGCCATGGCGACGCGAACATGCTGGTGCTGCACATTCGCAACGCGGTCGAGTCTAGGCCCCACGATCCCCTCGACGCTATCTACGCCGGGCCTAAAGCCGCGCTTCGTCCGATCCACGACAAATTTCTGGCAGTCTTGGCCGCGTTCGGCCCCTTCGAAATCGCCCCCAAGAAGGCGAACGTCAGCCTTCGACGCAAGAAGCAGTTCGCGCTGATCGGCCCGGCGACCAACTCGCGCGTCGAAATCGGCTTCAACATGCCGACGATCAACGGCGGCCACCGGCTCGAAGCGGTGCCACCCGGCGGCATGTGCCCCTATCGAGTCAAGGTCACCGCGGCGGAACAGATTGACAAAGAATTGTTGGAATGGGCCCGTCGTGCTTACGATTCGGCTGGCTGATTGCGCGTATTGGGTATGAACAAAGCAATTGCCACCTTCTTCCTCGCCGCCTCCGCTTTGCTTGCCGCCGAAGGATCATGGGCCGACGTAGTCGCCCTCCGTCCGAATGAAAAAACTTACGTCGTCAAGCGCGATAAGAAGAGCCTGCACGGCGAGGTAGTCCGGGCTGACGCACAACAGGTCACGCTGACCGTTGGCGGTCAAGCCACCACTGTCGCAAAGGCAGATGTCGCTCGGGTCAGCCGTTCGGCTGGACAGACGCGCAATGCGCTGATTGGTGCCGCGATAGGTTTAGGGGTTTCATCTCTCGTTGGTGGCTTCCTGCAGAAGCGTCTCTACAACGAGACCGGGAACGGCGACCAGGCCTTGGCCGTGTCGTTGGCCGTCGGCGGAGGACTCGGCGCGGCCATCTGCGCCTCACAAATCCATTTTCAGACCATTTACCGCGCTCCATAAACAATCATGATCAGACTTTTGTTCCTTTCAATCTGCCTCGCGATCACGCTGTTTGCTGGCGATATTCGCAAGGGCGGCTCCCTAATCGGCCGCATTGAATCCGGCGGCGACGTACGCCTCCACGGGTCTCTGGTCGGCAAGATCGAGTCCGACGGCGGCATCCGCGTCAAGGGATCCCTAGTCGGCAAAATCGAACCCGACGGCGATATTCGCAAAAACGGCAGCCTGGTCGGCAAGGTGGAAAAGGACGGTGATGTTCGCGTCCACGGCAGCCTCGTCGGGAAGATCGAACGAGACGGGGACGTGCGCAAAAACGGCAGCATTATCGGCCGAGTCGAAGGGGTGCCCGCCGCCTACGCCGCCGTTATCTTTTTCTGGGATTTCTTTACGCTCTAACGGAGCATCGCCCGGCAGGGTGCCCCGTCTGCCCCCAGCAATTTCAGCGGCATGCAACTCAACTCGTATTCGCCCGGCTCCACCGCCGACAAGTCTAACCCTTCAATCACCCACACGCCCGCCCCGAGCAATGCCACGTGGGTTTCCACGCCGTCTTTGAAAAATCCGCCCACCGAAAGATAGTCCACGCCAACCGAGCGTACGCCCCGGGCGACCATCAACTGCGCGGCATCCTCAGCGACATAAACGAACGGCTCGAAGAACGCCGGCTCGCCCAGCCGACCTTGCCGCGAGTTCTCCGTCTTGAACAAGATCCGTTCCCCGGCTTGCACGTCGTACGGCGCCAACTCCGCGGCCGTTACCGCCGTCGGGTCCAGGATCTCGATCACCCGGCATCGCCCCATCGTCGCCTCCGCCGGCCACGCTTCCATCGTGACGCCGTCTGCGATAAAGTGCCCAGGAGCATCCATATGCGTCCCGGTATGGACGCTCATATTTAGCCGCGTCACATTACAGACCGCCCCATCCGCAATGCTCATCACCCGCTTCATCTCCACCCGGCCATCGCCCGGCCAGTTCACCATGCCGTCAAAGCTGGGGATCGAGATATCGCGCCAAGTTTTCATCCTCCTCATTCTGCCACTTCTCGCTTCCGCCCAAGACATCGCGGCGGGCAGGCGCTGAGCGGCTTCGAACACTTCCGCCCCTTGGCCGGCAAAAGCTGGACGCTCGCCGACGGCACCTTCTCGACCGTCCGTTATCCCCGGATTCTCCAAGACCTGGTCACGAAAGAAGCCTACGACAGCTTCGAACTCGCGCTCGAGTGGCGCATTGAACCCGGCGGCGGCAGCGGCGTCAAATACCGCATCGGACAGGAAGCGATCGCAATCCAGGAACGGGGTGGCTAATTCTTCTTCAACGATGAGTTGTGGTTCCCTCTCCTTGATGAAAAGCAACGCCCCGAGGCCCGCCTCGGCGGGAAGCACCAAACCGGAGCCATCTACAGACTGAAAGCTCCCACCGCCCACCCGTCTAACGCTCCCGGCGAATGGAACACCCTTCGCCTTGTCGTCAACGCCGGCCGCATCGAACACTGGATCAACAACAAGTTGGTCTTATCCGCTGCTTTCCAGGATCTAGCGATTAACCCGCGCCCCACCCTTCCCCGTCGCCATTCAAAATCAAGCCGATTCCATCGTTCCGTTCCGCAATGTGAAAATCCGCCGTCTGCTCCCGCTCAAGCAAACCCACCTCCCCGTCCAAGCCGAACTCGGCTTCCCTTCCTCGGTCGTCGCCTCTAACGGCGAAATCTACCTCCTCCAACGCGGCCTCACCGCTGACCCGATCGTCGTCATCAACCGTGAAGGCAAAGTCCTCCGCCAATGGGGCCCCAATGGAGGATAGGCCTCTTCGTAATCCCGCACTCCATCCGCCTCTCCCCCGACGGCCACATCTGGACCGTCGACGCCGCTAGCAGCCGCATGCTCGAATTTACGCCGCTGGGCAAGCTCCTGCTGACTATCAACGTCGGCGAGCAGCCCAAGACCAAATCGACTTTCGACGGCACCGCCGACATCGCCTTCGCCGCCAACGGCCACCTGTTCATCGCCGACGGCTACGGCTACGCCCGCGTCCTCGAATACTCCGCCGACGGCCAGCGCCTGAACCAATGGGGCATCCGGGGCACCGGGCCCAGGCCAGTTCCATCTTCCCCATGGCATCGCCATCGACGCCAACGGCATCGTCTACGGCGCCGACCGCGAGAACGTCCGCATCCTGCCCTTTACCCAAGCCTGCCAATTCCTGAACGAATTCAACGGCCGCGGCAAAACGTTTTCGCTCACGATTGCCGACGGAGCCCTCTGGATTGGCTCCCAACCGCTCGACCAGCCCAACGGCACCCCGGGCTGGATCAAA
>Ga0105048_10015919_pt1 | contig 11645 bp, 4 predicted proteins | sample MAT05_FD_78382 | JGI IMG/M metagenome (GOLD analysis project Ga0105048, IMG submission 78382) | Freshwater microbial communities from Lake Fryxell liftoff mats and glacier meltwater in Antarctica - MAT-05 | ecosystem: Environmental > Aquatic > Freshwater > Ice > Liftoff microbial mat | place...
AGCCGTGCCGATTCTGCCACGAATCATCGACAGCGGCGACGTGATGAACGATATTCTGTCCTGAGCCTCGCATCGCAAGGGATGGAAAACTGCTGTCTCCACCGGATTTTATGTGCTGGATGTTTGAACCACGAATCGATATGAATCAACACGAAGCACCCGTGCATAAGTTTCTTCGTTTAACCGCGTGGGCATCGCCCCGCGCTTTCGCGAGTGAAACGCGGCCCGATGGGCACGCGGTTAAACAAGTTGTGGGCGAAAACTTGTACATGGGTCACATAGAAAACAGTACAGTCAGGAAAACTGAATCATGAACGCCGAAAACCGCATGAAACTCCTGATGGCTCTGATCTTCGCCGGATGGAGCGCGATCGACACCGCTCAGACACTGGCTCAGGGCCTATCACCGGACGAGGCGGTCCAACGGATGCAAGTGGCGGATGGGTTTGAAGTGCAATTGGTTGCCAGCGAGCCTTTGGTTCGTCAGCCGGTCTGCATTGAGTTCGACGACCGCGGCCGGTTGTGGGTCATTCAATATCTGCAGTACCCGAATCCCGAAGGGTTGAAGCGGGTGCAGGTTGATCGTTACTCGCGGACAACATATGACCGCATTCCCGAACCACCGCCACACGGACCACGAGGTACCGACCGCATCACGATCCTGGAAGACGCTGACGGAGACGGTCGCATGGATCGAGGCCAGGACTTCATCAATGGGTTGAACCTGGCGACAGGTCTGGCGTTCGGTTACGACGGTGTGTTCGTGCTGAACGTTCCCTACCTGCTGTTTTATCCGGATCGGAATCGCGACGACGTACCTGACGGTGATCCTGAGGTTCTGTTAACCGGCTTCGGCATGGAGGACGCTCACAGTGTCGCGAACTCACTGACCTGGGGACCGGATGGCTGGCTCTATGGATGCCAGGGCAGCACGGTCACTGCTAACATTCGCGGGATTGAATTTCAGCAGGGAGTCTGGCGTTATCATCCGGGAACGCATGCGTTCGAATTGTTCTGCGAAGGCGGCGGGAATTCGTGGGGCCTGGATTTCGACAGCAGCGGCGATCTGTTTTACAGCACGAATTACGGTGGGCATGTCCTCGTCCATGGACTGCAGGGCGGCTACTTCGTAAAGTCATTCGCCAAGCATGGCGAGCTGCACAATCCTCACAGCTATGGGTTCTTCGACCACGCCGCGCATCACAACTTTCGCGGAGGACACGTAACGGTCGGCGGGATCGTCTACCAGGGCGATTCATTCCCGGAAGCGTTTCGCGGAAAGTATATTGCAGGAGATTTGCTCGGCCACGGAGTCTATTGGCACGACATTCAGCCACAGGGCTCCACGGTAAAGACCTCACATGGCGGCGAGCTCCTGGTTGCGAACGATGACTGGTTCGCACCAACCGATGTGATGGCGGGGCCAGACGGCGCGGTGTACGTCTCCGACTGGAACGACAAGCGGACGGCTCACCCCGATCCGGATGCTGATTGGGATCGGACGAACGGACGTATTTATCGCATCTCCGCCAAAGGCACGAAGCCGACGGAGTTGCTTGATTTCACGAAACTTGACGAGAACCAGCTGCTCGAACTGCACAACCATCGGAGCCAATGGCATGTCCGTCACGCACGTCAGGAATTGGTTCGACGGCACGCGAATGCGGTCCAGGTGCGAGAATCAACCTTCACGGCGATCCATTCAAAGCTGCACGAGGAGGCGTTAAACCTTGCACAGGAGTCAACGGCTCTCGAAGCGTTGTGGACTCTACAGGCTCTCGATCAGTTGGACGAACACCTCGCCGGTCAGCTGCTCGGCAGTCCGCACCCCGCCGTGAGAGCCTGGACCGTACGGCTTCTCGGAGATCGTCCGATGATTTCGCCCGAGATGGCTCATCGGCTGGACGAGTTCGCCGAGCGTGAACACATGGTGGAGGTACGGCAGCAACTGGCCTGCACGGCAGCGCGGCTGCCCGCGCAACAGGCAATGCCGATCATCAATGCGAACATTAACCGCGACATCGACAACGATGATCCACGCCTGCCCCTGTTGTGGTGGTGGGCTGTCGAACGGCACAGCGTTGTCGGTCGGGACGAAGTGCTGCGTCGGTTTCTGCGTCCTTCGCTTTGGAAATCGAAACTGGGGCGAGAAACGCTGTTGCCCCGATTGATCCGTCGTTATGCCTCCGAACGGAATCGTGCGGGACTTGATGCCGTTATTCAGTTATTGAAAGCGGCTCCTGACGATTCAGCCCGAAATTCACTCTGGGCGCCGGTTTTGCAGGGTTGGCAGGAAAGACCCGCTGCTGAAACGAACGCCGAAAGTTTTGAGCCATCGGAGTTTCCTGAATTCCTGAATCTGGTCCTTGCGGCCTGGCAGGCACAACCGATGGACGCCACGTTGTTAAGACTGGGGATCGCCGTGGGACTGCGCGAGCCACTCGAGGCGGCTCGTCACGCAGCGTTCGACAGGACAGTCGCAGTGGCTCAGCGAGTGACGCTGCTCGACATGCTCGCGGCGACAAGCGACCCAACTCTGATCGAACCGTCGCTGGAGCTGGTTCTGGCCGATGAAAGCGAATCTGTCCGCAGCGCCGCATTGCGGGTTCTTTCCCGATCTGATGATCCGCGTATCGTGTCAAATCTGATGGCACTGCATCAGTCGTCGCCGTCGGTCGTGCTGCAGTCTCGGATTCGCGACGTTCTGTTGGGACGCAAAGAGTCTGCGCGAGCCTGGCTGAATGCTGTCGATCGAGGTGAACTCGCAGCGACGGCCACGCCACTCGAACAAATCCGCAGGGTGGTTTTGTTCGAGGATGCAGACCTGGACGCGCTGGTGGCCAAACATTGGGGGCGTCTCGAATCGGCGACGCGGGAGGAGAAGCTGGCTGAGGTCCGCCGACTCAATAACGATCTGAGGGCTGCGTCTGGTAACGTTGACGCAGGGCAGGCCGTTTTCAAGAAGCACTGTGCCGCCTGTCATCAGATTTTCGGTGAAGGAACGAAGCTTGGTCCTGACCTGACGTCCGCGAATCGCAAGGACCGGGACTTCCTGCTGATCAGCCTTGTGGACCCCGACAGCGTCATTCGGAAAGAATACGTCAGCATGATTGTCGTCACGAAGGACGGACGAGTTCTCACGGGATTGCCAACCGCTCGGAACGAGGCCGGTGTGACGCTGGTCAACGCGAAGAACGAGCCGGTCATCATTGCGACAGGGGAAATCGACGAATTCCACGAGTCACCGGTTTCGATGATGCCCGTTGACCTCTACCGACAACTCACACCTCAGAATCTGCGTGATTTGTTTGCCTTCCTGCAGCGGGATGAATAATTGGGTACATCGACAAATGAAGTGCGCGGTGACATTTGTGCATTACATGTGTTGGCATTGATCGACGATGTTGGTGCTGCGACTGAAAGGGTTCCACAATGCTGGTCTGTGTTGCTGCCGTGGAAACGCAGGGCTTTGCCCCAAGCTGACTTGCCGAGGCCCGTTGGGCCGAATCAAAGTGGTTTAACGCCACAAGCAGGCTCAACTCCCCCAGAGTCCGCCATTTCTAAGTCGCGCACTTCATTTGTCGATGAACCGAAATTTCTTCAAAGATTGCGCGAACCTGTGGCAGCATTTCAGCGTCATTGTCCAATGAACGGATTCTGCGATGCGTGTGCAGCCCGGAACTCACATTGATTTGAAGTAGCTAACCATGTTGACTCGACGATCGAACATTAACACCCTGCCAAAAGACCAGCGCATGTGGGCAGAGCAATCTGTTCGCCAACTGCGTGCTCGTTTTGTGCGTCTGTGATGTTCGGTTGTCTTCGGTAACTTCCTCCGAGAGCCCGGTGTCGCAGCGACGCCGGGCTTTTTTGTCTAACGCAACGCGCTGGCAAGCATGCGGCAGTATCTCCTGCTCGGCGCGTTCGCCTACTGGTGAGGTCGCCAGTTTTTCACACTGGCCAGGTTGGGTTCGAATCCCACTTGCGTCGCTTTTGCTGCGGGGTAGTTTCTGCTGGTAGAAATACGTGGCTTTGACCCACGAGTTCACAGGTTCGAATCCTGTCCCCGCAATTTTTGACGCCTACGTAATTTTTGGGCTCGATAGTGAAACGGATATCATGTCTCGCTTCGAACGAGACGTTTCAGGTTCAAATCCTGATCGAGCTGCTTTTATGTATGACATTTTTGTTTCACTCGGCGATTGACTAGCCTGTCGTCAGGCTTTAAAAAAGTCAGGAACCAATAGCCTGATGGCCCGGAGGGTGCTCCGCACTATTGGTTCCTGACCCTTTTTAAAGCGTCGCTGTGCAGGACTGCAAGGGCTTATGTTTGCTGAGATCATTGCAATTGGATCGGAACTCACGTGCGGTTCAAAACTGGACACGAACAGTCAGTGGCTCAGTCGTGAACTGGAATCGCTCGGCTGGACCGTGATGCGGCATACAACGCTGGCCGATGACATGGACGCCATCGTCAGCGAATTCCGAGCTGCCGGCGCGCGGGCTCAGGTTGTCCTGATCACGGGTGGACTGGGGCCGACACTGGACGACATTACGCGCGATGCACTGGCCCTGGCCTTTGGTCAGCGGCTGATTCGCGATCCGGAATCGTTGCAGCACATCCAGGCATTATTCGTAGCGCGCGGACGCGAAATGCCGGAGCGGAATCATCGGCAGGCCGACCGCCCTGAGCATTCGGCAGTGTTGTTCAACACGTGTGGCACAGCACCGGGAATCATGATGCGCGTCGCGTCCAATGGAGAAGCCATGCGCGTCAATCTGGATGATCAGGAAACGTCCGGAGGATGTCTGATCGCCGTGATGCCGGGTGTTCCGGCAGAGATGAAACCAATGTTCACTCAGCTTGTTCGTCCGGTCCTCCTGGACAGCGGCATGGTGTTGCGGCGATCGGTGATTCGAACGTTTGGATTCGGCGAATCGGATGCCGAACGACTGTTGGGTGATTTGACAGCACGCGGGCGAAATCCTGAAGTCGGCATCACAGCCAGCGAAGCTGTGATTTCCCTTTGGGTCACAGCCCGCTTTGAGTCTGCCGAGGAAGCAGAACGGCTGAGCCACGAAACGTGTCAATTGATTCGAGAACGCCTCGGCGAATCCGTTTATGCAGAAAGCGACGACGAACTGCACGATGTGGTGGCTCAGCTTCTGACGTCCGAGAACCGTTCGGTGGCACTGGTCGAAGGTGCCACCACCGGCGGGCAACTTGCCATGTGGATGTCAGAGAATTCGACCGTCGCCTCCGTGGTGAAAGCCGCGATGGTAATTCCTGGAAAGTGGGACGCCGCCGCGTTGCGGGCCGTGAGAGTCGATCTGCCGGGGCTCGAGATCGACAAACCGGACGATTGGTTCAACGCAGCCACTGTCGTGAGCAGGAATATTCGGTTTATCCACGGCGTCGATTTCGTGTTACTCTCCTCACCGTTCTATGATGAGCCGCTTGATTCCGGAGTTGTGGTTCGTCGAGGCCATGTGGCCGTGAACACTGCAGAGGAAACCCGGAGTTTCGACGTGAGTATGTCCGGCAATCTGGCGATTTTCCGCCAGCGTGCCGCGCGGACTGCTCTTAATCGATTACGCCTGATCGTGCAACATGCATCTTTGGTCCGAAACGCATCTCCATGACTGAACCCGACAAAGCAGGAACCTATCAACCGGAATTCGAAATTCGGGAAGCGAGTCGCGATGACATTCCGCAGTTGGAAGAGCTTGTCGATCACTTTGTAACGGCCAATCGCCTGCTGCCGCGCACGTTTGATGAACTTTGTGACTTGATCCCGTTCGGTTTCGTCGCAGAAATCAAAGGATCGATCGTCGGCTTCGCAGCGCTGGAGATCTATTCCGCCAAGCTGGCCGAGATTCGCAGTCTCGCCGTCCACGAAAATTATCAAGGCAAAGGCATCGGTCGAGGCCTCGTCCAGCGTTGTGTCGATCTGGCTGTCCGTCGCAACGTGCTGGAAGTGATGGCGATCACGTCTGCCGACGTTTTTTTTCAGGCGTGTGGATTCGACTTTACGCTGCCGGGGGAAAAGAAAGCCTTGTTCATGCAGACCCGCGATGAGTACTGACGCTGCGGGCTTCCCTACCCCAAAATCGAGCATTGACGGCGAACTATTCCTTCGCGTGATTCTCGGCGGCCTTTTGCAATTGCCGACGGCGGCGGAGTGCTGGTAACGCGACACAGCCCATCGCCAGCCCCACGATCGTCAGGCCGCTTGGCTCCGGTACGGCTGTGTCTAAATTCTCAACATGGATCGGCATCCCGATGTCTGACTCGTAAGCCCAGTCCAGCGCCGTCACTTTGTCGGTCAAGTTGTTGTTATTTGTATCTTCGAGCCGCAACCGAATCCAACCGTAGCGGTCACCGTCGCCCGGATTGAACCGAAATCCAGCGAAACCGGTTTTGCTGTTCTCGAATAAGCCACTCGTATTCCCGCCAGGCGTATTGGTTGCCAACCTGATCATTCCTTGACGAAAGTCGCCCCCTGGTACTACGCTTTGACTGGACATGAAGTTGATCGCATCGCCATCGAAGCTGCTATTGACCCGAACCGCATATACTCTCGCACTGGTGGTATTTGCACGTATCGCTCCGTATCCGTATTGACCTGCTTTTTCAAAACCAAAAATCTGCAATTCGTTTAGTCCGTCCCCGTCAATGTCCACATGTCCGATTTTCCCAATCTTACCATCCAGGTTGGGTCCCGCCTCGACGTTTCGGAGACCGCTGTAGATGACTCCGGCGTCGGCTGCCGCAACTGCGGCCAGCGCTGAAGCTGCTGCAGCCGAGTATCTCACCCAGTTCTTAATGCTCGCCGCATTTCCGGGTCGTTCAAGTTGCGCGCAGGCCCCCTTTGAATAATCCGCCAATTGAGCCTTTAGGGACGTTTTTGATTTCACGCGAGTATCGTCCATAATTCTCGAAGCCTGCCACTTGGAATATTGAAATAGGAAGTCTTGGCTGTTTGTACCGCAAAGGCTGCTGTGTACAAAGACCCAACTGAGAATTCTCTACGGATTGCTTTGGAGCCGTTTTCCTGGACGTGAGAAATTTGATTGGAACAGAAAGGCGTTTGCCGAGCAGTGAGGTCGATGGAAAGAAATGTTTTTCCTGACTTGATGGCACGATTGCGAGCGTGGCAATTGCACGTTTGCGAAGCGGACTTAGCGACGCTGTATACTTCGCGCAGCTTGAAATCAGGTTTTTTCGAACACGGGATTGTATGCCGAAGCGTCGGCGAAGGATAGAGATTTACAGCCCTCGGGAGCGGTTTGGGTTGATGTCACTTTCGGCTGCGTGAGTTCTATTCCATTGCCATCGGACTCTCGGGTCGTATGATACGTGCATCCGACAACGGCTCAATGTCCGAGTCGCCTGAAGGCTGCGTCTGATACCTTGCGCGGTCAGAAAACAGAGCCGGTACGAAACCGAGATACCGGAGGGCTCACGCCACGCCGCTCGCCGGACCCATTTCGCCCGCGTGAGGTATAATTGAGACCGCAAACCTTAGAAGTGTCGCCGCAGTCGTCAAGCCGCAGCAAACTTGAGTGGGGCCAATGTCAACAACGAAGATGAATTCAACCGGTCGGTCTCGCGACAAACGGCGAGCTGTCAATCAGAAGTTCGTGTTTGCGGTGCTGGGGATCGTCGTCATCGTCGCCGTTGCCGTTTTCTTCCTTCATAAGTTGCAGGTCGATCGAAATGCGGACGTCTTTCGCGTGCGTTCCGAAGCAGCTCGTGAAAAGGGCGAATCCGGTCAGGCGATCGAGAATTACACGCGTTATCTTGGATTCCGGCCTGACGACACGGACGCTCGAGCTGAACTTGGAATGTTGATCCAGGACAACGCAAAATCTGGCAACAATCTTCTGCAGGCGTTCCTGATTTTCGAAAAGGTGCTGCTGGAAGACGAACGCAGGGATGAAATCCGCAATCGCCTGATTGATGTTGCGATACGATTGCGAAGATTCAGCGAAGCGGAGTCCCATATTCAGCGATTGCTTCCCTCTGCCGCCAACAGCGCAGAACTGGAATACAAGCTGGGTGTCTGCGCGGAATCCCAGGATAAGCTGGACGTGGCTGCGGATCTGTATCAAAAGGCGATTGATCATGGCTACGAAAAACCGACAGTCTTCCTGCAGCTGGCGCGTCTGCTGAACCGTGAATCGGATGGAAGTGCCAGGGTGGAGGAGCTGATCGACCAGATGATCAAAGCGAACCCGGAATCCGCCGAAGCCATTCTTGTTCGTGCAGGACTTCGGATCGGCAAAGGGCAACATGACGAAGCGCGAAAGGACCTGGCGAGAGCCGAGGAGCTGGAACCGGGGAACACTGAGACAGCCCTGTTGGAATCCAGCATCCCGGTACCCGCCGATGCATCATCTGGAGAGAAAGAAGAAACACTTGAGGCAGTGCGTTCGAAACTGAATCACGCAATCGAGATGAAGCCAGCAGATTCGCGAAGTTACCTGCGAATCGCAGAGTTGGAACTTGCTGCCGGCAACCAGGATGCCGCCGCACAGGCGTTGCGGTCCGGAATTGCTGCCGCTGAGAAGCCCGCCGAACTGATCGCAGTGCTGGGTGACCTGCTCATCACCCAGGGAAAATTGTTGGAAGCGGAAGAGCAACTGCAGCATTTGAAAAAACTCGAAGGCACAGGGATCTTCGTCGATTTTCTGACCGCCCGCGTGCATGTTGCGAAACGTGAGTTGCCGGAGGCGCTCCAACTCCTGCGCAAGGTTCAGCCTCAAGTGGCTGAACTGCCGCGGTTACGCGAATTGAGCAGTCTCTACGTAGCATCCTGCTTCGAAGCGATGGGTGACCCGGACGAGCAGATCAAGGAACTCAGAAATGCATTATCGAACAATCCGCAGTCCCAACAGACGGCGTTAAGACTGGCGTCAGCTTTGCAGGCAAATGGCAAAGCTGACGAAGCACTCGACATTTATCGTCGGATATCGCAATTGCCTGGGGTTCAGTTTGAACTCGCTCGTCTCGAGTTTCAAAAGACACTCCGCCAGCCTCCCGAACAGCGTGACTGGCCCAAACTGGAAGCCATGGTCCAGCTGGCAGGCGAAAAGCAGGAACCCATTCAGGTGGCACTCCTGCGGCAGCAAATCATGCTTGCTCAGGGAAAACAGGCTGAGGCGCTGGAATTGTTAAAGAAACTTCAGGCTGAAGCTCCTTCCGAGGAGGTCACCGGTCGATTGGTACTGTTGCTGTTATCCCAGGGCGATGCAGGCCAGGCCAGTGAGGTGCTTGACGAAGCTCAGAAGAAATTAGGCGACACTGTTGCGCTGCGAATCGCACGTGCGCACCTGATCATTGATGCAAGGGAGGAAGATTCCGACGATCGCCTCGGAAAACTCGAATTGGGCAGCGAGGCATTTTCAAAAGACGATCAGTTTCGTTTATTTTCAACTTTGGCGGACCATTACGAACTGCGTGGCAGCGCTGAATCTGCGGATCGCCTTCGGAACCTTGCTGCACAGCTGCGACCGTACGACTTGCGAACGCGAATTCGCATGCTGGAGACGGCCATTGCGGGCGGTCACAGGGATGTTGCTGCCGAACATCTTCAGAAACTGCGTGATATTGTCGGCACAGACAATGCGCAGGTTCTTGCTGCGGAAGCATTGCTGTTGGTGACTTCTGACGACCTTTCGCGGGCGAACCTGGACAAGGCATACTCCCTGCTTTCGGATGTCGCTTCAAAAAGACCGGGTTGGTATCGGGTACCGCTGATGATGGGCGTCCTGAGCGAACGGGACGGCAACCTGGATCTCGCCGGTCAGAAATATCGTGAGGCGATCGAACAGGGCGACCGGGAACCGCGAGACATCGCTCGAGCCATGACACTTTATTCGCGGTTAGACAAATATGATGAAATGGAACGGATGCTGGAACAGCTCCGCATCGATTCGCCACCGTCCATTCGCCCTCTGCTGCGTCGGTTGCAAGCCGAAGTGGCGATGAGCCAGGGCGATTACGCAGAAGCATTGAAGCTCGTCGGAGAGACCGTCCCCAGGGACTCGTCAGATCCTCAGGAACAAATCTGGGTCGGGACCATGCTCGAAAAACTCAGGCAGCCAGGAAACGCCGAATTGGCCTATCGGGCGGCGGTTCGTCTTTATCCACATCAGGCCAACTCGTGGATCGCCCTGATCAGTTTTCTGAATCGACAGAAGAAGACATTCGAAAGCGAGCTCGCTGAGGCTCGAGAGCTGTTCAACGAACACGCTGATTCTCGTGACTTCGCTCGACTGCTCGAGGCCGCTGGACAATTCGAAGAGCCGGAGCAGTATTACATAAAGCGGTTGTCCAACGACCCTCAGAGTGCCGAAGCGATTCTGGAAGTGGCGAGTTTCTACCAGCGAACGGCGCGGGCACAAAAGGCGGAACCGTACCTGCGATCTCTGCTCGCGCCCGACCGCAAGTACCGCCAGCCAGTAATTCTGCAGGCACGGCGGTCACTGGCAGGTATTCTTGCCGCGCGCGACTATGAAAGTTTCCAGGAAGCACTTGCTCTGCTGGATGCAAATCTTGCCGCTGGAGGTGACAGGATGACCGATATGGTGGCGAAAGCCAGTCTCCTTGCCGGTCGGCCTAACCCCGCCCAGCTGCGCGAGGCCATGCTGCTGCTGCAGGAACTGGACGGCAAGCAGTCATTGAACTCACAGTCACGCGTCCTGCTGGCTCAATTGTGCGACGCACTGGGCGAGCCTGAAACGGCCAGCCAGCACTGGCGAAAGCTGCTCGGACCGAACGCTCAAAGCACACATCTTGCAATGTACGTGAGGCGCCAGCTGCAGAACAAGGATCTCGAAGACGTTCCGCCCCTGTTGACGCAACTTCAGAAACTTGAACCGAACAGCGCCGCAGAACTCACCTTCCGTTGGCTGGTACAGTCCGGCGACGCCGAGGCTGGGATTAAATCTCTGACGAAGTACCTCGCACAGGCAGATGCAATACCCGAAGTCCAGGCGCGACGGATCTATCAGGTGGCCGAACTGGTTGAGCGGGTCGCGTCCGGGTTGAAACAGGATTCCCAGGAACGACAGCAACTTTTTGCAGCATCGGAAGTCTGGTATCGCGAAGTCCTTGAGAAAGTGCCGGAATCGACGCTGGCTCTGGCCCGGCTGCTTGGCCGTGCTGGGCGGATTTCCGAGGCTCTTAAACTGTGCGACGGAGCCAGGACAGCACAATCCAGCTATCAGGTTTGCGGTATCGCCATGCAGGTCGTGCGCCAGCCCGGGGCAACTGCCGACGACGTTGCGCAGGTCGAGACATGGCTGAAGGAGGCGACCAGGGCTGAGACGGATGAAAAGTCAGAAATCGCAGAAGTGCAGCTCGGCGAATTCGGGTTGCTCCATGAACGCTACCAGCAATCCTTCGATATTTACGAACGCCTGCTGCAGCAGTCACCGAACAATGTGATTGCACTCAATAATATGGCATGGCTGATATCGATGTGGAAGGGAGAACATGATCGAGCGGAAAAGCTGGTCGATCAGGCGATCGGAAAAGCCGGCCCAGTTGCTGCATTGCTGGACACTCGTGGCACAATTCGGCTGAATTCTGGAGACTACGATAAGGCCATCGCCGATTTTCGCGACGCCGTGGCGAT
>Ga0105048_10015922_pt1 | contig 11643 bp, 6 predicted proteins | sample MAT05_FD_78382 | JGI IMG/M metagenome (GOLD analysis project Ga0105048, IMG submission 78382) | Freshwater microbial communities from Lake Fryxell liftoff mats and glacier meltwater in Antarctica - MAT-05 | ecosystem: Environmental > Aquatic > Freshwater > Ice > Liftoff microbial mat | place...
CACGCTTCGCCTCAAAGATGTGCCTTGGGATCAGGCGCTGGACATTATTTTGCAGGCGCGCGGTTTGGGCATGCGTAAAAACGGCAACGTGCTGCTGATTGCACCCAAGGACGAGTTGGCAGCCAAGGACAAACTGGATTTGGAGTCAAAAAATGCGATCCAAAGCCTGGAACAATTACGTACGCAAGACTTCAAATTGAACTACGCAAAAGCCACTGAGATTGCTGCCGCGATAGGTGGCTCTGGTGGAGCAGGAGCAACCCGTATTTTGTCGCCCCGCGGCAGTGTGATTTTCGAAGCGCGTACCAACCAGTTGGTTGTACCGGATGTACCCTCCAGGCTGGAACAAGTTCAGGCTTTGATCGCCAAAATAGGTATTCCTGTGAGGCAAGTGTTGATTGAAGCGCGCATTGTGGAGGCTGCTGATTCCTTTGGGAAATCGTTGGGTGTCAGGTTGGGTGGCAGACCTTTCACCATTAACAACCAAAGCAATATTGCTTTTGGACCAACTTACATCAACCCACCGACCGGTGCAGCTGCTGCGCCAGTTCAAGGGGTGAACTTTGGAACCACCACAGGTGATTTCATTAATCTTCCTGGCGTTGGTCAAAACGGTTTTCAGGCTGCAACATTTGCGCTATCGCTCTTTTCTTCAGGCGCTACTAGGCTGCTGAATCTTGAAATTTCAGCCGCTGAATCAGATGGACGAGGTAAGATCGTCTCCAGTCCGCGTATCGTAACAGCCGACCAGGTCAAGGCCTTGATTGAGCAGGGTACCGAGCTGCCTTATCAACAGGCCACCTCCAGCGGTGCAACGGCGATTGCTTTCCGCAAAGCCAACCTGAAGCTAGAAGTCACGCCGCAGATCACGCCTGAAGGCAACGTTATTCTTAACGTGAGTGTGAACAAAGACAGTGTAGGCCGCTCGACTGCCAATGGTTTTGCCATTGACACCAAGTCCATCCAGACCCAAGTCCTGGTTGAAAACGGTGGCACTGTAGTGATTGGTGGTATTTACGAGCAAAGTGACCGCGAAGATGAAACGAAAGTGCCGTTCCTGGGAGATCTTCCAGTCCTGGGCAACTTGTTCAAGCAAAAGACCCGTACAGCCAACAAGTCTGAATTGCTGGTTTTCATCACGCCTAAAGTTCTGACCAATGGTGCACCGCTGCGTTAATGTTTTGCGGCGCGATTGACATCAGACCCATTGAGCGCAGTCGGTATCATTGCATTCGTGGGCTTGCCAGGCTCGGGTAAGTCAACGATTGGCAGACAGTTGGCAAGGCGTCTGGATCTTCGTTTTTTCGATTCTGACCTTGTCATAGAGCGGCGCACTGGTTGCTCGATTCGCGAATTTTTTGAGCGCGAGGGCGAACAGTCTTTTCGTGATCTTGAGCAGGGTGTCATTGATGAGTTGACGCAAAACGGCACCTGTGTGCTTTCTACCGGAGGCGGTGTTGTTCTGCGGCAATCCAATCGCGACAACCTGCATAAGCGTTGTCAGGTGGTTTATTTGCATTCTGCACCAGAAGCAGTTTTCCGCCGCTTGCGCCATGACCAAAACAGACCGTTGCTGCAAGTCGCTGATCCGCTGGCTCGCCTCAAGGAGTTGTATGACCTTCGAGACCCGCTATACCGGGAAGCAGCCCATTTTGTGGTGGAAACAGGTCGCCCATTAGTTTCAACGCTGGTTAACATGATCGTGATGCAGCTGGAGTTGGCGGGGGTTGTTTCTGACCAGAGCTAGTTGGTCAGAAACGTCTCAATTACTGCCTCTACACTTGGAATTATGTTCACCAATTTGCATGGTAGTCCCTTAGAGGTCAGAATTCATCTGGCTGACCGCAGCTACCCCATCGTCATCGGCTCTGGCCTGCTTGGTCACCCAACTACCTACCAAAACCTGCCGCTTGCGAATACCGCGCTGATCGTTTCAAATACCACTGTAGCGCCCTTGTATGCAGCGCAGCTGCAAACTGCGCTGCAAGGGCGCTACGCCAGAGTTTTGCTGTTGGGATTGCCCGATGGCGAAGCACACAAGGACTGGCACACCCTGCAACTCATTTTCGACGCATTGCTGGCAAATGGCTGTGACCGGAAAACGGTTTTGTTTGCACTGGGTGGCGGTGTCGTCGGAGACATGACGGGTTTTGCAGCCGCCAGCTACATGCGCGGCGTGCCGTTTGTGCAGGTGCCAACAACCTTGCTGGCTCAGGTTGATTCATCGGTTGGTGGTAAAACCGCCATCAACCACCCGCTGGGTAAAAACATGATTGGCGCGTTTTACCAGCCGCAGTTGGTGATTTGCGACCTGGATCTTCTGAAAACACTATCCGCCAGAGAGTTAAGCGCGGGACTCGCTGAAGTCATCAAGTACGGCCCCGTTGCTGACATGGAGTTTTTCAATTGGATTGAAGCCAACCTGCCTGCCTTGCTGGCCAGCGAGCCAAGCGCCCTGAGCCATGCCATTCAACGCAGTTGCGAGATCAAGGCGCTCGTGGTGGGGCAAGACGAGCGCGAGCAAGGCCTGCGGGCGATTTTGAATTTTGGCCACACCTTTGGTCATGCCATCGAGTCAGGTCTGGGCTATGGCCAGTGGCTGCACGGCGAGGGCGTCGGCTGCGGCATGGTGATGGCCGCTCATTTGTCGCAGCGGTTGGGCCTGGTTGATGCCGCCTTTGTCTGCCGCTTGACGCAGCTTGTCGAGCGTGCGGGTTTGCCCGTCAGAGGTCCGATCCTGAATAAAACCGACAACGCTGGACGCTACCTGGAACTGATGCGGGTGGATAAAAAATCCGAAGCGGGCGAGATCCGTTTTGTACTGATCGATGCACCAGGCAGGGCCTGTCTGCGTGCCGCGCCCGATGCCCTGGTGCGCGAAGTCATCGACACCTGCTGTATTTAAATGGATTTTTTGTAAATATGCTATTCATTCAGGAGCTGCTAGCACCCGATTTTATTGAGCTGAAGGCTCATTTAATACCTGAAAGCCGCCTTTTTCTGTGCTAGCAAAGCCTTTTTGGGCATCTTTTGCCTGTGACCCGGCCCATTCTCGCGGACGCCGTTTTTTTGAAGCCGGCGCACCTACGCGGTCTGAGTATCAAAGGGATCGCGACCGGATCGTTCATTCCTCCGCGTTTCGCCGGCTGGTCTACAAGACCCAGGTTTTTTTGAACCATGAAGGCGATCTGTTTCGCACCCGGCTGACGCATTCGCTCGAAGTTGCCCAGTTGGGTCGCTCGATTGCCCGCAGTCTGAATTTGAATGAAGACCTGGTGGAGGCCATTGCGCTGGCGCACGATTTGGGTCATACGCCCTTTGGACATGCCGGGCAGGATGCGCTCAATGAATGCCTTAAAAACCATAATCCTGACAGCTCGGGTTTTGAGCACAACCTGCAAAGCCTGCGTGTCGTTGACTCGCTGGAAGAGCGTTATCCCACCTATAACGGCTTGAACCTGACGTTTGAAACCCGCGAGGGGATTTTGAAACATTGTTCCCGCCGCAATGCCCGGCACATTGAGGCGCGCGAGCCCGGCGGCGTGGCGCAGCGCTTTGTTGATCAGCAGGACGCTGCAGAACCGTGGCGTCAGCCGAGCCTGGAGGCTCAGCTCGCCAATCTGGCCGATGAAATTGCCTACAACGCCCACGACATTGACGACGGTGTACGCTCAGGCCTGCTCACGCTGGGGCAACTGCAAGAGGTTGCCTTGTTCAGACAATACAGCCGCGCGGCGTTGTCGCAACACCCTGCCCTTGAAGGCCGCCGACTGCTGTTCGAGGTCATCCGCCTGATGCTCAGTGCCCAGGTCTATGATGTCATGGATGCCACACGTACGGCGTTAGACGAGGCTTCACCGCCAGACGTTAACGCGGTACGCAAACAATCGCCACTGGTATGTTTTACCCCCACCATGGCGGCGCAATCTGCTGATTTGAAAAAATTCCTGTTCCACAACCTGTACCGCCACCCGCAGGTACTTGAAAAAATGCAGCAGGCCAGCCAAGTCGTGCGCGATTTGTTTGAAGCCTACATGGCAGACCCAACCCGGATGCCGCTGGCGCATTTGGAGCGGTTTGACGGTAGTGACACGCCGCATTCAACTGGCGCAAAACCCGAGCGTGTGGTGGCTGATTACATCGCCGGCATGACCGACCGTTTTGCAGCAAAAGAACACGAACGGTTTCAGAAGCCGTCCCGGGTTTTTATGACCACTTTTTAACTCAATCAGCGACGGGGGAATGAGACATCATTTTGAATTTTAGAGGCTGTGCATAGCGTTATTACGTGTTGGCATTTGCAGAACTATCTTTTAAGCTGGCAAAGGTTTACGCTCACAAAACTCACTGTATCGTTGTTAATTTTTAAGACATTTTGTGAATTTTCACTGCTACCTGTCGTTGGGTTGCTGTCACAGGAAATTAGCCGGGCATTAAAAATGCTTTCACAATTTATAACTTCAAAGGCCTGCCATGCACTTCAATCGTAGAACCCTAATTTTGTCTGGAGTTGCAGCCAGCATCTCGGTAGCCAGCCCTTTGCTCCACGCTCAGGCAGGCAAGGGCTCGCGCAAACTGCTGCTGGGCCAGTCAGTGCCCTTGACGGGCGCGGCAGACCAGATCGGCCTGGCCTACTTCAACGGCGCCAAAATGTACTTTGATGCCATCAATGCTAAAAATGGCGCGGCGGGCTACAAAATTGAAGTTAAAACCCTTGACGACGGCTACAACGCCACAAAGGCCGCTGCCAACGCCAAACTTTTGATGGGCGAAGGTGCAGATGCACTTTTTGGTTTTGCAGGTACCGCCAGTTGCGATGCGGCTTATGCTGTCACCAAGGCCTCTGGTATTGCCTTTTTCGCTCCCTTCGCCGCTTCTGATGCGTTACGAGAAGCCGCGGCCAGCAATGCTTTTCACGTCCGCCCTGGTCTGGCCGATGAAGCCTTTAAAGTTGCTAGACATTGCGCCACACTGAACCAGGATCGAATCGCTGTGTTCGCTGAAGAAGACGCGATGGGGCGTGCTGGCCTGGCAGCCGTCATTCAGGCATTGATAGACCTCAAGCGGCCGCCTATCGTTGCCAGCGCGCTGTCACCTGTCAACAGCGACAAGGTCGATGCAGCCGTTGCCACCCTGATGAAAGCCAACCCACAAGCCATCATCCAGGTTAGCCTGTTCAATTCATCCGCTGCATTCATTCGCAAAGCACGCAAAGCCGGATACGGCGGCCAGTTTTTGAACTTTTCTGTGGTTGGGATTGACCCGTTATTCACTGCGCTCGGCAAAGAAATTGGCGGCATCGTGATCTCGCAGGTCGTGCCATCCCCCCGCAGCGTAGGCACGCCCTTGATCAAGGAATACCTCGATATTCTTAATCAGACCGACCAAACCCCCAGCTATGAAAGCGTTGAAGGCTACGTCGCCGCGCGCGCCTTCGCAGAAGGCGTGCGCCGCGCAGCATCTGGCAGCGGCAAGCCGGACAAGGCCGGCCTGCAAAGAGCGTTTGAGTCCATGACGGATTACGACATGGGCGGTTTCAGGGTAAACCTGCGCGCTAAAAAGTACGAATCCGTCAGGGCAATTGATCTGGTGACCATTACCGCAGACGGCAGGGTGGTGCGTTAACGCCTTGTAGTTGCTATATATTTTGTAGCTGTTTGTGCCCGTGTTATATCGGCTAAAACCACTTTTACTACCAGTTGTCAGACCGGATGATACTTTCCCAGCGGCCGCCGTTAACCTTGTAGACACTGACCACGCCGTAGCGTTGCTCGCCTTTGTCGTCCCACTTCATGGAGCCAGTGACTGGTGCAAAACCATCCATTTTGCGCAGAACCTCAGTGATTTTTGCCGGGTCTGCGCTGTTGGCTCGCCTGATGGCAGAAGCCAGAATATAGGTTGCGTCGTAGGTGTAGTGGCCACCGTAGGAAGGTGGAATTTTGAAGGTAGCCTGGTAGGCTTCCAAAAACTTGCGGCCGCCCGCAAATTCACTGGCTTCCAGCACGATGGAGGTGGCGTAAAACGCGCCTACTTTACCGGTTTCCCTGATCATGTCAGTGGTCTTCAGCGTGTCAGTGCCCAGGATGGTGATTTGCTTGTTGTAGTCAATCTTGACCAGATCATCGATCAGCGCCACCACTTGAAAATCGTTCAGGGTGCTGACCACCACCTCTATGCCATCGGCTTTCAGCTTGGCCGCCAGCGCGGCAAAGTCTTTCGTCTTGTCGTCAAAGCTCTGGCGCAAGACGATGGTTTTTTTGGCTTTGAGTTTGTCCGCAGCCGCGTCAGCCAGACCCTTGCCATAAGGCGTGCCGTCATCGATCACGGCAAACTTGGTGCCGCTGATCTGACTACCCGCAAACGAGCCTACCGCACGCGCTTGCAACTCGTCATTGGCCACCAGGCGCAGCGCAGTGACATGTCCTAGCTGGGTAAATCTGGGGTTGCTTGAAATAGCCAATTGGGCAATTCCTTTGGCGGCATAAATCGGCGCAGCGGGAATGCTGACGCCCGAGTTCAAATGGCCCACTACAGCTACTACGCCTGCATCTACCAATTGCTGGGCGACTCTGACACCTTCCTCTGGGTTGGCCTTGTCGTCCATTGCGACCATTTCCAGCGTCACGAGCTTGCCATTGACTTTAAAGCCCTCCTTGTTCAGCTCGTTGATGGCCAGCTGCACGCCGTTGGCCAGGTCTTTGCCAAGCGGGGCCAGACCGCCAGACAAAGGTTGAGCGACACCGATTTTGATGGTGTCGGGCATGCGATTGCAGCCAGCAAGGGTGATGCTGAAGACCGCGATCACAGCAGCGCTCATGACGCTGCGGCGATTGATTTGTTTCATAAAAAGCTCCTGCATTAAGTTAATCAGTATTCGGACCTCGCAGTATCGATTAGCAACAACTGAAAACGCTATCCAATCCGGCTGGTACTAATACCTATATTTATTTAATTACTATATCATTAGTTTCACTAATGATAAAATTGCAGCATTTGAAACAATGAAAAACAATGAGGGTCAGACTCCAGTTAAAATCCTTCCTTTCAAATTCGTCTCGCAAAGTCATGGCTCGTCTTCCTCGCCTCACGCTTGCTGGCTATCCGCACCATGTCATTCAGCGTGGTAACAACCGGCAGCCGATTTTTGTGGGCGTGGCTGATTACCAGCATCTGCTGGCGCTGCTTGAAGAAAACGCCAAAAAGTTTGAAGTTGATGTCCACGCCTATGTGCTCATGACGAATCATTTCCACCTGCTGGCGACGCCGCGTACTGAAAGGGGGTTGCCCCTGCTGATGCAGGCAGTGGGACGCAGTTATGTGCGCTATTTCAATGATTTGCAGAGCCGCACTGGCACGCTTTGGGAGGGGCGTTATCGGTCTACGCTGATTGAAACTGACCGTTACCTTCTTGCTTGCATGGCCTACATTGACTTGAATCCCGTTCGCGCTGGCATGGTGGCTGAGGCATTTGACTACGCTTGGTCAAGTCACGGCTTTTACGTGGGTGCACGCAGCAACAAACTTATCACGCCGCATGCCTTGTTTTGGGACCTGGCCAACACTCCGTTTGGCCGTGAAGCGGCTTACGCCGATTTGGTGCGCTCAGGCGTCAGCATAGACCAGCAGGCGGCGCTCACAAGATCTGCGCTGGCAGGCTGGGCACTAGGTGATCCTGACTTTGTCGCAGATTTGCAAAAAAGAACTCAGCGGCGGGTCAATAAAGTCAGCGTCGGGCGACCATTCGCCAAGAAGCTCAAGACAGGCACTTGAGCTAAGTATTTGATTTACCTGGCTAAATTCAGAAAAATATTCCGTCCCCAATTAAATTTCATTAAGTTCAATTGCTAATTAATTGGAGTCTGACCCCAATTAAAGTATTTGGCATTGTTGTTGCTGCGATTTATCATGTTAGTCCTCACGATACATTTAGGAGTAAGCCATGACCACGGCTGCTGAGATCAAGCATTTCCAGGACCACGGTTTGTATTCGCCAGCCAACGAGCATGACGCTTGCGGCGTCGGTTTTGTGGCGCACATCAAAGGCCACAAGTCGCACGCCATCGTGCAGCAGGGCTTGAAGATTCTTGAAAATCTTGACCACCGGGGTGCTGTGGGTGCTGATGCGCTAATGGGTGACGGCGCCGGCATATTGATTCAGTTGCCGGACGCACTGTACCGTGAGGAAATGGCGAAGCAGGGTGTTATCTTGCCGCCTCAGGGTGAATACGGCGTGGGTATGGTGTTTTTGCCGAAAGAGCATGCATCTCGCCTAGCCTGCGAGCAGGCGCTAGAGCGGGCTGTCAAAGCTGAAGGCCAGGTGCTGCTCGGTTGGCGGGATGTGCCGGTCAACCGTGACATGCCGATGTCACCCACCGTGCGCAAAAAAGAGCCGATTTTGAAACAGATCTTCATTGGCCGTGGCAATGACGTGATCGTCCAGGATGCGCTGGAGCGCAAGCTCTACGTGATCCGAAAGACGGCAAGTGCGGCGATCCAGAATCTGCGCCTGACACACAGCAAAGAATATTACGTGCCCAGCATGTCCAGCCGCACGGTGGTTTACAAAGGCCTGCTGCTAGCCAACCAGGTGGGTACCTATTACATGGACTTGACAGACAGCCGCTGCGTGTCGGCGCTGGGCCTGGTACACCAGCGTTTTTCTACCAACACTTTTCCTGAATGGCCGCTGGCCCACCCCTATCGTTATGTGGCGCATAACGGCGAGATCAACACCGTCAAGGGCAACTACAACTGGATGAAAGCGCGTGAGGGGGTGATGTCTTCGCCGGTGCTCGGCGCTGATTTGCAAAAGCTTTACCCCATCAGCTTTGCCGACCAGTCCGACACCGCCACGTTTGACAACTGCCTGGAGCTGCTGACGATGGCCGGCTATCCGATCAGCCAGGCCGTGATGATGATGATTCCTGAGCCGTGGGAGCAGCACACCACGATGGATGAGCGCCGCAAAGCATTTTACGAGTACCACGCCGCCATGCTGGAGCCATGGGACGGCCCTGCGTCGATTGTCTTCACCGATGGTCGCCAGATTGGTGCCACGCTGGACCGCAACGGCCTGCGCCCTTCGCGCTACTGTGTCACAGATGATGATCTGGTCATCATGGCTTCGGAGTCGGGCGTGCTCCCGATACCCGAGCACAAAATCATTCGCAAATGGCGCTTGCAGCCTGGCAAGATGTTTCTTATTGATCTTGAGCAAGGCCGCATGATCGATGATGAAGAGATCAAGGCGACGCTGGCGCACAGCAAGCCTTACAAGCAGTGGATTGAGAATTTGCGGATCAAGCTGGATGATGTCCGGCTTGGCGAAATGGGGGTCAGAGCCCCATCTACCGAACTGTCACCCGAAGGTGCCAACTCCGGTAATGTGGATCCGACCCCCATTTCGCCAAGTTCGGCGACCCCAATTTCTCTTCTGGACCGCCAACAAGCCTTTGGCTATACGCAAGAAGACATCAAATTCCTGATGTCTCCCATGGCCGCTAACGGCGAAGAGGCCACGGGTTCGATGGGCAACGACAGCCCGTTAGCCGTTTTGTCGAACAAGAACAAATCGCTCTACAACTACTTCAAACAGTTGTTCGCGCAGGTCACCAACCCACCGATTGACCCGATTCGCGAAGCGATTGTGATGTCGCTCGTCTCGTTCATCGGCCCCAAGCCGAACCTGCTGGACATCAACCAGGTCAACCCGCCGATGCGGCTTGAAGTAGCGCAGCCGGTGCTCAATGTTCTTGACATGCAAAAGCTGCGTGACATTGAATCGCATACGCAGGGCAAGTTCAAAAGCTACACGCTGGACATCACCTATCCCCTGGCCTGGGGCTATCAGGGTGTGGAGGCCAAGCTGGCATCGCTGTGCGCCGAAGCGGTTGACGCGATCAAAACCGGTAAAAACATTTTGATCGTCAGCGACCGCGCTTTGAGTGCCACGCAAGTTGCCATTCCGGCATTACTCGCACTGTCGGCGATTCACCAGCATCTGGTGAGTGTAGGCCTGCGCACCACGGCTGGCCTGGTGGTTGAAACCGGATCAGCCAGAGAAGTCCATCACTTCGCCGTGCTGGCGGGCTACGGCGCGGAAGCCGTTCACCCGTACCTGGCAATGGAAACACTGGCCGAGATGCACAAGGGCTTGCCGGGCGACTTGAGCATTGAAAAAGCCATCTACAACTACACCAAAGCCGTCGGCAAAGGGCTGTCGAAAATCATGTCCAAAATGGGCGTGTCGACTTACATGAGTTACTGCGGCTCGCAGCTGTTCGAGGTCATTGGTCTGAACCGCGAAACGATCGCCAAGTTCTTTACGGGCACCGCCAGCCAGGTGGAGGGCATGGGGGTGTTCGAGATAGCCGAAGAAGCGCTGCGTATGCACCGCTCGGCTTTCAGCGACGACCCGGTGCTGACCAACATGCTCGATGCTGGTGGCGAATACGCCTTCCGCGTGCGCGGGGAAAATCATATGTGGACGCCAGATGCCATTGCGAAATTGCAGCACGCCACACGCGCCAACAACTGGAACACCTACAAAGAATACGCCCAGCTCATCAACGACCAAAACCGTCGTCACATGACGCTTCGCGGATTGTTCGAGTTCAAGATCGACCCGAGCAAGGCGATTGCGATTGACGAGGTCGAGCCAGCCAAAGAAATTGTCAAGCGCTTTGCGACAGGTGCCATGTCACTTGGCTCCATCAGCACTGAGGCTCATGCCACGCTGGCTGTGGCCATGAACCGCATTGGCGGCAAAAGCAACACCGGCGAAGGCGGCGAAGACCCAAACCGCTACCGCCAGGAGCTTAAAGGTATCCCGATTAAAAAAGGTGAAACCCTCAAAAGCGTGATCGGCGAGAAGGTTGTTGAAGTCGATTTGCCTTTGCAGGACGGTGATTCACTGCGCTCCAAAATCAAGCAAGTCGCCTCGGGCCGCTTTGGTGTCACGGCTGAGTATCTGGTGTCCGCTGACCAGATTCAAATCAAGATGGCGCAAGGCGCCAAGCCGGGCGAGGGCGGTCAGTTGCCAGGCGGCAAGGTCAGTGAATATATAGGTGCGCTGCGTTATTCAGTACCAGGCGTGGGTTTGATTTCCCCGCCGCCGCACCATGACATTTACTCGATTGAAGACCTGGCGCAGCTGATTCATGATTTAAAAAACGTCAACCCGCGTGCCAGTATCAGCGTGAAGCTGGTCAGTGAGGTCGGCGTGGGCACGATTGCCGCAGGCGTGACCAAGGCCAAGGCCGACCATGTGGTGATCGCCGGACATGACGGCGGCACAGGCGCTTCCCCCTGGTCATCCATCAAGCACGCGGGTAGTCCGTGGGAAATCGGCCTGGCTGAAACCCAGCAAACTCTGGTGCTCAATCGCCTGCGTGGCCGCATTCGTGTGCAGGCTGATGGTCAGATGAAAACCGGTCGTGACGTGGTGATTGGCGCGCTGCTGGGGGCGGATGAATTCGGTTTTGCTACCGCCCCGCTGGTGGTGGAAGGTTGCATCATGATGCGTAAATGCCACCTGAACACTTGCCCTGTAGGGGTGGCAACGCAAGACCCGGTGCTGCGCCAGAAATTCAGCGGCAAGCCTGAGCATGTTGTTAACTATTTCTTCTTTGTGGCCGAGGAGGC
>Ga0105048_10015923_pt1 | contig 11643 bp, 11 predicted proteins | sample MAT05_FD_78382 | JGI IMG/M metagenome (GOLD analysis project Ga0105048, IMG submission 78382) | Freshwater microbial communities from Lake Fryxell liftoff mats and glacier meltwater in Antarctica - MAT-05 | ecosystem: Environmental > Aquatic > Freshwater > Ice > Liftoff microbial mat | place...
CCCGCGCGGAGCGCGATCAGCGAGCCCGGAGTCGAGACGCGGCTCTGGAGACCGGCGGTGCTCCCGGTCGGCGCGAAGCCGGTGCGGGCGGACTGGATTCGAGCGATTACGGACACGTTATCATCTACATATCGGACAAGGTGCGCGAATTTGACGAAAGCCAACGAATTCGATGTGTTGGCTTTCCCGAACTGCGAGTGATCCCCGGCCGCGGTTTTCTCGTACATCACCGCTCCCCTGCCCCTCCTGAAGTCCGGCTTCCTCGACGTCCCGCAGTCCCCGGTCCCCACGTCGGTCGGCGAGTGCAACCTCCCGCTGAAGTACAGCGACGGCAGCTTGCTCGGGCTGATCTGGCGCATCGATCCGGCGATCGCGGCGCCCTTCCTCGAAGGCACCGGGCTCGAGGTCTGGCCGATCTTCGGCAAGGCGATCGCGGCGATGAACGCCTGGGAGTATCGCGAGAGCTCGATCGGCCCCTACGGAGAGGTCGGCATCGGCATCTACGCCAAGCTGAAGGGGAGCAAGCCCTCGCTCGCCGCGCACGCCATGTCGCTGCGCGGCCCGGAGAGCGTCGGCATCTACGTGCTGAACTTGCCGGTGACGACGCAGGGCGCGTTCACCGCGGGCGTCGAGATCTGGGGCTATCCGAAGTACATCGCGACGATCAACACGCGCTTCGACTCCCAAGGCGTGAACGTGCGGCTCGGCGACGAGCTGACGATGTCGATGGGCAAGAGCGGGATGCTCAAGACGCCGGGCATCCCGATCCTCACGCTCACGCAGAAGAAGGGTCAGATCATCCGCTCGGTGATCGAGTGCGATCACACGCTGCGCTGGGGCGGATCGGGCACAGCGAAGATCGAGATCCATGGCGAGGGTCCCTGCACGAAGACCGTGCGTGGGCTCGGCCTGCACACCACCAAGCCGTTCGCCGCGTTTCGCACCGATCGCTTCACGGCGCTCTTGCCGGAAGGCAAGGCGGTCGGCTGATCCACTTCGATTCACGATGAATACGGGATGAATACGGGCATCTCGCGGTGGCGATGACAGCCGGATTGTCTGGCCGTACCGTCCTTCGGTGCTTCGCTCGAGCGTCTTCGTCCACCTGATCCTGTCCGGAGCGCTCGCGCTCGCGGCGTGCAGCGAAGACGCGCCCGGGGGCGGGCTGCCCGATCTTCGGGTGGGATCCACCGCGGATGGTGGAGGGGCCGGCGGGAACGATGACGCGACCTCGGGCGCGAACGATGACGCCACCGCGGGTGCGAACGATGACGCCGCAGCGGGTGCGAACGATGACGCGACCACGGGTGCGAACGATGACGCCGCAGCGGGCGCGAACGATGACGCCCTCGTGGGCCCGACCGATGACGCGGCCACCACGAGCACGAGCGCCGACGCCGCCATGGGCGCGAACGATGACGCCGCCACGGGCGCGAACGATGACGCCGCCATGGGCGCGAACGATGACGCCGCCACGGGCGCGAACGATGACGCCGCCACGGGCGCGAACGATGACGCCACCGTCGGCGCGACCGATGACGCCGGCGCGGGCGCGGGCGACGGCTCGAGCGCGGCTGGTGACGCGGGCGCTCCCGTGCGTGACGGCGGATCTTCGACCGGTGACGGCGGCGCCACCAGCCGCGACGCCTCCACCCGCGACGGCGCGGTCGCGACTGCGGATGGTGGTGCGACCAACGACGGTGGCCAGCTCGGCCTGCCCCTCGCCGCCTTCTGTAGCGGCATGGGCGCGGTCGTCGACGTCGGCGGGGGCGCGTGCGCCGGCAACATCGCGCAGCAAGCGTTCCGCTTCGCGCTATGCACCTGCGACTCGGTGCAAATGCAGTCGAACATCCAGATCGACGCGTTCGACTCGCGCCTCGGCCCCTACGGCGCCGCCACGCCGACCGGCCCCAACGTCCTCGAGGACGGTCACGTCGGTGTGAACGGGCAGCTCTCCGTCGGCGGCATGATGGACGTGCTCGGCTCCGTCTTCGTGAGCGGCGGCGGCTTCTCCGTCGGCCAGCGCAGCTCGATCTCGCTGAACGTCTACGCCGCCGGCGACGCCGTGCAGTCCAACAGCTTCACCGAGATCGGCCGCAACATGTTCATCGACGGTGACGTCGTCGGCCGCTACGACATCGATCAGAACCTCAACGTGCCGCTGCTCGCGTCGGTCGATCCGGCGACGCTGGCCAACCTCGGCGGCACGCTCGTGCGCGGCCCGATCCCGGCCATCACGCCGTGCGCGTGCTCCGCATCCGAGATCCTGGACATCCAGGCGCTGGTCGACTTCGGCGCCGGGTTCAACGACAACCGGGCGACGGGCGTCATCACGTCCACCGCGTGGGCCAGCGGGACCGGCCCGGACGTCATCGTCCTCCCGTGCGGTCGCTACTATCTCACGCGGATCCAGCACCCGCGCGGGATCACCATCCGCGCCACCGGCCGCACCGTCCTGTACGTCGACGGCGACGTGACGCTGGGCGGCGGGCTGCGCCTCGAGGTGGGCACCGGCGCCGAGATCGATCTGTTCATCGCCGGCAGCCTCGGGCTCCAGGCGGCCTCGCGCCTCGGCGATCCGGAGCACCCCTCGGCGGTCCGCACGTATGTCGGCGGGACCGCGCCGATCGTCCTCGGCGCCTCGACGCTGTTCGGTGGCAACCTCTACGCGCCCCGCGCGGACGTCTCCTTCAACGCGTCGGCCGATCTCTACGGCGCCCTCTTCGCGAGGAGCGCGTTCTTCTCCGGCTCCGCGAGCGTTCACTTCGATCACGCGATCCGCAGCGCCGGCAACGCGTGCGGCGGAGACGCGGGGGTCGGGGACGGCGGCGTGGGCGACGGCGGCGGTGCGGTCGCCGATGGCGGCGTGCGTGACGGCGGCGGTGTGGTCGCCGATGGCGGCGTGCGCGACGCCGGCGGTGTGGTCGCCGATGGCGGCGTGCGCGACGCCGGCGCTCCCGCCGCGGACGCCGGCCCCGGCTGCACCCAGTGCTTCTCCTGCGGAACCCAGGCCTGCCTGATTCCTCCCGATGCCGGCAGCGGCATCTGCGGCGCGTGTCAGTCCGATCTCGACTGCTGCCCGACCAACCTCTGCATCGGCGGCTCCTGCGTCCCAAGCTTCTGAAGCCTCGACAGCATCACGCCGAGCAGCGCGATGACCGCCGATCCCAGCGGCTGCACCAGCACGCCCGCCAGCAACAGCACGGCGATCACCGCCAGCCACACGATCCTCGCCTTCAGATAGTTTCGGCGGCGGGCAAACAGGACGTCGGTCGGCCACAAGACCAGGAGCGCCTCGTTGATGTGCAGCTCGTCCTGCACCGAATAGATCGACACGGCGAGGATGAGGAGCCCGAGGATGCTCGGCACGAGCAGCGCCGGCGCGCGCTTCTTTCGCGCCAGCAGCGCGCTGATCAGCCCCAGGCCGAGGATGAGCGCGTGCCCCGACCAGCGCGGGTGCGGCTCTGACTTTCGTCCCGAGACGAACTCATCCGCCGGCGTCGCGCCGTAGACCTTGGTGAGCCCGTCGCGAAAAGCGCTCGGCAGGAACATCGCCTCCCACTCGCTCGCCGGCCGGTCGACCGCTCGACCGACCATCACGTGGCTCAGCGCGAGGAGCGCCAGCTGATCGCCGAACCCATCCTCGACATAGTCGCGGAAGCGATGTCCGCTCGGCGCGTCCTTGGTCGCCGCAGCCAGCCGACCGCCCGTCGCGTTGTCGATGAGATCGCGGATGCGCGTCGTGCAGTTGTCGCGAAAGTGATGATATTTGTAGTACCGCACGTCGGGCGCCGACGACGCCTCCAGCGCCGCGCGGAGCGCCGTCGCCTCCTCGGGCGCGAGCGGAAGATCCTGGCGCTCGATGCTGCGATTCTCCCGCTGGTACCAGGCCACCGTGCGCGGCCGATCCACCTCCGAGACCCAGAACGAGGCCTCGCCACGCAGGAAGCTCAGCGTCAGCGGGACCGGGGTGGAGAAGTCGGCGGTGCCATAGTTGAGGCAGCGACCCTCGGGCGTGGCGCGATCGCGGATGCAGACCGCGGCGTGCCCGAAGTGCGAGAACGGATCCTCGCCGCGCCCGAAGGTGAGCACCTCGATCCGCGGCACGTCGGGGGTCGGCGTGCTGGTGGCCACCAGGACCAGGGCGAGCGGGAGGCTCACCCCAGGGATGGTAGCGGAGTTGCAGCCAGATCCCGAACGCTGCTAGAAATTCCAACGAATGAAGACGCTGTTCAAGGTTCTGTTCGGGCTGTTCGCGCTCCTGGTGCTGGTCGCGTTCGGCGGCATCACGTACATCACGCAGACCAAGCCCGACATCGCGGCGCCCGCCGACCTGAAGGTCGCGTCGTCGCCCGAGATCATCGGCCGCGGTGAGTATCTCGCCAATCACGTCACGGTCTGCATGGACTGCCACAGCGCGCGCGATTGGTCCCTCTTCAGCGGCCCGCTGATGCCCAGCTCGCTCGGCAAGGGCGGTGAGAAGTTCGATCAGTCGATGGGCCTGCCGGGCAGCTTCGTCAGCCACAACATCACGCCGTTCAACCTGAAGAGCTGGAGCGACGGCGAGATCTATCGGGCGATCACCAGCGGCGTCGGCGGCGACAATCACCCGATCTTCCCGATCATGCCGTACCTCAACTACGGGACGATGGACTCCGAGGACATCCACGCGATCATCGCGTACCTGCGCTCGCTGCCGGAGCAGATCTCCACGCCCGAGGCGAGCAAGGGCGACTTCCCGGTGAACGTCATCATGCACACGATGCCGCAGCCCGCGAAGCCGACGAAGCGCCCCGATCCGAGCGACACGCTGGCGTACGGTGCGTACATGATCAACGCCGCCGCGTGCGGTGAGTGCCACACCAAGGCCGAGCGCGGCCAGAAGGTCGGGCTGCCGTTCGCGGGTGGGTTCGTCTTCCAGTTCCCGAACGGCGCCATCGTCCGCTCCGCCAACATCACCCCGCACGACAACGCGCTCGGAAAATGGACCAAGGAGATGTTCATCGCCCGCTTCAAGGGCGTCGATCCGGCCGGTGGCTACGTCCCCGCGAAGGTCGACATGGACAAGGCGGAGCTCCAGACGGTCATGCCCTGGACCATGTACGCGGGCATGAGCGAGCAGGACCTCGGCGCGATCTATGACTATCTCCGCACCGTGCCGGCGGTCGCCGACCTGCCCGAAAAATGGTCACCGCCGCCGGCCAGAAAATAAGTATGGGTAAGAAGGTCGATTTCTGGGTCGCCGTTCTGAACGGTGTGGTGGGTGACCACCTCGCCCGCACGGAGAACGACCTCGCAACGGCGATGGGCTTCTTCTGTCAAGGCGTGGCGACGGATCTGCGCGCCATCCGGGATCCGAAGCCCAAGGTCGCGGTCCTGGTGCACGGATTGATGTGCACCGAGGCGATCTGGGCGATGCCGGACGGCGAGGACTATGGCTCGCTCCTCGCGCGCGATCTCGGCGTCACGCCGCTCTACGTGCGCTACAACTCCGGACTCGCCATCCCCGACAGCGGCGCGCATCTCGACGCGCTCCTAGAGAAGCTCGTCGCGGAGTATCCCCGGCCGATCGACGAGCTGACCCTGATCGGCTACAGCATGGGCGGTCTGGTGATCCGCAATGCAACCGGCACGGCCAAGGCCCAGAGCGCGTGGCTCCCGAAGGTGAAGCACGCCGTCTACGTCGGCACGCCCCACCGCGGCGCGCCGCTCGAGCGCGTCGGGCGCGTGCTCGCCAGCATCCCCGACCCCTATACGAGGCTCATCGCGCAGATCGCGGCGCTGCGCGCCCAAGGCATCAAGGACCTCGGCGACGGCGACCCGGTGCCGCTGCTCCCGAGCATCACCCACGCGTTGATCGCCGGCTCGATTGGCAAGGAGGAGTGGACCTCGATGCTCTTTGGCGACGGCATGGTGCCCGTCGCGAGCGCGAGCCACCACCCGGCCCTGTTGCCCGAGCGCGTGCGGGTCGCGCACGGTCTCAGTCACATGGCGATCGCCCACCACGTCGATGTGTACGCGCACATCAAGGCGCTCCTCTCGTGAGCAAGCTCAAGGGCCTCATCGCGCTGATCGGCGAGGTGGTCGAGCACGGGTCCACCGCTGTCGAGAAGGTCCACCTGGCGACCGCCGGCCGCACGTTCGCGGTGGTGGAGATGGTTCCCGGCATCGAGGGAACCGCCAAGCTGGTGCACGAGGTGCATGATCTCTCCGTCTCGGCCGTCTATGCAGGGGTGCGGGGGACCAGCGCCGTGATCACCCAGATCCTCGGCGCGGTCGTCGACTGATGCTGCTCCTCTTGCTGCTGCTCTCGGCGCCCGAGCCGCGGCTCGGGTACTACTATCGCGAGGCGTTCGTCCGGGCTGTGCAAGCGGGGAAGTTCGATCCGGACACGAGGGCCGACGCGCGCGAGCCCAGCGTGCGCTGGAATTTCCCCACCGCGGTCATCGACACGGGCACCGAGAAGATCGAGCTCCAGCTGCGCTACGTGCGCACGTCGTCGACGACGGTGGTGCTGGAGACGCGCGGCAAGAAGGACAACGCGTGGACCGCCCGCGTCCACGACGCGATCACCAAGAGCGAGCTGGTCACCGACCTGATGGGCACTCCGCCCCAGCGACTTTTCCGCCTCGGTCATGACTACGAGACGCTCTCCCGCCTGGCGCGCGATCGAAACGGCGCGGCGCTGCGCCACCGGCTCAACGGCCGCTACCTCAGCGACAAAGGCGAGGAGATCGTGGTCGACGCGAAGTCACTGGTGCGCGCGTGCCTGGATGCGTGCGCGACGCCGGCGACCTGCGTGGAGATCGGCGGCGTGCCGTATCGACTGGATGGAGACCGCGCGGTCGTCGAGGTCGCTCGCTTCCCGCGCGCTTGCCCGCAAGGTCCGGCGATCGAGGCGATCCTGAATGCGCGGCGCTACGTGAGAACCGGCCGCTAATAGTACGAGCGATGTTTTACGGGCTGACCGACTGCTCCCAGTAGACCACCTCGCCGCCGCGGTTGGCGACGAAGCGCACCGCGCCGTCGTGCGAGATCACGATCGCGAGCCCGGTGGCGTGGTCGCGCACGAAGCGATACGCGGCGCGGTGGCGGGTGCCGACGCTCTCCACGCGATCGCAGCGCAGATCGTCGCCCTCGACATCGAGCGACTGCCACACCTGATCGGGCGCTGGTAGCTGGGCCGACACCTCCGCGCCGAAGCCGAGGATCTCGAACTGCTTGTCGAGCACCACCGCGCCGTCGGTGGCAGCGAGCGAGGCGATCACACGGCTGAGCTCGAAGATGGCCTCTTCCAGCTTGGTGAGCGCGGGATCCTCATCGCTCGCGAACTCGGCCCAGCTCATCCGGCGCTCGTCACCGCCGCGCGCGACCAGCTTGTCGCGCAGCGTGCGATAGCGGCGCGCGGGCTCGTTCGAGACGAATCGATACTTCAAGCTCACCGAGCGATCGGGCAGCGAGCCGGGCTCGACGAAGAGGATCATGCCGCCGTGTCTCGCCCCGCGGATCAGCTGGATCGCGCGGCGAACCATGTGCTGCGCGATGGTGCGGACCAGCGAGCGATCGCCGTCCATGGTCTCCTTGTTCGGAGCGAACATCGGCGTGAGCCAGGTCGACTCGAACACATCGAGCGTGGTGTCCGCGAGATTTCCGCGCTCCAGCGCGCCGATCAGCCTTCCCGCGCGGCGAACCGCGACTCGTCCCGGGCCGGTGACGTGGATGATCGGATCGGTGGTCCAGACCGGTACCGTCTGCCGTCCGCCGACCGAGGGCGCGAGCCACGCCGGTCCGGAGTGCGCGATCCCCCAGACGCGCAGCTTGCCGTCGGCGCCGCCCGCGCCGATCAAGCTGGTCTCGAAGGGCGTCGCGGGGCTGAGGCGCCGCAGCTCCTCCGCGCTGAAGGGACGGCTGGGCTCGAACAGCAGCTTCAGCGCGCCGGCCTTGGGAGCGCCCTGCTCGGGGAGCCGCTCGGGCTCGCTGAGCAGCAGGCGGAAGCGCGTCGGGCGCCCCTCCTCCATCGTCATCGACGCGTGATAGCAGACCGACAGCACCTCGGTCAGCGCTTCGATCGAGACGAGCAACGGATCAGCGCTCGGCCAGTGCGACAGCACGTACTCGGCCAGATCCGGAGGATACGCCACGGGCCGGATTCAAGCCGATGGCAGCGTAGAGGGCAACCCACGTCTTCCCGCGCTGCGATCTGCGTCCGACGCTGCAGGAGATGACGACAATCGACGCGCTCGACTGGCGAAAGCGCTTCGTCGAGCGCATGCCCGGCGATCCACGCAGCGACAATATACCGCGGCAGGTGCGCGGGGCCGCGTACACGCGCGTCGCGCCGACGCCGGTGGCCGCGCCGCGGATCCTCGCGCTGGTGCCCGAGGTCTGCGCGCTGCTCGATCTCGAGCCCAGCCCCGATCTGGCGGAGATCCTCGCGGGGAACAAGATCGTCCCCGGCATGGCGCCGTACGCCGCGTGTTACGGCGGCCACCAGTTCGGCAACTGGGCCGGCCAGCTCGGCGACGGCCGCGCGATCACGCTCGGCGAGGTCACCAACACGCGCGGCGAGACCTTGGAGCTGCAGCTCAAGGGCGCCGGCAAGACGCCCTACTCTCGAACGGCCGACGGGCGCGCGGTGCTGCGATCGTCGCTGCGCGAGCTGGTGTGCAGCGAGGCGATGTTCCACCTCGGCGTGCCGACCACCCGCGCGCTGTCGCTGGTGTGGACCGGCGAGAGCGTCATGCGCGACATCCTCTACGACGGCCACCCCGCGCTCGAGCCAGGGGCGATCGTGTGCCGGGTAGCGCCGTCCTTCTTGCGCTTCGGGAACTACGAGATCTTCGCGGCCCGCGGCGACAAAGATAGTTTGTCGAAGCTCGTGACCCATACTGTCGACACCTACTATCCGGGGATGTCGATCGGGCAATTCGTCGCCGAGGTCTGCCGCCGCACCGCCAAGATGGTCGTCGACTGGATGCGCGTCGGCTTCGTGCACGGCGTGATGAACACCGACAACATGTCGATCCTCGGGCTCACCATCGACTACGGGCCCTACGGCTGGATCGAGCCGTTCGATCCCGACTGGACGCCCAACACCACCGACGCCGAGGGGCGGCGCTATCGCTTCTCGAACCAGCCGGCGGTCGCGCACTGGAACCTGGTGCGACTGGCGCAGGCGGTCGCGCCGCTGGTCGAGGACATCGCCGAGATGGAGCAGGCGCTCGACGCGTACGTCGAGGTGCTGGGCCCGGGGCAGCACGCGATGCTGCTGGGCAAGCTCGGACTGCGCCCCGACGACGCCACGCGCGAATCGGATCAGGCGCTGCTCGAGTCGATGCTCGCGCTCCTCGGCGACGCGCACGAGATCGACATGACCTGGTTCTATCGTCGGCTCGCCGCGCCGTCGCCGTCGCTGGAAGCGCTCCTGCCCGCGTACTATCAGCCCGACGACATCGGCGCGCCGCACGCCGAAGCGATGAGGGCCTGGCTCGCGCAGTACGCGGCTCGCGCGCAGCACGAGCGCGTCGACGACGCGGAGCGGGCGCGACGGATGAACGCGACCAACCCGATCTACGTGCCGCGCAACTACCTCCTGCACGAGGTGATCGAGAAGACCGCCGCGGGCGACACCACCGCGCTCGCAGATCTGATCGACGTGCTCCGGCGGCCCTACGACGAGCGCCCGGGGCTCGAGGCGTATGCAGCGAAGCGCCCGTCGTGGGCGGAGGACAAGCCGGGCTGCTCGATGCTCTCCTGCAGCTCGTGATATCCACGCGCTATGCGCGAAGGTTGACTTCAAGACAACCTGAAAGCCTATGCAATCAAAGAACTTACACGCAGTTCCTAGCAACCTGGCCCGGGGGTCAGCCGAAGACGTGACTCGTGAGCCACACTGCAACCGCGGCCCTGGCGCTTCGCCTCCTCGATGAGAACGCAACCGGCGGTCTCGTCTGGAAGACCGGAGCCCTCACTCAGATCGCCGAGGTGCTGCGCGTAGACCTCGCCGGGGAGAACGCGCTGCGCGCCGTAGACGAGCTCCTGCGACTGATGTCGGTGCTGCGCAAGAACCGCGCGTCGCCCGCGGCCGCCGACGCGCTCGGCCGCATGCTGCGCATGACCAGCGGCGCGCGGGTCCTCATCCGCACCCACTTCGGCGCGCGCCCGGTGGGCATCGACCGGGCGCGCAACCTCGCTCGCCGCGAAGGCCGCGCCGCGCCGCTGCGCGCGCCGTCGAACAACACGCACATGCCCGCCGGCGCTCTGTCCGCGCGCACTCTCATCGATCCGTCGCGCGTCGACCGGGCGCGCGCCATCAACTCGAAAGCCAGCGCCTCCAAGGCCCCCGCCTCGAAGGTTCGAAAGGACAACCGCTAAATGAGCACCACCTCCAGCGCCACTTCCGGCTCCAGCTCCAGCACCAACCGCACCGAGGGCACCTCGCGCAGCACCGAGGGCATCTCGAGCGGCAGCAACGTCGGCGCCAGCGTGAGCCGCGATATGGCCACGGTTTCCAGCACGAATGTGCGCAGCGAAGCGGCGGTGGTGACCCGCGGTGACACCGTCGCCGACGGCGTCGACGCCACCACCAGCACCACCGCCACGCCGGCGTCGTACACGGTGCAGTCGGGCGACACGCTCAGCGGCATCGCGCGCCAGAACAACACCACGCTCGGCGCAGTGATCAGCGCCAACCCGCAGATCTCGAACCCGAACCTCATCCACCCCGGCGACACCGTGAACCTCCCGGGCGGCGTGACCAACACGACCCCCGCGGGCCCCGTCACCCCGGGCGGCGTGCTCGAGCGCGGCGTCAACGACCCCGCCGGCGTGACCGCGCTCCAGACGCGGCTCACCGAGCTCGGCTACAGCACCGGCCCGGTCGACGGTAAGTTCGGCGCGATCACGCAGGGCGCAGTGCGCAGCTTCCAGTCGAGCAACGGCCTCCCGGTCAACGGCCGCGCCGACCAGGCGACGCTCGACGCGATGAACGGCCCCAACGCGCGGCGCCCCGATCCGGCGCGCACCGAGTTCCCGACCTACGCGCCGGGCTCGCCCGAGCAGATCCAGCTCTTCCAGGACGCCGCGCGCGCCGCGGGCCTACCCGAGTCGTGGGCCTCGTCGCCCGGCCTCATCAACCTGCTCCAGGCCGAATCACGCGGCCGCGTCGGCGTCCCCAACTATACCTACGGGGATCGCTCGACGGACCCGACCCAGTGGGCCTCGGTCCACGAGGAGCTCCGCAACGGCCGGAAGACCGCGACGTCATCGGCCACCGGCCTCGGCCAGCTCTTGCTCTCGAACGTCGACGCCTACTATCCCAGCGGCCGCCAGGGCATCGGCAACCCGCAGGAAGAAGCGGTCGGGATGCTGCGCTACATCGAGGCGCGCTACGGCACGCCCGACGCAGCATGGGCCCGCTACAACACCGCCCACGAAGGGTATTAGTTATTTCGAAGGCAAGGCCCGGACAATGTCTTCCGCGCGGTGCGTGTCGGGGCCGTAGCGGCCGATGATCACGCCCTTGTCGTCGATGAAGAACGGGCCCTTGTTGCCGACGTCGAGCAGGTAAGCGCCGACCGGCTTCTCGACCTCGATCTCGGCGGCCGTCGCCTTGCCCTTCAGCGTGCGCTCGATCTTCAGGCG